>UEXW01000056.1_pt1 | contig 97610 bp, 98 predicted proteins | sample 4301151 | NCBI WGS metagenome assembly UEXW01 (sample SAMEA4773176, study PRJEB27434) | metagenome | biome: 2259; feature: agricultural soil; material: soil | place: USA | collected 2014-09 | depth 0.25 m | reverse complement strand
CGCACTCGATCGCGCGTGAGCTGCAGTTTCATCCGCGTCCGATTGCGCCAAGTACGCGGCTCCCCACCCGGGACCAAGCCTAAGATCAACTCATTCGCGATCCGCCGTCGCACCAGCCGCTCGGCATCCTTGAAGTCATGCTTGCGTCCCCGACGTTGAAGTAGGCGTCTGCGGGCACACTCGCGCCCCACGTTCGGCGTCCAACGCGGACAAGAGTGTCCGCGCCACAGAAAACCTACTCTTCCTCGAACTCCACGGTCTGCATGCTTAAGTAACGCTCGTAGCCGATTTCCTTGATCTGGTGTTGTTGCGCTTCCAGCCAATCGACGTGTTCTTCTTCGTCCTTCAGCAGCTTGACCAGCAGATCCCGGCTGCCATTGTCCTTCTCTTCAGTGGCGATTTGCACGGCGGTGTTGTATTGCTTGACGGCCGAAACCTCGAGGTTCAAATCGCTCTGCAGCATTTGCTGCACGTTGCCGCCGACGTTCAGTTCCAAGGGCTCCATCGAGGGCGTGCCATCCAAAAACAGGATGCGCTCGATCAGCACTTCGGCGTGCTTCATCTCGTCGATGGACTGCTTCTTGATGTAGTCGGCGAGCTTTTTGTAGCCCCAGTTCTCGCACATTTCGGCGTGCAGGAAATACTGGTTGATGGCGGTGAGTTCTTCCTGGAGTGCTGAGTTAAGTTCTTTGAGTACTTTAGCATTGCCTTTCATAGTGCAGGGAGTATCGCAAAAGCAGCGTGTGGAGGCAACGGGTCGGTTTTGCCAAGCCCAGATCAGGCCCATCCCCAAAGGAGGATTTGCAGGTAAAAATCAGGCTAAACCGACCGCTGGACGCCGCTTTTCAGCAATTCCGCTGTTCCCGGCGAAAGCAATTCGGTGTATCTTTACAGCGGTATGCGGCAACGGCTCCCAGGCCTTGTGCGGTATCTCATCGTTCTGTTGTGGGTTGGGCTCTTTTCCTGCACGGCATCAGCCGGCGATGGGGCTTTGGAGGCCAAGCCCGTCTCTTCTCCTCCGACCTTCGTCTTCGCTTTCGTGGGTGGATTCGTTCATGCCGACGATTCGCGGCACATGGAGGTGCAACTGATCCGGCGGCTGCGCGAGGAGCATCCCAATGCAGTCGAAGGGCGCGTCTTCCGCAACCGGAGTCATGGCGACGCCTACCGACTGATCCGGAAGCGGCTGGATGCAAATCATGACGGTACCCTCTCGGCGCAGGAAAAACAGAGTGCCCGCATCGTGCTGTTCGGGCATAGCTGGGGGGCGTCGGCCATCGTGTTATTGGCCCGCCGCCTGGAACGTGACGGGATTCCGGTACTGCTGACCGCGCAGGTGGATAGCGTCGCCAAGCTGGGCCAGAATGATTCCCTGATTCCTGCCAACGTTCGGCAAGCGGTGAACTTCTACCAACCCAATGGGCTCGTTCATGGCCGGCCGAAGATCACGGCCGCCGATCCCAGCCGCACCCAGATCCTCGGCAACTTCCGCTTCACTTATAAGAAAGACACGGTGGATTGCAGCGGGTATCCCTGGTATGACCTTGTGTTCACGCGCACGCATACCGAAATCGAATGCGATCCCAGGGTCTGGTCGCAAGTCGAGTCCCTGATTCGGGACCAGCTACCACCGGCGACTACGATGTCGGAGAGTTCGGCGGTTCCGGCGACCGATTCAGCGACCCGCCGATAAGGTCGCGCCACTTCCCCGGGCCTGGAAGAACCGCGACAGTGTAGGGGAAAAGTGCGTAGTTGAGGTGTCGGCCGAACGGTGCCAGAGCCACCAAGCCGATAACAACACCATTGTGAGAACGACCAGGCTCGACCCAATCGAGAACAGACAAAGGGCCGTTCGTCCCCATCCGCTGCGCCGGATCTCCCAAACGAGCAACACAATTCCAGCCACTTGAGCCACAAGGAAGGCGATCAGCCCAAAGATTGTCAACGACTCGGTCGTCCATGCCGCCACCACCCCCAGGCCAGTAGCCTTCTCGGAACTCATGGCCCGGACCGTAGGCGCCACGACGAGTAGTGCCGGCCCCCAAGCCAGGGCTAGTCCCCAAAGCAGACGCTTCTTGTCGGCTTCCATGGACGCAAAGCGTCGCACGTCCTCCTGGCAAAGGCAAACAGATCGTGGTGGGTTCCACTCCAGTTCGCAAACTGCACCCGATCGCTGCTGGATGCTACCCTAGCGTTCCGTCGCAAAACCATCATGCCGCCCACGCCCACCCTCCGCATCGCCATTGACACTGGCGGAACCTTCACCGACTGCGTGTGGATGGAACGCGGTCGGGTACGCATGCTCAAGGTGTTTTCGACGCCGGCAGACCCGTCGCAAGCGATTGCTGAAGCCGTAGCTCAGATCGCGGCACCAGGCGAGGTCGTTCTTCTGCATGGCACCACCGTCGGCACTAATACGCTTCTGCAACGCAAGGGCGCGCGTGTTGCTTTGATCACGACGGCAGGCTTTGAAGACGCCATCGAAATCGGTCGCCAGGCCCGTCCCAAGCTTTACGACTTCTTCTTCGATCGGGTGGAACCACTGGTGGCAAGTGACCTGCGCTTTGGCGTGAACGAGCGCACCGATGCTGAAGGCAAGATCCTACAGCAACCCTCGTCTCAAGAATTGGAAGATCTTGTTTCACGGGTAGAGGTGAAACGGCCCGATGCCATCGCAGTGTCGTTGCTCTTTTCCTTCGCGAATCCTCGCAATGAGCAGGCCATTGGACAGGCTCTCGCGCAGCTGAGAACACCGGTTTCCCTCTCCCACCAGATTCTTCCTGAGTTCCGCGAATACGAGCGCACCAGCACTGTGGTCGTGAACGCGTATCTGCAACCGGTGATGCAACGTTATCTCGAGAATCTTAACGGGCGATTGCAAAAGGCGACTTCCCGCAAAAGCAGCATTTTTGTGATGCAGTCCAGCGGAGGCATCACCGCAGTCGCGACTGCCGGGCGAGAACCGGTGCGCACCGTGCTTTCGGGACCAGCGGGCGGCGTGGTGGGCGCCATGGCGGTCGCGCGCCAAAGCGGGATGGAACGGATCATCTCGTTCGACATGGGAGGCACGTCCACGGATGTATCGCTGGTCGATGGCGAAGTGGCAGCCAGTAGCCAGTCGGAGGTCGCCGGCTTTCCCATCGGGGTGCCCATGCTCGACATTCACACGGTAGGGGCGGGCGGCGGATCCGTGGCTCGCTTTGACGCCGCCGGAGCCCTACGCGTCGGACCCGAATCGGCGGGAGCAGATCCGGGCCCCATCTGTTATGGCCAGGGACTGGTGCCGACCGTCACCGACGCCAACCTGCTGCTTGGCCGGTTGCAGGCGCACCGCTTCCTGGGCGGCAGCTTTCAACTGGATCTGGAACGAACTCGACGCGTAGTCGGCGAGTGGCTCAGGCAGCAAAAGTCTGATTTATCGCTGGAGCAATTTGCGGCCGGAGTGATCCGTGTCGTCCATGCCACCATGGAAAAAGCCATCCGCGTGGTCTCCATCGAGCGTGGTCATGATCCGCGACGATTCGCGTTGGTGGCTTTCGGCGGTGCGGGCGGACTGCATGCCTGTGAACTGGCCCAGGCGCTTGGCATTCCCCGCGTAGTCGTGCCCGCGATGCCCGGCGCGCTGTCGGCCTTCGGCATTCTCGTAAGTGACGTGGTCAAAGACTACTCCCGCACCGTATTGTGGCGCGTCGCGGACAAGCTCCCAGCCGCAGAGTTGGAACAGGAGTTCGCGCGGCTGTCGCGATCCGCCCGGGAGGATTTTCGGTTCGAAGGCTGGACAGGAACCATCCGAGAGCAACGCAGCCTCGACCTTCGTTATCGGGGTCAGGGTTACGAGTTGAATGTTCCCTGCTCTCGCAATGTGATTGCCGATTTTCACCGCGCTCATGCCCGGCGTTATGGGTACAGGCATCCAGAAAGAGAAATTGAACTGGTCACGCTCCGGTTGCGCGCGATTGTGAAGTCTCCACAAGGAAGAATATTGGGCAGCAATCGGGGAAGGCGAATGAGGAGAATTCCCCTTGTCGCGGAAGAGGCGAGGCAGACTGCGCAGGCGCTCATGGATCTCAATGGCAAAAAGCAGCGCGCGGCGAGCTACGAGCGCGACCAGCTTGTCTCTGGTAAGAGATACCTTGGCCCGGCGGTCATCACGGAATACAGCGCGACGACCGTGGTCCCACGCAAGTTCTCATTCTTTGTCGATGCGGCTGGGAATCTAAGCATCGAATTGAAGGGGTGAAATCGTTGAGCACGCCTGCGGAACCAGTCATCCAACTCAGATCCCGCTTGGGTCAGGTATGTTAAAGGAATGTTTCATTTGTACTCAGCGACTGAGGTCGCGGCTACAATGTTGGCGTGAAACCTCACATCTCCGTCGTCGAAGACGACCCGGACATTTCACGGCTGGTACGCCACCACCTGGAGGGAGCGGGATTTGCCGTCAAGCTCTACCCTACCGGCGACGCAATCCTGGCTGAATCCGAGCGGCAGCGGCCCATGCTTTTCATTCTCGACATCATGGTTCCGGGCAAGGATGGGCTGGAACTGTGCCGCCAGATACGGCAGACCCAGTCGCTAGCGATGATCCCGGTGATTTTCCTGACGGCCAAAAGCAGTGAGGCCGACCGCGTGCTGGGGCTCGAGCTGGGCGCCGACGACTACATTCCAAAGCCGTTCAGCCCGCGAGAACTGGTTGCTCGTGTGAAAGCTGTGCTGCGGCGTTTTGAGCGGCCACTTGCTCCCGGCCCGGTGCGCGTGGGCGAGATCGAAATCGATCCGGCTGCGATGACTTTGAACGTTCATGGCCAGCTGGTCACAACCACCGCTACCGAGTTCCGCTTACTTGACTATTTCGCGCGACACTTGGGGCGCGTCTTTACTCGCGATCAACTGCTCGACTCCGTCTGGCGGGATACCTCGTACGTCACCCCGCGCTCGGTCGACGTGTACGTGCGCCGCATCCGCGAAAAGATTGAGCCGGATCCAGAGAATCCGCGCTATCTCAAGACCGTGCGCGGAGCCGGCTACCGCTTCGAGGCGCCGAAGTGAGAAATCGGATCTTCTTCAAACTGCTGGCAGCCTTTGCGCTAGTAGTGGTGGTCACGGCCTTCACCCTGGACACTTCCATCCGGCGGGCCTGGGAAACCTCCCTGCGTGACGAAATTCAGCGCAACCTGACCCAGAAAACTCTCTTGCTAGCGCAACGCGTGGAAATCGATCGCCAGCACACGCTCCAGGACATCATCGCTCAGGAAGCTCAGGCGGCCGGCGCGCGTACCACCGTGATTGATCCCACCGGTAAGGTTTTGGCCGATTCGGAGGCAGACCCGGCCTCCATGGAAAATCACGCCCAACGGAAGGAAATGAAAGCGGCCTTGGCCGGCAATATCGGCGTCGACGAGCGCCGCAGTCGCACTATTGGAATCCCCTTCCTTTATGTCGCCGCTCCCATTTCAGGAGGCGCCGTCCGCATGGCGTATCCCCTGTCGGACGTGGAGGCATCCTCCCAGCGTGTGCATCGAGCGCTGTTACGCGGCTCCCTGATCGCGTTTGTCATCGTGATGATCGCGGCAGCGATGGCTGCGCAGTACACAGCGAGACGCTTGCAACGCATCGTGAACTTTGCCGAACGCATCGCGGCCGGCGATCTCACGGCACGCATCGCGGCCCGCTCAGTCGACGAGATCGGCCAGGTCGCGGTAGCGCTCGACAAGACGGCGCGCAAGCTGGAACAAAGCTTTGTGGCCGTGCAGACCAGCCAGCATCAACTGGAAACTTTGCTCAACTCCATGCAGGATGCGGTGATTGCGGTGGGGGCGGATGGTCGCGTGCAATGGGCCAACCGTGGCATGGACCGCCTGGTGCCGCAGCGCGCCCGGCTGAATTCCCCGGTGGTGGAGACGGTGCGCGATCCGCAATTTCTCGCCGCTGTACGCAACGCAACCGAAGGGCAAAAGTTCGCTTCCGCGCGGGCGGTGTCCATCGTTCCCGGCCGGAGTTTCGACGTGACCGCCGCCCCTCTCCCCGGCGGGGGCGCGGTGGCCGTGCTGCGCGACCTCACCGAGACCGAACGGGTCGAGAAGACGCGGCGCGACTTCATCGCGAACGTTTCCCACGAACTGCGCACGCCACTCACTTCGATCCAGGGCTACACCGAAACCTTGCTCGACGGCGCCACCGACAATGGGCACGTGCGCGAGTTCCTGGAAATCGTCCGCAAGAACGCCGCTCGCATGTCCCGTTTGACGGAAGACTTGCTCACGCTGGCGCGCGTGGAATCGGGCGAGCAGCGCTTCGATGTGCAACCGACCGCGCCTGCGGAATTGCTGGACGATGCGGTGGAAAGCTTTCGTGAAATCGCCCGGGCCCAGGGAATCGAGTTGACTATCGAAGAAGTAGTTGCGACTCCGGTCAATGCCGACCGCGAGGCCATCCACCAGGTGTTTTCCAATTTGATCGAGAATGCCATGAAGTATGGGGGCTCTGGGGGACGCATCGTGCTGGGCGCGCGAGCGTCGAATCAGGGCGTGGAATTTTACGTGCGCGATTTTGGGCCGGGCATCGCCTCCGAGCATCTGCCGCGCTTGTTCGAGCGTTTCTATCGAGTGGATAAGGCGCGCTCGCGCGAATCGGGCGGCACTGGACTCGGTCTTGCGATTGCCAAGCACATCATGCTGGCCCACTCCGGGGCAATTCGGGCGGAGAGTGAACTGAATCACGGCTCGACGTTTCTGTTTACCGTGCCCGCGGCCGGGGGCGCTTGATTCGTCCACGCCAGCGGAAATGGCCCTGCACCATTTATGCGGCAAAATTCACACCGTTGTAACCAACTCCTCCTGCAAACAACCTATGCTCTTGACTTGGCCATCCATCTATATAATCGCCCTAAACGCAGCAATGGAGGCGAGCCAGAAACGCCTTCCCCACCCCGGAGGAATTCGAGCATGAGTACCGCGACCGCCAAGAGTCTTCCATCCGAACCAGGGTACGGCCGCCTGGTACGGCTCACGGTACAGGCCTGCCAGATGGCGAAAGAAGCAGCCGGAGCGGCCGCCGAGGGGATAGCCACCGGATCGACCGCCCTGCTCAATTCCATCCGCCAGCGCGAGAAAGAGCTCGACAAGCTCGACATGGAAATCGATGATGGAGTGACCGACACCATTACCCAGGTGAGCGCGCCCCAGGCCCGCGAATTGCTGGCCTGCATGAAGTTCATGATCGGGCTCGAACGCATTGGCGACTTGCTCTTGAGTTTTGCCAATAGTGCACAGGCAGCCGGAGGCCGGCTGGACCCGCAGGATGTTCGCGACCTCACCCAGATGGCTACAGTGCTCGAGAAGATGCTGACCGATGTGGGAGAGTCGTTCTCCAGCCGCGATGTCAAGAAAGCTATTGACGTGCTGCGCGCGGACGCCGAGATGGACCGCATGCGCAATCTGGTATTCCTCCGGCACATCGAGAATCCTGAAAACATTGCGCGTCAGGCCAGCCTGCAAGTCATCTTCATGACGCAGTCGCTGGAACGAGCGGGCGACCATACCAAAAACCTCGCAGAAGAAGTCTGTCACTTCGTCAGCGGGCACACCGTGCGGCACGTGCTGATGGCATACGACAAGCCCATCGAGCAGATGTTCATTGATTGGCTGCGCACTCGGGATGAAAAGAGCGGGCCTTAGGTCTTGCAAGGCAGGTGGCAGGTTTCAGGTCTCAGGTTTCAGGCCACGCTAGCAGGTCCCCTCACTGAGATCTAAAGTTTTCCCCATCCTTCCTTCAAAGTGCCTGCGATCCGGCCCTCCTAAGCCCTAAGGCTTCGTACCTGACGCGTGACACCTGAGACCTAACACCTAAGACTTAACACCTGTCATCCGCACGCCCCTCCGTGACCCGCGTCACAGCATTCTGAGACATCCGCCCTCATGGTTGTAGATGGATGATCAGGTCTTGCCCCGGCTCGGAGGCGCGCATCGCCGCCCCGCAAGGTGCTTGTATCTTGCTGTTTCATGGGGCTTTGGTAGCGCTCCCCTGAGAGGCCAGGGTGGGAATATATGTACTCCCTTTGGTGGTGACCGCGTCGGTGGTGATGTTCGTTACCTGGTGGGTGCGTCGCAAAGACGTCAGCAAGGTGACGCACGAACTGGAGCAGGCGCGCGATCTCGCGCAGCAGCGGGAGCAGGAACGCGATCTGGCGCAGGAGGAACTTTTTCGGCGGCTTTACGAAGAACGTGAGCTTAATAAGGAGAAGATCCAGTTCCAATCGCAGTTAACCGAGTACGAAAAGTATGCGGCTCTGGCCCAGCTGGCGCTGGGGGCGGCGCACGAAATCAACAATCCCCTGCTGGGCATCCTGTCGCACCTGGAACTGGAGTTGAACGCGACTGTCGATCCCGAACAGCGTATGGAGATCGAGCAATGCATCGCAGGTGCTCGGCGCATCTCCTCAACGCTGCGTGGACTCGTCAACTACGCGCGCCCGGGACCGCTGATGCTGAGTAAGATCAGCCTCCATCGGCTGACCGCTGACACCATCAGTTTTGTCGAGCATCAACCCATGCTGCGCGGCAAGCACCTGGTCAATGAAGTCCCCGTGGACCTTCCGCACATCCGCGCCGATGCCAACCAACTCTCGCAGGTGTTAATGAAACCTCCTGCTCAACGCCGCGGAGGCAACCGTCGAAGGCGGAACAATCACGATGTCTGCCAGCAAGCTGGCGTACGTAGACATGATTGAGTTGCGCGTCACCGACACCGGCTGCGGCATTCCGCCTGATGTGCTGGCACACGTCTTCGAACCTTTCTTTACCACCAAGCGTGGCCGCGGGACAGGCCTCGGACTGAGCATCTGCCACGCCTACGTCCGCAGCCACAACGGCGAGATTCGTGTGGACAGCGTGGTCGACCACGGCACCACGGTGACACTTACCCTGCCCATCCGGCAGGAAGAAGGGATTGAGAAACAAGAGGAGGATTCAGAAATCGTTGTGTAGGCAGGGGTCGGGTGTCAGGTGTCAGGTGTCAGGTCTTAGGCCCTAGCTGTTGAGTCTTGGGTCAGGCTTCGGAACCATAACCGCAAGTGGTACTGAAAGCCGAGAGCTGAGAGCTAACAGCTACGAGCTGCCTTTCTATGTCCTATTCCGTGCTGGTTGTCGACGACGAAGAACTCACGCTGCGGACGGTTTCACGCGGGCTGCGCGCGGAGGGGTTTGAGGTGTTTACGGCGCCTTCGGGAGAGGAGGCACTCAACGTTTTCACCGAAGAGAAGCCCGACCTGACGTTGCTCGATATCGTGCTTCCCGGCATCGACGGAGTGGAAGTGTTACGCCGCATGAAGCAAGCCAATCCCGCCGCCATCATCCTTATGATGAGCGCCTACCACATGGTAGATCGGGCGGTTGAGGCGATGAAGCTGGGAGCTTTTGACTATCTCATCAAGCCGTTCCATCTGGCGGACATGATCGCCACTCTGCACCGTGCCAGCGAGATGCTGGCATTGCGCGTGCGCGTGCGTGACGACGTCGAGCAGGCTCGCGGCCGGTACGACTTCGGCAAGGTCGTCACGAAGAACGAAGCAACGCGGCGCATGCTGGAAGTGGCGCGCAAAGCCGCCGAGTCGGATCACACGACCATCTTGCTTCAGGGCGAAAGCGGCACCGGGAAGAGCGTCTTTGCGAAGGCCATTCACTATGCCAGCCCGCGTTCCGCCATGCCCCTGCTGCAACTGAACTGCGCTGCCCTTCCCGATACGCTTTTGGAAAGCGAGCTCTTCGGCTTCGAACCCGGCGCCTTTACCGACGCCCGTCGCCGCAAGGAAGGGCTGCTCGAGCGGGCGCATGGCGGCACCCTGTTCCTCGACGAGATTGCCACCATGTCGGCCAGCCTGCAGGCAAAACTGCTGCGCGTGCTGGAAGAAAGCTCGTTCATGCGGCTGGGCGGCACCCGTCCCATCAAGATCAACGTCCGGCTGATCGCCGCCACCAATGCCGACCTGAAAGAAGCAATCGCCCGCGGCCAGTTTCGCGAGGATCTTTACTACCGCCTCAATGTCGTCCGTCTGTACATTCCGCCGTTGCAGGAGCGAAGAGAGGACATCGTGACCGCTCGCACTCGAACTCCTGCAGCACTTCAATCGGGAATTGCGAATGAAGTTCACGGGATTCACCCCCGCGGCGGCGGAGTTGCTGCAGAACTATCCCTGGCCAGGAAATATTCGTGAACTGCAGAACGTCATTGAGCGCACCATGATTCTCGCGCCCGAGGGCGACATCGATGCGGTCGGGCTGCCGGAAGAAATTCGCGACCATGTTCGAGTTATTCGCAGGGAGGACCCGAGGGATGGCGACTTCTCGGATGATTCTGACGTTTCTCCAACCGGACGCCAGCTGGTGACTCTGCGCGAACTCGAGGACGAATACATCCAGGAAGTGCTGGCGGCCACCGGCAACAACAAGACGCAAGCCTCCCGCATTCTCGGGATCCATCCGACCTCATTGCTGCGCCGGCTGAAGAAAGAACATTCCCCAGACTAGTCTGTCGAAGTCAGAGTCCTCTGCGCAGTCCTCCGCGATCTCTGCGGTCAAGCCTTTCCTACGAACCAAGCTGGTTAAAATGGTGGGAATGCAAAATCTGCCATTGCGTCCGGCTGAACCAAAAGACGTCGAGGACATCGTGCGCCTGGTCAACCTTGCCTTCCTGGCCGAGCGCCCCTATATCGAGGGCGAACGTATCAACGCGGAAGGGGTGCGCGAGATGTTGGCGAGAGGAACGTTTCTGCTGGTTGAGCAAGAAGGCGAGCTAGCGGCATGCGTGTTCGTCAATCCTCGAGGGAAACGCGCCCATCTTGGACTGATATCGGTCGATCCAGCCAGGCAAGGCAAAGGCCTGGGTTCTCAGCTCATGGCTGCCGTTGAACTCCTCTGTCGTGCTGCCGGTTATCGTGAGATGGAACTGCGCTTCATCAACCATCGCAGCGAACTGCTGCGTTTCTATCAACGACAAGGGTTTTCCGAAACCGGCGTTACTGAGATGCTACTCGAAGCCCAGCGAGTCAAAATCCCCTTTCACTTCGTGCAGATGTGCAAGGTCTTGGATTGAACGGTTCAGATCTGGGCTGCCCAAACCGCGCTGCTGATCTGTTGGGGGTGTATTTGAAGCCGAGCACGCGGAACTTCTTCCGACCGTAAGCCGTATCTAGCTGCTAGGGAGAAACCCTTATGAGAGCTGTTGCGCTGCTATTTCTATTATTCACGCTGCCGAACTGGGCCGCCGCACAGCAGAAACCCGAAGCGCAGATACAGGAGAAATTCGCTGCCGGCGGATTCATTCGTATGCATTTAAGTCCCGGCGGCTACACCATCACCGGCGGTGACGCAAACACCATCCTGATCACGTATACCGCCAGCAGTCCGGAGCAACTGAAGCGGGTCAAGGCGAAGATTCGCGCGGGTGCGTCCACTGCCGACATCTCCGTTTCGGATTCGCCACACAACAATTTTCAGGCCACCATTGAAGTACCCTCGCGCTCCGACCTGCGTGTACGCATGATGGCCGGCGAGATCATCATCGACGGAGTGGAGGGCAGCAAAGACATAGAAGTCGACTTCGGCCGGATCGAGGTGAAGATTCCCAAGCCGCAGGAATACGGACATCGCGATGCCTCGGTGCGCGCCGGCAGCATCGAAGCTTCGGCCTTCGACATTTCCAAGGGAGGCTTGTTCCGTTCCTTCGAACAGAGCGGTGCGGGAAAATACCGGCTGCATGCACACGTGGCCACGGGAGAGATCGACCTGCGCGGCCCGCAATAGGCAATCCCTTCCCAGAACTGTCATCCCGAGCGGAGTGAGGCGCCAGCCGAACGCAGTCGAGGGACCCTGCGTTTTCCGCGAAATCCTAAGCCGAACGGACATTTTTCGCGAAGCGATAGGTGCTCCCAGCGATTCGCTAGTCTTGACGGCTGCCCTCAATCGCCCTATTCTCCACTCGAGGATGCCTCCCATGCTGGGCAACCGCTCTTGGGACGATTGGATCGCGCAGTACTCGACCAGCCACCAAAACCGCGTCAATCGGCTCTGCCACATCATCGGAATTCCCCTGATTCTCCTGTCGCTGGCGGTCCTGCTCGCGACCGCATTTGTGCATCGGCTGTGGCCCATTGCTCTGGGATTATTCCTGGTGGGCTGGATTTTTCAGTTCGTCGGTCATGCCTTCGAAGGCAAGCGTCCAGAGTTTTTCACCGACTGGCGCTTCCTGCTGGTGGGCACGCGCTGGTGGGCTGCGAAAGTTCGAGGACGTGTGTAGGAGACTCCGGGCCAACTCATGAATTGGCCCTTCGTGCACTCAAGTGAAATGGGTGGTTCTCGGCCGTTATCCTGTGACGTAGGCAAGTGCATTAAGCACCCTCGTCTGGCGGACCTCCGGCTCCGGCGAGATCTTGCGGCTTGATCTTCTCAACATTGAATTTTGATGCCCGCTCCCGCATGGTCTTCAGCACATCCTCGAGCGGTGGTGGCTCGTTCTTGATCCATCTCAGCGGGTTGATGCGTGCCACCACGAACGACCGCAAGTAGGGGCTGACCAAGCCGCGTTCCTTCAGTTTCTTCACTGCTGCTGCAACCTTCTCCTCAAGGTCCAGCACCAGTGCGGCACGCTTCTCGTGATCTTTGACAGCATCGCGCAGGGAGTCATCGGTGAAGCTCTCAAGTCGCCGAAGGATCGGGTGATAGGCGCCACCTCCGAAACGCGGGGCCCGCTCGTAGCAGACACCGAGCGTGACCAGAGCGGCTTCGTCCAGATAGAACGCGAATTGGGATTCTGGTCGCTTCGCGTCCTCGTCAACCAGACCGCGGTAGATGCGGATCACCTCCAGAGAGCGCTCTTTGAGGTTATGCGCCTTCTCCGTATTGAGGGCCAGGATCTGCCAGGCAACCTCGCGATCTGGCACGACCAAAGCGGTGATCGACCTGGCTCCAAGCCGACGCATCGCTTCGAGACGATGGCGACCATTGGGAGTCCAAAAACCGCCCTGAGGGGCGACTACAGCGATGATCGGGTCGAGAAAACGTCCTGTCTTGTTGATGACATCGGCCAAGCGTTTGTGGTGCGCATCAGACAGATCGCGCTGGAAGGGAGTAGGCTCGACAGCATCAATTGGGAGAATCGATAAGAACGCAGGATGCCCGCCCAACGGGTCCTTGTACGAGCCCACGATACAACCGCCAGATTTCTCAATCGCCTCTGCGGCCTCAGCCGACACCCCTGCACGCTCATCGATCCGGCATTCGGCTGGCCGTAGGCCTTTCGTGCCGGGTTTCGCTTTGCGAGGGCGCCGACGCGCGGGTGCACGCTTGACCATTGCAGTCACTCCATTCTAGGGTCGGAATACCGCCTTTGATGGCGTGACTGATGATAGTCTCTTGTCTGCTGCCGTACGGCAGTAAGTTGTCACCACGTTTTATCACCCTTATTTGTTGCAGTGGGCCCATGAGTGACGAGGACGAGAGTCGGGAACGTGAAGTTCGGGACCGAATCGTTAGCCTGATGCAGGCAAGCGAGCCGGCTCCCACGAAGCAGATCACGGGTGAAGAGCTAGAGAAGCTCAAGACTGCGGCCAAGCGTCTCGATCAAATATTGAAGGATGCCGCGGACGCGGACCTTCAAGCCCTCAGGATCGCAGCGGCACGACTCGATCAGTTATTAAAAGACATCGGCGCGGGGAAAGACGTCACAACTGATCTCAAGGGCCGGCGAGACAAGGACAATAGTGTCGAATAGGGCGCTGTCATGTGTCTGCCCCCAATTGTTCTGCACCGCTTTCCAACCTCCGAATCAGATTCCTGTTTCTTGCAAGCTGGCTGACACTTCAACAACGCGGTGACCTCGACTGCGTTCGGCCTGCGCCTCAGTCCGCTCGGGATGACAGACGCGTGAAGTGCTTGCGCGGCCTGCCTGCCGATCCAGCAAGCCGCGCCTAACAAGTCCATTTACAAGCTCGGGCTCTTACGCCTTCTGCCCGCTCTCGACCTTCTGCGCCTTCCGGCGAATGAATGCATAGTTCAGCGCCGGCAGCGAATTGAACTCCGCAGCCTTCTTGTAGTAATCCTGCGCCTTCGCGCTGTCCCCCTTACCCTGGCACGCCTGCCCTAGGCGATACAGGTTGCGCGGGTCCTGCTGGTTCGACTGCTCCAGTTCCGTGATCGCCGTGTCGTATTCTTTCAGCGCCAGCGCGATTCGGCCGGCCAGTTCATGAGCCTGCTTCAGCTGCACCGAATTCTTCGACGCCTCCGCACTCTGGCGGAACTCTTCCATGTGCGTCTTGGCTCCGTTGAGGTCCTTCTTACCCATCGCCAGCGAGGCCAGGTTGAAATGATGCAGGCGCTTCGCGTTGTCCTTGATGTCCTGTGAGAGGTTGGATCCTTCCACCATCTGCAGCGAGCGCTCGAAAGCCTGCTCCGCAGCGTCGTACTTCCCTGCTTCCTCCAGGATATTTCCCTTGGCTTGCAGGTCCGCCGCCATGGCCGCCACGTCATTCTTTTTCTCGGCGACCGCGTATTCCTTTTCAATCTGCTGCACGGCGTTATCGAGTTTGCCGGTATCAGCCGCGACCACTGCCATGCCGAAGAGAGCGGTGCGCGTCTCGCCGTCGTTGCGTGCCTGGTCGGCCATGGTTTGCAGCTCGGCAGTGGCTTCCTGCGCTTTGCCCTGATACATCAGGTCGGCCGAGATCCCGAAGTGCGAGGGAACGAAGTGGGGATCGATGGACAGCGCCTTGCGATACTGCGCAATCGACTCGTCGAAGCGCCCCATCTTCAGCAGCAGCTCCGCGTACGAGTCGTAGGGATTCGGATCGTTCGGAATCAGCTCGATGTATTTCTTGAACGCCTGCTCCGCTTCCCCGTAATTGCCCTGCTGGCGGTAGGCGTAGCCAAGAATGTTGTAGGCGGGCGAATAGCTCGGAGCCAACTGGGTGGCTTGTTTGTAGTGGGCGATAGCCTGTTCGTATTGCTGCTGGCCGAAATAGTAGTTGCCCACCTGAAGGTGGGCGCGTTCGTCATTGGGATAGGCGGTTACTAGCTGGTCGAGATACTGCTTCTGGATCTCGTTGACCCCATTGGCCGCGGCCTCGTTGGCCAGGATCAGCAACTTCTCGCCATCTGACGTCTTTGTCACCAGGCCCGCTGCCTTGCGCAGATGCTCGAAAAACTCCTTCGCTGTGGGAGAGTTGTTGGCACGCGCCAACTCGGCTGAGGCAAACTCGGGGTCCAGTGAAAGAGCCTTGTCAAAGTGCTGCAGAGAATCTTGCGCCAGCAGACGTTCCGAAAGATCGCGCCCTTGCAGAAATTCCTTCCTTGCTTCTTCGGACTTGGTGGTCACCGGAAGCTTTCCTCCGCCGGATGAAGCCGCGACCGCCTCGTTCCCCGCCTTGTTACACGCAATCCACGACAGAAGGCTCAGCGTCAGCAGCGCGAGCAATCCCAATCGAGCCGATTGTTTCGAGCACATAGCGATGTCTCCTTTTTTGAAAATGAGTACGAGGAAGATCAAGGAAGGCCGCTCCCAGCTGCGCTGAGCATGAGCAGCGCTTCCTCGCGACGTCAACCGTTTTGTTCGGTTGACAAAACGCCCGTTGTTGCAGACGTGAGCCGGCTCGTTCGGATAGCAAGACCAGCATGCAACTTTGCCGTCCACTTCCACATAACAACGGACAAACGATTCGAACCAGCTGGCCGGGAAGACAATACCGCTGGATGCTGACACCAAGAAAAGCCCCCGACAGATCGCCAGGGTGCCCCACCCTGGTCTCTCTACCTTTGGGGAAGCCGTGTGGGGGGATCTTTTCTTGGTTGGCCGCGGCCTTAGCGTCAGCTTTTGATACAGATTTCGCTGTATTTTCGAAGTCCCTGGTCTGAAGTACGCTCGCAGCAGCTGTTCAACGTAATTACGAGAGCGTTCTCCCCGTGCCGGCGCCTCTTGTCGGGTTCTCTCCTCACTACGACACCGACTTTTACCGGCACGGGGCTTCTCCTCTTTATATTATTTCCGGAACCTTTTTGTTTCCCGACCCTGTAATCTGATGAAGCCGACAGCCTCTACTCAGGAGCGGTCTATCTAAAATTACCCATATCCCGGGCGGCCGGAAAATGGGTACTCCGACCGATGCGGAGATCTGGCAACCTCCTCTATCTTCACGAGTAGGGTTGGACCGGAAGGACCACGGAATGGGTGAGTGCACATGAACAAACACGCGGAGGCCACTAGGACTCAGACGATTGTGATCGGAGGCGGCCAGGCCGGGCTAGCAGTCGGGTATCACCTTGCCAGGCGCGGTCTTCCCTTCTTGATCCTCGATGCAAGCGCGCACATCGGCGACGCGTGGCGCAATCGCTGGGACTCGCTCCGGTTGTTTACTCCCGCGCTCCGGACTTCCCGGCATGCCCTTCCCGGCCAGGGGCGACAGTTTTCCCACCAAGGACCAGGTTGCGGACTACATGGAAGAGTACGCGCAGCACTTCCGCCTACCCGTGCGCAACGGAGTGAAAGTGGATCGCCTTTGGCAAAAAGGGAGCCGATTCGTGGTGAGCTCGGGCAGCCAGCGGTTTGAATCCGAAAATGTCGTGGTGGCCATGGCCAACTATCAGAAACCGCGGATCCCGGAGTTCGCGGGCGAGCTGGCCCCTGGCTTCGTGCAGCTGCACTCCCGTCAGTATCGCAACCCTTCGCAACTCCAGGCGGGGGGAGTGCTGATCGTAGGAGTGGGGCAACTCTGGAGCCGATATCGCGATCGAAGTGGCCCAGACGCATCCGACCTGGATTTCCGGGAAAGAGTCGGGGCACATTCCTTTCCCCATCGAAAGTTTCGCGACACGCAATTTCCTGGTGCGTCTAGTACGGTTCCTGGGTCATCACGTGCTCAGCCTGGCAACTCCAATCGGGCGGAAGCTGCGCCCCAAGCTGCTGCACAGGGCGTCGCCGCTCGTACGGGTGAAACCCAAAGACCTGGTCGACGCGGGCGTGGAGCGTGCCCAGAACGGTGGGTGTGAAGAATGACTTGCCTCTACTAGAAGATGGGCGCACCCTCGACGTCCAAAGCGTGATCTGGTGCAGGGGATACCGGCGCGATTTCCCCTGGATCGACTTGCCTATCTTTGACGGGAATGGCGACCCACTTCATGAACACGGGATCGTCACCGGCCTCCCGGAGATGTTCTTCGTCGGCCTGCATTTTCTGTATGCGATGAGCTCGGCCACGCTGATCGGCGTCGGACGAGATGCGGACCGGATCGCGAAGGCGATTGCCTCACGCGCCATCAACAAGCGCAGTCCTGCAGAACAGAAGCCCCGACTGGTTGCGGAACTATGCCCCGCAGAACTGGTAACGGCTTCCGATGGGAATATTCATATCGCTTGAACGATGAAGAAGACGACCAGTCATAACCGGTTCGTGATCACGGGCGGCCCCGGAGCTGGAAAGACGACCGTGCTCCGCGAACTCGAAACACGGGGATTTCACACTGTTCCCGAGGTGGCGCGGCAACTCATCCAGGAGCAGGTTCGGGACGGCGGAGCCGCGCTCCCCTGGGCCGACCGGGCGCTCTTCACGCGTCGGATGTTGGAGCGCTCAATCCAGTCGTATCAAGAACACACACCAAGCTTGATTCCAATATTCTTCGACCGCGGCATTCCGGACACTCTGGGCTACGCTCGGCTGATTGGCTTGCGAGATGACCAATTCATCCGCAGTGCGTGCGACCAATATCGCTATGAGTCCATGGTTTTTCTCGCTCCGGCCTGGAAGGAAATCTACGAGACCGACAGCGAACGCAAGCAGGATTTCGCAGAGGCCGTGCGCACCTGTGCGCTGCTAGGACAGATTTACCTGGAGTGCGGTTACGAAGTCCTTGAGATCCCGAGGACACCTGCGCAGGAAAGAGCAGAATTTATCGTCAAGCATGTGCAGAAAGCCACTGCCATGCGAAGTCGCGATCTGACCGTCCGCAGCCGAGCATAAACCTGCAGCAGGTTATGGTCGTATGCGTAGGCGGTGGCTGCCGTACGTGACGACAGATCGAGCTTCATAAAGATGTTACTCATGTGGCGGGCTACAGTCTTCTCACTGATGTGGAGTTTCCCGGCGATTCCACGGTTGGTCATTCCCGCGGCGACCAGTCTTAGCACTTCCAGGTCCCGATCGGTCAGCGGTCCCGAACTTTTCCGCTCCTCGATGGGCAGGGCTTCTACCCGAGCGAGTTCGGCCACGGCGTGCAAACGCTGAAAAGCCTGGCGCGGCGGTCAGTTCCTGGGCCGCGTTCTGCGCATCTCCCAGCTTCCGGAACGCGAGCCCAAGCAGATAGCGGACGCGTGCCGCCTCATAAGGAGCCTGTAAATCAGACCACAAGCTCCAGGATTGCCTCAGGGCAGCCAGCGCCCCTTGGGCATCGCCCTCGGCCAACCGCACAGCTCCTGTCGCGCGGCAGGAGAGGGCGCGCAAAAAAGGAATATCCGCCCCAGCTGCAATCGCGTTCAGTTCATCGCTGGCACGGCGGGCACCGGCCACATCATTCGCGGCGATCGCGATCTCGACATAGGCGTCCAGGATCCGCGCGCGCGGCCCGGGCGCATGAGCTTCTTCTGCAATGCGCCGGATAGCCACGTAGGCGTCCGCAACCTCACCCTGAGCCAATTGCAGCAAAGCCCGGCCCGGACCAAAACTTCGGAGCCCCTGGCCGGCTTGCCGATAGGCTTCCTCTGCTTCGGCGAACTTCCCGCGTAAACGGTGGACCTCCCCCATCTGGTAGAAAGCGGAGCCGATGCCCGGCTTGGGCGCGGGATGGGACAGCAACTCGCTGGCTCGTTGGGCGCCTTCGAGAGCTTCCGGCCAGGCACCGTGCAATTGCAGCAGCTCGGCTCGCCGCACCAGGCAATGACCTCGATACGGAACCAGGTCGGGTTGCGAAGAACACCAGCGATCCAGCGCCGATGTCCATTCCTGCGCGCGCTGCAGGTCACAGATCTCGCCGCAAGCCTCCAGCACGCTGCAATAAAACCCGCCTGCCGTCAGCGGAGAAACTCCGCCCGCAGTCACTGCAACCATCGCTTCATCCAGACGACCCTGTCCCTGCAAGCCAAGCGTGATCAGTTCCCGGTCACGGAAGCGCTCTCCGATGTCAACCGATTGCGCGAACCTGGCGTGTGCGCCTTGCGGATCGCCCGCGTGGAAAAGCCGGTAGCCTTCCGGCAGCAGGAGGTATCCCTTGTCCACGCAGTCCGACTGGTTCTCGAGCAGACGGCCGGCGCACGCTAGCCAGCCGCCAGCTTTCGCGGGTTCACCCCCAATCAACAAGGTGAAGCCCAGCCAGAACGCGCAGCGCACGGCGCGCTGCACCTCTCCAGCACTCAGGAAGGCTTGATGCGCGCGCGCCAGAAGATCAGCGCCTTCCACTTCCTTCCCGATCAACAGGGCGGACTGCGCCAGCAACAAGAGATCGTCAGGCTCGAGAGTTTCCTCGCGGTCAGCTGCCAACAATTGCGAGAATGCGGCCCTCCAGGCTTGTGCTCGAAACGACTCGCGACCCCCGCTCGAGGGCATGTGAGGACGAGCTGCCTACTGGATCGCGGCTATGCATGGGAAACGGACAGGTATGACTTGCGTTCAAGTTTAACACCGTGCACGCGGGCGCTTCGCGCGTCCCTGACCGCCCCTTAGTTTCAAACTTGCCAACGCGCGGGCACGCCATGCAATCTGATAGTCATGCCCGAACTCCCCGACATCGCGGCCTATCTGGATGCGCTGGAAGCGCGCATCGTGGGCCAGCCCTTGCAGCGGATTCGCCTGGCAAGCGCCTTCCTGCTGCGCACCGCGCAACCGCCACCGGCCAGCGTGGAGGGCCACCGAGTGCGGGAGCTGCGCCGAATCGGCAAACGCATAGCGGTTGGACTCGAAGGCGACCTCTGGCTTGTACTGCACCTGATGATTGCCGGCCGGCTGCATTGGCGTGCGGCGGGAGCAAAGCTGGCCGGGAGACAGACGCTGGCGGCCTTCGACTTCCCTAACGGCTCTCTCGTGCTTACGGAAGCCGGCTCCAAACGCCGCGCTTCGTTGCACATCTTTCAGGGCGAGGACACCTTACGTTCTCTTGACGCGGGGGGAATAGAAATCTTCTCCAGCGATCGGGATTCGTTTCGTACAGCTCTCAGCGTGGAGAACCACACACTCAAACGAGCCCTCACCGATCCCAGGCTGGTGAACGGGATTGGCAATGCGTATTCCGATGAAATCCTGCACGCGGCCCAGCTCTCGCCGGTCGCGTTGACGCACAAACTGAATGCCGAAGAGTGGCAGCGATTGTTCGAGGCGACCCACGCCACCCTGAAAACTTGGACGGACCGGCTCCGCGCCGAGGCACAAACCGAATTCCCCGAAAAGGTGACGGCCTTCCGCAAAGATATGGCGGTCCACGGCCGCTATGGCGAACCTTGTCCACGATGTGGAGATAAGGTTTTGCGGATTCGTTATGCCGACAAGGAAACCAACTATTGCGCTCGCTGCCAGACGGGCGGAAAGGTACTTGCTGATCGTAGCCTGTCCCGACTGCTGGGCTCCGACTGGCCGCGCACCCTGGACGAACTGGAAGCACTCAAGCGTCGCTGACGAATATGATTCTCCTGCTCTTCGCAACAGAGACCTTTCTTGGGTATGCGTGCTGGGTTTTGTGGAGACCCACGGCGGGTCGATAAGACTCACATCTGAGTCCAATTTTCCGGGCTGCTCCCAGCCGCCCGTAGCAGTTGTCGCATCAATTTCTGCTCGCCAGATTGGCACTTCGCTTGCCCGGAATTCTGCAGGTGACGGCGAGGAGGGTTCTGAGGTATGGCCAGGTCGCGACCGATGTGCGACAAACACCCCAATCTGCAAATGATGCCCTGCAGCCTGCAGACGCCGAACGGAAAAGTCTTTGGACACGTCTGTGCAGTTCCGGGTTGCGGCCGTTACCACGGTCCGCAAGGCTACTTCTATGCTCCGCAGGAGGGCGAAGAGTCAGAGATCAAGTTGAACCGCCGGGCCGCTGCCCGAGAGGCGATCCTGCGAGCCATCCGCGGCCGTCCACAGTAGCGCCTCTTATTCCGTGGCCGGTCCTCAATATCTGCAGATTGACGGAAGCCAGTCCCCTCGCCGATAGCAACTCCACCATCTCCGCACTCACATCGACGGTGTCCACACCCAGGCCAGGGGGCGAGGCTGCACCGAACGAGGCGATGCGGGTGGCCACCTGCTCCAATTACGTTTCCGCTTGTTGCAGACCTTGCAGGGCTATCGCAGAAAGATCCATAAGTGTGGGATCGGCACCAACCCTCTCAGACTTTAGCTCGATCCGCCGTGACGGTCGTAACCAGCCGGCAAGGCAGACCGCCCGCTTGCAACCACTTCCAAAATGGCTGACAGCGCTCGCCCTGCCCGTCGGTCGGGTGCCCATTGTGTAAGCCACGGCAGGCCCTGACCCTAAGAAAACCTCCCGTTCTTGCCGATTAAGCCTGTGGTCACCGGTCACCGCGCGTCCTTCGCGGCGTCTTCCACCGGCACTTCCGTACTTAGGCTTGACCATGCTGGGCGCCAGCGACCGATACGGGCGGAGGGAGAAGTAGGTTCTGATGAGTTCCACACATATTTCGACGGTCGTTGACGGCCTGCATGCGCGTATTGTTGCCGCAGCCGATGCCTACGACGCGATCACCTCCGACCGCCCCTACCGCCAGCGGACTTCCCCATTGCGTGCGTTCGAGATCGTGCGCAGCCAGTCGGGAACACAATTCGATCCCAGGGTGGTCGAGGCCTTTGTGCGCGCGGTTGATGGAGATCAACTGGGGTGAGCCGGCGCGGCTGCCCGCGCGATATTGGGCGGGGTGTGGCTAGGAACCGGCCCGCCGTGCAGGCTCAACTGCCCCAGCCGGCACAAGTTGATCGCATCGCCTAGAATCCGCATAGCTTCCTGCGGCGCGTGGAAGCCCATCGAGTTCTCCGACATCACGAAGTCGATCATGAACTGGCCTCTGCGCTGGTAGTCGCGGGCGGATGCCAGTTGCGCGTCGCTCGCGCCTTTCTGCCTGGCATTCTTGATGTCGCCAATCAGGTCGATGAGCGCATCCAGCGCCGTATTCCGCAGAGTGAAAAAGCGGTCTTGGATATCTTCCACCCGCGCCTTCAACTCCTCTTCCGGAAAATGATGGCAGGTCTGGCAGGAACGGTTGATCTTCAGCAACGGACTGTTGATCTGGTGATCGCTGATCTTCAGTCCCCCCTGGCGCATGTAGGGCATGTGACAATCGGCGCAAGCCACGCCCGAGCGCGAATGCACTCCCTGGTTCCACATCTCAAATTCCGGATGCCGCGCTTTGATGAGCGAGGCACCGCTGTCCGGATGCGTCCACTCCCCGATCTTCTGCTCGCCTTCCAGCGCAATGATATCTTCCACCTTGATGCCCTTCGCCCACGGGAAGGTCAGTCGCTTGTTGGGCGGCTGGAAATAGTACGTCACGTGGCACTGCCCACACACATACGACCGCATCTCCTGGCGTGTGGCCATGGCATTCACGTCGCAGTTAGGTACGCCCTGCGCGGCCTTGAGTGCCCGAATGCCTTCGATGAACGCCGGCCTCGTCACGCGCAACTGCATGGTCTTTGGATCATGACAATCCACGCACGCCACCGCATGCTTCACGGTCTGGCGGATCTGTGGGTATGTCATGTGCGCGTCGCTGATGACGTCGAACCCCTTCATGAGGTCGCCATTCCCGAGCTTCAGATAGGTCGGCACCATGGAGGCGTGGCAGCTGATGCACATCGCCGGGGGCGCAAATTTCTGCCGCTCGGTGAAGGTCTGGTCTTCGAGCATGTAGGCATGGCCGCGGCGCTCGCGGTAATCCGCCGAGAAAGAATATCCCGCCCACATCACCTTCAGCCGTGGGTCCTGCTCCAACTTCGAGCGCGCCACCACCGAGCGCGGATCAGCCTGCGTGGGCGAATGCGGCATCGCCTCGCTCCCACCGTACTTGGTACGTTCCATGTCGGCGGTGCGCAGGTAGAGGTCGTACTGCATGGGGAAGTTCTTGCCCCAAACAGCCGGGTCGTCGACCATGTCATCCAATTCGACCACTCGGTAGAAAGGATTGCGGGCTTCCTGCTTGCGCTCGAAAATATTGATCAACAACGCCGTGACGGCCACCGTCGCTATCGCCGCCAGTGCAGCCACGGCCACCAGCATCTTGCGCGACGAAGTTCGTCCGGGATCCGACGTCCCACTATTCATGATTGCTCCCTACCAGCATCGGCCGCCCCATTGAAGCCGCCGACTCGGAGTGTCCTACTGAACTGTGGCAACGCGTGCATTCCAGCCCCTGCGCCTTGCCGTGGACTACGTTTCCATCAATCGCGGCGGTAATGTTTTCATGGCAACGCCGGCAGGCGTTCTCCACCACCCGGTGATCGAACTTCGTGATCTCAATGGTGTCGGGATACCAACCGGTCGTGAAGTAAAACGAGTGCCAGAAGCCGTTGTTGGCCTTGACCGCGTATTTTCCAACAATGTTGTGGGGCGTATGGCAGTCGTTGCAAGTAGCCGCGATGCGATGGCTCGACTTCAACCAGGCCGCATACTGAGCCTGCATGACATGGCAATTAGCACAGGACGCAGGATTGTTGGTCAGGTAGGAGTATCCCTTGGCATAGAGAAAGGTGTAAGCCGCCAGGCCGACGAACAGCCCGGCCAGCGCGCCCAACACCACGTTTACCGCAATCCGTGAATTCACAGCAGTTTCGTGTGACACGGGCACTCATCGCACAAGCCTTTAACCGCACAGAGCGCCAATTTCCCTCGAAGGACGCCAAGAAGATTCCTTTGCGATCTTCGCGGAATTCCTTGGCGACCTCTGCGGTGAAAAGCTCTTGACCTGACGCCAACCCAAACCCGCCCAGTCTAATTGACTTCCCCTGTCGCCAACCATAAGATGACACGCCAGCGGTTCTTTCCGGAATGATCGGCCAAACCATTTCCCACTACCGCGTGCTGGAAAAGCTGGGTGGTGGTGGCATGGGCGTGGTCTATAAGGCGGAAGACACTCGCCTCCATCGCTTCGTCGCCCTCAAGTTCCTGCCCGACGAGGTCGCCCGCAATCCCCAGGCCCTGAGCCGGTTTCAGCGGGAAGCCCAGGCGGCTTCTGCCCTTAACCACCCAAACATCTGCACCATTTACGACATAGGGGAGCAGGAGCAGCGTGCCTTCATCGTCATGGAGTTCCTGGAAGGCTCGACCCTGAAGCACTTGATCTCCAACCGTCCCATGGAACTGGAGACGGTGTTCACGCTCGGCATCGAGATCGCCGACGCACTCGACGCCGCCCACACCAAGGGCATCGTTCATCGTGACATCAAGCCCGCCAACATTTTCGTCACTAGCCGCGGACATGCCAAGATTCTCGACTTCGGCCTGGCCAAGCTCTCACCCCTGAGCAGTAGTTTTTCCGAACCCGCCGCTCTCACCGCGCAGGAAACCGCGATGAGCGAGCAGCACCTGACCAGTCCTGGGTCCACTCTCGGCACGGTGGCGTACATGTCTCCCGAGCAGGCGTGCGGCAAGGAACTCGACGGACGCAGCGACCTGTTCTCCTTCGGAGCCGTGCTCTACGAAATGGCTACCGGCACGCTGCCCTTTCGCGGGGACACCTCGGCACTGATCTTCCAGGCGATTCTCGATCGCGCCCCCACTCCGCCCATCCGCCTGAATCCCGACCTGCCGCCCAAGTTTGAAGACATCATTAGTAAAGCGCTGGAGAAGGATCGCAACCTCCGCTACCAGCATGCCGCCGACATCCGCGCCGACCTGCAGCGTCTGAAGCGCGACACCGATACCGGACGCGCCATCGCCGCCAGTTCCGGCTCGATTCCAGTCGCACAGGAGTCGGCGGGACACGTCACCCCGCAACCCAGCACGATTCTGCCGCCCGTGCCTCCACCGTCCTCCGGATCATCGACGCCGGTCGCGGCCTACTCTTCGTCCGTCATAAGCGCGGCTCCAGTGCATGCAGAAGCAGCGAAGACGTCCCGCAACGGCATGTACGTGGTGGCAGGGATCATCCTGCTCGGCTTGTTTCTGGCAGGGGGGCTCTACTACCGCTCGCATCAGTTCGCCCAGCTCTCCGAGAAAGACACCATTCTGCTCACCGACTTCGTCAACACCACCGGCGATTCGGTCTTCGACGGCACGCTGAAGCAGGCCCTCGCAACACAACTGGAGCAGTCGCCGTATCTCAACATCCTTCCGGAATCCCGCATCCGTGAAGCCTTGCGCTATATGGGACGATCGGATGACCAGCGCATTACCAGCAACGTCGCCCGCGAAATCTGCCTCCGCGAAAACGTGAAGGCCATGCTCACCGGGTCCATCACCTCGCTGGGAAGCCACTACGTCATCAGCCTGGCCGCGGTCAATTCCCAAACCGGAGACTCATTAGCCAACGAGCAAGTCGAGTCCGATGGCAAGGAGCAGGTGCTGAAATCGCTCGACCGCGCCGCCTCTAGCCTGCGCAACAAGCTTGGGGAATCGATCGGCTCCGTCCAGAAATTCGCCACACCCCTGGAGCAGGCCACCACATCCTCTCTAGAAGCCCTGCAGGCGTTCAGCAAGGGCCAAGCCCAGCACCTCCAACTCAATGACGAGAAGGCCATTCCTTTTCTACAGCGCGCCGTGGAACTCGACCCCAACTTTGCCATGGCCCATGCCACCCTGGGCGTCGCCTACGGAAACACGGCGCAAACCAAACTGTCCGACGCGTCTCTCAAGAAAGCCTTCGACCTGAGAGACCGCGCCAGCGAACGCGAGCGGTTTTATATTTCAGCGCACTGGTACGACGAAGGCACAGGCGAAGTTGAGAAGGCCGCCCAGATCTACGAACAATGGAAGCAGGTTTACCCGCGCGAGACCCTGCCTTGGGACAATCTGTCACTGATGTACTGGCAATTGGGCGATCATGAAAAATCACTGGCCAATGCCAGCGAAGCCTTGCGCCTGGATTCCAAAGATCGCTACGCCTACCAAAATCTCAGCGCCGCTTACGAATGCCTCAATCGCTTCGAGGAAGCCCAGGCCATTGTCGACCAAGCCATAGCAGCGAAGTTGGACACGCGCGCCAGCCGTTTCTCACGCTACACACTCGCTTTCCGCCGCGGCGATACAGCCGCCATGCGGCGTGCACTGGATGAGTCGGTTGGCTCGCTCGACGAACCTCTTATGCTTTGGTTTAAGATCCGGGGAAACCTTTCGCTCGGCAAGGTCCGACTGGCTGGCGAGGACTTAAATGGCCTGGTTCAGCTATCGCAGCAACACGGCCTCAACGAGCTTGCCGTGATCGTTCGCGCCAACATAGCGTCGTTCAAGTCGCAACTGGGCTATCCGGTGGACCGAAAGGCCGTCGCCGAGAGCCTGAAACTCGTGAGCGATCGCCAGTCAAAAGCGTATGTGGCCCGGGCGCTGGCTTGGGGGAGCGATACGGCGCAAGCCCAAAAGCTTGCGGATAATGTCGCGCAAGATGCTCCCACCGACACGTTCCTGAATAAAATTGCGCTGCCGGTTATCCGGGCTATTGTCGAGCTCCAACGCAACGAGCCTGCCAAAGCCGTGACTGCGCTCGAACCCACGGTTCCCTATGAACTGGGCTCAGGTCCCGGAGGCGCGAACTACTGGCCCATCCATGTCCGCGGTGCGGCCTACCTGAAAGCGCACGACGGAGCCAAGGCTCTGGTGGAATACCAGAAAATCCTCGACCACCCCGGAATCGATGAGGTGAATCCTCTCCTGACGCTGGCGCGTTTGGGAGCCGCACGCGCCTATGCCCTCCAGGGCGACACCGCCAAAGCGCGAACGGCTTATCAGGATTTCTTCGCTTACTGGAAAGCCGCCGACCCGGACATCCCGGTCCTCAAACAAGCGCAAGCGGAGTACGCCAAGCTGCAGTAGGCCGGCTGGCTTGGTGGTGAAAAGAAGGAACGCGCAATGGGTCGACCTCAGTCCCCAAAAAACCGTTACCAACGGTCGAGTTGTGCACGAGTTCCCACCACCCGATTAACGTCAGTACCCCGCCCGCTTAAGCCCGATCGCGAACACCAATGCTACAACCGCCACAGCGCCAGCCAGGACGATCGCGATCTTTGCACCGCGGCTCAGACCACCAGCGTGAACTTTGTCCACGTCCCCATAGCTCGGGGTGGATACGTGTCCGCTTTTTCTCAGTAAGATCGAACGACGCGTCGTCCGACCGGCTGACGAAACCCTTGATCTCACCCCCGCTTCGCAAAGTTACTTTGACCTGCTTCTTGTTCGTAACATGCTTCTGTATTTCGGTTCTAACCTTGTCGTCCTGCGAGGCGGGTTGTGCAGTATCTGTCGCGGGAAAGGCGAAGGCGCTATTTTGGAGCGCAAGGGTGAATACTAAGACGAGCGCCAATTGTTTCGTGCGAGCCAGCACGGGTTTCCTTTTCTACCGCTAAAACGCCCAGCATTCTACCCCCATTTCGCTTCATGGTTGCGGGGCGACTGACTCCGACCTGTACCCTGGTGGGGAGTGAAGATATCCGATCGCTGAGCAGGCGGGAACTAATTACTCGTCGCCGCTAGCCCGCATTCCATAGCCGATCTCTCGATAGATCTCCAGGTTGTGGCGAATACTATTCGTAAACCTTGCTCCGCGTGCGTCCTGGTATGAAATGCGGGTGGTGATCTCCACCGGTTGCTTGCTGCGAAAAAACGAAGCGCTGCTATCGAGGAACGTGCTGATCTCTTTGCCGCCGGGAAGAAACTCAAGCGCACGGAAGAGCGGCAGCGCGGAAACTTCGACCGTGCCTTCCACGCCCATCAACCTGTGACTGAACTCCACCCGCACCCCAAAGGCAGGCCGCGAGCCGATGTTCTTGATCGAAATGGACAGCAGCCCGCGATCAAACACAAAATCCACGATCACGTAGGGATCTGGATCGGAGACCACCTCTCGTTTTTTAGAGGCTCTCGAGGCCATGACGCGATTCCAAACCAGCCTCAGACCTGGCCGTCAATCGCCATGCCTTCGTGGCAAATCTCCAGGGTCTCAATGGCGACCTCATTGCTTTTGGCATTCAAAACCGGCCCTGTCCACTTGCGCGGCCAGGCACGGATAAACTCCCAACGCATCACTTCACTGCGATTTTCATCCAGCAAGATGATGGCGACCTGGGTGCGCTGCACATTGCCTTGCCGGGCGCGCACCAGCCAGTTCCAGAAGGTCAAGTCACCGATGATGCCGCGCTTCAGCGTGATGTTGCTGAACTTGGTCAACCCCGGCAGCTTGCGCACCGTGGTGTTTTCGCTGCCGTTGCGGTATTCGATGACGCTCATCTCAGTTTCCAGACCAGACACTTCACTGAACGAGCCTCTCACGCTGGTTCCGTCGTCACTGATGCCTGTCACCACCACTTCAAAGTTGTAGACGGGGTAAGGATCGTTGCGGAACACCGGCGGCATGAGGGCCTCCTTTATGACGGCAGCGCCGCCGTCGTCCGAAGTATAGAACGAACGAGCAGATTCACAGCCCTGTGCGCACTGTGGCAAGCTGCGGAGTAAGTGTTGGTTGTGTCAGGGCACACTTTCAGACGTGCCGCAAATCACATTCTTCAACTTCAGCCCCTGCAGGGGAGGTCGTCCACAAAGACTCAGCCTGTCTCCATCGATTGCGAATCAAACCTCACGGCTCATGAATCTGATCCTCATGGCTTCAATGCGCATCGTCTCTGTCAACGTCGGCCGGCCCCGTCTGGTGCTCTGGAAGGGAACTCAAGTCAGCACCGGCATCTTCAAGGATCCCGTCGAAGGTCCCGTGGAGGTGAAGAAACTCAATCTGGTCGGCGACCGCCAGGCCGACCTCTCCGTTCACGGCGGACCCGAGAAGGCCGTCTACGCCTACCCCGCGGAGCACTATCCCTACTGGCGCACGGAACTGTTCCAAGCAAAACTTCCCTGGGGTTCTTTCGGAGAAAACCTCACCACCGAAGGTCTATCGGAAGATACGCTCCACATCGGGGACCGCCTGCGTATCGGTTCTGCGTTCTTCGTGGTGACTCAGCCGCGCGTCCCCTGCTACAAAATCACCATCCGCTTCGATCGCGACGACATGATCAAGCGCTTCATCGCCAGCCACACCAGCGGCTACTATTTCGCGGTGCAAGAAGAAGGCGAACTCGCCGCCGGTTCCCCGATTGAAATCATCGATCGCGATGCGAACGCCGTCAAAGTCTCCGACATCAACCGTCTCTACTACGGCCAGACGCACGATCACGCACTGCTCGAGCGCGTTCTCAATGTAAAAGCCCTGCCCGAAGGATGGCGCGAGCATCTGCGGAAAAAGCTGTCAGCCTAGATGATGGTGCCGGCGTAGCACCGGCCCCGGCCGCGCGGTAACGATCATCAAATTCCTGACTGCTACTTCACGCCCTTCTCGGGATCCCAGGAACCTTGCAGGCGGCGAATGTAGATAATTTGTCCGACGTGATAGGCGTTATGCGCTCCGATGTGCGCGATCGCGGAGGCCCACTCCTGCACCTTCTTATCATCGGCGGATTCCACCGCTTTCTCCCAATCGACAAGGACCTGATCGAGTTGGTGGACGGTCTCGGTCCACTTTTTTGCGTCGAAGTTGTTGAAGGTCTCGTTGTTGTCGCCGCTGAACTTGGGAGGCGCCTGGCCTTTAAAGCGGGCCAACTGATCGGTGTTCCAGAAAAGCAGATGATTGGCCAACTGCCCGATGGAGTGATTGCCGTGACCATCGGTCCAGGAAGCTTGCTCCGCCGTCACGCCTTCGACCGAGACGTTCACAGGCACGAACCAGTCTTTTTCATTGTGAGTGGTTCGAAGTTGTTCGAGCAGGACGCCTCTCAGGGTTGTGGGTTTCTTATCTTCGGCCTGGGCGGCCAACGAGACACAGAGCAGCAGGAACGCAGCGACGTATTTCATGATTTCCTCGCGCTAGGCATTGGGATCGGCTGTTGAGTATAGATCCCCCGCTCAAGTTACTGGAAAGCTTCTTCGCAGCGAGAAGGCCTGCTGTTAGACTCCCGTGCCCTTCGCTCGTGAGCGTCATGAGAGTCAGCTTTACCCTTTTGACAACTTGTCATTCCGACGCCGAGCGTAGCGGAAGCGGACGAATCTACTCTCTGCCTCCGTCACGATCCAGAAAGGGCGGCCCTTGCTCGCGTGCGGCCATGCCTGCGATCATCGTTGCTCTTTTGCATCCAGCTCTCATCCGAGGTCGCATGATGTTCAAGCGTTTGCTCGTTTTGTCAGTCATGTTTGCCGTCTCCGCCGTCCTCCGCGGGCAGAATTTGGGTTGGCCGCCCGCTGCCGGGCACACCACTTTTGCATTGTGGCCGCATGGAGCGCCGGGCGCTCCGCCGAATCCCGCTGCCGAAGTCGACATCACTGCCCCCGAGCCCGACTTGATTGCCGGAAGACGCATCGTCGGTCTGGCGAACGTCTCGTCGCCCACCCTTACGGTCTACTCGCCGACCGGCAAGAACACCGGCGCGGCCGTCGTCGTCTTTCCGGGCGGCGCCTACCACGTGCTCGCCATTGATCTCGAGGGTACCGAGGTGTGCGACTGGCTTACCCCATTGGGCATTACCTGTGTGTTGGCCAAGTATCACGTGCCCGATACCGGCCCCTACCCCAAATCCTCAGCCGCACTGCAGGATGCGCAGCGCGCGCTCGGCCTCGTCCGCGAGCACGCAGAAGAATGGGACATCGATCCCCACCGCGTCGGAGTGCTGGGCTTCTCTGCCGGAGCCACTTGGGCGGCTCTAAGCACTCACTTCGAAAAGCGCCTCTACGATCCCATCGATAAAGCCGACCAACTCAGTTGTCGCCCCGACTTTGCCGTGATCGTCTATCCCGGATACCTTGCTCTCAGCGAGCAGAATTTCGTCGCCAATTCCGATATCCCCGTAACCGAGCGCACTCCCCCCTCCTTCATCGTGCAGGCCGAAGACGATCCCGTCCATGTCGAAAGCGCCACCGTCTATTTTCTGGCCCTGAAAAACGCAAAGGTCCCAGCGGAACTGCACATCTACGCCGCCGGAGAACACGGTTACGGCTTGAGGCACACCGACTTCCCCGTCACCGACTGGCCAAAGCTGGTCGAAACCTGGCTGCACACGATTCACATGGCGCCAACTCTCTAGCGGCGTGCAGAAAAGTAGAAGGCAAAAGAAGTTGAGCGTGAAAAGAGTCGACGTTCGTATCAGGGCTTCGCTTCAGCGATGCGGACTGTTTTCTTAAGCCCGCCATAGGGACCGGAGGCCGAGTTTCGCACGCCAGGCGGAGTCCATGAGGAATGCAAAAAGGCACCCTTGGCTTCAACCCTTCGTGTCCTTAGTGTCCTCGGTGGTTGAAGCCTTCGTCCCCGCCGCTCTTAAGACTTCGTCTTAGGAGGCTTAGACTTCAGTGTCTTGGCGTATTCATAACTTAGCGCCACATACTTTTGCAGTTCCTTCGTCTTCTTCAGCAGCGGGTCGGGAACGGTCACATATTCCTTCAAGACGGCGCCGTAAGCCTCAAACAGCCTGGTCTTATACTTTTTCAGGAACGCAGCGCGCTCGGCCTCCGGCAGTCGGATCGCCAACGTACCCGATTGATGGAGAATCGTGAACATGTTGCCGTTCATCGAAGTGTAAGGATTGGTCGCGCCCTTGCGTTGAAGCTTGGGAATGGTGGCGATCAACTTGTCGTAGAGCACGACGTGTTCGTTTGCGGCAGAGGTCTTCTTGCTCGACATGGTCGATTCCTCCATCGCGAATCGCAGACAAGACCGTGGAGGATATACCATCGAGCGGGGAAACTTTGTCAAGAAATCCTGACAAATTTCTGGAGTCAAGGAAAACTCAGTGAGTGAAGGATCTCACGCCTTCGTGTCCCTTCGTGTCCTTAGTGGTTCGAGCTCTTCGTCGTCACTTTAAAAACTGCAGCGAGGTATACCAATGTTTTCCATGCGCCCCATTGGCTACGTGCGAAGTCCCTATCAGGAAACGAGCGAGGTTCCTCGCGGCTTGGGAGCGAAACACGAAACCAAAGGCGTGCTCGAAGTCCTCCCCGAGTACGAGCAGGGCCTCACCGACATTGAAGGCTTCTCACACCTGTTCGTCGTGTGGATGTTCGACCGCTCAGAGGGCTTCGAATTGATGGGGACGCCGCCTAGCGACAACCGTCCCCATGGCGTCTTCGCAACCCGCTCCCCGTACCGTCCCAATCCGATTGGCTTGACGGTCGTCGAGTTGCTGCGTCGCGAGGGAAACAAGCTGCACGTGCGCGGCATCGACATGCTCGAAGGCACGCCAATCCTGGATATCAAGCCCTACTTGTCATCGGTGTTGCCAGAGAATTTGCGACGCGGTTGGCTTGCCGAAGCGGAGGCGCGGGGGAAGAAACGGGACTAGGCGCTCCCCTGCAGTGGTCATTCCGGTACCACACCTCTCCTTCGCATTTCAACGCAAGTCAGGCACTCCTTTCGCAACTCGGTACTCGGTACTCGCAACCCGATACTCTCTCATTTGTCATTCCGACGCCGAGCGCAGCGCAGGCAGGAGGAACCTGCTGTTTGCCAACGCATAACAAGTTTTCACGAAGCCAGATCTTGCGAGCTAGGAGGATCGGCCGCACGGGACTGGCGAACTTCGCTGACCGATAGTCCCGTCAACTTACTCACCACGTTCTCAATATTCTCGCGCCCCACCGTCAACGCTGGGCTTTGGTCGAGCTTGTGCGTCGTGCGCAATTGCCGAAGGTTCTCTCGCTCCTTCCGTTCTTCATTCGAATAGAAGCGCGCCTTCTCAAATTCGTGATTCTGAATAGCACTCTCCATCCGGTGCACGATGAACCGAATGCGGTTCTGGACCTCGACCATGTCATCCGGAAGCGTGGCCTGGTGCAGTTGAGCGGAGGCTCCCGCTTCGTCGATCACATCGACCGCACTGCCCGGCAACGCCCGCTGCTTGATGCAAGTGCTGGCATAGTAGACCGCGTAAGCCAGTGCCTCGTCTGTATAGGTCACGCTGTGAAACTGCTCGTACGCGCCTTTCAGGCCGCGCAGCACTTCGATGGCCTCGCCTTCGCTGGCGCGCGCCACCTGCACCGGCTCGAAGTACCGCGCCAGCCAGTGCTGTTCTGCGACCAGCGTCTCGTAGTCACTGGGCGCGGCCGTGCTGATGCATTGAATTTTCTCGGCGACAATGGGCCGCATCAGCAGTTCGGTCACGTGCATGGGGCTGACGGGGGAAGTCCCGCCCGGCAAGTGGTGCATCTGGCTCACGAAGAAGATCGAGCCTTCCTCGGCGGCCGCCACCAGCGCCCGATCCAGCCTCTCCTGCCACGCATGATCCTTGTCCAGCACCCGGTAGGGGGGCAGATGAAGCGCCACAACGGATCGGATCGCAAGCGGACGTGGCACCGCGCCCTCCGCCACACGCCGCGCTAGCTCCCCCACGATGGTCCGTTTACCGACACCGGGCTCGCCCACCAGAACCGGACTTTTGGTTGAGAAGCGGCAAAGAATCTCGATCAGCCGATCCCGTTCCCGCTCGCGCCCGATCAGCGGCTGGGTCTTCTCCGCGGGATCGCTGAGATAGTTGTTGAACTCGCCCAGCATCGGCGATCTGCCGGGTTCGTGGGCCAGCGCATCGGGTTTCGCACGAGCGATTTCCTCGCGGGTGGTGTCCAGCCGAATGCCTCGTCCTCGCAGGATCTCTGCTGCAAAGCATTTCTCTTCGCGGAACAAGCCCAACAGCAAGTGCTCCGTGCCAATGTGCTTGTGGGCGAGACGCTCGGCCTCTTCCGCCGCGTACGCCAGCACTCGCTTGGATTCATTGCTGAGAGGAAGGTCGACCGAGGTAGAAGTCTTCTCGCGGATGGTGGTGTGTTCCTCGATCTGCTTTCGGATCGACTCCACGGCGGCGTGCGAACCCAGAAACCGGTTAGTCAGCGCCTTGTCTTCGCGCAGAAGTCCCAGCAGCAAGTGCTCTGTCTCGATATATGGCGACCCGAACTGAGACGCCTCGTAGCGGGCAAAGAAGATCACCCGCCGAGCCTTTTCGGTGTATCGCTCAAACATGGCTGGGCCACCGATCCGGGGGAAGGAAGCAAGTGTATGCGAGCAGGGTAGCCGCGTCCACGGGAGCAGGTCCCCTCCCGGATTTTTCTATCGCTCGACTCCGCTCTCATCCGACCCTCAACCTTATCCTTCCGAGTACGAACGGTTGCGCAAACAACCAAGAAATATGCATGCTTTCGCGCTCTTCCGGTGTAGAATCACCGCGTCCGACCCAACCAAATCCCAAAATTCCTAGCGCGAAAGTCCCCCGGTTTGCGCCCGGTGGAGGTTCCGTCTTGAAGTGCGTGTTTGCCATCTTGCTCTGCACCTGTGTGCCTACCCTCGCCCAGTCGTTCTCCTGCCCGCGCAGAACCGAGGACATGCTGAACTACTTCGTGATGTCCTACCCCGACCGCGTGGACCAGCACATGGCCCCCGGCAACGCGAATCCCATTTACAGCTCCGTCGTTCCCGACTACGCCAACACGAGCTACGCCGGCACCGGATATTTCGTTTGGACTAAGAGTCCCAGCGGCTATCCCTGGGACGTGAAGACCTTCGACGCCAACTACATTTACGACCGCTCCACCGAGCTGAACTGGAACGATCCCACCAGCTTCAAGCGCTTCAACTACGACCTGGCGATGTCGCAACGCTGCGTGCGCACTGACCAGCCGGGTTCGACCCTGAAGATCCCCGCGTCCAGGACGCAGTATCAGTCCTATGCGCAGTGTGCGCCCACGCAGACCCAGCCGTTGGGCAACGTGGTCAATTCCATTTCCGCGCCCAACTTCGTCAACGTCGGCAATGTCGGACCTGTGAAGACCCGCTACTTCACCTACAAATACAGCTGCAATCAGTACTACGCCTCCTGCCACTTCATGGAGGTCTACAGTCTCGGCTTCGGCATCGGCTTGTACGACTGGAAATACTACGTGGCCGATAACAGGGGACAGTTCGTGCTGCAGCAGGAATCCGTCATCAACAATCAGCAAGGCGGACAGACCACCCCGTCGCTGCCCTGCACGACCAGCTATCAATGAGTAGATGCATAGATGTGGCGCGGACACTCCTGCCCGCGTCTCTCGAAGCCAAGGGGACAGTCAGCGCCCAACTCCAAGTTGAACGCGCAACTGGAGTAGGATCGAAGCGCCGTCGCTCAGGAGATGGGCTTACGCCGCAAGATATCGGGGCCGACAGCGGGAACGAGAGGCCGAAGTAAGTTAAGCCTCTCAACGCCGGGGCGCCTTGGCGTCCGCCCGCAGGGTCGTTTCCAGTCTCTTCAAAGTACCGAGGGAGTGTGCAACGGATTCTTGCTCGCGAATACCAGTTTGTCGCTCCAGCAATTCCCCCAACCGTCCAATCGCGACGTGCTTCACTTTCTGCAGCTTCTCTGGAAATTCATCAAGCTTGATCTCTACCAGACCGGCTTGCCTAAGCGATTTCCAAACCCGCGGCACCTGGGTATCCTCGTCCCGTTTGTCCATGTTCTTCGTTTCAGCTTAGTCGTACCGCAGCGGCACCCGTAGTTTCAAGCTTTACGTTCGGTTGGATTGAATTTGAGATAGATGTAGGCCAGGAACTGGTTGAGTTCCGCCCAGAAAGATTGCTCCCGGTCCCGCGGATCGACCCCGCTCTCCGCCATGGTCACCAACCGCTCTTCCCATGCTTCTCGCTCCGCCTGAGAAATCTCATCGGTATTTCGCCAGACCGGCGGCTGCGGACACCCCACCACCCTATGCTCCGCGATTACTCGGCCGTCCTCGAGAAAGAAATCTCGCCACACCAGTCCCCACCTTACGTCCTTGAGAACACCCGACTTCAGACCATCCGCGGACTCGAACGTGATGACTTGCCCTCGTTCCGGAGGCCAGTTTGCTCCAATCCTTACTGTCTCAACCCTGGTATTCATGCAGGCACTTAGGCGGGAAGCTACCTCTAGTTGCTTTCTCCTGGGCCCGGAGCACGGCCGACGATATGCGACCGCTTGGTAGCCGGCCTCGGCCATGGGTTCCGGGATATTACGTCCTCCACCAGTTGCTCCACCATTGAAATAAAAGTGTCATTATTACGCCCAGGCATCGACTGGACCAGCGCAACATTTCGTGCGTTGAGTTGCGGAACGACCTCGATCTCCGGAATCGATTCGCTCTGCTGCCTCACGTAACCGATCCACAGAAGCGTGACCGCATTGTAGGCGAGACTCTTCACTACGCTGACCATCTCTGCCGAACTGCCTCCGTACCGCATTGCGATGCTGACCAGAATCAGTTCAATGCTGGCAAAAACCCCAAACCCGAGCGCAATCCCAAATACCCGTTGCCGCCAGCAATGTCGCAGGTAGCGGCAAAGAATCAACAAGAGGCAGAACAGCCCGCACTGCATCACCCGAACGCTGCGGTCGAAGGTAAGCACCGCCGTGACCACCCGGTCCGCGCTTCCCTCGTGGCTGGTAAGGGCGCTTACGATCGCCAGCAGAAACAGCAGGCCTGAGGCCCACCGGAATATGATCGAGCCCGGGTTCCGCGCGCCTCCATATTCCTTCAGCAGGCTTTGCAATATTTCATCCATCACCAGGACCGCGAGCACCACGCTAATGGCATTCCCGGTCCAGTACGCGTCGAAGTACGCCCCGTCGGAATACCGGTACGCGACGAACAGAAATCCGGACTTCAGGATCTGAAAGACAATGTAGGAGAAGAATCGCGGAAAAACACCATGCAGCTTGCGGTGGACCATGAAGGCAAGCAGCGTGAGTTGTAACGCCGGCCCCCCGAGCCAACTCAGATACATTAGCCAGTTCATTGCTTCCCCAGACCCTGAGGCCGAGAAGCATACCTCTCCCTTCGCCGCCCATGCAACATCTATCTTGGCGGTCCCGGGGGCTGGTTGTGGTTCCTCTTATCGGCCCGGCCGGCAGCCTCGCGCGCGGCACACCGGCATCGGATCGGTGCCATCGGCAAGAATCACGTTCTGTTCCGGCCGAATCCCAGGATCCCCCTGGGCTGTGCTCTTTGGGATTGCGCAGTACATTCCGGCTAACGCCAAAGCAGTGAGCAAAATCTCAACTGACTTGTTCATAGGGGGAGGCCTCCGAAAGCGAGGATTCTGGTGCGTGGCGAAGTATATTCTCCAGACGTAGGATGTGCGACTGTTTCCATCTGTGGATAACCTTTTTATCCTCCCCCCCGCACCCTGCTTTCTGTTCCTTCGCTCAAACTGCCGCCCTACCAGGTCGCTAGACCCAATCCATGCACTATACTTTCACTACACCGTTTCCCGGTCTCGTCCCCTGTTGGATTGTCGTTTGGGTGCCGTATGCGAGACGACCGCAGCAAGACCAAGCCTGATCAACCCATCACCCGAAAATCAAAAGAGCGCCTGACGCAAGAGATGCGCGAAATCCTGAAACGCAACGCCGGAAACGAAGCCCGAGCGCGCAAAGAACTGAGCGCCCTGCTTACGAGGTACAAGCGCGGAGATCAAACGTAGCGCCAGTGCCGGGTGCCCCAGGTTCGCGCCGTCTGTTGGCGCTAGCCTGGATCGTGTACCTGTCTGCGGTCGGGATGAGGGGATCCGCGGGTTCTCATCCGACTTGCGCGCTCCACCTGCTTTTCTCAAAATCAATCACGGAAAGACTTGAACTCCGGCACAAAGCGTGGTTGAATCCGCCCACACACATCCCGCCGCCGTAGCCACGTTGTACGACGACCCTTGTGCGAATCCCTCGTTGTTCAGCCAAGGAGACTCCCATGCCGTCCCACCATCCCTACAAAGCCAACCAATTTCCCTGGCAGAAGGTGTACAAAGCAGCCGCTTTGGAATCGGACAAGACCCGCCTGGTCGATCGTATCGCCACGGCGGAGGGCGCGCTCATGGCGCGATTTCTCCGGTTGAGCAGCCGCGAAGACGACGAAGTCGAGATCAACGCCCTTGAGAAGGCGATCAAGACCATCCGCATTCTGAAGAAAAAGCGCCTGGGCTTCGAGTAGTCCCCGCAAGGGACGCAACCCGTTCCCGTGATTTTCGGCTGCGACGCCAAGCGCTTCTCCAAATTCTTGTCATTCCGACTCCGAGAGCCGCGTGCCTCCCTAGATTCATGTCATTCCGACGCCAAGCGAAGCGCAGGCCGGAGGAACCTTGCGTTTTCTGCCGATCCGCCCGAGGACAATCGAAGAGTGTGCCGGGGTGCCCCAGGTTCGCGCCGTTTGTTGGCGCTAACCTGGGATCGTGTGCCTGTGGACGGTCCGATACGTGGAAATGACCCTCTCCCGACCGGTCCGTTTGATCTCGCGTAAGTGGCGCGAGCAGCAGGCCCCCTTCCACGCCAAACCCTGCACCCGCGCCACCCCTTCGAGCATTACCAGTCAGGGTCGACTACGGCTGGCTGCCTTGAAGCAGCTGACCGATGTCGGACGCTGGTTGTTTAACCACAGGCTTGCCGGTGACGTGGATGTGTTCCCCGGCAGTATCATTTTCGTACCAGAGCTCGGAGAAAACCTTCTGGCCATCGACGACATGGAATGTCACTTTGCCGGCTGACGACGCTCTCGGAGATTCGATTCGCGTCGTGAAGCCCGTGGCGAGATTCCGTCCCCGCGCATCCTGCAGCACCAAAAGATGTTGCGCGGACTGCAACAACGAATAGCGCCCTGCTGGGAAACTCCTGTTCGCGAAGCTGAACTCAAACGGTACGTCGACTTTTGTCGTGTGAACCGATTGCGCGTAAGACCTGCCCGTCCCCAAGCTGATGATCAGCATCAACGATGCTGCGACAGACCCGAGTGTTTTCATTGCATTCTCCTTGATTCAGTTGTTGCTTGTCGTTCCAAACACTCGGCCGCGGTTCGCCTGATGGATCAGGCTCCAAGTTTTTGGACGCTGACAATGCGTTGAGTTAACGAAAACTCCGACCGCCAGGCCTTCGAGCCCGTGCATGCGGTCGGAGCTGTGGGTCACTTCATTTCTGAAGTGCCAGAGCAGCAGTTCCTCCATCAGGTAGAACTTCTACTCATTGGTACGAGAAGTGACGAATTGAAATCAGCGTATCGACTGCGGCGGCAGGAAGTTGTCAAACGGTTGTCATTTTCTCGTATCCACGCAAGAGACCCAATCGTTGTGACTGGCTCACATCGCGACTGTGTTGGCTGTCGGTGTTCTCTCGGGCGCTGTCCTTCGGACGCCAAGCGCTTCTCCAGATTCTTTGTCATTCCGACGCCGAGCGAAGCGGAGGCCGGAGGAACCTGCTGTTTCCGTCGAACCCCAGAACCGCGGGTGTCCATCCCGACGCCGGGTGCCCCAGGTTCGCGCGTTTGTTGTCGCTAACCTGGGATCGTGTACCTGTCGGCGTTCGGATAGGTGGGGGATGCGCGGGTCATCCATCCTTGCGCGTTCTGTGCGCAAGGGTGGGATTCCACGACGCCATCGACCGTGGGACTCTTCAGCCCGCACCTACTGGAGATCCAACGGAGCCGACGAGAGAGCTTCGGGGAATGGTCGGAAGCAGCCGCCGAGCAGGACAAGCCGGGATCGAAATGCTTAGGAGATCGGCAGCCTCGTGACACCCCGGCCCCGCTCGTGACACAACTCCCGATGCCGAGCGAAGCGGAAGTAGGAGGAATCTGTTGTCCAGTCGAATGGCTCAGAGACAACTCGTGGAACGATGTATTCATGGTACATAGCGACTTGAGGGGGTCACGGCGTCGAGCCGTGTCCCTTTTTGTTTGTGCGCTCCAATGGGATTGACGATGAAGATACAAACTAGGAAAGGTTACACAACCAAAAGTTTCTGGGTCTACGTCCTACTACTGGCGTTGGGCTGGTGCTGGTGGGTAAGCCAAGGGTCTCGCCTGCGGGGAGTAACGATTCTTGGCCTCACGCTTGCCTCTTTTGCTGTTGGGAGCCTACTGGGCTTTCTCTTCACGAGCTACGGCGAGGAGTCAACTACAGTTGGCAAAATCCGAGACTGGGTAATTGGAGGAATCAGCGGTCTGACCTTTGCGCAAGTTATAGAACGAGAGAGCGCATTAAAAAAGACTTCTCGGCTATTTCACGATAAGCGACGCCCCCAGCGACTACGCATTGGTCGTAGCAACAGTCGTTATTTACTCGATTCTTGGCTTTTTCTTCATGTTCTTGCAGCGCGAACTTATCCTCAATGTCGTTCTGGCACAAAGTAGGGTAGAGCGAGGACGAGTCGAGGGCACGCAAGCTGCGGGAATTGTGATGCAGCGATTTCTAGTGGCGTTGCCAGCGAGCATTCTATCTGGAACCGATGATGTTGACGAAATCCTGGAATCTAGGAAGGATGAGGCTGAAGAGCTTAGATGTATTTGGACGAGGTTCAAAGTTTCTTCCCGCGCGCAGAGGATGCTCTGAAATCTGGAATGCCAGTAGATTGGGATGTCTTATCGAAGGTTGCAAATCTCTCTTACTACAGGATCTATTTCGAAGAGGACAAGAACTAAAGGTCACAAGCTCAATGTGCCTACACATGGATCGGGCGCGCTCTGGTTATGATCCCTCTGCATGTGGATCTCATGGTCAAGCAAGCTGACACGTTGCATCTAATGGACCTCAGCGACGAGGCTGTCGCCATATTGCATAGGCTAAACGGTACTCCGGAAGCGCGGGGCACGATGGCCGAAGCCGAGCAACATGTGGTGCAACTGGAGGGCAAGTGGAAAGCCTATCCCAGCGTGAGCCAGGTGTGGCGACGGAACTGGGGGCAGATCACGCCGTTTTTCAACTACCCGCCGGACATCTGCAAGGCGATCTACACCAACAGCGTGGAATCGCTGAACCGGTGGCTGCGCAAGATCATCAAAACCCGCGGCGGATTAACGAAGAGGCAGCACTGAAGTTGCTGTTTCTCGCTCTTCGGCAGGCGGCGAAGAAGTGGACCATGCCGATTCGTCACTGGCGGGAAGCACTGAACCACTTCACGATTCTGTGGCCTGAGCGGATGCCGGCCTTGGAGAGAATTCCGCAATGAACGAGCATCCCACTTCTACAGAGATGGGCCAGGGAAGGGGAACTCCCCCTTCCCCGGCGCCCCCCACGCGAAGGTTGGGACCTCCCGCCGCGCGGAATCTACGCGCGCTTGCGCTCGGCGGACTTCGCCAACTCGAAGTCCGCTTCGGCACCGCACTCCGGAGCTTCGTACAGCTGGCGCAGCTCCGTCTCGCCGTCGCCCGCAATTTTCAGGAAGGCTTTCACCTGTTCGATGGCTTCTTCCTTGGAGTCGGCTTTGATCACCGCCATCCCGCCCACCACCTCCTTCGATTCGGAGAACGGTCCGTCGACCACGGTGTATTTGCCACTCGTTTGCCGGACGCGCGCGCCCTTCGAGCTAGGCAGGCAGCCTTCGGTGGCCAGCAGTTTGCCGGACTTGAAGCCGTCTTCCACAAGCTTTCCCATCTTCTCCATTTCTTCCTGGGTTGGAGGCGTGCCTTCGGGCTTGCTGGGCTTGTACAAACAGAGAAATCGCATGGGTTTATCTCCTTATGAGTGTGAATTCAACCGCTTCTCGTGCAGACCGCGTTGGAAAGCCGGTCTCTATTGGAACGTCGAATGAGGAATTGCGAAATCGACACCGCCATGTCGCGAACTTGCGTCATCCCGGTTGCGCCGTCTGGCGATCCCGAAGGCGAAACGCACTTCAGGACAGCCGACAAACCGGCGCGACTCTACGACGCCTTGCGCTTCTCCACCTCTTTGCGCAGCCGCTCTTCCTGCGCACGCAGTTCGGGAGTGAACTCAGCGCCAAAGTCCTCGGCTTCGAACACCGGACGCACTTCGACCTCAGCGCCGCCATCAAACGGACTGCGCTTCAGCCACTCGATGGCCTCGTCCATGGAGCGAACCTGCCACAGCCAGAAGCCGGCGATGAGTTCCTTGGTCTCAGCGAAGGGCCCGTCGATGACCGTCTTCTTGCCGCCTTCGAAGCGGACGCGTTTGCCCTTGGAACTCGGTTGCAGCCCCTCGGCGGCCAGCATGACCCCGGCCTTCACCAGTTCTTCGTTGAATTTGCCCATGGCGGTAAGAAGTTCTTTGGTGGGCATCACGCCCGCTTCCGAATCTTTGTTGGCTTTCACCGCTACCAATACGCGCATCGTCCGTCTCCTTTTGATTTCAGATTATGGGCTTGGGTCGCCGGAGGATGTCCGGGATCTCTGCCCTCTACTTTAACGTCGAACCACCCTCTCCGTGATCGACAGATGCCCGTATTTTTTCTTTAAGGCCCTTCCCCGGTCTCAGAAGTGCCGGCCGTAACCGCGTGATGGGAAGGCTCTTACGTCTGGAACGACGCGTGCGTTTGTGATGCCGCAGGGGGAAATCGAGGTCTCAGGTCTTAGCTATCAGGCAGGTCTCAGGTCTCAGGTGTCAGCTATCCGATCTCGGGTTTGAGATCTCAGGTTTCAGGTCTAGCGGTCCGCAGGCCCAACGCCTAAAGATCCAAGACCTAAGACCTCAGACCCACGACCTGACACCTGACACCCGCCCCTTGCCTTCCTCCCAACGAACATGTTGTCATCGCAAGACAGTGCCCGCAACCGACACCCATTCCGCGATCGACGCCGTCTGGCGCATGGAGTCCGCCCGCCTGATCGCCGGATTAGCCCGCATTGTGCGCGATATCGGACTTGCCGAAGACCTCGCCCAGGACGCGCTGGTCGCCGCCCTCGAGCAGTGGCCCGAGTCCGGCGTCCCCGACAATCCGGGCGCGTGGCTGATGGCCACGGCCAAGCACCGCGCCATCGACCGCTTCCGCCGCACCAGCCTGCTGGAGCGCAAGCACGAAGAACTCGCGCGCGAGTTCGAGGCCCGGGAGATGGCGGTTCCCGACCTGAACGCCGCCCTCGACGACCCCGTCGGCGACGATCTGCTGCGCCTCATCTTTACAGCGTGTCATCCAATCCTGGCATCCGAAGCCCGCGTAGCTCTCACTCTGCGCTTGCTCGGAGGGCTGACGACCGATGAGATCGCCCGGGCCTTCCTCGTTCCCGAGCCCACGGTCGCGCAACGCATTGTGCGCGCCAAGCGCACGCTGGCGGAGAAACAAGTGCCCTTCGAAGTCCCGCGAGGAGCGGAACTGGCGGCGCGCCTGTCGTCCGTGCTGGAGGTCATCTACCTCGTGTTCAACGAGGGTTACACCGCAACCGCGGGCGATGACTGGATGCGCCCCGCACTCTGCGAAGATGCACTACGCCTGGGACGCATCCTGGCCGAGTTGGCGCCGCAGGAGGCCGAGGTTCACGGCCTGGTTGCATTGATGGAGATCCAGCAATCGCGCGCGGGCGCACGCGTCGGCCCGAGCGGCGAGCCCGTGCTGCTGCTCGACCAGAACCGCGCCCACTGGGACCAACTCTTGATCCGCCGTGGACTCACAGCACTGGCACGCGCCGAGAAGCTCAGCCCAAAGCCGGGGCCGTACACCTTGCAGGCCGCGATCGCCGCCTACCACGCACGCGCGGCAGCGGCAGAGCAGACCGACTGGGCCGGCATCGCGGCCCTGTACGCGGCCCTCGCCCAACTCGTCCCATCGCCGGTAGTGGAACTCAATCGCGCGGTCGCCCTTGGCATGGCGTTCGGTCCGGGGGCCGGACTCGAACTGGTCGACAGGTTGACTGCTGAGCCTTCTCTGCAGAAATACCATCTATTGCCCACGGTCCGGGGCGACCTGCTGGACAAACTTGGCCGTTTCGACGAGGCCCGCTTGGAGTTTGAGCGGGCCGCTGCTCTGACGCGCAACGCACGCGAGCGCGACCTTCTGTTGGAGCGTGCGCGCAACTGCGCCGAAACTCCTCGCCCCGGGAATCGTGATGGAAAGAGCGGGGCAGCTTGATGATCATCAAGAGCGCAAGCGAGCCTGCTATTTATCATCGAGCCTCTTGCGGTCTGGTGTGGGCGGGGACGCCCCCAACGACAGCCGCCGAGACCGCGGCGCTACCAAGTGCCCAGCTGGGTGATGAAACAGTTGTGAGCGAGAAGGCCTAGCCTCCACGCAACTCCTCCAGCCGCTTTTTTACCTCGATCCAGCATGTCTCGCGGGCACTGCAGTGCTCACAATCCGGGCGGTGAATTCGCAAGAAGGACAACAGGTAGCAGATCCAGCGCCTCACGCCCCCATCGCACACCGAGATTGCACTCCCGTATGTGACTTAGCCCACGTTTTGACGTGCAAGGATCACATCGCTCGCAGCGTCCAGGAGTTCATTCGGGGCAAATAGCAGCTTACTTCTTGAACCAGTACAGCAGGATCCCATACCCCACGCCGGCAGCATCCGTGGTTCGCGCAGTTTGAAATGCCATGAATCGGCTGTCGGTCGAAATCACTGGGTTCGACGCCTTGCCGCCCTCGTAGTCGTTGAAGTGCGTCAGCCGGGTGAAGTCCTTTCCTGTCCCGTCGAGCCGCAGCTTCCAGATGTCGATATTGCCCGAGCCGCGCTGCCCGCCCAGCTGTTCGCACTGCCGGTCGGCCTCGACGGCGGTGTAGAGCCCATCCGGAAAGACTCCTTCGACCTCGTTATACGTTCCCGGAGCTTTCGAAAAGTTCGACACATGACCGGTTTGCAAATCAATTCCCATCGCTGAGGAGTGCCCCTCGGGCTCATAACAAGTGAAGGTCATCTTGCTGTCGTTGTCGTAGAAATCCTGCGCTTCGAGCACGCAGCTTCTATCTTTACTCTCATACACGGTTTTCTGGTTGATCAGCTTGGGCGTGGCGGAAAGGTCGAGGTCGGCAACGATCAGCCGCGAAGTCTCTGCGGGAAAATCCGGAGCCTGGGTTGCGGTCTGCGAAAACGCAATTTTCAAAGTCTTCTTCGAGATGGCTGCACCTTCACTCATCTTCTGATTCAGTTTGACCGGCTTCGCCCCGTGTTCTTTGCTTAAGAACCAAAGCTCGTTATCACGGGTGCGGCTGACGTGAGTATTCTCGAAGTGATCGGGCCCGATGAGAATGTAGTCTCCCGTAACCAGATGCATCACGCGGAGGAAGACCGCCGCCGGCACATTGCATGTCAGGCACTGGATCACCCGCGACTTGAGATCGATGACCATGGCATCTCCGAAGCTTTTGGCCATGAACGCGACCCGCTGGTTATCCGGAGAGATGTCCGCTCGTTCCCCAAAATAGGTTAGAACCTCGATGTTGGGCGGCAAGTGCTGCAGCGGATCGGCTGGCGATCTTTGCCCGATGGGAAACAGGAACGCAAGAATGAGAGTCAAGCTGCGCATGCGGAAATCCTACACCGGGGACCAGCGCAATGCTTTCCCGCAGGTGGTACCGCGTCCGCTGGATTGGCGACCGGAAAACATCAATCGGCGGAAAAATTGTGTATTCGGGGCGAAACCGACGGTGTTATGGAGTCATGTGCGCTCATTCACCGAAATCATTGCGCGGTTGCAATCGATTTGCACTCCCACACTGCCGTCGGCACCGAAGGCGATAATGTATTTCGCCTTGTCGTCGGGGGGCAGAACTTTGTCGTCACCTCCTTGGAACTTCACGAGCTGCCAGGATGTACCGTTGAGGCTGGCCCGTCCGCCTAATGGTGAGGCCTGTGCTGGCGTAGGACTGTGCAGGGTTGGCGCAATCGGCCGTGGTTCTTGAGGGTTCTGACTTTGAGCAAGAAGGATGCTAAGTGTCGCGCTCGCGAAGGCAACAAGGGTCCGAAGAGTGTCCCGTTGAGTTTCCGGCCGATGATCCTCAGGTTTTATTTCTTTGGCAACTTGAACAATGCGGCGTCGGGCTCGCCCAAGGTGAGATCACTTACTGTAAACGTCTGTATCCCATACCGTGGATCGCTGCGCTTCGACAGTAAATTCATCGCCACCTTCGGCGAGTACCAGTATTCCGGCTCTAAGGTCACCGGGGCGTCGTTGCCAAATACCCCAGGGTTGTAGACGGTGCTATCGCGCGAGTCGGAATCGAAGTTGAGGCGACAAGCAGGGTCAGAACGAAGGTAAGCTTGCGCACGGGGACCTCCGACGAACCGAAGTATTGTGACAGATGGGAAGCATAACAGGAAGGAACCTTGTACGGTCCTCACACTTAGCTTTACGCCAAGACGCGTTCTTGCTGCATTGGGCGGGAGGGGATTTCTCCAGCCGGCTCGAAGCGATAGCCAATCCAGGGCTCGGTAACAATGTACTGTGGAGCGGCAAGGGCCTCGATTTTTCTGCGCACCTGCTGCACCAACACCCGTAGCCGTTCCCTGTCGCCGACGCCGTGGGCTCCCCATATCGCCAAAATCAATTTTTGATGCGTAACAACGCGGGTCGAGTGCTTCGCTAGATAAAAGAGGAGTTTGAATTCCTTAGGAGTGAGATGGACCCTGCGATTCCGGACGGAGACAAAAAACGCGTCAGGGTCGATGCGAAAATCCCCAACTTCGATGAGCCGCCACATTGCCAGTCCTGCGCCAATAGAATAGAGAGAGCCGAACTTTCTGCATCATTCCACATTCGTCCGCATAAAGTTTTCGTATAGATTTCATAAAAAAGTTATAAAGGAGACTCGGGAAGGGATAAGTCTGGAGCGAACTGCTAAGGATAGGGTTGTGGCGAGTGCCGGAAACGATACGCAAGAGAATCGCTGAACGTAAAGCCTATTCTTGGGTTAGAGCGCCGCAGGGCCACGTTCCTGGTTGCGGATACGAATAGCGTCATCTATCTTGAACAGGAAAATCTTACCATCTCCAATCTTGCCGGTCGCTGCCGTCTTCAGGATCGCGTTAACGGCGGCCTCTACGCGGTCGTCGGGAAGGACAATTTCCAGCTTTACCTTGGGCAGCAGGTCCACGGTGTACTCGCCACCACGATAGTGTTCTGTGTGGCCCTTCTGACGGCCGTGTCCGCGCACATCGGAGATGGTCATTCCTTCCACTCCAAGTTCAATCAGGGCATCTTTAACCGCATCAAGTCGGCGGGGCTGAATGATGGCCTCAAGTTTGGTCACTGTGTGTCCTCCTCAAAATTCGATGCCTAACCTTGCCACAACGAATTGCTTAGAACTGCCCGCAGAACCACCGATCGGCGCAAGTCCCCCGACTTTAAAACCGGCCATCCGCCAGGCTCATGCCCAGCGGAACCTCGACCAAACGAGAAAACTAAATCATGCTTCCATCGTAACAACCGCGTCTTCCGGGTAGCTCTTGAAGCCAAACTCGGGGACATCCAAGCCTTCCAGTTCGACCTCGGGAGCAACTCGCATGCTCTTGACTCTGTTCACAACCCAGAACACACCGTACGTTACACCGAACGCCCAGATCGCACACAAGGTTGCGCCAAATAGTTGGCCGACGAATTGCCGAGTGTCTCCATGCAGTAACCCTGTCACCCCCTGGCCAGCATGACCGAGATAGGAGGATGCCCCCACGCCGTTCCAGCCCGCCCCGTAGGTGCCATCTGCGAAGATGCCGACACCTACTGCCCCTAGCCAGCCGCAGAAGCCGTGCACTGAGATGGCGCCGCAAGGATCGTCGACCTTAAGCACACGATCATTGAAGAGCACACCACCGCAAACCAGGAGTCCGGCAAGGATTCCGATGATCACTGCGGAGTTGGGGGACACGAATGCGCACGGAGCGGTAATTGCCACTAGCCCGGCGAGCATTCCGTTACAAGCCATAGTGATATCGGGCTTGCCGAACAGGTAGTACCAGAAGAACAGTGCCGTGGCTGAACCCGCAACCGCCGCTAAGTTGGTGTTCACCGCGATGACCGAGATACGGAGATCAGTAGCGCCCAGGGTCGAGCCGGGGTTGAAACCCATCCACCCAAACAGGAGAATGAACGTTCCCGTAACTACAAAAACCAAATTGTGCGCGGGAAAGACCTTCACCTTTCCATCCGGCCCATACTTACCCAGACGCGGGCCCAAGATCAGAGCGAGTGCCATGGCAGCAAACCCTCCGACGGCGTGGACCACAGTCGAGCCGGCGAAGTCGACGTAGCCATGCCCGAGATTGAGGGTCGAGCCGATCTGCGATAGCCATCCGCCACCCCAAACCCAGCAACCGAAGATGGGATAGAGAATCGCGCCCATGAAGAGTTCCGCGAGCAGGAATGCCCAGAACGTGATCCGCTCACAGATGGCGCCCACGATGATGTAACCGGCCGTCTCCATGAAAACGACTTCAAACAAAGTCAAGCAGAGACTCCCGGCGTCATAGGCGGGGCCGGAGAGGAAAAAGCCCTTGCCCCCCAAAAATCCCCAAAGGCCGCTGCCCAGAAGAAACTTGTTGAGCGTAGGGACCCCGCCGAGATTTGCAGGCGCCGCGTTGATGGCAACGCCGCCAAACTGGAAGGCGTATCCCACCGCGTAATAGGCGAGGAAGGCAAAGACGTAAGCTGCGAAGTTCAGCATCATCAGGTGGCCGGCATTCTTCTTGCGCACCAGTCCGCAGGTGAGCAGGGCGAACCCGGCTTGCATGAACAAGACCAGATACCCAGTAAGCAGCGTCCATGAGAAGTTAGTTCCTACGCGGAGATGGCCAACATGGTCCGCCAGTTTTCCGGCAAGAGGTTCTTTGGCCAATTGGGCCTGATACTCGTCGTAGGCCTTCTTCTTCTCGGCGTAATCGGGTGCACTTGGATCGGGCGGCGGCGGAACCACAAAAGGATTGCCAGCCGCGTCGGTGGCAGTGGTCTTGTCTCCGGTTGCTGTACCTGATGGATCGGGTGCAGGCCCATTGTCCGCAAAGCAGGCAGTCAACAAACCTCCGACAATCACGATTGCGAAAATCATCAAGGCAGTGCGACAAAGCAATGACAATCGCGATCGGACCCTGACGCCTGGTTCCGTGCTTTGATCTCGTCCAACCTCCATGTAGGCCTCCCCTGAGAGTAATCTTCCGCGACCAACTCCTATCCAAAGCGCCACATTTTTACTTGGAATGACTTGAAGCAGCTTAGGATGAAATCCGTTCACAGACTCCTGGCTGCCACCTGCACAGGCGTGCAACATAGTCGCTTCGTGGAGCACCGTCCAATAAAATTTTTTTCTGGCTTATATCAAGAAACACTTTGCGTGGGTTAGGAGGTCTTGTTCATCCTTATTATTGCTGCAGGGCAGTTCATAAGAAATCCATAATGAAGTCGTAAGGAAAAACGCGGAACAATCACTTTGCGAGATGTGGTGGAACGTGGGCTACTTTCTTGTGAAAAATTGGTGACGGAAAAGTGTTTGTTGAGGCCCCTCGAGGAAGTCGTCCGCATCCGCAACGGTGAAATCGGATACGCGTAGACGGCCCGCCGTGAACGGAGAGGTCGGCCCAACGGTCGACGGCCAAATTGAGTTTCTTTACCTCCACGGGACCTTCGACGGGATCCTTGAAGATGCCGGTGCTGACTTGAGTTCCCTTCCAAAGCACCAGACGAGGCCGGCCGACGTTGACAGAGACGATGCGCATTGAAGCCAGGAGAATCAGATTCATGAACCGTGAGTTTTGGTTCGCAATCGATAGAGAGATGCTAAGTGAGAGTCCTCTTGGACGGACGGGCCCCTGAAGCGGCTGAAGTTGAAGGTGCGGCCCGCATCAAGGGCGTGCCCTGACAAAACCAACTCTACCTCCGCAGAGTGTGAGAGTGCGCACGGCTGTGAAATTGTGCACCATGATGCGGCCATAGCCGGGGTGAATGAGAGGCGCGCCTGTGACATACTCTGAAACCTCTTTGTGTTGGTCGAATCAGACGAATACCGGAGGAGGGTTTTGTGAGCACGACCGAACGTTACGACGCCATCGTGGTGGGCTCGGGGCAGGCCGGGACGCCCCTGGGCCGGGCACTCGCCGAGGCAGGCATGCACACCGCGCTGGTGGAGCGCGAGCACGTGGGCGGGACGTGCGTGAATGAAGGCTGCACGCCCACGAAGACGATGGTGGCCAGCGCGCGGGTGGCCTACCTGGCGCGGCGGGGCGCAGATTATGGAGTGCAGACGGGTGCAGTCGGCGTCGATCTGAGGCGAGTGCGGCAGCGCAAACGGGATATCGTCAACAGCTTTCGAAATGGCAGCCAGACTCGGATCGAAAAGACGCCGAATCTGGATTTGATTTTCGGCACCGCAAGTTTTACAGGGCCCAAGACTCTGCTGGTGCGCGGCAGGGATGGGAGCGAGCGCACGCTCGCGGCGGACAGAATCTTTATTAATGCGGGGACTCGGGCCTCACGGCCTGCGATTGAGGGGCTCGATCGGGTTCCGTTTCTCGACAACGTTTCGATCATGGAACTGGACGTGGTGCCGGAGCATCTGCTGGTGCTGGGCGGCGGATATATCGGAGTGGAGTTCGGACAGATGTTTCGTCGGTTTGGGAGCCGGGTGACCATCGTACAATCGGCTGCGCAGCTGCTGGTGCGGGAAGATGCGGACGTCGCAGAAGGAGTGGCGAAGGTCCTGCAGCAGGACGGGATTGAGATTCGGTTCAAGTCGAAGACAGAACGCGTGGGCTCGGTGAATGGAAAGATTCAACTAGAGGTAAACGGCGGACAGAAGAAGACGATTGAGGGCTCTCACATCCTGGTTGCGACTGGACGAGTACCGAACTCGGATACTTTGAATCTGGCGGCAGCGGGAATCGAGACGGATACGAAGGGATTCATCAAGACTAACAATCGGCTGGAGACGAACGTTCCGGGCGTCTATGCGCTGGGCGATATCAAGGGAGGGCCGGCCTTCACGCATATTTCTTACGACGACTTCCGCATTATTCGAGCGAATGTGATCGAGAAGAAGAATGTGACCATCGACGGGCGGCCAGTTCCTTATGTAGTGTTCATGGATCCGCAACTGGGGCATATCGGGATGGGCGAGGCAGAGGCGCGCAAGTCGGGACGAAGGATTCGTGTGGCCAGGATGCCGATGAGTTACGTGGCGCGGGCTTTGGAGATGGACGAGAGCCGGGGATTCATGAAGGCGATCGTGGATGCGAAGACGGAGGAGATACTGGGCGCTACCGTGCTGGGGATCGAGGGCGGCGAGGTCATGGCCGTGTTTGAAGTCGCCATGATGGGAAAGCTACGGTACACGGCTCTGCGTGACGGGATCTTCGCGCATCCTACGCTGGCGGAGAGTTTGAACAATCTGTTTGCCTCGTGGGCGGAGTAGGGACGGTCAATATATTGCCTGCTGTGCGATGGGATACAACTTTTTCTTTCGCCCTTTCGGAGCTCTCTTTTGCTCCACGCCATTTCCCACGGCTTGCGCCGTGGGCTTCATTTTCTTGCACCGCTTCGCGGCTGCCCCATGCAAATGATTTTGCTTCGTCGTTTGCTTGCGATTACGTCGTCCAGCCGGATCACGCGCTCAAAGGTTTACCTTCCGGGCTTCAGGTCGCCCGTCGCGAGGACATAGGTGGTGTATTTATCGAGCTTGATGTTGAGACGGGTAGAAGTGAGTGCGATCCCGTCGTTACTGCTGCTCGATTCCACATCTTTCATCGGGCTGCGGTGATCTGAAATGCAGGACGCCGTGCAGCCGGGCGTGATCTCGGGGTTCTTCGGGGGCTCGCGACCGGGAAAGGGTTGCGATGCAGGCGAACCAGGGTCGGGATAAGTCCCGGCACCGTTCCAGGTTTTGCTGATCGGGCCGTCCGGTGGGCCGAACATCAAGTCCTGACCCGGGGTGGTTTTGATGGGGTAGTACCAACCCGTCAAATAGACTTTGACGGGAGCCGTCCCCTTCTTCCATTGGAGGGAATCCATCCGAACCGCGAGGCGCGAGGGATCGGTCGCCGATTTTGCCACCGACTCAACCACCACACCCGAGAAGACCGCATTCCTGGGGACGACCGTTCCATCCATCAGAGTGGCGACTGCAAGTTTGGCCTCAAGCTTGGTGCCAACGGGAGTCTTGCCAGCGACCACGTTTTGTCGCATGGTCACGGGGAATTCGCGGACTGCGGCGATGTTGGCGGGTTTGTCCTGAGCGAAGACAGTGATGGAGCAAAGGAGAGCTGGAAAGAGTACGCGGCGAGTGATGGAACCGCTGATGAGCATCTGCGTCCTCCTGCTGAACGGCTAGGCGGGCGGCGCGTTACTACAAGTAGGGTACAGTTTATCGCAAAAGGGGTTGGCGGGAATACTACCGGGGCAAACGCAAGGTCCCTCGACTGCGTTCGGCTTTGCCTCACTCCGCTCGGGATGACAAAGTCGGGGAGAATCCAGGAATCTGCAACGCTTCGTGCCCGCTCGAATCGTCCCCGCGAGCATGAAGCCCCCTTCAGTCGGCCTTTTAACATACCCGTCACAATCAAGACTTCGTGGGGATAAAGCGACACCGGGGAGATTTCCCGCAAACTTTAGGAGCTTGCTATTCTGGGTGGGCCTCAATGTACGTTCTATCTCCCGCCGCGCTGTCGGACGCCCGCATCCTGGCGGCGTATGTCATCTTCTTCGCTAGCTACGTGGTGTTCGCGCTGGGAAAATTTCCTGGGCTGAAGATTGATCGCACGGGGGCAGCGATTATCGGTGCAGTGGGGATGGTGGCTTTCCGCATTGTCCGGCCTGGGGAAGCGCTGCGCTACATCGACTTTTCGACCATTGTGCTGCTGTTCTCCATGATGTTGATCGTGGGGAACCTGCACCTGGTGGGCTTCTTCGAGTGGAACGCGGAGGTGGTGCTGCGGCGGTTGAAGCCGCATCAATTGCTGCCTGCGGTGATTTTCACATGCGGGATTCTCTCGGCATTCTTCGTCAATGACATTGTTTGCCTGGTGATGGTGCCGTTTGTGTTGAACATCACGCGGCGCATGGGGCTTGGGTCGGCGCCGTATCTGCTGGCGGTGGCGACGGCGTCGAATATCGGGAGCGTGGCGACGATCACCGGGAATCCGCAGAACATGCTGATTGGATCGTTCTCAGGGATTCGGTATCGGGATTTCCTGGGGCATCTGGGGCCGGTCGCCTTGGTGGGACTTTTTGTCGATTGGGGCGTGCTGCATTGGGTGCACATGCGAAAGCTGGAGATCGTCGACGAGAAGAAGAGGATTCCTATGCCGCCGCTGGATCTGTCGCAACTCGCCAAGCCGGTCGCGATTGTGACGGCTGTGGTGATTGGATTCTTTGCGGGGGTGGATCCGGCGTTGATGGCGGCGTTAGGAGCGGCGGTGCTGTTGATTACCCGAACGCTGGAGCCGCAGAAACTCTATAAAGAGGTGGATTGGGGACTGCTGGTATTTTTTGTGGGGCTGTTTCTGATCGTGGGTGGCGCCGAGAATGCGGGCATCACGGGACGCTTGCTGGATGTGGCACGACATTGGAACTTGCAACCGATTGGAGTCTTCACGATTGTGGTGGCGGGACTATGCAACATTGTGAACAATGTGCCGACCGTGATGCTGGTGAAGTCCTTGGTCCCGGGGTTTGCGAATCCTCATGCGGCCTGGCTGGTGCTGGCCATGGCTTCAACTTTGGCGGGGAATCTCACGATCACGGGAAGCGTGGCGAACATCATTGTCGTTGAAAGCGCCAAGCCTGAGGCGGAGATTGGGTATCGCGATTATTTGCGGGTGGGCGTGCCGATTACTCTGATCACGCTGTTGGTGGGGTGGGGGTGGTTGGCGTGGATGGGGTAGAAGCTGCAAGGTTTCAGGTTCGGCAACTTCCCTTTCAAAGGCATTTACCGCGAAGGACACCAAGGACGGACGAAGGAGCGATTCGATGAAGGCTCGAAGACCGCAGGCGGCCGGTATCTTCTCATGGGTGTGCCTGGCCTTGCTATTTGCGTGCTCGCAGGTCGTGGAGGCACAGAGCGGGCAGTCGGTGAGTGTCGTGAAATATCAGGGCGCGCTCAACAACGTGAAGTACGTCTACGCGACGGTTGCGCCTGTGGCACACTTGAAACCGGGAGACGTGCTCGACACGAACACACTGGATTGCTTTGGCGATGCCATCAAGAAGCCGGGGGATACGCTCAGCATGGCTCCGGGGGACAATCCGCTCACTGGGCCGTTCTTTATTGATGGAGCGGAGCCGGGGGATACGCTGGTGGTCAAGATCCTCAATCTTGAGGTGAATGGGGATCAGGGGATTGGTGCGCTCGGTCCGGGATTTGGCGCACTGAACGCAACCAACTACACGCCCATGCTGAATCCGGCGTTGCCGGAGAAGATCTGGTTTTATCCCATCGATCCTGCGACCAACACGGCTACGTTTCAGGCGCTCGATTCGAAGTTCACGGTGAAGATTCCGGTGCATCCTTTTCTTGGGTGCATCGGCGTGGCACCGGCAGGGGGAGAGGCGCGCAGTTCGATCGTTCCGGCGGAGTTTGGCGGGAATATGGACGCGCCCGAGGCTAGCGTTGGAAATACGGTTTACTTCCCGGTGAATGTTAAGGGAGGGCTGCTGTATCTGGGCGATGGACATGCGGCGATGGGAGACGGCGAAGTTGCAGGTGCGGCCATCGAGGTACCTTTACGCGCGCGGGTGCAGGTGGAGTTGATCAAGGGGCACAAGATCAACTGGCCGCGCTTTGAGAATGATCAGGCGATCATGGCGGTGGGAGCTTATCGTCCGGTGGATGACGCTTTGCGAATCGCGTTCACGGAGCTGGTGGGCTGGATTCATGAGGACTATGGATTGTCAGAGCTAGACTCTTACGAGCTGCTGGGGAAGGTTGCGAAGATTCATTTGACGGAGATGGTGGATCCGAATTACGTGGTGGTGGCGTCGGTGGAGAAAAAGTATTTGCCCGAGAGGAAGAAGTAGATGGTGGCTCTTAGCTTTCAGCTTTCAGCTTTCAGCTTTCGGCTTTCGGCTTTCTGCTGTCAGCTTTCGCCTCTCGGGCATTGCTGCAAGGCTCAGACACGGGGGTCCGGGCATGTGAGTTGGGAACAGAACGTAGGGGATCGAACCTTGGGATCGTGGGCTCGCTTGACACTGGCGGGCGGTGGCGCGAAGCTAGGGGGACATCCTTCGACGAGCCGCTGGTAGTCTGCGGCAGTGGGTGTGTCCGCCAGGTGTGCAGCACACCCGGCTAGATGACGTCTTCTCGGCTCCCCCGGTTATTTTGACGACGCGCGACAGCGCGCACAGATTCTCGATGGATTCACACTCGAATCTCGATACAGGCGATGTCCAAGGGCTGAACTCCGCGAACCCGGAGCGGCCTTCCCCGGAAACGTGGCCAGTGACGCGAGCCGGCACTGAGCAGGCGTCCGGTGGGGAGATTCGCTTCCCCGGCGAGGATGGGGGCAAGTCGCTGGCGGAAATGGCTCAGCGGGATCTGGTGGCCACTCTGCAATTGCTCGCTGAAAGGGCTCAGTACATCACCGGCGCTACCGGCTCGGCCATCGCCTTACGCGATGGGGCACAGATGGTGTGCCGGGCTAGCGCGGGGACATCGGCTCCCGGAGTGGGCGCTCAGCTGCAGGTCAACTCCGGCCTTTCGGGCGAGAGCGTGCGTACCAGGCAGACGTTGCGCTGCGACGATGCGACAATCGATCCGCGGGTGAACCGCGAGAGTTGTGAGGCATTGGGGATCGCATCGGTGGTGGTCATGCCCCTGGTGCAGGGCGACGAAGTGATCGGCGTCTTCGAACTGTTCTCCGACAAAGCGAATGTTTTTGATGGCCGCGACATCACGGCGTTGGAGCGCATGGGTGCGATGGTATTTACCGCCCTCGAACAGGCGCTCGCGGGGTTAGCGCCTAACAGCCAGCCGGTTAGTTCTCGGGAACAAGGAATGTCCCCAGCCAAGGAGGCGCACGCGGAATTGCCGGTCTCCGGCGGGATTGCGTTACATATGCGAGGAGGCGTCCGGGATACGGCTAGCGAATCGGCCGTCGGTGAGACTAGATCAACGCCTAGGGCGGAGGAGCCCGACGACGTTCTGGGGATTGCCCCGAAAGGGATACCGGCCAACGAGATCGCGACGGACGAGCCATTGTTTGCCGATTCGAATGAACCCATGCACGAAATGCCGACAGGCGCGGTTCGTGTGGGAATCGAACCGCCGGCCCCAATCAAGGATCCCGAGCCGGCCCCAGTCGCAACGACTCCCACGGCAAGCGCAGTGGCGGGTTTGCACCGGTGCGAGGGGTGCGGGTTCCCGGTATCGGAAGGCAGGCACCTGTGCCTGGATTGCGAGAAGAAGAAGGCGCGCGAGCTGCAGGCGGCTGCTAGCGCCCCACACTTCACCATCGATGTCACGAGTGCCGCTATAGATTCCACGAGTCCCGCCGTTGTGATGCAAGAGGCGCCGCTGTTTCTGGACAAGGACGCTCAGGAAATCTCCTGGCTTTCGAGCCACAAGTACATGTTGGGGGCCATCGCGGTAGCCGTGGCCGGCATTGTCACCCTCTTGCTGGCGCGCTAACCAAGCTGATTTCTCTTACCTGCAAGTGCTTTTCCTGCCGAGATTTGCGTCGCAAAGATTTTCACAGTTTGCGCCTACCCGTGGAACCTTCTAGGTGCTTGACAAACAACCGCAGCCTGCTAGAGTTCGAATTATTGCTCCACTCGAACCCCCACAGGTGCCCACGATATGAAGAATGTGTACGAAGTACTCAGACAGAAAGAGCTTGAGCTAGCCCGTCTGGAAAAAGAAGTTGAGGCCCTACGGGTGGTAGCTCCACTGCTCTCCCCGGAGGAAAGCAAGGAGATGGGGAACGACCTTCCAAAGCCGACCCTGGCCACGCAAACAACACAGCAACCGATCCGAATTCCGCAAACGGCAGTGAATCAGAATCCGCAACCGGCACGAGTGGCCGGATGGGAAGACACGGCAAAGCGCTGGCCGTAGGCTTTACGGCAAGCATCGAAGAACGGGTTTTTCGCGACGGTCCGAGAGCCATCCGGGCCGTTTCGCTTTTCAGGGGTGCATGCCGGAATGCCGAAAACGACGGTGACTTTGGTACCCAGAAATGTACTTCTGATTGAAATAAAGTCTATAAGCCCTGCCGTCTCAGAATGATATACTGCCCCTCACCAACCCTCTTATAACGCCATTATTCGTCGCGTTCTGGCCTTAGAACACGCTGGGCGAGGTGTCTACCTTCTAGAACGAGGGTCCCCCATTATGAGCACCGCTGCAACCAGAGCTCTGCAAAATATTCAACCGGCTCGTCCGCCACGCGTGGCGGCGCGGCGCCGTCTGGCTGTACCACTCAGTGTGACCGTATTGCGCTCGGGCGTTCCCGATGATGTGCCGGGACGGTCGATTGACCTCTGTGAGGGAGGCTTGGGCGCTATTCTGGCGGCGGAGTTGTTGCCGGGAGAACTGGTGGGCGTGGAATTCCAGCTTCCTCATTCCGGCCCGGTGCTGGCGAAGGCACGAGTGTGTTATCACCAGCATTTGCGCTACGGGTTGCAGTTTCTTGCACTTCCTTCTGAACAGCGGGCGATCATCGAGTTTTGGACGCGCGATTCCCGGAAACCAGCGGAACAACAGCCTCGAGTCGAGCCGGCGATGCGCCCTGTGCGGGCGCAGGAATCACGTCCGGCGATGCAGCCGAACTTGCCCGCAATGGCCCGGCAGGTGTCGAACGAATCGAATTCTCGCGCCGTGCGATACCAGCGACGCAAGATCCTCATGCTGCTGATCGCGTCGGTGATCGTTGCGGTGGGCATGGGCTGGTGGCGTTGGGAGCAAGCCTGGCAGGAACTGGAGGGACGCTTGCCAGGACACCGTGTGATCGCGGTGCAACCACGGGCGCAGGTTCCCGCAGACGTGATGCAGCGTCTGCTGATCCATCGCGTGGACCCGCTCGCTCCCATAGGCGCAAAGACTACCGGTGACGTAGTGCTGGACGCCGTGATCGGGCGTAATGGCGCTGTGCTCAGTCTGAGTCCGGTAAGCGGTCCTGAGATCTTAAGCCGCGCCGCTATGGATTCAGTGCAGTGGTGGAAGTACGATCCCTACCAACTGAACGGGGAGCCTGTGGAGGTCGAGACTACGATCACGGTGCAGTTCCGGTAACAATCCACGCAGGTTGACGTACCAAGCTACATCAAAGAGCAAGTGCGCACGCCCGTTTACTTCGGGACGACGCGGCTCTTTCGAATCCCATCCAACATAATGAAGCTGCTGACGGCGAAACATCCGACCGCACCCAGGGCGATCACTTGCGAGAGGTTCGCGCTGAGGCGCAGGCGGTCCGCAAAAAGCGCGCCGACGGCGCAAAGAATTCCTGCCACATTGAGCCAGCGGGGAGCACGTACGGCCGACTCGGGACGCAGCCGGAGTTGCAGAAGAACGGCGAAGAATCCGATGGCTGCCAGCACGACCACGGCGAGCGGACTGTGGAAAGCGGTACTGCCCGCGTAGAGCACCACCAAAGCAATTGCCAGCACGAGCAACCCGGATGCGATGACTGTCCAGCGACGCGATGCGAGGGACGAAGTCTCGGGCAATGATCCTCCTGGGGAAGCGTCTTTATTGTAGACAGACCAGGTGGGAGTTGCGAGTGTCCTTTACGGAAATCGTGCGCGATCGATTCTTAGCCGGACGCTGCCGGTAGCCATTCGGCGGGGCGATGGTCGCCGTGGCTGACGGCGTAGAGCACCAGTTCGACCCGGGTCGAGATGCCCAATTTGTCGAAGATCCTGAAAAGATATTTCTTGATGGTGTGTTCACTGAGAGCGAGTTCCTGCGCAACTTCGCGGTTGGAGAGGCCCTCAGCGACCAGGGCGACGACCTGTTCTTCGGGAGGTGTCAGCGGGCTGGCGCCGCGAGCATTAACCACGCGCAGTGAAGGCACCTGGCTCACAAGCTCGATCAGGTAGTCGATCTGTTCTGCATCGGCCCAGACCTGGCCACTCTGGACGAACTGAATGCAGCGTCAGAGCGAGCGGAAAGACGACTCGGTAAAGCAGAACAGGCCCCTCGCACCAGAACGGAAGCTGTTGACCACCACGTCGCGGTCGAAGGACTCGAGCAGTAGAACCTTCGCCACCGACCGGTAAGTCATGTGAAGCCGGCGCAGAAGTGCCATATCCTTCCAGTTACCATTCTGGGTAATTCACCGCAAGAGCTAGAACGTCCGTAGGCACCTCCAAAGTTTTCAGGATGATGTCCACATCCAGGGGACACGATTCAATCTTGAATTCAGGACAGCGTCGGAGGGCGCCGGTCAGTAACTGGAGCCGCATCTGCTTACAAGTGACATTCCGGAGAATCGCGAACTGGTGGATGGAGTGGGGTTTACATTCAAGAGCGGGGATTCGGCGGACCTGGAAAGAATGCTGCGCTTGCTGATCTCGCAGGCCGAGGTGCGGGAAGCCGCTGGGCGTGCCGCGAAACGGCGGATTCAGGGACAATACTTGTGGGGCGAGGTTGCACGTGAGGTGGAGCGGGTGTACCTGGATGTGGTGGGATGGAAGCAGGAACCTCGCTTTGACTCCAACGAACCTCCGACCCGTAGCACGCAGGGGCGCGCAGCCTAAGAGCAAGACTTGGAACTCGGCTATCAGGCTGTCTTTGCCGAGCTTTGTTTCCCTGAGATAGAAACTTTGAGGCGGGCATTGTGACCCCGCCTTTTCCATTACAATCGAATTTCGCCTAATCGCCCCGGAGATCCGCGGTCTCCGCTGGCGTTTGTCCAAAGTGAGGAACTTTCCGACCCGTATGGAAAATACGCTACTCGTGACCGGCGGCGCAGGTTTCATTGGGTCGAATTTCATTCTGCAATGGATCGAACAGGAACGCGCCGCAGTCGTCAACCTGGACAAGCTCACTTATGCGGGAAACCTGCGGAACCTGGAGCGAGTGTCGTCCGATACTCGCTATCGGTTCGTGCATGGTGATATTGGCGACCGTGAACTGACCGGACGACTGCTGCAGGACCACCGGCCACGAGCCATCGTCCATTTTGCCGCCGAGAGCCACGTGGACCGATCCATCCTGGGACCGGATGAGTTCATTCGCACCAACGTCAGCGGAACTTTCAGTTTGCTGGAATCGGCGCGAGCATACTGGTCGGAATTGGGCGATGCAGAACGTGAGCAATTCCGTTTCCTGCATGTTTCCACGGACGAGGTCTATGGCTCTCTCGGTCCCCGCGACGCGCCCTTCGGCGAGACTACGGCGTACGCTCCGAACAGCCCTTACTCGGCTTCCAAGGCCGCATCCGATCACCTGGTGCGGGCCTATCATCACACCTATGGTTTGCCCACGCTCACAACCAATTGTTCGAACAACTACGGGCCTTACCAGTTTCCGGAAAAACTGATCCCACTGATGATCTTGAACGCGCGCAACGGAAAGCCTCTCCCGGTGTACGGGGACGGGCTAAACGTACGAGACTGGCTTTACGTGGGAGACCATTGCCAAGCGGTTCGTACCGTGCTGGCGCAGGGAAGGCCGGGAGAGACCTACAACATCGGCGGATGGAACGAGAAGAAGAATCTCGATATCGTGGAGACAATTTGCGGGTCGCTTGACGAACTGTGCCCAAAGGATCCGGTCGTTCCGCATCGCAACCTGATCACGTTTGTGAAGGACCGTCCGGGACACGACCGAAGATATGCGATCGACGCGCGAAAGATTGAACGTGAACTGCACTGGCGGCCGGCAGAGACTTTTGAGACCGGGATTCGCAAGACGATTGCCTGGTACCTTGAACACAACGACTGGATCAAAGAAGTCACGAGCGGCGCTTACCGGCACTGGATTGAGAAACAATACTCGAGCTAGGCCAACGAGCCGGCAGGCTCTAATACGAATCTCCGAGGGATTGAACTTCACATGCCCGTAACTGCTCCAAGCGGTGCGCCGTATAAAGGGATCATCTTGGCCGGAGGATCGGGCACCAGGCTGTATCCCGTCACGCACGCAACCTGCAAGAGCCTCATCCCGATTTACAACAAGCCCATGATCTATTACCCGCTGTGCACGCTGATGCTGGCGGGAATCCGGGACATCCTGATCATTTCGACGCCGGAGGACACGCCGAAGTTTGGCCATCTGCTGAACGACGGAACGCAGTTCGGAATCAGAATTCAGTACGCGGTCCAGCCGAAACCAGAGGGGATTGCGCAGGCGTTTCTGGTGGGCGAACAGTTCATCGATGGCACTCCCTGCGCGCTGGTGCTGGGAGACAACATTTTTTACGGGCACGATTTCGGCAAAGACCTGCGTGACGCGGGACAGAAGACAAGCGGCGCAAAAGTATTCGCTTATCCCGTGCACGATCCTGAGCGCTATGGAGTTGTGGAATTTGATCAAACCGGCCGCGCGCTCAGCCTGGAGGAGAAGCCCAAGCAGCCGAAGTCGCGTTACGCCGTGACCGGGCTTTATTTCTACGATAGCCAGGTCGTGGGGATCGCCAGGAGTTTGAAGCCATCCGCTCGCGGGGAACTCGAGATCACCGACGTGAACAAAGCCTACCTGGAGCGTGGGCAACTGGAAGTCATCGTCATGGGGCGAGGCATGGCTTGGCTCGACACAGGCACGCACGAATCTCTGATGGACGCGGCGCTCTACATTCAAGCGATCGAAAAGCGACAAGGGCTAATGGTGGCCTGCCCAGAGGAGATTGCGTACCGTTCGGGCTACATCACCGGCGCGCAACTGGAAACCACCGGCCGCTCCATGAAGAACGGCTACGGCGAGTACCTGCTGCAACTGCTACGAGAACGAGTCTTCTAGGAATTGCGGAAGGCAATCAGGAAATGAACAAGATCAACGCGGCGCTGGAAGGAGTCTTGATCCTTGAGCCTAGGGTATTCGGGGATGCCCGCGGGTTTTTCCTGGAAAGCCACAACCAGCGGGTAATGGCCGAGTTTGGCATTCGCCAGGAATTTGTGCAGGACAATCACTCCTATTCCACGCGCAACGTGGTGCGCGGACTGCATTACCAGATCCAACATCCCCAGGGCAAGCTGATCCGCGTGATCACGGGCGAGATTCTGGACATCGTCGTCGACCTGCGTAGAAGTTCGCGCAGCTTTGGAAAATGGGAAGCTGTGTCCCTATCCGGAGAGAACAAACGGATGCTCTGGATTCCGCCCGGTTTCGCGCACGGATTCCGCGTGGCTTCCAACGATGCGCACGTTCTTTACAAGGCGACCGACTTCTACGCGCCCGAGTCAGAACGAACGCTTGCCTGGAACGATTCCACGCTGAACATCGATTGGCAACTGGATGGCGATCCCGTGGTCTCAGCCAAGGATCAGCGGGGCGTGCCCTTCCACGACGCCGAGAAATTCGCCTAACCGGAAACGCAAGTTATGCGCATCACAATTTTCGGCGCTACTGGTCTGCTGGGAAAGGCGCTCATGCACGAGTGGAATGGTGACGAGGTGACTGGACTCGGCTCGCGCGACGCTGATATCCGCTCTCAGCAAGACATCCGGAGGGCAATCACGCAGCACCGGCCGGACTGCATTGTGCTCGCCGCGGCCTACACCGATGTGGACGGGTGCGAGACAAATCGTGAGCTGGCGTTCGCTGTGAATTGCGAGGGCGCAGCCCGGGTGGCTCAGGCTGCGGCGGAAAGCGGCAGCCAGCTTCTGTTTCTAAGCACGGACTATGTGTTTGACGGCTCCAAGAAGAGTCCCTATGAGATTGACGACCCGATCGCTCCACAAAGTGTTTATGGACGATCCAAAGCTGAAGCGGAGGCGAAGATCCGGGAGATTCTTCCGAGCGCCTGCATTCTGCGCACGTCCTGGGTATTCGGGATGGGCGGCAAATGTTTTCCGGATACGATTCTGAAACTGGCCGCTACTCGCAAAGAACTGGAGGTCGTCAATGACCAGCGTGGATGCCCGACCTACACGATCGACCTGGCTCGGGTGATCATTCAACTGTGCCGCAAAGGGGCGACCGGGACCGTGCACGCCACCAATAGCGGCGAATGCACCTGGTTTGATTTCGCATCGGAAATCGTTCGTAGCGCGGGGCTACCGACGCAGGTTCGGCCAACATCCAGTGACAAATTTCCCCGGCCCGCCAAGCGGCCCCCGTACTCCGTCCTGTCGTCCGTGAGCTTGCATCAACATGGGATTACAGTGCCGCCGTGGCAGGATGCCCTTCTGAGGTTCCTCGAGGAACGAAAGATTTCTTCCTGAGCGCTTCCGCAGTCAATCTGCGGAACCAAACCCGGCAATTCCGGAATGGTTTGACTGACCTGATAATGGCCGTCGCCATTTGCCCTGTGCGATATGCATGTCCGGAGAGACCATGCCAGATCAGCACGCGAAAGACGTTCGACAGTCGCTCAACATCGAACCAGAAACGAAACAGAAGGACCATCGCACGCAAACGCGTCATGAGACTGCGCTGAGCCAGATCGAAGACGCAACCTATGCGATCCTGCGCAAGCACGAGAAACAGTCCGTGTGATCGGCAGGATCTCCCCGTCACATCAAAGAACTCGCTCGTGGCGATACCCGGCCGTCCCCAGCGCCTCCAGAATGCGCTGGATCTGATCTTTGCCGCGCGTCTCCAGCGTGACATCAATCAGAGTATCCCCCAGGTTGACTCCATAGTAGGCGCGATCGAATTGCAGCTCGACAATGTTGGCATGGTGCGCCGCGATGATCTTGGTGAGCGAATGGAGTGAACCGGGACGATCGGATAGATGGATCTGCAGCCGCACCAGTCGGGCGTCTTTCACGAGGCCCCGCTCGATGATGCGCGACAGAAGCGTGACATCGATATTTCCGCCGCATACCAGGGCCACGGTTTTCTTATTCTTGAGTTTTGTTTTGCGATGGAGAAGGGCCGCGACCGCAGCTGCACCGGCACCTTCGGCCAGGGTTTTCTCGCGTTCGAGAAGCGTGAGGATTCCGCTGGCAATTTCTTCCTCTTCGACGGCTACTACTTCGTCGACGTATTTCTCGATAAGTTGAAGCGTACGCTCCCCAGCCCGCCGCACCGCGATGCCATCGGCGATGGTGGGATTGATGTCGATGGTGGTGGTGTGATGAACCTTTAGCGCTTCCAGCATGGATGGCATGCGGGCGGCCTGCACTCCCACTACGCGAACCGCCGGGTTGGTCTCCTTCATCGCGCAGGCAATGCCACTGATCAAGCCCCCGCCGCCGATAGGCACGACCACAGCTTCCAAGTCTGGCAACTGTTCCAGCAATTCCAGCCCGATCGTGCCTTGCCCGGCAATCACTGCTGGATCATCGAAGGGGTGAATAAAGGTCAACTGCTCCTTCTCGGCCAGGCGCAGCGCTTCCTCACAGGCCTCGTCGTAGCCGTCACCGTGGAGAACGACGTGTGCGCCGAAACTTTTGGTGGCGTTGATCTTGACCAGAGGAGTCATGACGGGCATGACAATTTTCGCGGTGATGCCGTTGTTCCTGGCGTGGAATGCTACGCCCTGGGCGTGATTGCCGGCGCTGGCAGCGATGACCCCACGTTTTTTCTCATGATCGCTCAGGGTCAGAATCTTGTTGAGCGCACCGCGCTCCTTGAAAGCACCCGTGCGCTGCAGATTCTCCAGCTTGAGGAAGACCGTCTGTCCGCTGGTTTCTGAGATGCTTGGGGAGAATGGGCACGGCGAGAAATAGATGGAGCCGTGAATACGTTTGTAGGCTTCGCGCACAGCGGTGAGCGTTACCTCGGGTTTCGACATGTGTCTCCATTCATGGTGAGTCCGCCTTCAGGTCAACCTTGAATCGCTCGACTCACCCGGGTGAAAATACAAAACCCACCTCGCCAGAACCTGCAGCGGGTGGGTTACGAGCTTTTCAAAATTGCGTATCGATCAGCTCATCGTCATTCTCCCCACCGAAGCAGGCACGCTTCCTATAATGGAAATGCTAATTCGCCGCGCTCGCTTTGAGGAGTTCATAAGTGCAGTCACGTTCGGTGAAACCGGCTGTCCGGCTTTCTTAAAGATGGACGGGACGTACCTCGCCCATCCGGCGGACTGGATTCTATCATGCCTCAGGCTTACAAATCGGCTACACTCCAAAGACATTTCTTTTTTGGCATTGCGCGGTGAGGCTTAGCCCGTGAAATTTTCCATAGTCGTTACGTTGTCCGCGGCTCTCCTATTCCCTGCTCTTCTGCTTGCTGGCGACACCGAATACTATCGCCACATCATTTTCGACAACAGCCTGACGCCAGACAACTATTTCTATAGTTACGGTCAAGCGTCGGCCCCCAGTTCGATTGAACAGAAAAATGGAAGGCTGCCGGTCGATCGAGAGAACTTTTTGACTCCTCCCAACGCTCTGCGCCTGCACTGGCAATCGCAGGCGGCAGGCGGTTGGGAAGCGGAAGTCCGAGTGGTCAATTTCCGCTACCGGTTTCCAGAACTCTCCGGCCACAATCTCTATCTCTGGTGCTTCAGTCCGCAACCTATCGCAGCCGATGACATGCCTCGCATCATGCTGTCGACCACGCGGGAGGGCCTGCAGGTTGCGGAGTTTCCCGGGAGCTTCAGCGATCCTGTGCCGCTGGGGAAATATTCCGGCGACGTGCCCGCCGAACGTTGGGTGCAAGTGCGCATCCCGCTCTCGGAATTCCGCACGGCCTCGATTTACGAGTTCCGCCCCCAGTTCGTTCAAAACGTCCTATTTCTTCAGGGACGCGCTGACGGTGTTCCACACACCCTCACCGTTGATGAAATCAGGTTTGACAATGACGCCGACGATACGGCGAACAGGGTCGCTTCCCTGCCATCGCCTGAGAATGTCAGCGCCACGGGGTATGACCGACATGTGGATGTGCGTTGGGGTGAAGTTCGCGATCCCGCGCTGGATCGGTACGTAATCTATCGGGCACTCGACGGGAAGAAATTCGAACCCGTCGGGATTCAGATTCCTGGAACGCAACGCTTTGCTGATTTTTTCGGGAAGGCTGGAGTGACCGCGCAGTACAAGGTTGCTGCCATGGATCGTCACTACCGGCAGTCGCCATTGTCGAGGCCGGTGAGCGCTTCCACCCGCCAACTCAACGACGATGAACTGCTCACCATGCTGCAGGAAGCGTGCTTTCAATACTACTGGGAGGGTGCTGATCCCCACTCAGGCATGACGCGTGAAAATTTTCCCGGGGACGAACGGATGGTGGCTACTGGCGCCAGCGGCTTTGGGATCATGGCTCTGCTCGTCGGCGCGAGCCGCGAGTTCATCACTCGTGAACAGGCAGTGGACCGTGTTAGGAAGATTGTTGGTTTCCTGGAAGCGGCGCAGCGCTACCACGGAGCCTGGTCGCACTACATGGATGGCAGCACAGGAAAGACCATGCCCGTGTTCGGCACCTTTGACAACGGCGGAGACCTGGTCGAGACATCCTTCCTGATGCAGGGCCTGCTCGCGGCGCGGCAGTATTTCCACGGATCGACGGACAAGGAACAGTCTCTGTATCGGCGGATCACGCAACTTTGGGAAAGCGTGGAGTGGGATTGGTACCGAGAAACGCCGCAGAGCGACTTCCTATACTGGCACTGGTCGCCGCAATGGGCGTGGCAGATTCACCATCCGCTGATCGGATTCAACGAGGTCATGATCACATACCTGCTGGCGATCGCCTCGCCGACACATGGTGTTCCGGCCGATCTTTACTACTCGGGATGGGCGGGACAATCGGAGACGGCGATCCACTATCGCGGCGGCTGGTCAGGGGCTGCCGATGGAGACCACTACGGCAACGGACATAGCTACTACGGAATCAAACTCGATGTGGGGGTTGGCACTGGCGGACCCCTGTTCTTCGCGCACTACTCATACATGGGCTTCGATCCGCAAAGTTTGCATGATCGCTATACGTCCTCTTACTTCAACAACAACCGTAATCTCGCGCTCATCAGCCGGGAATATTCCATTGCCAATCCCAAACACTACCCGGGCTACGGAGCGGATGCCTGGGGACTTACGGCCAGCGACGGCCCGATGGGGTACTTGCCGCACGCGCCCGACAATACAAACGATGATGGTACGCTCACTCTGACCGGAGCCCTGGCGTCGTTTCCCTACACGCCCGATGCATCCATGGCGGCCTTCAAACATTTTTATCGTGATTTAGGAGCTGAGTTGTGGGATATCTATGGACCGCGCGACGCCTTCAATCCGGGACAGAACTGGGTTTCAAACATCTACATGGGGTTGAATCAGGCGCCGATTACGGTCATGATTGAGAACTACCGGACCGGCCTGGTCTGGAAGCAGTTCATGTCGAATCCGGAGATCGGGGCTATGCTTCGCAAACTGGACGCTGCCACCAAGAAGCAGTGGAGCAGCGCGACCAATTACAAGCGAGCCATTCATTGAGCACAATCGTCAATCTTCGCTACGTCGTGCGCCTGGCTGCCACGGCGGCTCTAGGTGGACTGTTGTTCGGATTTGACGTTGCGATTATCACCGGTGCGGGACCATTTCTGATTCAGCACTTCGGTCTTAGTGATCTCAGTCTGGGTTGGGCTTTCAGTTGTCTGCTCTTCGGTGCGACAGTAGGAGCGGCGGTGGCCGGCCGTCTGGCAGACATTTACGGCCGGCGCAGAATTTTGCTGGGGGTGGCCATCCTGTTTGCGGTCACGACGGCGGCCACTGGGTTGGCGCCTACCTTTGCAGCGTTTGTGATCGCGCGATTTGCAGGCGGATTGGCGGTGGGCGCAGCTTCGCTGCTCTCGCCGATGTATGTCGCGGAGGTGTCGCCCGCAAGACTGCGCGGACGGCTCAGCACGCTCTACCAACTCTCGATCGTGACGGGCATTCTGGTTTCCTTCTGCGTCAACTATCTACTGCGCGATGCCGGTCCCGACAACTGGCGCTATATGTTCATGACCGGCGTCATCCCCTCGATCCTGTTTCTGGTTCTGCTACTGCGGGCTCCAGAGACCCCGCGCTTCCTACTGAAGGCTGGCCGAAGCGCAGAGGCTCTTGCCATTCTGGAGCGCATCGGAGGCAGAGATAGCGCGGAATTGGAACTGGAGGAAATCCGGGCCAGCTTTCAAGCAAAGACGGGGACTTGGAGTGATCTGCTGCGCCCCGGGGTTCGCCGAGCCGTGCTGGTGGGATTCTGTCTAGCGATTCTGGTTCACTTTTCAGGAATCAATACCATCATCGACTATGCGCCATCGATCCTTCGTGCGGCGGGGTGGAACATCGACACTGCATTGTTCTTGACGTTTGTGATCGGATTTACCAACTTTGCATTCACAATGGTTTCGTTCTGGACCATCGATCGTTATGGGCGAAGGCTGCTCTACGTTGTCGGCTCGCTGGGAATGGCGGTCACGCTGTTGTCCCTGATGACGGTAGTGATTACAGGCCAGTTCCGGGGATTGGTGGTGTTGCCCCTGATTCTCGGCTACATCATATTTTTCTGTTCCTGCATCGGACCAGTGTTCTGGACTTTGATCGCCGAAATCCTCCCCAACCGTATTCGGGGCACTGCCATGACGGTCCCGGTCCTGACGCAGTGGGTGGCGAATGCGGTGGTCGTGTTGTTCTTTCCTTACGCGTTCAACCGCATCGGAAAGGGTGTGACCTTCGGAATTCTGGCAGCCACGTCGTTGCTGCAAGCTGTCTTCACCTGGTATTTCGTTCCGGAAACCAAGGGGAGGACTCTGGAAGAAATCGAAGCATTCTGGGAAGAAAAGGAACGGAGCGAACTGGACGCGAGTCCGGTGGAGGCATCGTAGAACGAAGTTGCGTGAGACCGCCATTTGGCTGGCGCTTCGCGAGAGTCCACACTCAGAACCGTAGAAGGAAACCCACATGGCGAAGGCTTTGAACGATGTCGACGTCCGCAACTACCACCGGGATGGCTACGTTCTAGTAAAGGGATTGCTCGATTCGGACGAGGTGGGAGCGCTGGCGCGAGCGGCGCGCGAGGACCGCGTTCTGGACGAGCACTCCTTCGGTCGTGCGGACGGGGAGGGCGGAACGGTCCGGCTTTCGCTCTGGAACCATCCCACCGACACGATCTACGGGACGATCGCGCGCTGTGAATCGATCGTGAATTCGGCCGAGAAGATCCTGGAAGGTGAGGTTTACCACTACCACTCCAAGATGATCATGAAGGATCCAAAGGTCGGCGGGGCCTGGACGTGGCATCAGGACTACGGCTACTGGTATCACAACGGCCTGTTATTTCCACTTCTGACGAGTGTCTACGTGGCTGTGGACCCGTCTACCCGCGAGAACGGTTGCTTGCAGGTGATCAAGCAGTCTCATGAGCTCGGGCGTATTGAGCATTTTCTGTCGGGAGAGCAGGCTGGGGCCGACAAGGCGCGCGTTGATGAGATTCTCAAGCGGCTGGAACTGGTCTACGTGGAAATGGAGCCGGGTGATGGCCTGTTCTTCCATGCGAACCTGCTGCATCGGTCGGACCAGAATCGTTCCGACCATCCGCGCTGGTCGATGATTTGCTGTTACAACGCAGCACGGAATGATCCCTACAAGGAATCGCACCATCCCCGCTACACGCCGCTGGTGAAGGTGAAGGACGAGGAAATCCTAAAGGCTGCGAGCAAGCGCTTCGGTGCGAGCGACGCGGCGGGCACTTGGCTGGATCCGAGGCGAGATGCGAGCGCACACGCGCTGAACAAGAGCAAGTGACCTCCGTAGCGTGCGGGAAGGTCGCAATCCAGGTGGCGCCCCTCAAAGGGCTAGTAGAGAGCAGTACCGTAATGCGAGCCGAGTCACCGCATCACCAAAGGAGGCAATTTTTCCGCAAATGCAAACTGGTGATACAGACTGAAACATTTCGCCACGGCCTAGAACGAGACGCGGCCTGACACCTGAATGTTTCTGGGCGAAGTTACAGTTCCATTCCAGGTTCCGAAGCTTGGGCTTGCGACGTCGGTATCGAACGCGCTGCCACCTATTCCTCCACCCTGCAGAGAGGTTCCAACATTGTTGAAATGGTGCGCATTGAAAACGTTAAACGCGTCTCCGCGGAGCTGGAAGGTAACTCGTTCGGTGATGTGAACCGTCTTTTCCAGGCCGATATCGAAATCGCTGTAACCTGGCTGTCGGAAGTTTTGCACGCGTGGTCCGTTGCCGGTGTAGAAGTTAAAGCTATCAGCAGGTTCAAACGAAGCCGCGGTGAAGATCGGCCTGTTTATGTCAATGTGGTCCATCGACTGGGTAAATGGCGAAGCCCCAGGCAGCAGTGCCGGCACACATATTGCGCTCAGTTGCCCCGGAACGTTGCAGCTTGAAGAGGTAAGGGAAAAGGGAATGCCAGACTGGACGCGATACACGCCGTTGAAAGTCCAGCCACCCACGACTGCGTTCAAAGCCCCACCCTGATTCAGCCAATGTCTGCCCCGTCCAAATGGGAGTTCGTAGTTGTAGGCAATGTTCAAGGCCTGCGGAACGTCCTCGATCGCGAGCGATCGATTGCGGTCCTTCTGGAAGGGCGAGTAAGTCGTAGGGCCGTAAATATTCTCGGTGGCATCGGAACTGGTTATCAGCTTCGAATTGGTGTACGACAGCAACGCCCACAGACCCCTGGAAAAACGGTGCTCTGCTTTGATCTGCAGCGCGTGATAGATCGAGCTGCCCTGATTTTCGTTTCGGGCTCGGATATTGTTGCAATATTGCGGAAAGGGCAACAGCGCCTGGGCGACCGAAGGAGCGCAGCCGGTGACGACGGTTGCGAAATCGGGAAAGGGCGCAGGGATGCCGTCGAGTTCCGTCTGCCCCGGCTGAAATACATCATACAGCTGCGCCCCGAGCGACAGGTAGCTGGGGTTCAAGGCGTTGATTGGAGCGATTTGCGACAACAGCCGAGTACCTTTTGTTCCGACATAGGATGCTGAAAGGTAGTTGTTCCCTGAGAACTGATGCTCAACGGTGAGATTCCACTGTTGCGCATACGGCAGGCGGTTGGCATTGCGTGGTCGGAAGATTGGGGCAAACCCACCGTTGTCAAAAGTTGAATCGAGGTTGGGGGGAACCGGATGATTTGACGGAAGACCATCGCTCAGTTTGAATGCAGCCTGAAGGCCGCCCATGGAACTGGCGAACACCGCAAAGGCGTTGTAACCGTCCTGCTGGATTCCGCCATCGTAGCCGGGCATATTGGCGTTGTCGTAAAAGAGTCCGTAGCCGGAACGGATCACTGTATTCTGGCTTAGGGCACAGGCAAAACCGATGCGCGGTGCGAATCCGCCATACCAGGTATTTTCGGGAAATCTTCTGCCGGAGCGACCCGGCCCATGGCCCGCATAAGCGACGGCGCCCAACAGGTCCCCCGCGCCGGGATTCGGAAGGTTCGGGTCAAAGTAGGAGAAGCGATCGTTCCCATCCAGCGCCGGCGGATCCACCTCCCAGCGAAGGCCAGGCGTGATCGTGAGTTTGGGTGTGACTCGCCACGTGTCGGCGGCAAACAGAGAGTAACTCTTGCTGCGAGAATCAATGACCGTCGAGGTATAGAAAGTGGTGTTGGCGGAATCTACCTGCTCGAGGAGGAAGCTGGCAATCGGGCTTCCGCTGTTGACGCCCAGCAAACCGGTCTCGGTCGACGCGAAGCTAAACTGTCCCGCCTGGTTGGAGAGGAAGGTGGGAGAGTTCTGTGAAAATCGCATATCCCCACCAAACGAGATGGTGTGCTTTCCTCTCGTCATCGACACCATATCGTTGACGATGTAGGCGGGCGCCAGCCAGGGCTGAATATTAGGATCCCCGAGACCAGTCCCGAATCCCGCGAAGCCATTCCCGCCGAAGTCCGTGCTGAACAGGATCTGAGGAGGATAGTCATGGCCCGCGACTCCGGGAATCTGGGGCAGTTTGTCAGCAAAAGCGCCGTCAATGCCGCCGCCGTAGTACTTGTCGTTTTGATATCCAAATCCAACGTGATTGAGCAGCGTCGGACTAAACGTATGGTCCCAATTCACGCGCAGCACGGAAGTGCGTTTATACGTAGTGAAGGTGTTACTGATCTGTTCTGGAAGAGTTGAGAAGGTCGTTTGCGGCAGGTACTTGTAATAAAACATCTCCGAGATGTGGTCGTTGGATCCGATGTATTCGTCGATCTTCTCCGCAATTGCATAAGCATCTGTACCTAAGAAGTCCTGAGTCGGGGGAGCCAGGTAGTTGTTCAGAGGAGCAGTGTTGGTCAGCGTCGGAAGAAACTGGAACCACTGCTTGGCAAGAGAGTTCTGTAAGCGCGGATCGGTCGCACAGATTACGTTCGGGGTGGTGCCGTCGCAGCCCATAAACTGGTCGCGCAAGAAGGGCAGGTTGGTTGGTCCGCTGGGCTGGCTGGCATTGTAGGCCGGATTTGCGCGGGTGGTGGCAGGATCGTAAATAGGGATCAGATTGCCCCCCTGATCAACCCAGTCGCGAAAATCGCCTTGCTGTTCGGCCACCGAGGGCAACGATAGAGTCTGGCGGTTGAGGCCGCCCCGGATCCTGAAGGCCTCAAAGTTCACGAAAAAGAAGGTGCGGTGATTTCTGTGCCTCCAAAAAGGCAGCTTCAACGGACCACCGATGTTGCCTCCGAAGTCGTTTTCGATGTCCTTGGTTTGTTTGTCGGCGCCCCATCGAATCGCGTTGAATGAAGAATTACGATTGAATTCGTAGGCGGTGCCGTGAAAATTGTTCGTTCCGGACCTCACGTTTTCGATGGTCACGCCTGCAGCGCTGCCGTATTGAGCGTCGTAGTTCGAGGTGAGCACCTGAAACTCGCTGATGAGGTCGGGGGATTGAGGGAAGTCGAGTACTGCCCCTGTCAGACCTTGAATGCCAGAAGAGTTGAACAGACTGATGCCGTCGAGAACGACCACACCTGTCTGCGACTGACCACCGTTTACGTGTGCGCCGGTAACGTCGCCGGAACCGCGGACTACTCCAGGCATGAGCGAAGCAAAACTGGCCGCGGACCGCATGGAGCCGGCGACCAGCAGAGGCACTTGCTGAATGACCTGCGGATCGATGCTGCTGCGGATTTCGGCATTTTCGTAATTCAGCGCGGAGGCATCGGCGCTGACTTCCACTTTCTGGACGGTGGCCTGAAGCCTCAATTGAATGTTCTGCCGGATCGGGTAGCCGACGCGGACGAGGATTCCATCCTGCACATACTCGCCGAAACCCTGCGCTGTCACGCTCAGTTGGTAAGTTCCGGGCACGACATTCCTGAAGGAGTAGAGTCCGTTGGAGTCGGTGACGAAACCGGATGACTGCTTCGTATCCTTCGAGGTCAGAACGACATTTGCGCCTTGAACGAGGGCGCCGTTCGGATCGGTAATCTCACCGTCGATGGAAGCGTTGTTGCTCTGTGAGAACACATAGGGCGTAAGGCTTAGAATCAAGAATGCCAGAACGTAAGCTGCAATTCCCCGCACTAAGCTGCGCATGCGTGACTCCTGTTACTCAAGAATGTCGTCCGCTTCATTGCCTACTACGCTTCCTCGCTCACGCCGTCTCCAAGGGGTTCATGCGCGCTTGTGAACGCCTTTCTTGAAATTTTCGAGCATGTGATCACAGGTGCGCATGGTGAAGGCCACGATCGGCATGGTGGTGGTTTTGTCGGTGCAACTCGGAAAAATACTTGCATCGCAAATGTAGAGATTGGAAACGTCGTGCGTTTGTGCCCACTTGTTGGTCACGTAATTCTTGGGATCGTTCCCGAACCGACAGACCCCGGTTTCATGCAAGCTCGTTCCGGGACGGTTGGGCTCGTCGTCGGCGCCCCATAGTTCCCCACCCATGGCCTTGAACAGATCAATCATCACTTGCTTGGAGTGTTCCCACATCAAGAGCTCGTTCTGTCCCCACTGAAAATGAAAACGAAGTTGAGGAATGCCGAAGATGTCCTTCTTTTCCGGATCAATGTCGATGAAGTTGTTGGGACTGGGAAGGGTTGGGGCCTGGATGAGAGCGCCGATTGAGGTGGGGTAGTAGCGCTTGATATCGCGCTTGAATGCCGAACCGAAGCCCTCGATCTGCCCGTAGTATCCGGGAAACTCTCCACAACCGCCGCCGATGTAAACGGAGTATCCGCGAATGAATTTTTCTTCGTGGGGATTTTTCAAGTTTTGCCAGCGTGGCGACCAGGCCACGGTGGAATCGGCAATATTGTCGGGCGTCGCAGGCTGGCCAAGGAGTTGCGGCAAATAGCCATAGCCCGGATTTCCGTAGAGGTGTTCGCACAAATTACGTCCCAGTTGCCCGCTGGAATTCGCGATCCCTGTGGGCCAGTGGCGAGACTTCGAATTCAACATGATGTGTGCGGTCTCGACGCAGGATGCGGCCAGCACGACTACCTTGGCGCAGACTTCCACTTCTTTTCGCGCGACGCGGTCGACGTAGGCCACACCTTTTGCCATCCCGTTCTCGTCAACCAGGACACTGCGGACGAGGGCATTGGTGAGCAGCGTGAGGTTTTTGGTAGCTTCCGCGTCCGGAATGGTGAACCAGGTAGGCGAAAAGAAAGATCCGACATCGCAACCGCGGCTGCAGTTGCCACAGTAGTGGCAGGCCGGATGTTCGTTGTGTGCGACGGTCAGTTGCGCGCACCGGTCGGGCAGGTAGGGAACGCCGATTTTTTCGGCTCCCTTCTGGATGATGTAGTCAATGCAGCGCCACGGAATCGGCGGGAGATATTCTCCATCCGGATTGCTCGGCCGGTTTTGAACGGTGCTGGCCACCCCCATGTAGCGCTCGGCTTTCGAGAACCAGGGGGAAATCTCCGCATAATCGACCGGCCAATTCTCACCAAACCCGTCGAGATCGGCGGCTTTAAAGTCAATGTCTCCGAAGCGCGCCGAGGATCGCCCCCAAAAATTGGCCTTGCCGCCGGTCGCCTTGCAGCGTTTCCAGTACCAGTCAGTGCCGGGCGCGTTGGAGTAGGCAACGTCGTGCTCGAATAAATCCCTACCCTCGCTGTATTCGGACTCCTCAACTGAGTAAGGCTCCTGGTGGGCCTTGCCTTTCAGGCGCAGAGGATCGCCGTAGCCCCGATATTTGAGGTCGTAGATCTGGCGGTGGCCGCGGTAGTCTTGGTCTGGGTCAATGCGCGGGCCGGAATTGAGGGCGCAGACCCGAAGCCCGGCCTCGCATAGGATTTTCATGGCGGTGCTGCCGCCCGCGCCTGTTCCCACCACAATCGCGTCGTAGATCTTGGTGGCCAATGAAGGAGTCCCCGCTAGTTCTTGTTGGTATGCGTCGATGCGCCTGAACTCGACGGTTGAGGAAGGTTCAGGTGTTCTGGATTGTCCGGGTGTGGACAACTCGGCATCTTCGGCCAGACGGCCCGAAGCCCGGGATAACCGATGCTTTGCAATCCAATCTTTGTGGTGTAGTAGCCGACCACGGTGTAGTCGCGCATCAACTGGAAAAATGCGCGGCCACTTTCGGTGGTAGGTTTGAATTTCGCTTTGTAGGCGAGTTCTTCCAGCAGGCTGTTCTGCTGCTCTGGGGTACACTCCATGAATACGTTCTTGAATTCCGATTGGCTGCGCGCGTTCATCCAATCCAGTCCGGCAAGGAATCGGTTCTGCAGTTCATTCCCGGCCTCGATGGCGTCTTCGGTGGAACGAATGTCGCGCGCTCCGCTCACGGGCACGCGGTTCGCCAGCATGAAGTCGATAAACTCCGCCACGCCCGCCTGTTTGGCTCCGGAAGTGTCATCTTCGGGAATGATCATCTCGGCGAGGTGCTCGACCATCCGGTAATGCTTGGGCGAAAAGAACAGAGGCTTGTAGGCATCGGCGGCGCCCCCGGATGCGGTAGGCGACTGCGGATGCTCCTGTGGGCAGGCGAACGCCCATTTGCTGAAACCGGGAAAGGCTCCCGCCACGGCCGCGATGCCGATGTAGCGAAGGATCTGCCGACGTTCGACCCCCTGCCCGCCCACAGGCCCCCCTCAGGCTGAAACCGCTTTCTGATAGCGGTTTCATAGGCCGCGTTTTTAGCACCGCACGAAATCGAGTGTCAAGTACTAAAACCCAACCCGGCTTTCTCCGCACGCCAAACAGGGCAGATTTGACGGTGGCTATCGCCCATGTTAGTCATGAAATCGCTTTCGATGGTGGCTCAGGATGAATCGACGACTCCCTGGTTTCCACAGGCCCACATTCCACGGAACCGCGGCCTGTTTCCTGGTTGTGACAGTTGCCATTTCCCTGTCCGCCCAACAACCGCGTCGTGCTTTGTTTAATGGGAGGGATCTTGAGGGTTGGGAACAGGTTGGTCCGGGGTCGTTTGTCGTGAAAGATGGCTTGATGAAGACCGAAGGTGGGATGGGAATGCTTTGGTACACGCGAGAAAAGATCGCGCATGCTACCGTTCGCGTCGTCTTCAAACTCACCGCGAAGGAATCGGACTCGGGGGTCTTTATCCGCATCCCGGAAAAACCGACCGAACCGTGGATGCCCATCAATCGAGGCTACGAGGTTGAAATCGGCGATTGGCCGGATGACTATTCGTGCACCGGCGTCCTGTACACATTCACCAAAGCACTGGCCCGCCCCATCAAGCCGATCGGCGAGTGGAACACGATGGACATCACGATTGATGGACCGCATACCATCGTCTACCTCAACGACACAAAAGTCACAGACTTCACCGAGGGGCAGCCCGTGCCGGCAAAACCCGCGGGCTCTCACGATCCCGACCGTGGGCCGCGCGCGGATTCAGGCTTTATCGGCCTGCAGAATCATCCGGGGTCGGACGTCTATTTCAAAGAAGTGTCAGTCGCACGCGTACTGAATTGAACTCTGAGCTGAACGTTGCCGAGTGTCCTGCTCGAGGATGCGGTGATAGCGGTTGATTTCCAATGCGGAGGCGACTTGCGTCCCTCCCGCCGGCCACAGGATCTCCACGTCGACGCGACGGCCCAGGGGGAAATTCCCTAGTCCGAAAAGAACGCGCTTGTCGTGGGAGGAGAGATAGCTCGAACCCCCGGTCACCCAGCGAACGAGTTTTCGATCGCCCATGGGGAGCGTCAATTTCGCTCCAATCGCGTCACGATTGCTCTTGACGCCGACAAGCTGTATGCCGATCCAGGAATTCTTGTGGCCCAGGTTATTGCGCAGCAGTACCGGGCGTTCCCCGATGCAAGTAAATATCGCGTCGAGCGCACCGTCATTGTCCCAATCCCCGACGGCCAGTCCGCGGGCAAGATAATCCTTCGAAAATGCAGGACCGGCCTTGGCACTTACATCTTCGAAGACAGCGTTGCCTGTGTTGCGCAGTAGCATGGGTGATTCCCGGTATTTGACTTGGGGTTGCAGGGACTCGATCACTTCGATCACGTGGCCGTTCACGATCATCAAGTCGAGGAGGCCGTCGTTATCAAAGTCGAGAAAGCGCACGCCCCAGCCAACGTCGGTTCGGGTCACGCCGGCCAAGTGCGAGAGTCGCGTCCAGTCTTCGAAGGGAAATTTCTCACGATTAAGAAACAGGGAATGGAATTCGAAGTTGAAATTCGTGACCGCAAGGTCGGGACGGCCGTCGCCGTTGGCGTCAGCCGCATCCACTCCCATGCCGGCCTTGGCATTGCCGTTGATGTCGAAGGCCACCTCTGCGTCCAATCCTACGTCCGTGAAGGTCCCATCATGCTTGTTCAGTAGCAGGAGATTGGGAGAGGCGTCGCGCGCCACAAACAGATCCTGCCAACCATCATTGTCGATATCCATCGCGACGACCCCGAGCGCCCGGCCTACGAACCGATCGATTCCGGAGGACCGGCTAACATCCGTGAATGTGCCGTTGCGATTGTTGTGGTAAAGAGTGAGAGGCATGCCTTTGTAGGCGCGCTGCTCGCAATAAGTTCGAACATTCAGGTACTCACACTTAGGAGCGATGCCTTCGAACGAAAACTCCGCATAGTTGCAAACGACCAGATCGAGAAATCCGTCGCGATCGTAATCGAACCAGGCAGCCCCCGAGGCCCATCTTCCTGCATTCTGAAGCCCGGCGTCGGCTGTGACATCCGTGAAGGTGCCGTTGCCGTTGTTGTGATAGAGCGTGCAGTTGGGAAATCCGGTAAGAAAAATATCGGGGTGACCGTCGTTGTCGAAATCCGCGACGGCCACGCCCATACCGTAGTTCTTGACCCGGCTCAGTCCCGCTTCGGCCGCTACGTCGACAAATTTTCCATTGCCCAGATTGCGATAGAGGGCGTTTTGCAGGGGCTTTTCGCTTTTGCCATGAGGTGTTTCGCCACCGTTCAAAAGGAAAATGTCGAGCAAGCCGTCCCCATCGAAATCGAACAGTCCGACGCCGCCGCCCATGGTTTCGATGAGGTACCGATCGGGGGAGTAGCCGTTGAAATGTCGCCAAGTGATCCCGGCGTCGACGGTGACATCCGAGAATATGGGTTGTGGAGTCGAATCGGCTCGCATCACGCCGGGACGAAAAAGAGAACTGGCGGCCAGGGCGGACAATGCATAGCAGAACTGGCGGCGGGACCAGGTAGTATTGGCGGGCCGAATTGATTCAACTCCAGGAAGAGACTTGCGAGAAGACTTCACGGCTTGCCTGCCGACGTCAGGACCGCCGCCGTTCCGCTTTCTTCTGTTCGTTTCAAGTCCTGGTAGATTGCGAATTGCTGGGTCGCATCTGCCGACCTTCCCATCCTTCGGTAGACAACCGACAACGCAAAGTGGGCCTTGCCGCGATCGGGTTCCGATTGAAGAGAACGGAGCAATTCTGCTTCCGCATCTTGCAAGCGATTTTGCTGCAGAGCCAATTGGCCTAGTTGATAGTGAGCTTCGGCCGATTGCGGAGCCAACTTGACCGCTTTCTGAAGGAGCCTTTCGGCGTCCACCTGGAGCTTGGGAGAATCGGGAGATGAGAGATATAACGATGCGCAAGCAACGTACAGACGCGCGTCATTGGGAAAGCGTGAGATGCCGACTTGGTAGTCGGCGATTGCGGCATCGTTCTGACCGGAGACAAAATGGACGGCAGCAATCCCGAGGATGGCGTCGGCGGTCGAGCTATCCAATTCTCCAGCAAGGGTGTAACTCTCGACCGCATCTTTGTAGGCATGCGTACGAAGACTCACGTTCCCTTTCCAAAGCCACGGTCTTGCATCCTTGGGAGCAATCGTCAGGGCGCGATTCACCAGCGCGGTTGCTTCGTTGGTTCGGCCCAAGTCCAGCAGCAGGGATATCGGGTCCTGGTAGTACTCAACCCGCGCAGGGTCCAGCACGACGGCGCGCTGGTAGGCCTGCAAAGCAAGCTCGAACTTGCGTTCCGATTCAAAACAGTTTCCGAGAAGGACCTGCAAATCGGCGCTCGTCACGCCTCGTCCAGCGAGGTTCAGCAGGAGTTCTTTTGACTGACCTACCAGGCCGCGGCTGTAGAGAAGGCGGGCCAAGTGAAGTGCGGCGGCGGGTTGCGCTGGGTCGTTGTCAGGAATCAAGGAGAACAGGACCTGCGAAGTGGCGAGGTCATCGTTCATCGCGGCAATTTGCGCGCATTGGGCGATGGCATTCGACCAGGCTTTGTCGTTCGCGTGCGCTTTGAGCACTTCGACTACTTTCGGGATCTTCTCAAGCTGGCCGCTGCCGTGAACGGAATGAAACAGGGCGACTGTGCGATCGGGCTGAGAGATCACCAAATCAAATTGCGAGTCGAGCAATTGCGCGGCACGGGCGTAGTCGCCGTCTCGTTCTTTGACCAGACCCAGCAGGAGAATCGAGGGAGGGTCGTCAGGCTGCTTGGCCAACACGTACTGCAGATTTTCTTCGGCCGGGCGGAGCAGACCAAGCTGCCACTGCACGGCCGCGGTCTCGCGGTGAAAATCGAGGTTTTCCGGAGCCAGGTCAATGGCTTTCTGGAAACTTGCCAGCGATTCTTTCCATTTCTCCTGCAGTCCGAGTATGGATGCTAACTGAGCGCGATACAGCGCGACGTCAGGGGCGAGGCTTACGGCTTCTTGCAATTCGTGCTCTGACTCCTGCAACTTCCCCTGTTTGGCGAGTGAAATCCCCAGGCGGGCGTGATTCTGAGCAGGCACATCCTGGGCGGCGACGTTGTGTACCCAGAACACAACGGTCAATACGAGAGAAATGACGAGAGCCATACCGGGTTCGAAGTCAGGAACTCATTTTCAGATTTTGCCGCCGAGCCGGCGCGGTGGACTTGCGAACGACCAGATCTGTTTCCAAGGTGTAGTTCGAGCCCTTCTGACGCTTGAGTTTCAACATGCGGTCGAGCGCCTCAAAGGCTTTCACACCCAGTTGTTCGCGGGGAACACTGATGGTGGTCAGCGGAGGACGCGCCAGGAAAGCAAAGAAGATGTCGTCAATCCCGATGACCGAAACGTCCTCGGGCACGCGCACTCCGGACTCCTCCAGGGCGCTCATGGCACCCATGGCTATCAGATCATTTCCACAGAACACAACGGTGGGAATTTCCGGACCCGACAGAACTTCGCGAACGGCGGACGCCCCTGCGTCCACTCGGTAGTTACTCTCCAAAACACACACGGGCTCCAAGCCACGGGCGGTAAGCCCGGAGACGAGAGCTTTCTTGATGGTCACAGCGGTACGATTTTCGGCCGGGCCCGCAATGACGGCAGAACACCGATGGCCCAGTTCGACAACGTGCTGAATTGCCTTGTTGATGCCGTTGCCGTATTCGATGCGGATGTTTCCGACCAGCTTGCCGGCTTGGTCCTCATTGCACAGAACCACCGGGATGCCCGCGGCGGTGAGTTCCGCAGCCATGCCTCGATCCACGGATGAGGTAACGATGGCGACGCCGCGAACGTCGGACTCCCGTAACTTGCGCATGACGGCCCGGGTCCGCTCGCGGTCGTATTCGGTATTGCAGATCAGCACATCAAAGCCGTGGTTCCAGGCCATCGCCTGGTATCCCCGAATGATTTCGGGAAAGAAGGGATTGGCAATTTCGGAGATCACAAGTCCGAACAAGTCACTTTGCCCGGTGGCAAGGCGTCGGGCATGAACATTCTTGAAGTAATTGAACTCTTGAACGGCGTCGAGGACGCGCTGACGGGTCTGTTCAGAAATATATTGTGTATTGTTGAGCACGCGCGAAACGGTGGCGAGCGATACTCCGGCTCGCCGGGCGACTTCACGCATGGTGTGGGGCATAAGACGGTCCTAATTAGCGGCGACACGAGCACCGCTACACAAGCAATGGAAAACCTATCACGAGCGTGCAGGAAAGGCCACGCGGCTTGACAAGGCAAGAGGGCTTGGATAGTGTAGACGCGTTTCTGGAACCGGTTTCATATCCATTTCTAGCGATGGTCGCGACTCGTCTCTTCCCCGTCCCTTCCGGCCGCTGCTCTCCATTACTTGCCCGGTATAACATCGCGCCATTGTTCCGGTACGGGTTTGCGCAAGAAGGGCGAGCATGACAGCCACTCGATTCCTGCAAGACATTCTCCGGCAACCGGCCGAGATGCAGCGCACGATCGAGTACTTGACGGGGCCGGGACAGGGCGCGCTCGAGCGGGCCGCCTCGCTGATGCAGTCAGCAAGCCATGTGATTGTAACGGGCATCGGGGCGAGCTGGCATGCCGGCCTGGGTGCGGGCATTTTATTTCACCTGGGGGGGCGCCCAGTTTACGTGCAAGAAGCGGGCGAGTTGCTGCACTTCGCGGCCATTCCCCGGGGGTCCATCATCATTTCAATTTCGCGAACTGGGCGCAGCTTTGAGATCGTTCAGTTGCTGGCCAAGGCAGAGGCCAGCGGCGCGACCATGATCGGCATCACGAATTCTGCCGATAGCCCCCTGGCGCGAGAATCCGCGGTTGCCATCGTCGTTCCCACCAGACTGGACCATGCAATTTCCGTGAACGCTTACTCCTCGCTTCTGCTTGCTGCCAGTGCACTGGCAAGTACAGCTACAACGGGCTTCGCTTCGATCGCGAACCCGTTGCATCACGCGATCGGCGAGGCCGGAGGGCAGCTGGAGACATGGCAGGAACAGTTGGATGAGTCCAGCTGGCCGGCGGAACGAACACCTTACTGTTTCCTCGCGCGCGGCGGCAGCTTAGGCACATGCCACGAGGCACGATTGTTGTGGGAAGAGGGCGTGAAGGTGCCGGCGACCGCAATGAGCACGAGCGGATTCCGCCACGGGCCGCAGGAGATTGTCAGGGAAGGCATGCGGTTTTGCCTGTGGCTGGATCAGACGCAGATGCGTGAGCAGGACTTGTCGGTAGCCTACGATCTCAGAGAATTAGGCGCATCCGTGATGGTCATCGGTGAGAATCTTGCGCGCGATGCGGGCGACCTGGTGTGCCAGTTGCCGGCATCGCCTCCACACTGGCAGTTTGTGGTGGACGTTTTTCCCATCCAGCTTGCGGCAGAACGCCTCGCTATAAAGTCTGGGGTGGACTGCGACTCTTTCCGGATTTGTTCCTATGTAGTCGAAGACGAACACGGGCTGCTGCGGAAGAAAGCTGAGGCGTCTCCGAATGCCGACTGAGCGTTGGCGCCTTCCCGTCTGGCTTTGGTACGCGCTGCTCTGCATTTTCTGGTGGGGCCTGTGGGGGTTCTTGTCCAAGATTGGATCGGAAGCCGCTACTCCCATGCAGATGCAGATTCTGTTCACCCTCGGCATGCTTCCGGTCGCAGTGGGGATGCTGTTGCAGATGAGCGGGAAACTGGATCGTGACCGTGGCGGAGTTACTTACGGAATTCTGTGCGGCATCGCAACCGGCTTGGGCACGCTCGGATACTATGCCGCGCTGCGAGAGCAAAATGCTTCTGTCGTCACACCGCTTACCGGATTGTTCCCGGTGCTCACGATCGTGCTGGCGTTCGTGGTTTTGCGCGAGCGCCTGAACAAGGTACAGATGGGCGGAATGATTCTGGCATTGGCGTCGATTGTGATCCTTTCGATTTGAGGAACTCGTAATGCACTGGATGGCCTATGCGGGCATCGCCATTGTGCTGTGGGGCGTCAATGGCCTGTTCATGAAGATGGGAACGAACCGGATCTCGGCTCGCTCCATGGTCATCTGGGTCACGGCCGGCTTCGTCATTTTACTTCCCTTCTTGTGGAGCGGAACCACACTCGCGGGGCTCAGCACACGGATGTTATTAGTCGGGTTGATCGCCGGAGCGGTCAACGGGCTTGGGAATTGGGCCGTGTTTGCGTGCCTTGAAACCGGCGCGAAGGCGAGCGTCGCAATTCCACTTACCGCTTTGTATCCGCTGTGCACCGTGATTTTGGCGACGGCATTCCTCAAGGAAAGACCCACGGAACTTCAATGGATTGGCATTGCCCTGGCGGTTGCGGGAGGCGCGATGTTGTCCTACGAGCCGTCCGCCGCAGTCACGGAGCCGGAGGAGCAACCGCAATGGACTCGGTGACGGTCGGCATCATCGGAGCCGGCAACGTGATCTGGGCTTATCTGCAAGTTCTAGATCGCTTGCTTCCCCGTGGTCTGGCGAAGATGGGCCCGGTGTGCGCACGACGACGCGAAAAGTGGGATGAGCTTCTCGCTCGTCGTCCAGGAATCAATTTAGTTTTGGACCCAGCCGGTGTGCTGCAGCCGGATGTGGACATCGTGCTCATCCTTACTCCTCCGGACAGCCACGCGACTCTGGTCCGCTTGGCGCTGGAGCATGGGAAGCACGTGGTAGTTGAGAAGCCGGCGGCTGCAACCCGTTGCGAAGCGCAGCAACTTGCCGAGCTTGCACAGGAACGTGGTCTGCATTTGCTATGTGCGCCGTTCGTGCAGCTTGCACCGACGTTTCGGGCGCTTTGGGGGAGAATCCACGAGGGCGCAATCGGCAAAGTCCATTCCGCGCGCGCACTCTATGGCAATGCAGGATCCACCTGGGCGCAGTGGTATCACAACGGAAGCGTGGGGCCGCTGGCCGAAGTTGGGATTTACAACCTTAAGAGTCTGACTGCGGTTCTCGGACCGGTGGTTGAGGTACAAGCCGCTGAGACCTTGGCCGTAGCTGAGAGAGAGATCGGTAGCCAAACCGTGGCAACTGGCGGCGTCGATGTGTCGCACGTTCTGTTGAAGCATCACGATGGTGCCTTGTCGTCGCTGGTGTCGAGTCACTGCATTCAGCGCTACCGGCGTCCCGCGCTCGAGTTTTATGGCACCGAAGGAACCGCCAATCTGCTGGGCGATGACTGGGACCCACGAGGATTCGAGATATGGCGAAATCGGGCAGCCAGCTGGGAAGAGTTTGAGCCGCTCGATCCGACATGGTTGTGGGCCGACGGCCTGGCCGAGATGGTGAATGCTGTGCGTGAAGAACGCCCACCGCTTCACAACCTGGAGCATGACATTCACTTACTAGAAGTGATCGAGGCGAGCAGCCAGGCCGGCAGGGAGAAGCGAGCCGTCGCCGTGCGATCGCGTTTTCAGCCTCTCGATCTGCGGCTGCAGGAGCGGCAGGACCGCCACCATCTTCACGATCACACCCGGCCGGCCGATGAACAATAACCAACAACTCGGCGCCATCGGATTAGATATCGGCGGCACCAAGGTCGCAGCGGGTGTGGTGCTATGGCCCACCGGCGAGATTCTGTGCCGGACGATCATTCCCACGAAGCCGGCCCGAGGTGGCGAAGCAGTCCTGAAGGACACCCAGGATCTCGCCCGGCAACTGCACGAGTGGGCCCGACAGCAAGGAATTGAAGTGTCCGGCATCGGAGCAGGCGTAGCGGAACTGGTGGACTGCGACGGCAATGTGACCAGCAGCTGCACGATTCACTGGCGTGGCGTCCCAGTACAACAGAGGTTGTCAGAAATCGCCCCCGCACAAGTGGAGTCGGACGTGCGCGCCGCCGCAGTTGCCGAGGCAGTGTTTGGCGCAGGCCGCGGATGTCGCCTGTTTACCTATGTAACGGTAGGTACGGGAATCAGTTCCTGCCTGATGCAGGACGGCCAACCGTTCAAGGGCGCCAAAGGCAATGCGATCACACTGTCGAGCAGCCCGCTCAGCACGGTGTGTACGCATTGTGGAGCGAAGTTACGTCCGGTGTTGGAGGAGTTTGCCTCTGGTCCCGCCATCGCGAAGCGGTTCGCGCAGGTCACGAAGGCGCACAACGGCGAGACTGCGGAAACTTGCGAGGAAGTTTTCCGGGCCGCGTCTAACGGTGACACGGATGCTGCGGCCATACTGACATCGGCGGGTGAGGCGCTGGGGGTGAGCGTGGCCTTTCTGGTGAACGTGCTCGATCCGGAAATGGTGGTCGTCGGTGGCGGCTTGGGGATGGCGGGCGGCTTGTACTGGGAGTCGTTTCAACGAAGCTGCCGCGAGCACATCTTCTCCGACGACAGCCGGGGCTTGCCGATCGTCCCAGCAAAGCTGGGAACGGATGCCGGCCTGGTGGGAGCGGCCGCCGTGGTCTTCACGCAACAACGCCGCAGCAAGGCCCACTACGCTTATGACACCAAGTAAAAACATACTGGAACGAATTGCGAAGCAAGGCATTGTCCTGGGCGATGGCGGATACCTTCTCGAACTGGAACGTCGGGGGTGGGTCGACAGCGGATCGGGACGCGAGAAGGTCGGAACGGGTAAAGGCAGCGGACAATTCACGCCCGAGGTAGCCATCGAACATCCGGACGCGTTGCGCGAGTTGCACCGGGAATTTCTCCATGCCGGTTCGGAGGTCTTGCAGGCGCTTACATTCTTTGGCACGCGTGAAAAATTGAATCGAGCCGGGTACGGCGAGCAGACTGAGGCGATCAATGCAGCCGCAGTGCGCATCGCGCGAGAAGTCGCGGGGGATAGTGCGCTGGTCGCGGGATCGGTATCACGGACACAGCTTTTCGAGCGCGAAGGCCGTTCCGCGGCGGGCCACGTGCGCGACCTGCTCACGGAGCAGATTCGTCTTCTCGCCGACGCCCGGGTTGACTTTCTTATTCTCGAAACTTTCTTTCATCTGGAAGAGATGCTGATTGCGATTGAGTGCGCGCGTTCGAGCAACCTGCCGCTGGTGGCCACAATGACTTTTCGTCCGACGGTGAATGAGTGCTCCGACGGACATTCTCCCGCAGACTGCGCGCGGGCCATGGTCGATGCCGGCGCGGCCGTCGTGGGCGTGAACTGCGAGCAGGAACCCGATCGCATTTTGGCAATCACGCGCGCCATGCGCAAAGCTGTCAGCGTTCCGATCGCCGCTCAACCTGCGGCGTTTCGGACCACGGACGCAACTCCGTGCTTCACTAAATTGCCGCAATTCCCGGACGAAATGGAATCCATCCAACTGCCGCGAAGCTCGTTCGAACGATTTGCTGAACGAGCACAGTCGGAGGGAATTCAGTTCCTGGGCGGGTGTTGTGGATGCAACGCGGCTTATATCCATGCTGCAGCGCGAGGCCTGGCCGCCACCAACAGCGCTCAAAAGCAATAGCTGGCTCTGAGTGCGCAGCAGACAGTAGATCGAAGAGCGACGTGGTTCCCTTCCGTGTAACTTTGTATCCTTTGTGGTGAAGGGCTTTTCAGTCGCTATTCCAATGTCACGGACTTGACCAGGTTGCGCGGCCGGTCCACATCGAGTCCGCGCTTCACCGCCATGTAGTAGGCGAACAACTGCAGTGGAACAATTTCCAGGATTGGCAGCAGCAGTTCCGGCGCCGTCGGAATGAAGATGGTGTGATCGGCGAGCTTCGCAACCTGCTGATCTCCCTGGGAAGCGAGCGCAATCACGCGGCTTGATTGCTTCTTAAAGCCGGCAATGTTGCCCAGACTCTTTTCGTAACGCAGCACGGAACCGGGATCGTTGAGATCGCGGGTAGCAATGATCACGACCGGCAGGTTCTCATCGATCAACGCATTGGGACCGTGCTTGGTCTCTCCGGTGGGATAGCCTTCCGCGTGCACGTAAGAGACTTCCTTTAACTTGAGCGCGCCATCCATGGCGATGGGGTAGTGAATCGCCCGACCGAGGAAGAGGAAGTCATCAAACGAATGAAACTCATCAGCGATCCGCTCACATTCGGCGGCACAATTCAACAGCGTCTTTACTTTGCCAGGGAGATCCAGCAACTCTCGAATGTAGTGCGACAGCAGATCCTTCGAGATACTCTCCCGCACCTGACCGAGATGAAGAGCGAAGAGAAACAGCGCGGCCATCTGCGCCGTGAATGCTTTGGTGGAGGCGATACTGATCTCGGGTCCAGCTAAGGTGTAGATAACGCCATCCGCCTCGCGCGCGATGGTCGTGCCCGCAACGTTGGAGATCGCCACGGTTCGTGATCCCCGAGACCTTGCTTCGCGCTGCGCCGCTCCCGTATCCGCGGTTTCTCCCGACTGGGTAATCACGATGGTCAGTTCGCTTGCCTCGATCATCGGATTTCGATACTCGAACTCGCTGGCATAATCGACATCCACCGGGAGACCCGCGAGTTGCTGCAGCATGCACTGTCCCACCATTCCAGCGTGACGACTGGTCCCCGAGGCAACGATGTGGATGCGCTGCAGTTTGCGCAGTTCGTCGCGGCTGATGGGAACCTCGTTCAATTGCACCACACCCTCTGGCAGCGAGATGCGAGGGGCGATGGTGTCGTGCAAGCCCTGGGGCTGCTCGAAAATTTCCTTGATCATGTGATGGGGGAAATCCCGCTTCTCTGCCATCCTTCTCGTCTCCTCGATCGGTTTCGATTTTGCTACGTGACTTGGCCGTGCACAACTGTTTTGCGAACCTCGCCATCCGGCCCCAGCGCTACCATATCGGCAACAGCTCCCGCTGCCAGCGTTCCAGCCTTCGGAAGAAGTCCGGTAGTGCGTGCGGGATTGAGTGTGGCCAAGCGAACCGCGTGCTGCAAATCCCAGTTGGCAAACTTCATGATGTTGCGGACGGCTTTGTCCATAGTCAGCACGCTGCCAGCCAGTTTCCCGTCTGCAATACATCTGCCATCTTTCACCTCGACGTCCAACGAGCCGAGGCGATACCTGCCGTTGGGCATGCCGGTGGCCGAAGTGCCGTCGGTGACGAGGACCGCCCCTTCCACTCCTTTGGCTCGCAGGAATAACTGGATCACCAACGGATCGACGTGAATTCCGTCAGCAATGATTTCCGCGCTGATCCGTTCATCCATCAAGGCGACTCCGAGGATCCCTGGATCCCGATGATCCAGCAGTCGCATGGCATTGAACGTGTGGGTTGCATGCCGGGCACCGGCAGCGACGCCGTTCTGCGCGGCTTTCAGGTCGGCGTCCGAATGCCCGATGCTTACGCAAACGCCTTTCGCTGCTGCCTCGGCAATCACTGCCCTCGCTCCTTCGAGTTCTGGAGCGATGGTCATCATTTTGACGCAACCCCGCGACGCTTCCCAGAATTTCTGAAAGGTCTCCAGCGTGGGCGGCAAAATGCTCGCGGGTGGATGAACCCCTCGCCGCAGGTGGCTGATAAATGGTCCTTCCAGGTGAATTCCCAGGGGGTGGGCGCGGTCGGTGCCGCGGGTAGATTCTTTGACACTGGATTCAATCGCGTTCGCAAGCCGTTCCAGAGCGCGCAGAGTCTGATCGAGCGGGGCAGTGATGGTAGTAGGCAGGTAGCTGGTGACGCCGTGCCGGTAAAGCAATTGCTCGACGGAAGCGAGCGCGCCCGGATCCGCTTCCATCACGTCGTGGCCACCTCCGCCGTGGACGTGGATATCGATGAACCCGGGCACAAGACATGCATCCTCCAAGTCCAACACTCGCGCTCGGCTCGGCGGCTGGCGCGTGTCGAGCGAGGCAAGCTCGGCGATCACCCCATCCTCAACGAAAAGGAGAGGACGCTCCACGCATTCCAGGGGTGTGTACAGCTGGGCGGCGGTGATGATCAGATCCATTGAATCGATTTAATACGCGCCAGATATTGTAGCGAACTCAGGTCATTTTCCGAAAAGACAGTCTGAGTTCGTGGGACTATCTAGTTCGGTCATTTCTCTTGGGAGGAATACTAGCAGCAGGTAGGACCGCAAATGGTGGAATGTTATACTTTCAGGCAAAGAAGAGTCGGTTCCACCGGCGGACGGCGCCGGCATCAAGATCGCGTGTGACCTGCAAGTTTGTCGGGGAGTGGCTCAGCCTGGTAGAGCACCTGGTTCGGGACACAGTGGAAATTCACTGATTCGGCGTCGCTTAGCTTTTAAAATCCACACCAAAACCCGCCGCGGTTAGTCCCAATACTTAGTCCCAATGAATCCGGTGCATCAGTCAGGCTCACCAACGTGAGATCACGCCTGGACGACGAATAGGGCTTATGTCGCCGAAGATTGGTCGAGACGGGCCGACTTGAATTCCCCACCCCTCGTACCCCAAGCGGAGCGGCTACGCCTTGACCAACTTCGCAGGGGAATCAACGAGTTCCGAGCGGAACTCTCAGGCGGGATTATGCCACACTTGGGGTCGTTCAATCATGGAATATGCTGCTGATATACCTCGACCAAAACGCGGTGATTTATCTCGAACAGGCAGTTAACGATCCTTCCTTCCGTCCAAAACTCGAAGCAGCCATCCGGTCAGGAAAGCTAACTGTGGTTGTCTCCTCTTGGCACCTCATCGAGACGGCCAAAACGACGGACGTTGCCAAGGCAGTCCGTCTGGCCGAATTCATCGAAAGCTTGCGACCGATCTGGCTGCTGGAGAGACACAACATCCAGACCCTCGAAGTTCGGGAGGATTTCTATAGATTTGCGAAGCTGGAATTTGTGGAGACTCCGCGTCTAGGCACACTCTCCTACGTCATAGCGACGCTGAACGGCGAAAAGGAGTCACCCAAGTACAACATCGCCCCACGGGCATTTGTCGAACAGTGGATCAGGCATCCCGAGCAGTTTGACGTGCTTAACAAAAGTCATGAAAACAACGCCAAGGCACTCGACGGATTGCGGCGAGCTGTCAAGGACGGAAAGATGACGGATGAAGTCAGGAAGCAGGCTGACCGAGTCTTTCTCAAATCTGTCCTCCCTGTGACGACTCCGCACGGCTTACAAATTCCGCGAGAGTTGGCTTTGGACTACGTCGAACGAGGGGACATCACTTCTATACCGACGCGGGCAATCGAGCAAGCGATTTCGGATCACGAGTGGAAGAATAAGGGCCGGACAGACGCAAACAGTCTAATCGACAAGTTCCATTTGATCCCCGCACTGCAATACGTCGATGAAATCGTTTCAGACGACAAGTTCCTTCACAAGCTCTACCCCGTAGCCGCAAAAACAAAGCACGTCAGAGCAAAACTCCTCCGATTCGACGAGTTTCTGAAACGGTTTTGAACTGACTGGAGGCTCTCCGACAAGTCGCTGGTATCATCCAGCGCGACAGAGGATTCATGGCCCCCAAACGGTCGCCTTCATCGCTCGACGCACACCGCGACACTCCACCGAACGACATCCCGATAGCCCCTCGACCTGGTGACAATCAAGCATGCTGCCGCCTACTGTTCCTGTTCAATCTGGGCTATCCGAGAGGCCATTTGGTCGAAGGAGTTGCCCCCTGCAAGATTGGGCGTTGTTTCTCAATTGACCGAAGCGACCTAGACAAGTTCATTGACGGTCGGCTGCGTGAACGTGCATCGTGAAAGTCTGCTTTCGCACGTTGAGGAGAACTATGAAACCCACCGCAGGAATCACACTACCATCGTCTTTTGTAGTCACGGTGTCGCACGCGGGCACGGAAAACTTGCCAACAGCACCAGCCGACAACGACGTCCTGACAGTTTCGCAAGTCGCCGAACTGCTCAAATGCAAACCGTCCTCAATTTATAACCTGACTCGTCTTCGCGGTCGGGCAAGATATGACAATCCGATTCCCGTCATCCGGCTCCCGCTGGGCCTGCGGTTTCGTCGGTCCTCTGTCCTCGGATGGTTGAGGTCGCAAGGGACCACTAACACGCCAGATCACTTGCTCCACGCATCAGCTCTGGATGTTCCTTCAGATACTTCAAAGCCTTTACGTAAGCACTGAGTCCGATTTGTAGACATCGGACAGAGAACAAGCCCGATTTCTTTTTACGTGCTCAAAGTGTGCCGGATGATACACATTGTCCGGCCCGGTCCCCGCTTTGTGGGGTTCCACCGGATCACCACACTCTACGCAACGAAAATTCTCTGCAAGGGACGGGTGAAGGTTTTTGAGTGCCAAAGCGAACTCAACGTCTATTCTGCAATCTTTAGATTTGACCATGGACGCATTATCAGGCGAAGGATCGGGGTGGTCCATCAGAAAAAAATCTCCTATAAAACCGACTCCAGCCCGATAAAATCTGACTTGGTGCTGGCCAAGTCCGCATCAGGAGGAAAGATGAATCCGCTCGAATGCTCTGTATGGAACAATGGCGGAAGGGGATGGGGGTTGAGATTTCTTGGCGGAGCGACCCTTGCTGGCCGTTACTTCCGTCGAGACCAAAACCGGTCTATGTCGAACTCGACGGCAATTCGTCTCCAGTGAACATTGCCAAAGAAAGTTTCTGGACGGGTGATTGTCGAGAACTCATCAGCACTGCTCTCCGGGATTGGATCGCCAAGCACCAACTCAAAACGGGTGATCGAGTCTGGTTGGGCGTCGTGGAACCATATCAGACGTTCAAGGTACTCTTGGCCCACCCTAAATTCCCGCCAAACGTGGCTGCTTAGGTTTAAGGCATGGTTCTTCACTGAAATTTTCGCGAAGGTGGGATGCCCGACTGATCTGTTGCTTCTGTGAAGGTCTATTCAATTCAGAGAATTTGAAATACCCAAGAACTCACAAATCCGGGACATGAGTCTGTCTTCAAAGTGTAGTGTTACCACATCGGAGTTCGACAGAACCAACAGCGGAATCCCGTACATTTTGGCCCACTCCTCTTTCAAACGGTCAGACTCCCTCACCCTCTCACCTAAGAAACTATGCTCATAATGCTGTTCCCCGTGAACCTCAATCAGGAACTCACGTGGGAACTCTCCGTTATCAACCATGACAGAAAAATCAAACCGTTTGCCGACGGCGCCGTGAAACTTCGATATTGAACGCTCTCTTGTGAAGGAAACGCTATGTCTGACTTCGCCTGTTCCGGGGTCCACAGATTCGGAGTTCCCCTCCACAGTCTCCAGCACCCTCAATACTAGACATACCTCCCAAGAATCCTCGTGAGACCATCCCATTGCGTGACCCACGTTTTCCGGCCCGGTCACAGCAGGCTGATTATTCGTCTTTACCGATACCAGCCAAGACTCCGCCCACTGCAGCAGCCGCAATTGCCCCAGTCATCTCTTGGCTTATCCGCCCTTCAAGCGAGAGGATGGCAATGATGGGCACCAGTAGGACGAGACCCAAGTATTGGACGAATCGCACCCCGATTCCCTTGCCGAGTTTGATGCGATTCCAAACCCCGCCAGCGGTGCCGAGCACCGCAATCACTAGCATCGCACCTTCGACAATCTTCGTCATCGCGATTTGGCCTTTGCTATCTTCGCCTGCTTAGCGAACATCTCCAAGATTTCTTCTTCCGGTTGGGACACTGCAGCCCTTCAATTCCCAGAGTGTAGAACATCGCTTATGCGTTAAGCAGATCCTCATTAACAGGGTGCCTGCTGTCATTCTAGAGGTATTGCTCCCTTCTCGAACTTGTCACGCAACCAAAATGCTGTGCGTTGAATCCGTCCCATCTTCATCTGACCCGGCCCAATTCCTCGAAGCCAAAAGGCTCTTCCGTTCTGTAGGCGAACCGTGATTTCCAGTCCTATTGCTTGTTGGGGCGTCGTGATGCCTTTGACGGGTGCGACTTTGAAATCACGCCCTCGGATACTTCCCGGCTTTAGCTTTTGATCCCTGAGGGAATCGTTGTCGAACCAGACGATCTCTAGTCCGTCGTTTCGTGTGTAGGCGATGTTCGCCACCAGATAGGTTCGTGAACCGGAGCGATTTCGTATATCGAAATTTGGGAAGCAATCCTTGTCTTTCCAACTCCAATTGTAAGAAACCGTGACATCCGTGGCCCGCAAGAACCATTGAATCGCGACGTAGAACGCGATGAGGAGCACGCTTGCGAGAATGTCGCCAAGAAAGATGGCGAGAACTTCATCCCAAAATGTCATACGGGCCCCTCCGGCCCCTTCACCGGACTCCCAGCCCAGACGAACTCGACCTTCTTCGTCTTGTACAGGCGGTGCCACTGGTCGGTAAAGACTATATGCCCAGTCCGGTTCTTTCCCTCCTGACCGTCAATCAGGATGATGGTCTGATCTGGATCGTCGTGCGTGAAATCCGCCGCGGCACACTTTCGGAATCACTCATTGCTTTGCAGCGGGCTTCTTCTCTGAGAGTTGTTCGGAAATGTTCTCTCGTACTACGTTACGCTGCCCCTCGTCGTACCGGACGAAAAGCAGTTTGATTCTGCCATTCCGACTGAGGTCGAGAAGCACACAGCGTGCCGATTCACGACTGCTCTCCTTCTTGCAGGTGTGATATTCGGGTTTTGAAAGCAGGCGTTCTGCAGTATCCTTCACCTCCGCCTTGTCGCGCCATTCTGGGAGGGAGTAGTAGTCGGAAAAAAAATAGATGTATAGAAAGGCGAAGCCTTTGAGGATGGGGACCGGCACATTTTCTGATGCTGAAAACCCATGGCAGGTGTTATCCGGGCAGAACTCCAGCAGTCTTCCTTTATTTTTCAACTCGATGCTCTTAGGAAAAGTGCCCGTGATTTGCTTCAATGGATCCAATGGATCATCAGCAGCCCAGGCAATCGTCGTCACAAAACAGGCGACAAGAGCAACGGAGAGAAAGCACAGAAGGATTCGTCGACAGTTCATCTTCATTCCTCATTTACAACCACACTCGTTATTGGGGACTGGTGCAAGAACCATCGGGAGGGGACGGGAACCGTTCCCAGGTGTTAGCTGAAGATGCCAGTGGTTCTTCTTGGGTTCATCTCCCCCAGCTCCGAATCCACAATTCTCTGCGCATCGGAACACATCATTCGTACTGACAGGGTTGGAATAGTGAATATCGACAGCCTCTCCGCGATAGTGATAGCTGTTTTTCGTATGGCCCGTCTTTTCTGCTCCACCTGACACCAGGAGATTCAACTTGCGATTGTTTGTCAAACACTGCAGGCAATGTTCAAGGCAGTTAAGGGCAGCTGCTGTTTGGCCCGTGACCGGCACCGTTCGCGGAGGGCCAAAGTTGTACCGAACCAACCCAAATGGATCGACATACAGCACGGGGTTGTTCTCTGTATAAGTGTAGAAATTGTCCCCTCCGTCGAACTGCAGAGGGTCCTCGCTGATGAATCGCCCCACGTTTTGGTCATAGTACCTGGCCCTGTACTCGTAGATGCCGACTTCGGAATCGAACTCCCTTGCGGTATAGCGGAACGGGTTGATCAGCGTCCCTGTAGAAGCAGACAGATTGCCGAAGTTGTCGTACGTGTAGGTCGCTGCAATCGTACCGGAGGCGTTCGTTAATGAGGTGATTGAACTGAGGCCGTCGGCGTTATAGTAACTTGTTGTGCCGGAACGAAGTTCCGCCAACGGCTCATCCACCTTCTCAGTCCCGGTGTACCTCGCAAGTACATTTCCGCTCTGATCGGTTTCTTCTAGGACGTTGACGCCGTCATAGAGGTAGTTCGTGGCGCCCCTCATTGTGTCATGGGGCGCATTCCAGTCTCTACTTGGTGTGGGGAACTATGGGCAAGGTTCTTGGTTGGTCCTGCCCATGGGCTAGAAGGTCTGCAATCCGGTGATCACGGTTCTGGCTCGCAAGCATCAGAGGAGTCACACCACCTGGCGCTGAGTGAGTATTCGCGCCCGCTTGTAGCAGCATTGCAGCGATAGGGTAGCTATCAGTGCGAACCGCGTACCACAGCGCAGATGCCCCCTGCTGATCCTCAAGATTGACATCTGCAGCCGCATCGATCAGTTGTGCGGCAATTTCACGATTGTTTTGCTTGGCCGCCCAAATCAGTGCTGTCGAAGAATCGGTGTCACGTACATTCGGATTTGCGCCACTCTTTAGCAAGAGAGAAACCATTTCAACACGCCCTGACTGTGTTGCGGCAATCAGCGGGTAGCCTGACTTGCATGGCTGATTAAGGTTCACTCCTCTTCCGAGAAGGTACGTCATCATCTTTACGTCTCCCTCGGATGCAACGAAATTCACAAAACATTGGTTCCAAAACGTCAGAACGATGAGAACAATGATGGTAGTCGACACTACTACTGCCATTGGTTTCAGGATTCTCATATGTTTCACGGGGCGTCCCACCAGGGTCCGGTCGAACGAGCCGTTGAGGCATTCTGCAAGACCCTCGAAACGAAGAGGTGGCAATCATTTAATCCAGGGAAAAAAGGACCCTCCGGCGTTCCGATCTGTAGCTGCTTATTCACAGCATCGACGTTTACGTCGCAAGTCTGAAAGCAAGAAGAACCTGGCTTTGACGATTCACCGGCATGATTCACGATGGCTGTGGGCGAACCGATGGCGTCCGGTGCTCCCGCCCCTGGAACATTCCCAGTTGCTGGCCCCAGTCCAGCCTCCACTGTATCTGTGCGAATCCAGCTATGTGAGAGACCTGTATAGTTCACCCACTCCCATTTGCCATTAAACTGGGTAGGGCGACTGCATACCCAGACACAGTCCTTACGCTTCTTGTCGAACCCGAACGGATCGATCCAATCTGTAGGTCCATTGCCTACGTAAGCGTAGAAGTCGACCCCGCCCTTAAACCCAATCTGGTCCTCGCTAACGAATCTGCCGATGTTCTGGTCGTAGTAGCGCGCCCTGTATTCGTAGATTCCGGTCTCTGAATCAAACTCGCGTGCAGTGAACTGGAACGGATTGGTTATGGTGCCTGTGGACGCAGTCAGCTTCCCATAGGAGTTGTACGTGTAGGTATTGGCGAGTGTCCCAGCGCCGTTGCTGAGCGACGTAATGGAACCCAGCCCATCAGCCTCATAGTAGCTCGCTGTTCCTGAGCGGAGTTCGGTTAACGGCTCGTCCGCAACAGGCCCCTGCGCGTAACGAGCGAGAACATTGCCAGCGTTGTCCAGCTCCTCGATAAGGTTCGCCCCGTCAAAGAGGTAGTTCGTGGCGCAAGTTTCGAGCGCCGACACCTACCTTTCGGAAGAACTCCGCCTCAACGAAAGGATCGGCTTCTCAGTCACGTTTTGGCTTGCCTCTCCACTCGTGGGAAAGATCTCAAGGAGGTCGAATTGTTTCTTAAATGCGTAGGTCTTATTCGATGTCTTGTCTTCGAAGTAGTCGTACTTGTTGGGAATGTGGTCGATTCCGACTCGATATTGGAACTTATGATCAGGAAAAACAGCCCAGCCGTCTGCGCCAAAGACGTATTCCCGGCCGTTCCCGTCTGCGTATTTTCCGGACAGCACGCTCGTCCTAACGTACTGCTCGGCGTCGCCGACGAAGACATAAGGCATTGGCTTGAAGCGATCGAATCCAAGCGCGAAATGATGCGAATCTGAGACCTTGAGAACCAGGTTGGTCACGTCGTATCCAGCCGCAAGCTTTGTTCGGGCTGAGCCGTCCCTCTGCAGGATGAACTCGGCTCCCCCCTCATGGAAGTTGAGAACCGTTAACAGGACCAATTCATTTTGATCCTTCCGGACTTGCACAAGCTGAGCCTCGTCGAAGGTTGATGCTGCCAGAGGAGATTGCGTCGTGCCTAGCTTTTGGATGTAGTCCAAGCGTAGATAGTCGCCTGGTACCAGCGCCTTCGAACTCGCTGTAGACTGGGCGACCGCCGATAGAAGGGCCGCCGTTGCGACAAGCAGAGCAGTGATGGCCAACCACAGTCTCATCACTGTTTCCCCTTCGAACAACTGTTCTTGTTGCACTGCTCGGGGACGTCGTATCGGTACCATTTCACCTTTCCATACCAGCTACTGTTGCCTGGTCCGAAGGCCGGCCCCCCTGTGTGAGAGGCAGACCAAACATCGCGGTCCTGTCCGGCGTTTGGATCGTAGACGACGACGTGACCGGGATACCAGCCCACATCGCCAGGCTGCGGTTCCTCTCCGGGTGGAACTGGGACGAATCGAGGGTTCCTTGGAAAATTGCTGGCCGGTGTGTAGTCGTACGGGAGTCCAGCTTCGCCGTAGATGCCCCACACCGAGCCAGAACAGTCAGCGCCCTTCTTTGACTTTCCACCGTACACGTAGGGCACATTGGAATTTGCCCAGTCGCGTGCAGCGTTGATAATGGCCTGCATCTCCTGAGGAGTTGGGTCTCTCAGCCCAAATGGATCGATGAGTAAGACCGGGTTGTTCGTGACATAGGCATAGAAATCGATGCCCCCAGCAAACATCAGAGGATCTTCACTGAGGAAGCGGCCGACGGCGGGATCGTAGTATCGGGCGCGGTAGTAGTAGAGACTGGTTTCCGAATCGAACTCACGACTGGTATAGCGGAAGGGATTGCTGACCGTTCCTGTCGATGAAGACAGGTTGCCAAAGCTGTCGTAAGCGTAGGTGCCAGTGATCGTACCGGAAGAGCCCGTCAGAGATGTAACGGAACCCAAGCCGTCGCGTCCATAGTAACTCGTTGAGCCGGAACGTAATTCCGCAATGGGCTCATCAACGTTCGGCCCTTGTGTATATCGACCTAGGACATTTCCATTCTGGTCCACTTCCTCCAGCAGGTTTATCCCGTCATAGAGGTAGATAGTTGGTCCCAACACGATTTCTGGCGCGCACCACTCGCTAACCTGATGCGTTCCCGAGCACT
>UEXW01000208.1_pt1 | contig 110583 bp, 84 predicted proteins | sample 4301151 | NCBI WGS metagenome assembly UEXW01 (sample SAMEA4773176, study PRJEB27434) | metagenome | biome: 2259; feature: agricultural soil; material: soil | place: USA | collected 2014-09 | depth 0.25 m | reverse complement strand
CAGCTGATCCGGCGATCTGGAAGAAGCCCGAACTGTGGTCCGCGGTAAGGCGTAGCCATTCAAACGCTCCAAATGGGGAACCCGGGCCGGGGAGAGTGCACGGGTTGGAAGCCTTACGGTACGAGAGATCGGACGAGGGGTAAACGTGTCCGTTGCTGGTGTACCTTGGTAACCACTTCGTACCCGAAGTGGATGCGTGGCCCAAAATGGGCGCGGAGCTTGTGTTTCAGGGACTTACGCGGAACGTCGCCGGCGAAAATAGTAGAAAACCGGAATGCCCGCGACAATCACCAGCGATCCCACCGCAGAGTTGCGAAGATTGTCGGTGAAGGTGTAGTAAAGCAGGACGCTCGAAGCCACAACAAACAGCACTGGCACCAAGGGATATCCCCATACGCGGTAGGGACGATTGGCCTTGGGTTCGCGCCGTCGAAAAACGAAAACCGTGCTGCCCGTGATCATGTAAAACAGCCACTCGGCGAAGATGGCGAGCGAAAAGAGTTGCCGGAAGTTGCCGCCCAGCAGCAGCAACACGATCGCCAGTGACAGCTGCAACAGGATCGAGACGGAGGGGGTTCGATATCGCGGATGGACCTCGGCGATGGAAGGCAACAAGTATCCGTCGCGAGCTGCAGCGAAAGGCACGCGTGCCCCACTCATGGTAGTGCCGTTGAGAGTTACGAGCATCGAGAGCGCCATGCCCGCTGAGACGATGCTGGCTCCGAGCGCGCCCGCGACTAACGCGACCGCATCTGACGCCGGACGCGGCGACATGGCGATGGTGGTCGCCGGAAGCACATATTGAACTCCCGCATTCACCAGTACATAGAGGGCGCCCACCACCGCGACACCCACGATCAGGGCGATGGGAATGTTGCGCTCGGGATGGTGAATTTCTCCGGCGACCTGGTTCAGATCGTTCCAGCCATCGTAGGCCCACAGGGCGGCGACCAGAGCTGCCATGAATCCCGCTATTCCACCTTTTGCCCCGCTGAAAGTCGTCGCGAAGTTGTTCCAGCCCGCGCCCCCGCCATATCCGAAACAGACCACCACAATCCCCACGATGATCGCGACCTTCAGCAGCGTGAAGATCAATTGGAACTCACCGGCTTTCTTCACCCCGATGTAGTTCAGGAACGAGATGGCGACGGCGGCGGCGATGGCGGCCAGTTGTCCGTAGGTGACGGTAAGCGGCTTCAGCAAAACCGGCTGGGAGAAAAATGAAAACAACGAAAACGTGCCCAGGATACGCACGAATCCCAGCGTCACGGTCGCAATCGACGCGGGTTTGGAGATGAGCAGCGTCGTCCAGGCATAGAGAAAGCCGCCGAGGGGGCCGTAAGCGTCGCGCACGTAGATGTACTCGCCGCCCGCCTGTGGCTTCATTGCGCCTAACTCGGCGTAGGTGAGCGCTCCGAAGAACGACAGCAGGCCTCCCACGAACCAGGCGAGATACACGAGCTTGGCAGAGCCGACAGCTTGCATCATCTCCGAAGGGACGAGGAAGATCCCGCTGCCGATAATCGTGCCCACGACGATGGCGGTGGCGTGGCTGACGCCCAGGTCGCGCGCGAGCTGTGGGGCGGTCTTCGCTGGAGTCGAGACGGGCATCGGGAAGTTGGAGTATACGAGAAAACTACAACAGCCTTCACCGCAGAGCGCGCCGAGGGAACGCAGAGGAAAGCCTCTAAGCGCCGGAACACGAAGTTGACGCGAAGTGCAAAGAAGCGCTTGGCAAACTCTCTCATTCGCCGGCAGACGTTGCCGTTAAGAGCTTTCTCCGAACACTCTGCGGAATTTCTCTGCGTCCTCTGCGGTTAAAGGTTTCTCGGACGCAGCGCGTCAGTTGAGCGACAAGGAAGGCCGATGGCAACCACATTAGCTGCAGGATAAGCGAACGCGCCAGGAAGCCCCAGGCTGCGTCGGAATGGTTCGGAATGACTCCAACCCTCGGCCTGACCCTCGAAATGCGTCCTAGGAGCTCCAGAACGCGAATAGCAGGCATCCTAGGCGACACTTGCAGCGTGATTCCGACCCCAAACCGGCCCCGAACTGATTTTCAATAACTTAGCTATTAGCGAACCAAAAGGGGAATTGGAGTGTGTCTCTTGCGGTCATGCTTCGGATGGTCCGCTTGTTTCCCCCGAAGATCGATTCTCCAACAAAACACTGGCTGCGTAACCAATCCCGAACGTCACCGCCGTGCCGATCGCGACGTACCACGTCCAGGGAACACGCGTCCATAGCCACAGGTAGAGTTCCGTGAAGAAACCGAAGAACATGCCAATTGCGGCTCCATTCTGGTTGGCGCGTTTGGTGAGGACGCCCAGCAGGAAGACCCCGAGCAGCGCACCGTAAGCGACCGAGGCGATGGCCAGTCCCACTTCAATGACGCGCGCGACTTTGTGCAACGAAAGAACGGCCAAGGCGAATAGAACCAGCGCCCACAGGAACGTCGAGACGCGGGAGAGGCGAAGTTGAGTTCGATCATCAGTGTTGGGATGGCGGCGCAAGTAGAAATCCATCATCGAACTCGAGGACAACGAGTTCAGCGCCGCGCTGAGGTTCGACATGGCCGCTGCCAGGATCGCGGCCACGAGAAGTCCAGAGATGCCATGCGGCAACCGGCTGACGATGAATTTGGGATAAATGTAGTCGGCCTTCCCGAACGTAGCCGAAGGCAGTTGGTAGTACGCCCAGAGCATGATGCCCACGATCAGAAACAGCGCGAACTGCACGAAGATGGCAACCCCACTCGCAAGGAGGGCCGTGACCGATTGGCGCTGGTTGCGGGCAGCCAGTAGTCTTTGCACGATCAGTTGATCGGTGCCGTGGCTGGCGGTGGTGAGGAAGGCGCCCCCGATCAGTCCTGCCCAGAACGTGTAAGGCTTCCAGAAGTCGGGCGCGAAGTCGAAGACTTGCAGTTTGCCCGCGCTGGAGGCCAAGTCGTGAATTGCAGCCCAGCCGCCGGGGACAAGGTGCAGGATGGTGAACACACCCACCAGCGTTCCGCCAATGTAAATCGCGGTTTGCACCACGTCGGTCCAGATGACGGCAGCCAGCCCGCCTTCGAAAGTGTAGATCAGCGTAAGGGCGGTGATGATCGCAATCGAGGCGATCTCGCCAGTGCCGAGGGCGATAGTTACCACAATGGAGACCGCATACACACGCACGCCTTCCGCGGCGGCGCGTGTGAGGAGAAAGAGGGAAGCCGTCAGGGTGCGCAGGCTCTTTCCGAAACGGCGTTCGATCAGTTCATAGGCCGTGAATAGATCGCCGCGAAAGTAGTGCGGGAGCAACACGAAGCTGATGATGACGCGGCCGACGACGTATCCCATGACCACTTGCAGAAACTTGAGATCCGAGTCGTAGGCCAGGCCGGGGATGCTGATGATGGTCAGCGTGCTGGTTTCGGCGGCAACGATGGAGAGCGCGATTGCCCACCACGGGATGTTGCGGTCGGCCAGGAAGTAGTCACGCAGCGTACGCTGGCGCTTGCGGAAGCGGAGGCCGAAAAGGGTGATGCCGGCGAGGTAGAGCGCGATGATAGCGAGATCGAGGTGGTTGAGTCCCATGCGTGGTCGAATTAGTAAGCCGAGTCTGAATTCTGTTTATGAAGCCGGCTGCTTTGAAAGAGCGCGGCTTCAGCCGCGCCAAAGAGCGTCCTTGAATATCAGGGCTTTAGCCCCCGCGGTCGGGACTCGGGTGTTGTTCCGGGGCCGTTCGTAAACGAAATTCATACCTCAGAATACTTGTGAATCGCAGACTGACTAGTACTTGAAATTGAACATAGCATGCTTCTTGAATTCTCAAGGCTGTCCGAATGAGCATTAGACCTTCGTCACTGTCCACGAACACACGCGGCTTCTTCAGCGCACGCCAAAATGGCTGCGAAAAATGTTGCCAGGCCGCAAGCGCTGAACCTCAGCGGCTAAAGCCCGTCGAATTCTGAGTCTTACGGAGCGGCTGGAAGCCGCGCCCCTTCAAAGCGAAAGCGAATCCAGAACAACGACGAACGAAAAGTCTTCGGCAAACGGTCAGGCCGCACTGATCACAGGGGAGGTCATTTGTGATCTTTCGTACTCGCCCGCCCACGCCGCCCCTGTGTTAGAACTAGCGCGTGGCGATGTACCTGGGAATCGACGGCGGGGCGACGAAGACGACCTGTGCCATCGGCGACGCCAAGTCTGTGCTGGGTACGGCGACGGCGGGTGGGAGCAATGTCATCCGTTTGGGAGAGGCGCGGGCGAGAGAGGGACTGCACGCGGCTGTGCGCCAGGCGTGTGCGGTCGCGAGCGTGGCCCCCGCTCAAATTGACTGCGCATGTGTCGGTGCTTCGGGCGCTGGGCGCGCGGAAGTTTCCGACCTTGTCGTTCGCATGATGGCGGAGGTTGTGCCCTGCCGCGTGCAAGTGGTCGGCGACACGGTGATCGCGCTGCAAGCGGCGTTCGGAAGCGGGCCGGGAGTCGTTACGTGCGCTGGCACGGGTTCGTTCGCCTACGGACGCGGTGCCGACGGCCAGACCTCCAGAGCGGGCGGCTGGGGATTTGCCGTTTCCGATGAGGGCTCGGGCCAGTGGATCGGCCGCACGGCGGTGGGCGCGGTGCTGCGCGCGCAGGAGAGCGGCGAGCGGCCCGGATTGTTCGCGGCCATCGAGAAAGCCTGGCAAACGACCACTCTCAACGATCTGGTGCGCATGGCGAATGCGTTGCCTCCGCCGGACTTCTCGGCATTATTTCCCTTGGTGCTTTCGGCGGGGAATGCCGGCGATGCGGTGGCACGGGCGGTGCTCACGCGGGCAGGGACGGAGTTGGCGGAGCTAACGAAAAGGGTCATCCAGCGGCTGTTTTCGGGGAGCGTCCCAGTGGCCATGGTGGGGGGTGTCTTTCGTCAGTCGGCGCTGGTGCGGCAGGTTTTCTACAATCATCTGGCTGCCGAATTTCCCAACATCACGGTCAATCCGACCGTGGTTGAGCCTGTACTGGGCGCGCTGGAACTGGCGCGGAAAGCGGCTGGATCGTAGCGCCGCCATCCCGGGGGCTGTCGTGGGGGCGTCCCGCCCACACTCTGAGGGCAAGATGCCCTCAGGACTGCCGGCAAGATGCCGGCGCTACATAACACACCGTGACCTCTGAATCGAATGCCGGCGCGAGGATGGCTCCCGACGATGGGGAGCACGCGCAGTCGTCCATCAATCGTTCCGATCAAGAAAATCTGGACATCCTGCCTGGTGACGCGACGCTTACGGAAGATCTTGCCTTGAGCTTGTTGAAGCGTCCTGACTTGCCGGCCGGAGCCCTGGAGCGGCTGGGCAAGAACGGCGCGGTGTTGAAGTATCGTAAGGTGAAGCTGGCACTGGTGGTGCATTCCAGGACACCGCGTCATACTTCTTTGCCCCTGGTGAGGCAGCTGTACACCTTAGACCTGATGCAGGTGGCGCTTAGGCCCACGGTTCCGGCGGACCTTAAGCGGGTGGCGGATGAGGCGCTCTGCAATCGTCTGGAGACGATTTCTTCCGGCGAGAAGCTGACGTTAGCGCACCGAGCTTCGGGGCGCGTGGCCGCGGAACTTTTGCGCGACGGGGAGACACGCGTGGTGCATGCTGCGCTGGAAAATCCCCGGCTCACGGAGTCGTTCATTGTTCGCGCGTTGATGCGTCCGAATGCCCCGGCGTCGCTGGTGGAAGCCGTGTGCCATCACCCGCGGTGGTCGTTGCGGCGCGAGGTGCGGGTGGCCTTGTTGCGGACCGAGAAAACGCCGATGGCGCGGGCGCTCGAGTTTGCGCGCACGATGCCAGCGGCACAGGTTCGCGAGATTCTGCAGAATTCGCGGTTGCCGGGAAATGTGAAGGCGTATCTGCTGGCCTATGTGGAGAAACGGACATCCGGGAAGGGTTGAGAGAGGTGTTGTTCCTTTGCGGCCTCGATGAGTTTCCGTCAATGAGTGCTAAGGCTTCTGCTCGAGGAGAATCTCACCCGCTTCGTTCAGCAAGCAATATCACCTCGACCGATCTCCCAGGTCCAAACCAATCGTCAGCTTCTGTTCGGAAAAATGTCTGATCTGCCTTGCTGCTAGGGCGCTAACCTTCTTCATTGCCGGTCTCCTTTATCTCTTGTGCTTCGAGGACGTCGATAACTTGGGAGCGTACCGCATCCCGCCGGAGACCGGCCTTCTCATCCCATCTGGTTACGACAGTACCGATAGAGTACTAGCAACTGGTCAAGGGGTGCGGTTGTTTGCGACAGCGAACTTCGCCATGTAGTATGCAGTGCCATCGCAACTAGGTAGTCCTCGTTGTAAAGGTTAAGATGGCATCCACCGACACGATCGAACGGAGGACTACGGCGACGAGCCGGCGTGCGGGACTGGGCTAAAGCAAACTCTTTGCCATCGAAGTGGACGTCATCCTCGAGCGGAGGCCTGCATGACCAGATCGAACGTGCTACGGTGTGCGCTTGTGCTACTGCTCGCTGTGCTCAGCCAAAGGCCAGGTTTGCGCGCGCAGACTGCTGCTGCGAACGAGAAGGCCAAACTCTATGGGTGCAGTGAGTCCGACATTGCGCACTATCAGGCGCGCCGCGCCACCGGCCCGATCCGGACAGATGGACTGCTCGACGAGCCCGACTGGCAGAAAGCGGAAAAGTCGTCGCGCTTCGTGGATATGGCCACCGGGGAGCCCGCGATTTACGGCACGCGGGCCGCCGCGCTCTGGGACGACCAGAATCTCTACATCGGTTTCTGGGTCGAGGAGCCCCTCGTGCAGGCCCGGCTCACGGAGAAGAACTCGCTGATCTTCAACGAGAACGACGCCGAAGTTTTCATCGACGGCGGTGACTCCTACTACGAATTCGAAACCAACGCCCGCGGCACGACCTATCAAATGTTTTACATCTGGCGCGACGCATACGGAAAAGGCGGACGCTTTGACGTGCCGGAGTTTGACGTCGTGAAGAACAACGCCATGACATTCGGCGGCGACTACGATCGCCAGGCGCCGACTTTCTGGAAGGGAACGAATCCGCGCGGACTCCGCTGGGCGTTCTTCGGCTGGGGTTTTCCCGGGCTGGAGAGCGCCACGCACATAGACGGCACGCTCAACGACAACTCCGACGTCGACAAGGGATGGACGGTCGAGCTGGTGTTTCCGTGGAAAGGCGCCAAGTGGCTGGCTGGGGCGCGGCCCTTACCTCCGAAGGAAGGCGACGTGTGGAAGATTTTCTTTGGCCGCTTCGAGTTGCTCCGCGTCGCTGGAGCTGAAGTCCAACCCCACCCGGGGTGGTCGTGGAACCGCCACGGTGTTTACGACACGCACCTTCCACAATGCTGGACAGCTTTGCATTTTTCGACACGCTCGGTGCAGTAGCTGCCGCACCTGCGGCCAGCTGGGATTTCCTGATCGGCGAACTCGGACGTGCACAGTCCTTGGCACAAAACTTCCGTAACTTAGGCTGAAGGTTTCGCGCGCCTAGAATCTTCTTGGCGAGAAAGCGAATGCTGGGACAATGGTTAGCGTTTCGTGAAACCGACTGGCAGCCAGTGTCGCGTTGGGCGCTGGCTGCGTGGCTGATCTTCTACGTTGTGTTCTTCGGGTATGTCTTCGGCAGCCACGGCGGATTTCTCTTTATCGACCTGGTGAACCTGGTGGTGCATGAAGGCGGGCACCTGCTGTTCGGATGGTTTGGACCTACACTGGGCTTGTGGGGCGGGACGCTGTTGCAGTGGCTCGTCCCCTTTCTCTTGGCGGCCTACTTTCTTACCCAGCGACAGACTTCGGCATTTGCTTTCTGTGTATTCTTCTTCTTCGAGAATTGGCTCTACACGGCGACTTACATGGCCGATGCGCGGGCCATGGCTCTGCCGCTGGTCACCACCGGCGATTCGGATTATGTGGAGCATGATTGGAACGCGATCTTCACGAGCCTGGGAGTTTTGCAGTACGACACAACGATCGCCTCGGTGGCGCGATTTCTCGGGTGGTGCGGGATGATCGGCGTGGTTGCCTGGCTGGCTTGGCGGAGTTTGAGGGTACAGACGTCGTCTTAAGACCAGCCTGCCTTAGACGCGCAGTCAAAAGCTCTTAACCACGGAGCGCGCTGAGAAGGCGCAGGGAAACAATTCTCCAACATTTGGTGTCTAATAGTCCGGGCCCGCGTACTCCATTCCATTCTGAACGAGGACCCTATGAGCGGTCGTTTGGTCGTCCTGCTGCTCGTCCTTTCAACATGCCTTGTGGTCGCGTCGTCGCAGACAAATGAGGGCAACCCCGATCTCGTCCTCGGCATTCAAGCCTACAAGAACGCCAAGTATGAGGAAGCGGTTCAACACCTTGAGCGAGCGGTTGCCGGCGAGCCGGGGAATGTGCAGGCGCACTTTTACCTGGCGAGCGCGTTTGCACAACAATACATTCCGGGCAGCGACCAAGTTTCTAACGTTCAACTGGGAAACGCTGCAACCCGGGAATACGAGAAAGTGTTGGAACTCGACTCGGTCAATCTGGAGGCGCTGAAGGGCGCCGCCCAGCTATCCTTCAACATGAAGGACTTCGATCAGGCGAAGCAGTTCTGGAGCAGAGCGATCGAGATCGATCCGAAAGATCCCGAGCCGTACTATTCCATTGCGGTAGTGGAGTGGACGCTCACTTACCAACCGCGCATGGAGCAGCGGGCAAAGCTAAAACTCACGCCGGAACAAGCGATGATCTTTGCGACAGAGTGCTGGGCGGTACGGCAGGCGAATTGGGGTCGCGTCGCGGATGGCATCGAGATACTCAAAAAAGCGATCGACCTCCGTCGCGATTACGACGATGCCATGGCCTATATGAACCTGATGTACCGCGAGCGAGGGGACATCCAGTGCGGCGATCCACGAGCACGCGAGGCTGACCTCAGGATGGCGGATAGCTGGGTGGACCTGACGTTGGCCATCAAGAAACAAAAGGCGGAGAAGGTCGAGTCGCAACAACGAAGGAAGTTGAAGGAGGGTCAGCAGGGCAACATCACTGTTGAATTTTCTACGGAATCCAATCCGCAATGAAGATGTTGGTCTCGTGCGGGACCTTACCGTTACGGCCGGAGACCCACACTAACTTCTTTCCATCCGGGCTGAACATCGGGAACCCGTCGAAGCCGTCCGTATTCGTGATGCGTTCCAGGTTCTTTCCATCCAGATCAACTGCGTAGAGTTCGAAGTTGCCCATCCCACCGGTCGATCCCACGTTCGACGAGAAGATGATGCGCTTGCCGTCGGGGTAGAACGATGGCGCGAAGCTAGCGGCGCCGAGATCGGTGATCTGGCGCTTATCGCTGCCGTCCGCCTTCATGAGCCAGATTTCGAGATACGTGGGACGGATGAGAGCCTGCTTGAGCAGGTCTTTGTAGTCGGTGATTTCCTGTTCGGTCTTGGGGTGGTGCGCGCGGTAGACGATGAGCTTGCCGTCGGGCGAGAAGAAGGGGCCGCCGTCGTAGCCGAGTTCGTGGGTGAGTTGTTTTACGTTCGTGCCGTCGGCGTTCATGGTGTAGATGTCGAGATCGCCGTTGCGGACGGAGGTGAAGACGATTTTCTTACCGTCGTTTGAAATGGTGGCTTCGGCATCGTAGCCGGGGGTGGTCGTCAGTTGCTTCAGGGCAGAGCCGTCAGGCTTAGCGGTGAAGATGTCGTAGCTGGGATAGATCGCCCACACGTAGCCCTTCGAGTAGTCGGGCTTGGGCGGGCAGTCGGCACCGCCGAGGTGGGTGGATGAGTACAGGATTTTCTTGCCGTCGGGATAGAAGTACGAGCAAGTCGTGCGGCCCTTGCCGGTCGAGATCATGTGCTGATCGGAGCCGTCGATGTTCATGACGAAGATGTGATCGCACTTCACGGGCTCGCGGGTGGATTGGAAGATGAGTTTCTTGCCGTCGGTGGAAAAATAGGCCTCGGCGTTCTGGCCCCCAAAGGTGAGTTGGCGAATGTTGCGCAGGTGTTTTTCTTGCGCGGGAGAGTCGGGGGCTGATTGCGCCTGGATCATCACGGAGAGGCAGGCGAGCGTGCAAAGAAAGACGAGTTTGCGAATCATAAGAAAGTGTTTTTTCGAAGAAGGTCGATGATACGGGTCCGTGGTGAAAAATATCAACGAGTGTTTCCGGCGGTGGAGGCAAACGCAAGGTTCCTCGACTGCGTTCGGCTGGCGCCTCACTCCGCTCGGGATGACAGACTGGTGAGGGGAGTGGCATTTTTGGGCAGCCACAATGCCACAGGCACGATGTTCGCCATCGATTAGCGATCGACGGCTAGTTCTTTCTGACGACTGACGGCTAGCGACTGACGACTGCCTTCCTACTCTCCCATCACTTTCACGACCACCCGCTTGTCGCGCTGGCCGTCGAATTCGGCGTAGAAGATGCGTTGCCAGGTGCCGAAGTCCAGCTTGCCGACGGTGATGGGAACGATGACTTCGTGATGAATCAGCAACGCTTTCAGATGGGAGTCGCCGTTGTCCTCGCCGGTATCGTGATGTTTGTAGTCCTTGCGAAACGGAGCCAGGCCTTCGAGCCACTGGTCGATGTCTTCGATCAAGCCGCTTTCGTTGTCATTCACGTACACGCCGGCGGTGATGTGCATGGCGGAGACCAGGACCATGCCTTCCTTGACGCCGCTTTTCTTGACGATCTCCTCTACCTGGGGCGTGATGTGCACGTAGGCGCGATGCGTGCGCGTGTGGAACTTCAAGTATTCGGTATGAACCTTCATGGATCATCCTCAATGGAAATAAGATGAAAGCAAATCCAGTTTCGCAGATAATGCCGTAGAAATCAGCCAAGGAGGCTCGTGCATAACGCGCAGAACGAAGTGCAGGTGCTTCGGGAAATGATCCGCCAGTTGGCCTTGCGGGTGGAGCGGATTGAACGTCAGTTGGAGACCGGCGCGCCTTCCGCGACAGGGTCCAAGGCTGAGGCGGTTGAGGTTGCCGGAGTTTTTCCGACATCATCTGCACCGGCGACGCCTGCGACTCCTGCTGCGCAGCCTCGGCCGATTCCGCGGCCGTTGGTTTCGATGCCCACAGAGCCCGAGGTCGATCTCGAATCCCGCATCGGCTCGCACTGGCTGAACCGCATTGGGATTGCTGCCGTCTTGATAGGGGTTGCGTACTTTCTGAAGTTCGCGTTTGACAACAATTGGATTGGACCGGCGGGACGCGTGAGCGTCGGCCTGCTGGCCGGGATCGCCGTCGTCGTATGGAGCGAACGCTTCCGGTCGCACGGGTACAAAGTCTTTTCCTACTCGCTGAAGGCGGTGGGGATCGGCGTGCTGTATCTGTCGCTGTGGGCGGCATTTCACGTGTACGCGCTGATTCCCAGCGGCGTTGCGTTTATCGCGATGCTGGCAGTTACTGCCTGCACGGCCGCCATGGCGATCGCGCAGGACGCCGAGATTCTGGCGGCATTCGCTTTGACCGGTGGGTTTACGACTCCGCTGTTGCTCTCGACCGGCCAGAATCACGAGCTGCAGCTGTGCTCCTATCTTGCGCTACTGGACGCCGCCGTGGTCGTGACGGTTGCGCGCAAGCCCTGGCGGCGGCTGCTGGTGCTGAGTTATGTCGGCACGTTGCTGCTCTACATTGGCTGGTACTCGGAGTTCTACGACCGCAGCCAGATTCGCTGGACGCTGGGATTCGCGACGTTGTTTTTCACGATCTTCGCAATCGCGCCGCTGGTGGCGCGCCGTCCCGAAAGGGAATCCGGCCCCTTCGTCGCAGTCCCTCTCTTCCTGGCGTTCGTGAATGCGGGCGGTTATTTCTTGCAGGTCTACGCGATGTACGAGCAGATCGACAAGCATGCCATGGCGTGGTTTGCCCTCGCGCTGGCGACGGTTTACATCTTTCTCAGCCGGCAGGCCCGCGATCGGTTTCCTGACCCCGAGAACGCGCAGAGACTCCACTTCCTTCATCTCGCCCTCGCCATCGGTTTCATTACAATCGCAATCCCGATTCGCCTGGATGGGCACTGGATCACGATCGGCTGGCTGGTGGAGGCGGGCGTTCTGCTGTGGCTCGGCGATCGCATTCGATCCACCTTTCTCAGCGGATTTGCGATGGGAGCGCTTGCGCTGGGGGTGCTGCGGTTACTGTCCAAGATGGACGATTTCAACGCGACCACGCTAATCTTCAACGCCCGCATGGGCACGTTCGTGGTGGCGATCGCGGTGTTGGCCGCTACGGCGTGGTATGGAATCAAGCGTGGCGATCAAATGGGACGCCAGGGTGCCGCAGCGGCGGTCGTCGCTTTGAACGTGCTTGCACTCATCGCCCTCAGTAACGAGGTTTCTGACTACTATGCACGCGAGCGGGCGATGGTTGTTTCAGCGAGTCGCCCCTACGAAGCAGCGAACTGGCTGAAGATCCGCAACATTAAGATTGCCGAGAGCTTCACGTACTCGGCCCTGTGGATGGCTTACGGCGCGATGCTGATGATCGTCGGCTTCTGGCGGCGGTCAGCGTTCGTGCGTTGGCAGGCGCTGGTTCTGATTGCGGTAACCACAATCAAAGTATTTGTCTACGACGTCTCGCAGCTGGATCGGGGATACCGGATTGTCAGCTTCATCGTGCTGGGCGTGTTGTTGCTGGCGATTTCGTTCGTGTACCAACGCGACTGGTTGCAGTTGTCGGGCGGGCGCAAGAAATCGGAAGGGACGACCTAGGACATGAAGATTCTGTGCGCAACGCTTCTTTGTGCTTTGGCGGTTGCAGCCCCCGGCGATCCCGAGCCCAGCATTGCTTATTTTTCACACGTGCGGGACATTGCGATCTCTACTCCCGATCGGCAGAACTACTTGGTCGTCGACCAGAATGTTTGGGGCCAGGCCCGCGAAGATCTCGGAGATTTGCGATTGTACGACGGCATGGACCAGGTGCCGTACGAGCTGAAGGTCGAACAGGCGAGCACCGCCAGCCATGAGTCCGAGGCGAAGATTCTCAATCTTGTCCGGAGCGGAAATCACACGGAATTCGATCTCGATGTGTCCCCAGCCACGGAGTACAACCGCATTCACTTGACGCTCGACCGCAAGGACTTTCTGGTAACGGCGTCGGTCGAGGGCCGGGACACGTTGGTTGGCGGCAAACCTTCTGCGGGACCCAATCCATCCACGCTGTTTGATTTTTCGCGCGAACACCTGGGATCGAATTCCACCATCACGCTCCCCTTATGGAGTTTTCGCTTCGTGCATGTTCGTCTGTCACCCAGCATTTTGCCGGTTGAGGTGAAACGGGCGACGGTGGATCAACTGCTGGAGAAGAAAGCGCAGTGGAGCGACGCGGGAAGTTGCCGGCTGGCCGAGCAGCAGAAGCGCAGCACGATACTGACGTGCGATGTTTCCCCGCGGATGCCCGTGGATCGCGTGCACTTTGACGTGGCCGCCGGGCAAGTAAACTTTCGCCGCTCCGTGAGCGTGGCCGACGAAACGGGAGTGCAGGCGGGGGCAGGCAGCATCAATCGTATTCGAATGAATCGCGGCGGTACGACGGTCGACTACGAGGACTTGGATATCGGCATTTTCTCCGCACATCCCCGTTTGACGATCACGGTCGACAACGGCGACGACCCGCCCCTGAAGTTGGATGCGGTTCGACCGCAGGCCATGGAGCGGCGGCTGTACTTCGAGCCCCAGGGGCGGGCGGGTCTGAAACTGTACTATGGCGACCCGAAGCTGGGCGCTCCCGTCTATGACTACGCCAAGTTTTTCCACGAAGACGCTGGCGCGGTAAGAGCACAGCTGGGCGGGGAGCTCAAAAACGCAACGTTTACGGGCCGTCCGGATGACCGGCCGTGGTCGGAGCGGCATAAAGCCGTGCTCTGGGTGGCGATGCTGCTGGCGGTGGCGGTGTTGACGATGTTGGCGGTGCGGGGACTGCGGACGGAGGGCGGTGGCGGGAACTAGGGCCGCGGACTGTCCTATGGGCGGCAGGCACGGCTAGACCGTAGCGCCTCCGGGACGGCGGCGCTACGTGGATCACGCGCTCGCGGACTGTTTCTCCAAGTATTCTTTTCGGCGCAGCAGCGCCACCACCAGGCGCACTTCTTCGAAGGTGATGTCTTCGGAAACTGCTGCTTTCAAGGGTTTCAGCCACTGTGTTCCCAGACGCGCACAGGCCGCTTCAATCTGGGTCCGCTTCGCCGGATCAATCCACGCTTCCTGAAATTCCAGATCCCCGCTTTCTACCAGAGTAGCTACCGTGCCCACGACTGTGCTCAGTTGCCGCTCTCGAAGCTTGGCGATCTCGGCGAACGTTTTTCCTTGCGCGAGCAGGCGTAAGGTCTCTTCCGCCGGCGTACTTTTTTTTTCGCTTACACCGGCGGCACGCGCGCCGCGGTCAAAATCTGCCAACGCTTCCAGAATCTTTTCGCCGTAATATTCGACTTTGCGCTCGCCGAAGCCCGTAACGCCTCGCAGTTCAGCCAGCGATTTGGGACGGAGTCGGCATAGCTCTTCCAGAGAAGTGTCATGCATCACGACGTAAGCCGGAACGCCTTGCCGCTTCGCGGTAGCTCGCCGCCACTCCCTGAGAAATTCGCGCAAGGGTTCATCCAGCGGTTGTCCCATGCGAATTTCCGCGCGAGTAGCAGAGGTTGAAGCAGGGACCATGGGCAAGCGTATGCGACCCGACCTCCTTGGCGTTGACGGCACCGGCATCGCCAGCCATTCCGGCTTCGCGCCACACACATCACAGGCCCCGCAGGTCGTCCAGTTGGGCGTTTCTCCGAAATGCAGACAGATCTGCCGATGACGGCATTGGCTCGACTCGGCAAACTCGCGAATGTGGTGGTAGCGTTGCCAGGCTCGTTCCTTTTCGGCGGGATCAGTGACTTGCTCGATGAAGTGAGCGAGCAGCCCGGCGTCCCGTTTTTGCCAGAGCAAAATGCAATCCGCCGGTTGGCCGTCGCGCCCGGCACGGCCGGCTTCCTGGTAGTACTGTTCGATCGACTTGGGCAACGACAGATGAATTACCGCCCTTACCGTGGCTTTGTTAATGCCCAGTCCGAACGCAATCGTCCCGACCAGCACGCGAACTTCGTCTGACATCCAGCGTTCCTGATTGCGCCGGCGCTCGTCGGACTCCATCTTGCCGTGATACGCCACGGCCGGAATGCCTTCGTCTTCCATAGAGTCGACAGTCTGTTCCACTCGGTTGATGGTGGGTGCGTACACGATGACGCTGCCTTCGCGATACTGCCTCAGGGCGCGAACAAGAAGTTGCGGCTGCGAGTAGCCGTCACATTCCTTTACCACGTAGCGAAGATTCGGACGGTGGAAGCTGGCAATGTATTTGTGCGGATCGCGCAACTGAAGCTGGTGCAGGATGTCATGCCGCACCCGGCGGGTTGCGCTGGCGGTGAAGGCCGCGATGGGACGGTCCGGGAACGCAGTGCGCAGACGGCTCAACTGGCGATATTCGGGACGGAACTCGTGTCCCCACTCCGAAATGCAATGAGCTTCGTCGATCGCGAAGAAGGCGATCGACACCTGTTTCAACCAACCAAGGGTGTCTTCGCGTGCCAGACGTTCGGGAGACAAGTAGAGTAAGCGATATTCGCCGGCACGCGCCTTGTGCACGACCTGTGCCTGTTCGTTGCCTGGCATCATACTGTTAAGGACTGCGGCAGGAATTCCCATCTGCGCCAAGCTGGCGGCCTGGTCCTGCATGAGCGCTATCAAAGGGGAGACCACGACGGCGGTCTTTCCGGAAGCCAGCGCTGGCAACTGGTAGCAGAGTGACTTGCCCCCGCCCGTCGGCATGACTACGCAGGTGTCATGCCCAGCCAGGAGACTGCCTACGATTCGTTCCTGCAAGGGACGAAAGGAACTGTAGCCCCAGTAGCGATTCAGGGTTGCAAGCAGGTCCACGGGAGAGGTCACGCAAGGAGTATAGCGGGAGGGAATTCCACAGGGCGTGTGATAAGTGAACCTCGGTGGAGTGCGGAGTCTCGAGGTGGGAGGATGTGCCGTCGACTTATTGGGCGGACAGGATTCCGTGCGTCATTTCAGGCGCCCTTAGGGGCGCGCCGTTCTATTCGTCCAGCCACCCGGCGATGAATCGCCGGGCTATTGTCAAACGCCCCTTCCGCGGCTTGTTGTTGGGATCGACTATGAAGCGCGAAGTGACCTGTAAGATCCAGCTAGTCCGTGAGTCGTGTCATACATACTGGCTGGGTTCCTTTTCTTTCACTCGCTGCCAGCTAGTTCGTTTATGTTGCGGAAGTGGCGCTCGCACAGGGCGATCAGCGCATCGACTCTTCGACTTCGGAGATCCAATCGGGGCGCTTCAGAACTTCGCGCGGTTTGGGACCGTCGGCTGCGCCTACGATGCCGTCGCGCTCCATGAGATCAATGAGGTGGGCGGCACGCCCGTAGCCGATACGCAGGCGGCGCTGCAGCAGGGAAGTCGAGGCTTTGCCGAATTCGACGACCAGTCGAACCGCATCGTTGAAGAGCGGATCGTTCTCGGCTTCGCCGTCTCCATCACCTTCGCCTCCTGATTCACTCGCTTCCCGTTCTTCGCGCGGCGCCTGCAGGAACTCTTCGACGTACTCTGCCTGGCCCTGGGCGCGCCAGAATTCGACCACGGCCGCGATCTCCTTTTCGGTCACGAAGGGAGCGTGCAGTCGGTGCACCCGTGCCGATCCAGCGGGGAGGTAGAGCATGTCTCCGCGACCCAGCAAAGCTTCTGCGCCGTTGGAGTCGAGAATGGTGCGGGAATCGACCTTGGTCGCTACCCGGAAGGAAATGCGCGCGGGGAAATTTGCTTTGATCAATCCGGTGATCACGTCGACGGAGGGACGCTGCGTCGCCAGCACAAGATGGATTCCCACCGCCCGGGCCATCTGCGCCAGGCGTGTGATCGACTCTTCGACGTTGTGGGAATCGAGCATCATCAGATCGGCCAACTCGTCGATGATGATCACAATGTACGGAATGGGGCGTTCGTCGGAATCTTCGCCAAACAGGCTGGGGGTGCCATCGTCATCGAAGAGACGGTTGTACTGATCGATGTTGCGGACGCCTTTTTCCGCCAGCAACTTCAGGCGACGCTCCATTTCGCGAACCGCGTTGCGCAAAGCGTTTGCCGCCAGTTTCGGCTCCGTGATGATCTGCGTGAGTAGGTGAGGGATGCCCTCGTAATTCCCAAGCTCCAGTCGCTTCGGATCGACCAGGATCAGGCGCACCTGATCGGGCGTGGCCTTGTACAGAATCGACATGATGAAGGCGTTGATGGCCACGCTCTTGCCGGTACCGGTGGAGCCGGCGATCAGCAAGTGCGGCATGGCCGCCAGGTCAGCGACGGCGATGCGTCCGTTGATGTCTTTACCCACGCTGAGCGTGAGCTTGGACTTCGATCCGACAAACTCCTGTGCTTCGATGTTCTCGCGCAGCCAGATGATCTCACGGTCCCGATTGGGCACCTGAATGCCTACCGTCGACTTGCCCGCCATGCGCTCGACCAGGATGCTCTCGGCTTTGAGCGCCAGGCAGAGATCCTCGGTGAGGTTGGTGATGCGGCTGTACTTGATGCCGGCTTCCGGCTTGAATTCGAAGGTCGTGACTACCGGGCCGGGATTGATCTGGGTCACCTGGCCGTGAACCTCGAACTCGGCATACTTCTCGGTGAGCACTCGCGCAAGCAGCTTGAGCTCTTCGGGGTCGACCGCGGTCTGACCATCGGCCCGATGGAGCAGCGCGCTGGGCGGGAGTTTGTAAGTGCCCGCGATGCGCGGCATCGTAGTCTTGGCCTTCGTACCGCTGTCGGCCCGCTCCGTGACCTCGGGGACAATAACGCCCGACTGGGCAGGAGGTGGAAGCAAAGACGCAGGCGCTGCGTTCGGAGCGATGAGCGCTTCCGGTTCCGGCGCCATCATGCGATCAATTCCGGTCCGTGCCGTCGTAGCGCTGGCATCCTGCCGGCTGTCGAGCGGGCGTCCCGCCCGCGGCTCGGGGACAGCTGTGATCAAACGGCCCGGCACAAGCTGGGTGCTAACTCCCGGCTTGGAGGCGCGACGCTTTTCCAGTTCCCTTTGCATCCGCCGTTTGGCGCGTTCTTCCCGCCAGTCGCGCCATCGGTCTCGCGATGCCAGCAGGAAGGCGAAACGGGTGGGCAGCCAGACCTGCAGGCTCGAGAACGAAAACGCGGTGGACAGATACAACGCTACCGCGAGCACGGTGGCGCAAACAATGTAAGCCCCGGCGAGGTTCAGGTAATGGACCAGGACGTCGCCCACAATTCTGCCCAGCAGCCCCTCAATCGGGATCACTCGCAACCAGTGCAAATGCCCGGGCAGCAAGGCGAGAAACGCAGGCACAAACACGATGAGCCACAGTCCACCCAGGCTCTTAGCTACCGGCGATTGCACCTTGCGCGAACGGAACCAGCGCGTTCCTACCATGGCAGGGAACACGGGCAGAAGAAATGCACCGATGCCGAGCGCCTGCAGGCACAGGTCGGAGATCACGGCGCCGACGATGCCGATCCAGTTGCGTGCGCCGCGAGCGGTGGTCAGAACCGAGGCGCTGTTGAACGATGGATCGAGTGAGGAATAGGACGCCAGCGCGAGGAACAGGAGGAGCGCGGAGACGCACAGCAGGAAACCGATCAGCTCATTGAGCCGGCGGTTACTGGTCGGATTGAAAACGTGCTGAAGAACCTTCATCAGGGCGTATTCTGCACTACCGGTCGCGAAAGACAATGCGGCCAACAGTGTCCGAAGCGCGCCAGAGCCTTACGATTATGCCAAGAACTGGCGCAGCCGACAATGGAGGAATCGACCGCCCGTATCGAATTAGCTTCTGGGGCGAACGACGGGCAAATCCCGCGGCGGGATGGGCTTGACGCAGAAGGCTTTGCCTCGCTGTGCAAGGTTTTTACCACTTATCCGGCCAGTCGTGCAGCAAAGGCCAGCACCGCGATTCCCACAACAATGCGATAAATCGCAAACGGTGCGAAGCCGCGCCGGCGCACCCACGCCATGAACCAGGCGACGCTGGCATAGGCCACAACAAATGAGACTACAAATCCGATGGCAAGGATTAGCCACTGTTCAGAGGTAATCTGCGAGACGCCGATTGGATTCTCTCCCTTGCCGCGCAGCGACTTCAGCAGCGTGTAGCCGGTGGCGACGATCATGGTAGGCATGGAGAGGAAAAACGAGAATTCCAGGGCGGACGCGCGCGACATTCCGGCCAGTTGTCCGCCGGCAATGGTTGCCATCGAACGCGAAGTTCCGGGGAAGACGGCCGACAGAATCTGGCACGCGCCGATCCAGATGGCTTGGGCGAGGCTCATCTCCTCCATTTTCCAGATGCGAATTGGGCTGCCTGGGGTCCCCGGTCCTGCCTTCTCCCAAGGCGCCTTCATAGCGTCGATCGCCCACATCACGATGCCGCCGATCAGCAGGGAAGCGCCCATTACGTACAGGCTCTCGAGGTTCTTTCCGATCAGCTTGGTCATGAGATAGGAAGGAATCGCCGTGACAAGAAAGGCAGCTAGTGTGAACTGAACGGGGTGTGAGCGAAACACGGCGATGATGAGACACTTTAAGATCTTTAGCGGTACAAGAAATAGTGGGGTATTCCCTCGCTCATAGCCAATGAATTGGGCAATGCGATCGCGAAAATAGACCGGCAAGCAGAGAATCGCTCCCAGCTGGATGACGATGGAATACATCTTCCAGTACCCGTCGGACAGAGAGACATGCAAAAGCCTTTCGGCGATGCGCAGGTGGGCGGTCGAGCTTACGGGCAGAAACTCCGTCAAGCCTTCGACGATTCCGAGCAGCAGGGACAGCAGGTATGCGTTCAAGCTTCCTCCGGGGAGGCACCAGTATCCCAGAGTTTCGTTGCGGGCAGATTACGAAGTGGGTACATCGGAGCTGAGCGACGAGCGATGAGCTAGCGTTGCGTTGGGGAAGGACATTGATGAGTCCAGATGGTTGTTGGTGTAGCCGCCGCTGGACCTCAGGGGCTGAAGCCCCTGTCTGTTGGCCGCCTTTCGGCGCGCCTGAAGGCGCGCCTTCAAATCGTGGTCACTGGCGCGATCGCTCTCGACAATTTTCTTGATCGCTCAAAGCCACGTCCCCGAGAGCAAAGACATCAGACGTGACTGAGAACTGAGAACTGATCCCCTCACTCCACCGCGTTCCCAAACGTCGCCACATTCTGCTGCACCAGGAACATCAATGCCTGCGCACGGGTGGCCCAGTCGGACTGGGGATACTGCTGCAGGGTTTTCTGGGTTAGGGCCAGGGCCTTGGCGCGCGCTTCGTCCGATTTCTTCTTCTGTTCTTCCGCCTTGTAGATGTCGATCAACGCAGCGCGCCGGGACGCAGCCAGGTAGAGCGCCTGGGGCGCCGCGGGAGATTGCGGACGCTCGTTGGCGTACTTCTCATAGAACTCCGCCTCTTTCTCCGGACACTTCGACGAGCCCTGCCATTCACCGCACAGCTTGTTCTCGATCATGTGAAACGCGGCCAAATCGGCCCACTTGGTGCCGGGAAATTTCTTGGATACTTCTTTCATCCACTCTTCGTTCATGCCTTCCCGCAGCATGGGATCGCGCTCGCGCGCGGAAGGACGCGACATAACTTCAGCGCGCTCCAACTGCCAGCGAATATCCGCGGCACGGTACAGGGCTTCTCCGGCGATCGGGGATGCGGGGAAGAAGTCGTAGACGCGGTAGTACAGGCGCAAGGCGTCCTGATCGGCGCCGCGCCGGCCATGCCGCCGGCTGGCCTCGTCTTCTGAGTCGGCTCCCTGGCCGAACAGAATCTTGTCGCCGTCCGGGTTCGTGCTGCGAACCAGGCCCTTGTCCAGAATCCAGCCCGTAACCGTCTTCTCCGGACCCAGCAGGGCCTCGACATGGACCCAATCGCGCGTGCTCTCCAGAATGATGAGTTCGCGGCCCCGCTCGATCTCGGCAAGCTTGGCCGAGTTGGTATCGGGCGAGAGATAAATATTGGCGACTCGGACCGGCGCACCGCGTTCGCCGACCGCAAAAGCACTTTCGTTGACAAGGAGGAAAGTCCCGAGGAAGAGAAAAAAGAGCGTAGTGATACTGAAAATCCGCGTACTCGCGGAAAGCGGCATGGAGTGGACCTCAAGTGAAAAATGAGAGCGGAAGTTAAATTCTACACCGAGCCCGTGTAGTGCGGGCGATCCTGCCGCAAAGGGAACGTTACTGCTTTCGCAATTCGCTGAGCATCCCCGGCTCGATATTTCCTCCGCTGATCACGGCCACATGGATGGTTGTACGAGGCAACTGTTCCGCATGAAAAAGGAATCCCGCGACGGCTACAGCTCCGCTGGGCTCAGCCACGGTTTTGGGATTGGCCGCCAATCTTCGCATCGCTTCTCTTATTTCGTCTTCGGAGACAGTCACGATATCGTCCACGTATTTCCGAATGTGTTCGAAGTTGATAGGGCCGATGCTCTGGGTGCGCAGGCCGTCGGCGATGGTCTGAGTTACTTGTTCGGCGGGGAAGTCCACGAGTTTGGCCGACCGGAAGCTGGCCTGCGCATCGGCTGCCAGTTCGGGCTCGACGCCGATGACCTTGACGGAAGGCTTGCTGAGCTTGATGGCGGTGGCAATGCCGCTGATCATTCCGCCGCCACCCACGGGCACTAGCACGGTCTCTACATCGGGAAGAGCCTCCAGAATTTCAAGTCCCATGGTGCCCTGGCCTGCGATGATCTTTTCGTCGTTGTAGGGAGGCACAATCGCGTAGCCGTGTTGCGCGGCCAATTCTTCCGCTCTTAGCTGGCGTTCCACACTGCCCGGGCCAACTTTGACGATTTCTGCGCCCAGCGAGGCGGTGGCCTCCAGTTTGATGCCGGGCGAGTTGCCCGGCATGACGATGACCGCCTTGGTCTTCAAGGCCCGCGCGGCATAGGCCACACCCTGCGCATGATTCCCACTCGAGTAAGCGATCACGCCCCGGCGGCGCTCTTCCTCAGGCAGCGAGGCAATCTTGTTGTAGGCGCCGCGAAGTTTGAAGGCTCCGATGGGCTGCAGGTTTTCCAGCTTGAGAAACACGCGGCGCGTCTCGTTGCCTGCGTTTGTAAGATGTGCCTCGAGAAGAGGCGTCTTTACCGTGATGTCGCGCAAGCGAGCTTGCGCCTCAAGAATGTCGTCGAGAGTTACGATGGATCACTCCTGGACTTGCGGCGCCTAAAGGCGCGTTAATTGTTCGGCGTTGACGGCAACGCCTGAAGGCGTGCCCTCAAACCTAAATTCTCTAGATCTCCAGAATCACCGGCATAATCAGCGGCCGTTTCTGCGTCTGCTTCGAAATGTAGCGCTTCAGATCCGCTCGGATCTTTTCTTTGATGACACCATAATCGGCCTTCTCTTCGTCGCTGGACACATCGAGCGTCTGCATCACGATTTCCCGGGCGCCATCCATCAGGCCATCTTCGCCGATGTTGAAGCCGCGAGTCACAATCTCCGGGGCAGTTTCCACTTTGCCGGTCAATTTGTTGATGGCGATGATCGGCAGCACGATGCCATCTTCGCTGATGTGCCGCCGGTCTTTGATGATCAGATCCTCGACCACGTCGGTGCGCGAGCCGGAGTCGATGCAGACGCGGCCGACATTCACCCGACCGGCCTTGCGGGCGCCCAGTTCGTCGATCTCGAGAATATCGCCACTCTCGATCAGGATGACCTTCCCCACCGACCCGTGCATGGCGGCTGCCATCTCCGCCTGCAGTTTTAGTTGCCGGTACTCGCCGTGCACTGGAATGAAGTAGCGCGGCTTCACCAGGTTGATGATGAGCTTCAGTTCCTCCTGGCTGGCGTGACCGCTGACGTGAATCGGCGGTGATGTCCCGTCTTCGTAAATCACGTGCGCCTCACGCCGGAACAGGTGATCGATCATCCGGTAAATCGCCTTCTCGTTGCCCGGGATGATGCGGGAGGAAAGAACCACCGTGTCGCCCTTCTCGATCTTGGCATGCTTATGGCTGTCGACAGCAGCGCGCGACAAAGCCGACATCGGTTCGCCCTGGGTGCCGCTGATCAGTACGCAGACCTTCTGGGGCGCGAAATTTTTCATTTCGCCCGGATGGATAAGCAATCCCTCGGGGATTTCGACGTAACCCAGGTCTTCCGCGATCTCCGCCGAACTGTTCATGGAGCGGCCGATGAAGGCGATCTTACGGCCGTGCTCGTAGGCGAGTTCTACCGCCAGCTTAATGCGGTGGATGGATGAGGAGAAACACGAGATGAACAAACGGCGCTCGGTGCGCGCGAAAACTTCGTCGAACTTGCGCCGCACCGCCCGCTCGCTGGGCGTGTATCCCTTGCGCTCGACATTGGTCGAATCCTGCAGCAGGGCGATCACGCCTTCTTTCCCGTATTCGGCAAATCCGTGCAGGTCGAACAGCTTGTTGTCGGTCGGCGTGGGGTCTACTTTGAAGTCGCCGGTGTGAATTACCACGCCCAAAGGCGTATGAACGGCGAGCGCCACGCAATCCACCAGGCTATGTGTCACCTGTATGGGATGAATGGTGAACGCGCCCACCTTGAAGCGTTCGCCCGCGCGAATCTCGCGCAGGTCGGCATCTTCCAGCAGACCATGTTCGTCGAGTTTGTCCTCGACGTAGGCGAGCGTAAACTCGGTTCCCCAAACCGGGACGTTGAGTTCGGAAAGGATCCAGGGCAGGGCCCCGATGTGATCTTCGTGGCCGTGCGTCAACACGATGGCGCGCACTCTCTGGCGATTCTCAATCAGGTAGGAAATGTCAGGAACGACGATGTCGACGCCTAGCAGTTCGGCCTCGGGGAACATCAGGCCCGCATCGATGACGACGATGTCATCGCCCCAGCGTACGGCCATGCAGTTCATGCCGAACTCGCCCAGTCCGCCCAGGGGCACCAGTTGCAATTTTCCTGATGGCATTGGAATTACTGATGCTAGCACAGGCGGCAACAGCGGCCATGCTGGAGGCTTGGGATGTGCCGCGGAACGACTCCCATTTGGCACCTAGCACGTAGCATTTAGCCACACCGCCGCGGTTTGGCACCAGCGGTCCATGGCTGAATGCCAACTGCTAAATGCCCGTTGCCAAGTGCTCTGCCTGATCGATCATCGTTGCCCCCAGGCAACCAGTACGATAACTTGTGTAATTGATACTTTTCGCGCCAAGGCCGTGCTAGTTTGCATCGAACTACTGATGAAACAAGACCACTCCAAGTCCTGGATTCGCCGTCGTATCGAGGTGGCTTTGGTCCGCGGACTTACCCGAGCCTACGAAACCGTCCGCGTCAATCCCGCAAAGTTCCTATTACAGCTGCGCGCGGCCTATGACCTGCCTATCACCAGTTTTCAAGGTGTGTATCGGGTGGAGTTGGGCTATCTCGATGAAGTAGCAGCATCGGTGGTCCGCAGCAGTACCAAGCTGGCGGCTGTCGAAGGGGCGGGCTTGGGCTTGGGTGGACTCATCACCATCGTGCCTGACCTTGGGATTCTTTCCGCCATCACGATGCGGACCATCCAGAAGCTGAGCCTGATCTACGGCTTCGAATTCAACACCGACGACGAGATGGCGGAACTCTGGATTGCGGCAGCGAGCGCGGCGGGCGTGGATATCAGTCGCGAACTGCTTGAGAAGGAAGTGATCAATCGCTTCGTCCCGCGGGTGATTCAGCGCATCGCGGCGCAAGCCAGCGGCGAAGTGGTCGAAAAGTGGGCCGGTCGGCTGATCCCGTTTGCGAGCTCGCTCATGGGGGCCAGTTTAAACTACTACTTTGTGCGCGCCTGGGGAGCGCGCGCGTTGGCTCATTTCCGCAACAAACACCTCGCCGTGCGCAGCCGTCTCACGGCTGAGGATGTGTTTCCGTTGAATGCTCCGACGCCTCAGCTTTCTTCGTAGCGGGTTGCGAGCGTCTGGAATCCAGCTGGCCGGTCCATCGCTTGAAACTTAGCAATCCAGTTTTTCAAACCATCTATGTCGACATTTCATTGCTCCGCTATTCTTTTCGATCTCGACGGTGTGCTCCTCGATTCCACCCGTGAGGTTGCCCAGCAGTACACGACCTGGGCGCAGGAACAGGGACTCGATCCGGAATTGGTGATGCAGGCCGCGCATGGCGTCCGAACTGTGGAAGTTGTCCGCCGGGTTGCACCCCATCTGGACGCTGAGGCGGAGACCAGAAAAATCGAACTCCGCGAAGCTGCGGCTATAAACATGGCTGCCATGCCAGGGGCGGTCGATCTGGTGAACTCCATCCCGAAAGGGCGATGGTGCGTGGTCACGTCGGGCACTCGTTTTCTCGCGACGACCAGAATGCGAAGGTTCGGCATCCCCGTACCGGAGATTCTGGTGACTGCCGACGACGTGAGTCATGGAAAGCCCCATCCCGAGCCTTATCGTAAGGGCGCGGAGCTGCTGAAGGTTCCACCGGAGGAGTGCGTAGTGATTGAAGATGCCCCGGCCGGAATCCGCGCGGCGCACGCTGCCGGCATGAGAGTGATCTCCCTGCCGAGCACCTGTCCTGTGGACGACCTCAAAGAGGCTGACGCCCTGGTGTCGGGGATGACGATGATCAAAGTGAGCCTGGACAGCACCGGAGGCAAGGGGCAGTTAGTGGTGACGCTGGGGTAAGTCCAAGTCAGTTTGTTCGCTCCAACGAGAAAAGATCGGATCGCGCGCTATCGCAGCCACTCCTCCAACTCAATTCCGCGGTCGGTCTTCTCATCGCGGTACTTCACTATGACTGGGGTGTAGAGCGACAAGTTCCAATCCGAACCCACATCTTTACTGACCGCACGCGATCCCGGCACGACCACAGCATTTTCCGGCACCTCCAGCGGCTTCTCGCTGGTCGCCCGGTGCACTTCGCCGCGCACCAAGTCATACAGTGGAGTAGAGCGCGTGAGGATGGTTCCCGCGCCCAGCACTGCACGGGCTCGCACCAGAGTTCCTTCGTACACACCGCAACCGCCGCCCACCAGCACGTCGTCCTCAATAATTACAGGAGCCGCATTCACAGGCTCGAGAACTCCGCCAATCTGGGCTGCCGCGCTCAAGTGCACGCGCTTGCCGATCTGTGCGCACGATCCCACCAGGGCGTGCGAATCCACCATGGTGCCTTCATCAACGTACGCGCCTACGTTGATAAACATAGGGGGCATGCAGATCACGGAGGGCGCAACGTAGGAGCCGGTACGCACTGAGGATCCTCCCGGCACCACGCGTACACGATCGGCTACCGAGAATTTGCGGGCAGGGAAGGTGTCCTTGTCGACGAACGAGAGCGCGGCGTCACCCATTTCGCGAAGTTCCCCGATGCGGAATCCCAGCAATATGCCCTGCTTCACCCACGCATTTACCACCCACCCATCGCCCCGTTTCTCGGCGGCGCGGATCTTGCCTTGCGTAAGGGCGTCGCGAAATTCCAGGAAGGTCTGGCGGGCCTCGGGCCTTTGTTCCACTTCACCCATCGCCGCAAGACGCTCAATTGCAGTTTTCAGGGAATGCATTTCGCGGAAGTATAAAGGAAGTTCGGGATTGAGAGTGTGGATTGCCGACTGTTGAGCACTTTCATCGCGCAATTGCCAATCGGCAATTGAAACCGGCGATCCTCAAATGCATTTGCACTCGCTGCGGATCAGCACGCCCGGCATGTCATGCGCCACCTGGCGTGCCTCAGCCAAGGTGGTGTAGGGACCGTGCCAGCGCGCGTGGTTCGCGTCGTGCCCCGCGGGACGTCCCTTGCCGTGATTACACTGGCCGCAACTGGAGCGGTGCAGGACGATTTTATGCGGACCGGCCAGCCAGTTCTCGTATACAAAAAACTCGGCTGCTTCTGCGGCCGGAGCGGCAGGCTTGGTGATCAAGCCGACTTCGGTCGCAATCTTCTGGAGGCGGGAGCGCGTGTCGCGCCGCATGGGCAGAAGGGGCAAACGATACACTTCTTCGATCCGTCCCATCATGGCCAGCACAGCTTTCACCGGCAACGGATTCGATTCGATGAAGTTCGCCTGCATCAGCGGCAAGTATTTACGATGGAGAGTGCGAGCGGTCGTCCAATCGTTGTTCAGTGCGGCGCGCGTCATGTCCGCCATTTCCCGCGGAATTTCATTGGAGGCCACCGAGATAATGCCGACCCCACCCAGCGCAACGATGGGCAGCGTGAGGGCATCTTCGCCGGAAAAAACCAGGAACCGTTCGGGCACGGCACTACAGACTTCCGCGACCTGCGTTACGTTGCCGCTGGCCTCCTTGACCCCGAGAATATTAGGCACTTCCGCTAGCCGCGCCAGCGTGGACGGTTCGATATTCGCTCCGGTGCGCCCCGGAACGTTGTAGAGGATGAGCGGTTTGTCCACCGCTTCGGCGATCGACTTGAAGTGACGGTATTGCCCCTCTTGGGTAGGCTTGTTGTAGTAAGGCGAAGCGGTAAGGATGGCGTTGACGCCAGGCCGTGATGCAACTTCCTTCGCTTTTTCGACGGCTTCGTGGGTGGAGTTCGAGGTCGCTCCCGCCACGATGGGGACCCGTCCGGCCGCCACCTCAATGGTGATATCGATCACCCGCAGCCACTCGTCGCGCGAGAGAGTCGGAGTCTCGCCAGTCGTTCCACAAGGGATCAGGAAATCAATGCCGGACTCCACTTGCCAGGCAACCAGGTTGCGGAGGGCAGTTTCATCGAGGGAACCGTCCTGCTGAAACGGCGTGACCAACGCTGTACCACATCCACGCAGTTGCATACTCTTAAGATAACGCTAACGGGGCCTTGCAGGGAAACCGGGCCTATCGGCTCACGAGATGCTTGGGCGGCATGATCAGTTGCCAGCGGGCTGATGCTTTTCTCTTTCCGTACTACAACTCGCGCCATACATCCTTAAATTCGAAGAAGCCTTTTTTCGTGGCCACCCACTCGGCACCCCGGACTGCACCCTCGGCAAAACCGCGCCGCGACTTCGCGTCATGACACAGGTAGATGCGATCATTTGGCGAATCGAAGACCAGTTCGTGCAGTCCGACAACATCGCCTTCGCGGAATGAAGTGATTTCGAGTTCTGCTCCGGAGTGTTGTTTGACAATCCTTTGCAGTACCAGAGCGGTGCCTGAGGGCGCATCTTTTTTGTGTTTGTGATGCCGTTCGAAAATCTGGCCGAGATAGCCGTGGTGATGCGCCTCCGCTGAAACGCGAACGACGTCCAGAAACAGGTTCACGCCGATGGAAAAATTGGATCCCCACAGAAACCCCGTTCCCGCCTCCTCGACAAGATGGCGTATCTCGGCAAGTTCACCGTGCCAGCCGGTTGTCCCGACGACCATGTGTTTGCGCTGGACAAGGCACGCTGCGATGTTTCCATGAACGGCTGCTGGGGTTGTGAAATCGATGACCACGTCCACATCGCGCAGGGTGTCAGAGACCAAGGCGCACGCATTCTGGTTCTCCCGCCCGCCAAGTACGCGGACGTGATGCCGCCGTGCGCGCGCGACTTCTGCCACCAGAGAACCCGTCTTTCCGCGGCCGAGAATTAAAAGATTCATAAAAGTCCAAGTGCCGGGGCCCCGTCAAGAAGTTCTCGGACTCGATCACCGCGCAACGGCATCAACCACCAAGGACACGAAGGTACACGAAGGAATAGTCGACAGGGGTTTCCTTTGTGTTCCTTCGTGTCCTTGGTGGTTTCTCGCCTTTCCACCTAGCGCAGCCAAAAGCCGCCTTACGCAAACACCTCTGGATCCAGCTCGGAGAAAAATGCCGCGTGCAGGCGCTGGATCACTCCCGGCACGTCCTCTTCTTCCACGACGAAAGTCAGGTTGATCTCCGACGCGCCTTGCGAAATCATACGAATCTTGAGGTCGGAAAGCTCGCCAAAAACGCGGGCAGCGATACCGGGAGTCTCGCGCAAGCTTTCTCCCACCAGGCAGACGATCGCTTTGCGTCCCTCATATTTCACGTCGGCCAGCTTGGCGAGATCGGCGGCCAGAGCCGGGATTGCCTCGTTCGAGTCCACCGTCAGCGAGACGCTCACCTCGGACGTCGAGACCACGTCAACCGGCACTTTATGCCGATCAAAGGCCTCGAAGATGGCCCTGAGAAACCCGTGGGCGAGGAGCATGCGCGGTGCGGCCACGTTTACGATGGTGATGCGCTTCTTGGCTGCGATGGCCTTGAAGATGTTCTTGCAGTGTTGCGCCCGCGCCGTGATCTTGGTTCCTTCGCAGGAAGGATTGCGGGAGTTGAGCACGAAGACCGGAATGTTCTTCTGAATCGCCGGCAGCACCGTGGCCGGGTGCAGAACCTTCGCGCCAAAATACGCCAACTCCGCCGCCTCATCGAAGCTGATCACGCGGATTCGGTGCGCATCGGGACAAAGACGCGGATCGGTGGTAAGCATTCCGTCCACATCCGTCCAAATCTCAATGGCTTCGGCGTTGAGGCCGGCGCCCACGATGGCCGCGGAAAAATCCGAACCGCCCCGGCCGATGGTGGTGGTGACTCCGTTGCGGGTCGCTCCGATAAATCCGCCCATCACCGGAACACGGCCGCTTTCCAGCAAGGGCTTCACCTTGAGGGCTAACCGTTCGTTGGTCTCATCGATGAAGGGAACTGCGCGAGTGTGGGTCGCGTCGGTCACAACGCAGTCGCGGGAGTCCACCAGAGAAGCGCTCAGACCCCGCGCGGAGAAAGCCTCGGCCACGATTTTGCTGGAGAGCAATTCTCCATAGGCGGCGACGTGGTCAGTCGTGCGCGGTGTCAGTTCGCCGACCGCGGCAATGCCACGCAGCAGCTCGTCGAGCGCATCGAATTCCGCTTCGAGCGTGCTGTGAAACTTGGTGAATACTCCCGTGCCTAGCAGTTCACCGGTCGTGTTGTAGTGCCGCTCGCGCAGGTCGCGAGAAAGCCCCAGGGCGCTTTCTCGATCACCGGAGCCAGCGGCTTGGGCCATCTTCAGGAGCGTGTCGGTGACCTTGGCCATGGCGCTGACCACGACCACGGGTTTGCGAGCGACGCGTCCCTTGACGATCGATGCGGTGCGGTCGATGGCCTTGGCGTCCTCCACCGACGTGCCGCCGAATTTCATGACGATCATCGCAAGGAGTCCCGCTCAGAAAAGTAGCACCGGCGTCCGGTCGGCTGTGGCGAGAGCCGGCCCTCGCAAGCGATGCGACCGGCTAGCCAACACCTGCAAAGAGAGTCTCTAGATGGCAACGAGCGAGCCTCGGCGGCTAAAGCCGCAGTTCATTCTGGATGCTTTACGGCGCGCCTAAAAGGCGCGCCCCTTCAAAACAAAACGACTTTGGAAGCAGTTCAGCACAAAACGAATTCAAGTGAACATCAGCACAAAGCACATTCGAGATAGTTTCCGCACAAAGCGAATTCGAGATCACTTCAGCGAGATAGCGTACCCCACGGTCGGGCAGTCAGCCACTTCCCGCAAGTAGCTTTGTGATTGCGTCGGAGGCCTCGCAGGACAAGTCCCGTAGCCTTCACCCCAGGTATCCCTGCGCTTTCAGCAACTCGGCATTCAAAAGCGCCGCTCCCGCTGCGCCCCGGATCGTATTGTGTGACAACACCGTGAACTTCCAGTCGAGAACTTTGCACGGGCGCAGCCGGCCCACGGTAGTGGTCATGCCCGCACCGCGCTCCGCATCAAAACGCGGCTGCGGCCGGTCGTTAGCCTCCAGATAGACCACCGGGTTTTCAGGCGCGCTGGGCAGCCGCAGTTTTTGCGGCTCAGCGGTGTAGGAGTTCCACGTTGCGATTAACTCTTCAAACTTGGCCTTGCTTTTCAATCTCACCGACACCGATTCCGTGTGTCCATCCTCGACCGCCACGCGATTGCACTGCGCGCTCATGGCGAACGTGCCGGGCACAATCTTCGTTCCGTTGAGTTGCCCGAGGAGCTTCTGCGTCTCCTCCTCCATCTTCTCCTCTTCTTTTGCGATATAGGGAATCACGTTGCCGAGGATGTCGAGTGACGCCACTCCTGGATAACCCGCTCCACTGACCGCCTGCATCGTGACGGCCATCACCGTTTCCAGCCCGAATCGTTGCTCCAATGGGGCGAGCGCCAATACCAGGCCGATGGCGGAGCAGTTTGGATTGGTCACAACAAAACCACCGGACTTGCGCCGCCAGGCTTGGGTTTCGATGAGTTTGACATGGCAGGCATTGACTTCCGGGATGACGAGCGGTACGTCAGTAGCCATGCGCAGGGCGCTGGAGTTGGAGACCACGGCACAACCGGCTTCCGCGAAGCGAGGCTCAAGCTCGGCGGCGATGCTGGCGTCCAGCGCGGCGAAGATGACCTTAGGAGCGCCGTCAGGCCCGGCGGGCGAGACGGTCATTTTGGCAACCCGGTCAGGAATGGATGTCTTCAGCCGCCAACGCGCCGCGTCTCCGTACGTGCGGCCTTCCGACCGGTCCGAGGCTGCCAGCCAGGCCACCTCGAACCACGGATGATGCTCGAGCATTTGCACAAAGCGCTGGCCCACGATTCCGGTGGCGCCCAGGATTCCGACAGGGATTTTGGTCTGCATGATGTTGCTTGGAATTTTACAACACCGCATATCCAGACTCGGCGCCAGCCCTCGACGAGGTGTGCACCGACGTCACGTTGACATCGATCTAGTGTTTCGGAAAGCAAGGAGAATTCGACCATGCCGGAGCTGCGACAGAACTTTTTCACGAAGGAATGGGTTGTCCTCGCCACGGAGCGCGCCAAGCGGCCCGAGCAGTTGATCGCGCACCGCGAGCCCCGGCCGCAGGTTTCGTTATCCCCGGCTTGCCCGTTTTGTCCCGGCAACGAGAGCCAGACGCCGCCCGAAGTGCTGCGCGTGCCCAATGGGGATGGAAGCTGGAGGGTGCGCGTCATACCCAACAAGTTTGCCGCGCTCGCCCGCCCGCACCATTCACCGCACTCGCCGCACCATCCAGGGTTTTGGCGTCCATGACGTGATTGTGGAAACACCCGACCATTCGCAACCGATGGCGCTGCTCTCCGAGAGCCATATGGCCGACGTCATGCGAATCTACAAGACCCGCTACGATGAACTGAGCCTCGACCCCCGCATTGCACATATCACGATGTTCAAGAATCATGGGATCGACGCCGAGACGAGCCTGGAACATCCTCATTCCCAATTGATCGCGGCGCCGGTGATTTCGTACCAGGTTCGCCAGCGCTTTTCCAAAGCGCTTCGCCACCACGACGACTTCGGAATTTGTATGTTCCGTCAGATGATCGAAGAGGAACTGGAACTGAACGAGCGCATCGTGCTCGTGACGGAGCACTTTGTCGGAATGCAGCCCTTCGCCTCGCCGACACCGCTTTGCACGCACATCTATCCGCGGCGGCATATGGCCAGCTTTGGAGATATTAGTGGCAAGGAAATCCTGGATCTAGGTCGCGTGCTGCGGACCATTCTTGCCAAGCTTTATTTCGGCTTGGCGGACCCTGACTTCAATCTGACCGTGCGCACCGCTCCCGCCGAATGCGTGGGCGTGAAGTATTTCCACTGGTACCTGAGCATTATTCCCAGGCTGACGCGGGTTGCCGGCTTCGAACTGGGCTCCAGATTGTTCATCAACACCGTCCTGCCGGAAGCCGCGGCTCAGTTCCTGTGCAATGTGAAGGTGAATAACGTAGCCCAGCAGGCAGTCGGCGCAGGAGCGGGAGAGTAAACAAGTATCGAGAGCTGAAAGCTGAGAGCTAACGACTGAGAGCCTGAGAACTGAGAATCTATCTCTTCGGCTGCATCTCGCTGCCGAATACATATTCATTCAGCGGTCCGAAGCGTCGCTTCTCTACATAGATTCGTCCCCGCCGCCACACAATCCGCAGAGTTGCCATCACGGGGATCGACAAATATACGCCGAGCACCCCGGCAATCTCTCCGCCGGCCATCACACCGAAGATGGCGGCCAGAGGATGCAATTCCATGCTTGAACCCATGACGCGTGGGGAAATCACGTAGTCCTGGATCAATCGCCACACCGCCAGGAAGATCAACAAGATCAGCCAATGCTGAAAATTCATCAGCACGGCTACGCTTAGAATCAGAAACGCTGCGACCAGCGGGCCAACCACGGGGATGAATTCCATCACGCCGCCGGCGGTGCCCAGCGCTAGGGGATAGGGCGCGCCGATTGCCGCCAGAAACGCGACATAGACCACCAGCGAGAAGGCCGCCAGCGTCAATTGCGCCCGAATGAAATGCGCCAGCATCTGGTTCAGGTCGGTCAGCACGGCCTGAAGGAATTCCTTTTGCGGCCGCGATTGCACCATCGACAGGGCAACATCGATGAAGCTTCGGCCATCCTTGAGGAAGAAGATCGCCAGCAATGGCACCAGCAGGATGAGCCAAGCTTCCTTGGCAGCGCCTGCGGCTCGCAAGCCGAACCGCTCCGCGTAGTGATTGATGTCATCGGAATGATTGGCGAGAAATTCTCGTAGTTTGTCCTGGGTAGCTCGGTCCCAGTGGTGTTCCTTGCCAATATCGTGAGCGATGTCCCCGGAACTGACTTTGCTCAGCAGTTCGGGCAACGATTGTCCGAGCCGGCCTGCTTCGCGTCCAACTCGTGGTCCCACGGAAAAAAAGAACAAGCCCAGCCCGGCAACCAGAAGAAGGTAGATCGCGGCGATGGCCCGGCCTCGTCCGTGCAGCCACTTCTCCAGGCGTGACACCGCGGGATCCATCAGGTAGGCGAAGAAAATCGCGAACAGGAAGGAGATCAGCGTGGTGCGCGCAACGTAAAGAAACCCGAAACCCAGGGCAAAAAGCAGTGCCGTGAAGATGACGCGCGAAGTGCGTGTGTCGATCAGAGCCATCGGCATGGTAGTAACCGAAGTTACGGGCTGGCGTGGGCGCCGTTCGGAACGGCGGGTGCGACTCCTGCCTGCTGACTACTATCGGCCCTCGGTCACCATTTCTTCAGTCTCGTAGTACCTCTGTATTGTCGTTGGCGATTACGATCCGCTGCAGCTTGAACTGGTCATCCAACCACATCGTCCAATCTCCGCCTTCACTGCGCAAAACAAACTTGTTGAGTTCGTGATCGGTCCCCCGGATTGCGACCTTATCGCGACCGGCAAATTCCAAGCTCAAAGGCTGGGACGAACGCTGGTGGGGGTTCATCGTCCCGAACTGCGTCTTCTGATTGGGACACTGCAGCAGGCCCTTCTCCTGTTTGCATGCCGTGGCTAGATATTTCCAGACAAGCACTTCGCGATGAATGAAAAAATAATCGTCGATGATGCTGGTGGACGCCGGCAACAGGAACGGCTGCTCTTCAGGTTTTTCGTCCGGGCTCCGGCTGCTGCGCTCCATCAGGAAATCGTTGTTGGGCGCAACCGTAGCTTGCGCCTTTCCTGGACTCAGTTCTTTGAATTCGTACTTGCGGATTTCACCGGTGGGTGTGAGTTGCAGTTCGGAGGACTGCACCGATTTGTCGCCCTCATCGGTTTTGAACTGCGAGGTGGCCGTGCTTCCCGCGGCGGTCTGCTGGATCGAGAAAGTTTCCGTCGCGATCCGGCGCCCGTTCAGGAAGACGCCGAAGGTGCCCGAATCGACCATCTGGTTGGCGTTATCTTTGGGTTTGTCCTTGTCGCCCGCCGCAGCCAGCAGGGGCAGCAGCACGAGGCCCGCCATCCCCGTCCAAACCATCGCCACAGACTTCACGTCACTTCTCCTCGCCCGAGCGTTGCAGCCCGAGCCTGTTGACGATCTCGTTCACAATCCGTTCGATTTCCCGTCCTCCCGTCTCCACCCGGAGGCGGGCACGCAGGTACTTGGGCCGGCGCATCTCGTACAGTTGGCGGAAGGCGCCCGGGTCGCTGCGCAAAGGCCGCACAACCCCGTCCGCCCCGCAGCGGCGCCACAATTCGTCTGCCGGCGCATCCAGATATACTGTGGGCGTTCCCGCACCCTCGAGCAGGGAAGCGTTGTTAGCCTCGATGAATGCCCCACCACCCAGCGCCAGAATCAGTGGTGGTCCAGTTTCGGTTTCCGCCAACAATTCCAACAGAGCAGCGTGTTCAGCGCGCCGAAAAGCAACCTCGCCAGACTCTCGAAATATCTCTTCTACCCTTCGGCCTTCGCGCGCCTGCACACGCTCATCCAGATCCTGAAAGCGCCAGCCCAGGCGCGCGCCCAAGGCTCGCCCCACGCTGGTCTTTCCCGCGCCCATGAAGCCCACCAGAACGATGGCGCACACCCCTGCATGGCACCTGGCCGCCGACGCCTCAACGTCCGAGCGCGACTCTGGCGTGCCCTTCATGCTGGTTGATTGCGGGCTGCGAAATCGTGCCCTCTGGCCCGATTTTCTAGCGTTTCTTGAGGTGGATTTTACCACTGAAGGTTCGCAGCCAAACCGAGGAAGCTGCTTTGTTGATGGTGCCTGCGAAGGAACTCCCCTCTTTGACCAGAAAGGAAGTGTGAGCTTTGGGCTGCAGCGGCACATCATCCTGTACCAGGCCGCGGACCGACTGCGCCTTCACGTCGACCGATGCGTCTTGAGGGATGGTCGCATCGATATCGCCCGAGTGGCTGTTGAAACGATATTCACCGGCGTAACCGAAATCGCCGTCATAGAGGATCTTGCCGCTGGTGGAACTGACGCGCACCAGGGGACCCGTGACCGATTTCAAGGTCACATTCCCACTCACCGAATCGATTTCCACATGCCCGTCGTGAATGTCACTCAGGGAAATGGGCCCGTTCATGGTCTTCACATGCACGTGGCTATTGGCGATGTCATGGATCTCGACGGTAGCGTTGGCGCCTTCTGCTTCCACGTCACCACGCAATCGTTCCGCGCGCAGCGGGCCCGTCATCGACTCCAGGGTCACGCTGGCGTCTGCCGGGACTGTGACTTCGTAATCCACGCGCGAATTTTCCGCGGTCGCGCCCGGCAGGAGGTGGGATTGCACGTCGACCCGGTTGCCGCTTTGATTGTGGTCGACCTCCACTTTGTCGCTATAGGTGGTCGCGTTGACGACCACGAAATTGCCGGTGGATGGTCGAATGGTCACCGGGCCGTACTGATTGAGGATTGATACCGTCGACTTCACGCCAACGTTGAAGCGGTATTCCTTTTTGGTCTCGGCCACTGCCCAGGCGGTTAGGGTAAGGACTGCAACCACGGCGAGCTTCTCGGCCTGTCGACTCCGATACATGAAACCCTTCCCCCCGCCCTCGGGGTATGCTCGGCGACCCGCCGAGTGAGTGCCAGACATTATGGCAGAGAACGATCCAAAGCCATCTCGTAAATCATGGATTTTTGTCCATAGGCGTCCATGAGCGCCTGTTGGGCCTCTTCATCGTTGGGGTCAGCATTGACCGAATCTTGCGCATCCCGGATGTAGGCATTGACGTCTTTCAGGTTGCGCTCGTACGCGGCGCGCATCATGGGAGACCGCGACGACACTTCCTGCAGCAGTTGGTCATCGTTCTGATCGCCGGTCGAGACTGCCAGCGTTGGGGTCGGGACGGAACCTTTCGCCCGCGTGTTGGTCTTCGACGGCTGGCGCACGAACACCGCCACAGCCAACAGCAGGGCCGCCGCTGCTGGAACCAGCCATGCCGCCGCACCCCAGCGTCGGGTTAAGGAAGGAAGAAAATGGTGACGGGGTCGGGGCTGACGAATCAGCCCCTCCTTGCGAAGCGCACTTTCAATGGAATTCCACACTTGCGGGCTCGGTTCGTGCGCTGCTTGCAACCCGCGAGCTTCGCCGATAATCGTTTGCAGGCTGGTCGCCAAATCCGAGCAAGTGGCACAACCCTTCAGATGTGCCTGCAGTTCTGGACTGCCGGTTTCTTCCAAAAGATCCGGTAGCTGATGCTGAAACTCTGCACAGGTCATACAACTCTCCCCCGAAAAACTGCTCCCAATTGGGTACCCGCTTGCGCTCATCTCCTCACGGCTATCCGGCCTTTTCGGCTCTGCTCGTCTTGAGGAAGTCGCGCAACTTCATCCGCGCCTTGTGCAACTGCGATTTACTGTTTCCGATCGAACAGCCCACCATGGTGGCGATCTCGTTGTGCTCGTACCCTTCTACGTCATGCAGCACAAAGATCGTCCGGTAGCCCGGCGGCAGCCGGTCTACCGCATTCTGTAACCGCAAACGGTCGACTGACCCGGCCAAGACCGGATCGTCGGCTCCAAAATCCTTCTTCGGCGTCTCGTCATCGCCCTCGGTGGTTTCCTCGAGGGAAACCGCCGGCAGACTCTTCTTCCGCAGGTGCATCAGCACGACGTTGACGGCCATTCGATGCAGCCACGTCGAGAATGCCGACTCGCCTCGGAACGTTCCGATCTTGCGGAATAACTGCAGAAACGCTTCCTGCGTCAGGTCTTCCGCTTCAGCCGTATTGGCGGTCATGCGCAGGCAGAGCGAGTACACACGTCGTTTATGCAGGTTATACAGAAACTCGAAAGCTTCCGCATCCCCCTGCTTGGCCTTTTCTATCGCCTGCGCTTCCGAAAGCCGATCGCCCGGTTGCTCTTTTCGGTCGGTCAAGTCGCCTTTTCCGGCCGCACCTTGTCAGATGCGGCTAAATATCTTTACGTTGTATTGCTTGCGGCCATTTTGGGTCGCCCACTTGCCCCTTTGTTGTATCCAGAATAACAAAAGCCATTGGGCTGGTTCGACTTGCCTCCCAGCAATCCAAAAGTCACCATCGTCACTTTAAACCCGGCCGGTTCGAAAGCAACTCGCGAACGTCCCTAGCAGAAGGGCTTGGGTAGGTCGCAGGTGACAGGTGTCAGGTATCAGGCGCGGGTTTTCGCCTAAGACCTTAAGACCCACGACCCAACACCTACCCTACGCCCCCGTCTTGGTCGTAATCGTCTCCAGTCCGTGGCCGTGGGGACCGGTTTCCCGTAGACGCAAGAGAATGGCAAACGTCAAGCCCACGAATCCAAGCACCGAGAAAATCCACATTCCCAAGCCGTAGCCCGAGGGATTGCTGAGTCCCGCCCCTGCATAGTCGTTCGCCTTCCCAATCAGCAGATTCATGATGAAAAATCCGATCTGCTGGATAAGGGTCATCAGCGCATAAGCCGTTCCCAGTCTCGACTCCTCGACGATGTAGGCTACCGACGGCCACATCACCGCGGGCACCAAGGAGAAAGCAATCCCCATCATGGCCATCGTAACCAGCAGCAGCAGGGGCAGGGTCACCTGCTCCAGTACAAGATGACCGTTACTGATCCAAGGAAACGAGAAAGTGACGTATCGTGAAGCCGGAAGGTAAGCCATCATCAGGTAAACCGGCATCAAGAGAACGGAACCCACCATCATAAAGAAAGCTCGTTTTCCGACCTTATCGACGAGCAACCCGAACAAGGGCGTTGCGATCATCGCCGACAGGGGAAGGAGGCTGTTCAAGACACCCGCCCGCTGCAGCCCGAGCACGCGCACAGCCTCAGAGGCGCCCACTCCGCCTTGATAGGCCAGGATCTTGTTCGTAAAGAAGTCGATGGCAAACGTTCGGAAAGGAAAAATAGCGGAATAGAAAGTGAAGCAGAGCCCGACAACGTACCAGTACGACGGGTTGAACTTTAGAATTCCTTTGAATTCCAACTTGTCGATTGTTCCAGCTTTTCCGAGTTGATACCGCCCTTCGGCGCGGCTTTCCAGGTACCAGTACGCGATCGAGCAAATCATGCTCAGAACACCCGCACCGACCGCAATCATGAGTGGTCCCTGCCAACTGGGCTGACCCGAAGGTCCCTGCGGATAGAAAACGGATTTGGCCCAGGTCGGCGAATTGTCGGCTGCCACCGATGCCAGCCGGGCAATGGTCAGGTTCACGCCAAAGGCAAAACTCAGTTCCTTCCCTCGAAACCACTTTGCCAGCGCGGTCGTAACTGCCACGATCAGCGACTCGGCCCCCAGTCCCAACACTGTTCGGCCCGCCACCATGGTCACAAAGTTTCCGCGGGCGGCTGTTAGTAGCGCTCCGAGAAAGCAAAGCACCGAGAACATAAAAATGGATTTCTTTGTGCCAATCCGATCGATGATGATGCCACCAATCAGGAGCGTCAGGACGGCGGCGACGCTGTAAGCCGCGTTCAGCCAACCGAAGCGGGTTCCGGAATAGCCCAGATGCTCAATGAAGATCCGTTCGAGAGGGTTGATGCTGTCGTAAATGTAGTAATCGCCGCCCATCGCGACGCTGATCAAGATCAACACGATCCAGCGGTACAGGCGGGAAGGTTCCGGACGCACGGCTTCCGTCATGAAGGTTCCTTCGGACAAAGTCGATTCAGACCTTGAGCTTTCGGAAGCAGAGAAGATAGCAGATTGCAGCCTGGATCGGCGCAGAACACGTCCCGATTGCCATGGATGAAATGCGATGGAGTTCACGGAACGGGCTGCAAAAGAGAGGGCCCGGCAACGACGCCGGGCCGTTCGGGATTCGCATATTTGGTCGCCGCTACTTCTTCTTGAAATCCTCGTTCTTCTGGGCGACGCGGTTGATGTCGTCGTTGGTATACGTGCGCGCGGCTTTCTTGAAGCCCTTGGCCGCCGCGGCTGCTTCTACCGCACTTCCCGCTTGTTCGCGCCCGGCATAGTACGTCCAGCTTTGATGCGCTTCTTCGCCGCGATGCTCCATGTGCTCCGGGCCGCCATGCATGCCCATCATGCCCATCGGCTCAGGACGCGGAATCCGTACAGCGGGCGACATCAGCGGGCTTCCTCCGCCGGAATACCAGACGACCTGGGTGTGCACCGCATCAGGGTTGCTGTCAATCACCTGGAGAGTGGAGTTGCGTGCTCCCGCATGCAGCCCGCCCGTCGCATTGCTTGCTCCCACCGGCGAGGGAGAGATGGTTTCGAAGCCCAGGTTGGGAGTGGAGATCAGCGGGACATAGGGTCCGCAGTTGGAACAAAAGCCCGGAACGCCTCGCGCCCCTGCCTGACCTAGTGCCAAGGTCGAGAACGCCAGAACCACGATGCCTACGGTGAAAGCGCGCATACCTACCTCCGGGAAGACAATCCCTAGACCACGTTAAAGCAGGTGGCATGCCAGTGATTACGATGTTAAGGAATTGGCCGCGATTTCCGGTGTTTCCCGGCTTTTGTAGGAGAAGGCCCTCCACGAAACTTCATGAGATGCGCAAGAAAATGCGCACAAAGCGCACAAAAATAATGATTTGGTGACCTGTTTTAGGTCGGTGCAAGCAGCGTCAGGCACGCAGATAGGCACGCTCTGCGACCTCTGTGGTTCGAGCTTTGTTGCCGAACCTAACTCCCCACGTAGCGCGCGTAGAGGCTGCGCGCGACTGCCGTATCGGTGGTGCCCTTGATGATGGCGCGGCCATCCGGAAAGAGGGTCATCTCATAGGGCTCATGCCAAAACTTCAATACGAAGTCGTTGTGCCGCACCGTCCCATGTGGCCGCAGCCGCTCGTCCATTTCGCTGAAATCCACGGGGCGGTGTCGCTCGTGAATCTGCACAGAATCGCGTCCGCACAGGGTGATGTGCGGACGGCCTTCCCCGGCCAGGTGAACGAAATCCCGCTCCCCGCAAGCACGGCATCCGCTGCGCGGCACGGCCGCAGCTACTTCGGCACGCTCGTTCGACCATACGTCGAAGGAAAATAGGGTGCGGCGAATTTTGTCCGTTGTCCCCACCAGCACCTTCAGCGCCTCGCTTGCCTCGATTGCTGCCACCAGGTTCACGACAGAGTTCAGGATGCCCGCGGTCTCACATGTTTCAAACGTTCCTCGGGGCGACTCCGGAAAGACGCATGCGAGGCACGCTGTCGACCCCGGCAGAACATTCAACGTGACGCCATAGCTCCCCACTGCAGCTGCATAGATCCATGGAACGCCCTTACTGACCGCATAGTCATTCACCAGATACCGGGTCTCGAAGTTGTCCGTGCCGTCGAGGATCAGTTGCGCGCCGTCTAGCAGGATTTCCACATTGTCCGGAGTCAGATCCGCCACATGAGGCTCGACCACGATCTCAGAATTGAAAGCTGCGATCCGTCGAGCGGCCGCGATGGCTTTCGGTAGCGATTCCTTCGCGTCCGCTTCATCAAAGAGCGTTTGCCTTTGCAGATTGCTGGGCTCGACGTAGTCTCGGTCAATGATGCGAATTGTACCGATTCCCGAGCGCGCGAGCAGGGCAGCGACCGCAGAGCCGGTAGCTCCACAGCCAATAACCGTCACACGAGCTGTCGCCAGCCGGCGCTGGCCGTCCGCACCGATTCCGCCAAACAGAACCTGCCGGGAATAGCGCTCCGAGAGTTCCACAGACGTTATCAATCCTCAGCCGCGAAACCATTATTATAAGTCCCGGTAGAGTTCCGGAGCGGGCCGGAGACACCCGTTCCAAGCAACAAAGCTTTTCGCCCGTTCATCGAAACAGTAAGCCATCCAGAACCGGGTCGAGGACGATTTTTTGCGAGCACGGGCAACGTGGTGCACAATCCCGGTCGTGTGGCTGCTGTCCTGGCTGGCATTTGCTCAGCAGACGCCGGTCCCGCCTCCATCGGCCCCAAGCACGCAATCGCAGGCCCCATCCGCTCCACAGAGTGAATCACCCGCCGCCTCAGCTCTTGGCCCTGCATCCATCTACCTGGGACGCACAGTGCGCGAGATTCGTTTTACCGGCATTGCCGAGCGCGAGAAGGAGCACCTCCGCCAACTGCTGCCCCAGAAGGTGGGAGAACCCCTGGACCGCGACCGCGTGCGCGACAGTGTGAACGTACTGTTCAACACCGGGCTGTTCGCGGATATCAAGGTTGAAGCAGAAAAGGCGGACGACGGACAGGTCATTCTGACGTTTTCGATGGTCAGCAACTATTTTATCGGGTCGGTTTCCGTTGAAGGCGAACCGGGCCGTCCCACCGCCAACCAGATCATCAGCGCCACCAAGCTTCAACTGGGCGAGGTTTACACTCCAGAAAAACTCGAGCGCGCTCGCAAGAACATCCTGCAATTGATGTCCGACAACGGCTTCTACCGTGCCGCTCTCACCGTTGAAGAACATCCTCATCCTGAAACCAATCAGATGGACGTGATGTTCCGGATCACACCCGGCCCCCCAGCGCAGGTTGGGCAAATCACGGTGACTGGCAACGTCGGCTTTTCCCGGGGGCAGATCGAGGACATCGCCAAGATGCACTCCGGCGACCGTGTGACCGCCGATCGCGTAACCAACGCTCTCCAACGCATTCGCAAAAAGTACTCCAAGCAAAAGAAGCTCCTCGCCCAAGTCTCGGTTGCCTCGCGTGTGTACATTTCGGAAACCAATAAGGTGGACTACACCTTCCTGATTGATCCGGGCCCCACGGTGGACATTGCGGTCGAAGGCTTCAAGATCCGACAAGGAGTTCTCCGGAAAAAAGTCCCCGTTTACGAGGAGAATGCGCTCGACGACGACCTTCTCAACGAAGGTCGTCGCAACCTGCTCGATTACCTGCAGACTCGAGGCTATTTCGACGCTACCGTTGGCGTGAAAAAGCAGTCGGACACCGCGAAAAACGAACTGCGGGCCGTCTACGTCATCGACGCCGGTGTCCGCCACAAGTTGGTCAAAGTCATGATTACGGGCAACAAGTACTTCGACCAGGAGTCCTTGCGCTCACGTATGCAAGTGCAGCCGGTGGCCCGCTTTCTCAGTCACGGCAGGTTCAGCACTTCCTTGCTGGCCAGCGATATCAATGGGCTGCAGGAACTCTACCGCGCCAACGGCTTCCGCCAGATCCAGATCAAGAGCCAGATTTTGGACAATTACGGCGGTAAAGAAAAACAGCTCGCCGTGAATCTGGAGGTGGTGGAAGGGCCCCAGACCTTGGTGGGCGCCTTCAGTATTCGCGGCAACCAGAGGGTCCCCGCCGACCAATTGCTATCCCTAACCGAGGTTGGGCCGGGTCAGCCCTACTCGGACTACAACCTGGTGGAAGCGCGCGACAAGATCCTCAACTATTACTTTAACAATGGTTTTCCCAATGCGAGCCTAGAAGTCTCAACCCAGCCGGTCCCTGGTGTGGCGGACCACATCGACGTAACTTTCACCATCCAGGAAGGCGAGCAGTTTTTCGTCGACCAGGTTCTCGTCTCGGGTCTGGTCCATACTCGGCCATCGGTGGTGCAACGCAAACTGAAGGTTACTCCCGGTTCCCCGATGAGCCAGGAAAACATGCTGGGTACCCAGGCTGCGCTCTACGACCTGGGAATTTTCAATCAGGTGGACACGGCCGTGCAGAATCCTACCGGTGAGGACCCGTCGAAGAACGTCCTGGTGGATGTTCGCGAAGCGAAGCGCTACACCTTCAATTACGGTCTTGGCCTCGAAGTTCAAACCGGGCAGCCAAGCACCAGCGCGAATGTGCCCCAAGGCAAGACGGGCGTGAGTCCGCGCGTGTCCTTTGAAGTGACCCGCCTGAACTTTCGCGGCCTGAATCACACCATCACCTTCAAAGGCCACCTGGGACGCCTGCAACAGCGCGCCCTGATCAGCTACAACGCCCCGGGCTGGCTGGCCAATGACAAGCTCACATTGTCGTTCACCGGGTTCTATGACAACACCCTCGACATCACCACCTTCACGTCGAAGCGTTTGGAAGGGTCCGCACAAGCGCACCAGTGCGTTGGTTCTCTGGAGCAGTGCTCCGGCGGCTCTAGCCGGCCGAGGAGCGAACTGGTGTACAGCATGACGTATCGCCGTGTGCAAGCCAGCAACCTGGTGATCAGCCCCAACCTGATTCCGGTTCTCTCGCAACCGACGCGCGTGGGTATGCCCGGTTTGACCTTCATTCGTGACCGCCGTGATAGCCCGCTGGAATCCACCAAGGGTACGTATACGACTGTCGACATGGGCGTTGCGGCGAGTTTTTTCGGTTCCGAGGCGGATTTCAGCCGCATCCTGATACAGAACTCGAACTACTACCTGTTCGGTAAACATCGTCCACCGAACAAACGGTTTGTGCTCGCGCGCTCCACCCGCGTGGGCGTGCAAACCCCCTTTGGCCAAACCGAAATCCTGGAGCCCGCGGAATTGCTCACTGCCCCCGAAACCGTCAATCTGATCCCCCTGCCGGAACGTTTTCTCTCGGGTGGTGGCAACTCTCATCGGGGCTTCGGGTTAAATCAGGCGGGTCCTCGCGATCTGAAGACGGGCTTCCCGGTGGGAGGCAGTGCTTTGTTTCTGAATCAGTTTGAGCTCCGGCTGCCGCCAGCCGACCTGCCTTTCGTCGGCAACAACGTGAGTTTTGCCTTCTTTCACGACATGGGCAATGTCTTCGCTAAGGCATCCGACATGGCCGACAACCTTCTGCGCTGGCGTCAGAAGAACGCAGACCTCTGCAAGCAGGAAAGCACCTATACGCAATGCGATTTCAGCTACATCTCGCACGCGGTGGGGGTGGGGGTGCATTACAAGACTCCCATCGGGCCGATCCGGCTGGATTTCGGATACAATTTGAATCCGCCGGCGTTTCCCAGTTTCCAGACCGAAACCGTTAACGGTCAGTCCGTGACTACCTTCGTTCCGCAGCAGGCCAGTCACTTCAATTTCTTCTTCAGCATCGGACAGGCATTTTGAAGCGAAAGTTCCCCCATTTCGTACTGATTCTTCTGCTGGCAGGCATGGCTTCTGGCCTGTTCGCCGCCGACGTCATCGACCGCATCGTGGCCACCGTGAATGGTCACGTGATTCTGCAGAGCGACTGGGACGATGCCGTTCGTTTCGAAGCGCTCGTGGACGACCGGCCGCTCCCTCAAATCACCGACCAGGATCGCAGCCGCGCTCTTGACCGCCTCATCGACCAGGAGTTGCTGCGCGAGCAAGCCCAGGGCGTCGAGTCGCCGCAGCCTCCACCGGAAGAAGTGAAACAGCGTCTCCAGGAAATCAAGAGCCAGTATGCGGCCAGTTCGCCCGGGGGCTGGTACGCAGCGCTCGCGCGATACGGTTTCGACGAGAAACAACTGGAAGGTCGCGTCGCGCACGATATCGCGGTCCTTCACCAGGTGGAAGCCAGGCTTCGTCCTACGGTGCAGATCGATCCTGACAGCATCGAATCGTATTATCGCGACAAACTGCTGCCACAGTTGCGTCATGCCGGCGGCTACGAGGTCCCCCTGGCGCAGGTTGCCGGAAAGATCCGCGAGATTCTTACTCAGGAAAAAATAAATCAGCTCTTCTCCAATTGGCTGCAAAGCTTGCGCGCGGGGAGCAAGATCACTCACACCGCAGCCGCATCCGGTTCTCCAGCCACGCCCGGAGGCCAGGGCCAGTGACCGAGGCCGCGGCCAGGCCCGCACGTCGCAAGTGGTGGAAGTACTTCTTTTTTTTGGTAATTCTGGTCCTGGTCGTCGCCGGGGCGGCGGCTTGGTACATGACCACGGATTCCTTTCAGGCTTACGTGCGTTTTCGAATCGTCGCCGCAATCGAGAAGGCGACAGGCGGTCGGGTCGAGCTGGGCACCTATCACACGATTCCATTCCGCCTGCAGGCTGAAATCCGCGACCTCACTGTTCATGGCCGTGAGGGTCCCGGGGAAGTGCCTCTGGCGCACGTCGATCGCGTCGTAGCTCGTATCAAAGTCATTTCCTTGCTGGAGACCAGCTTCGGCTTCCAGTTCATTGCCCTTGACCATCCGGTTGTCCACCTCATCGTGTATCCCGATGGCAGCACCAACCAGCCCGCTCCCAAAGTACAGCGCACCCCCAGCGCGAGTCCGGTGGAACAATTGTTCTCGCTTTCGATAAGCCGCCTGGTCGTGCACCGGGGCGAGTTTCTTTGGAACGAGCAACGCATTCCTTTCGACCTGAACGTTTCGGACCTGTCCGCGCAAATGGTCTATTCCTTTCTGCGCGATCGCTACGACAGCAATTTGTCCCTAGGCAAGGTCGAGACCAAGTTTCAAGACTTTCGTCCATTTTCCTGGACGGCCGCCGCTCACTTCAGTCTGGGCAAGAACAATGTGGAAGTAACGTCGCTGCTCTGGAACTCCGGCCACTCCCACCTGGAGGCCAACGGCAAACTCACGGATTTCCGGCAGCCGCGCATCGATGCAAATTACTCCGCAAATATCAATCTGGTGGAGGCGGCAGACATCGCTCGGCAGGCGGAAGTAAGAGACGGGACCCTCGAGCTTCGCGGGCGGGGAAGTTGGTCTGCTGCATCGTTTGCTTCGGATGGGAAAGCCGCTCTAAAGAATTTTGACTGGCACGAGAACCAGCTCACCCTGCGCGACACCAACGTGGCCACAGATTTTTCCGTCAACGACCGCCAGTTGAAGTTCACGAAGACGCAGGGGCGAATGCTGGGTGGTTCGTTTGCCGGTGACGCAGAGATCACCAACTGGCTGTCCTCGCAGCCGACCGTCCGCAGCGCCAAAGATAAGCAAAGCAAGCTGGATGAGCAAAAAGGGCAGCTTCGCGTGCGTCTGAAAGACATTTCCGCGGGAGCCGTTGCCTCGGCGGTCAGCACGCAGCAATACCCGCTCGATCGCTTGAATCTGGCGGGCTCGAGCGACGCAACTATCGAGACACGATGGGTTGGTTCTCCTCGCCGCGCGGAAACAGACTTCACGCTCAATCTCGTTCCACCCGCAAATCCACAGGCGCGCCAGCTTCCCGTGAGGGCTAGTGTCCGGGGCACCTATCGTGCAGCTGCTGACGAACTGGAAATCGCCCAACTCGACGGCGCCACCCGTGCCAGCCAGTTCCACGCAAGCGGTAAACTCGCGGCGACTTCTGCCCTGCAACTCTCAGCGGGTACCACCGACCTGGCGGAGTTGCAGCCTCTCATCAATGCTCTACACGGGCCGAATCGCCTGCCGATTGACGTGCATGGCAGCGCCCGCTTCACGGGGTATGCCAGCGGCAAATTTTCCAGAGTGACGCTAGCGGGCCATCTGCAAATTCAAGATTTCGATTCCCTCATCCCGCCCAGCGAACATGTACCCGAGCATCGGGTGCGTTGGGATTCCCTTGCGGCTGACGTGCAAGTTTCTCCCGGCAACGTCGCGATTCGTCACGCCACGGCTTTGCACGGCAGCGCATCCGCCCATTTCGACCTCAGCGCCAGCCTGTCCAAGGGAGAGTTCGGCCCCCACGATGCTTTCACCGCCAACCTCAATTTGCAGAACGCAGACATCGCGGAACTCCAGGCGCTGGCCGGCTACGATTATCCCATCATGGGCCGCATGAACCTCACCATGCAGGGGGGCGGTACCCGGGAAAACCCCCACGCCGAAGGCCACGTGCAACTCATGAGCGCCGTCGCTTACGGCGAGCCCCTTCAGCAGTTCGACTCGGACGTACGGTGGTACAACGGCGAAGCCTCGCTCAACAATATTCACCTCAGTTATTACGAGGCCAAGGCCACAGGCGGAGCTGCGTACAATCCCAGCAGCCGCACCGTCGCCTTCAATTTGACGGGCACGAACTTTGACTTGACGCGAATTCCCAAACTGCAGAAATCTCGCGTGGCCGTCGAAGGTCATGCGGACTTCATTGCCCAGGGATCCGGAACTCTTGAGGCGCCGGCCTTTAATGCAAAGATTCTGGTGCGGGACCTGACCTTGGATCACGAACGCACCGGGAATCTCTCGCTGGACGCTGTGACCGAGGCCGACGCCATTCATCTCTCCGCGCGCTCGGAGTTTGAACATTCCAAGTTTGACCTGGAAGGAAGTGTTCATCCTCGCAACGACTATGCCGCCGATCTCACGCTGCGGTTTGATCATTTGGATGTCGATTCTGTGATTCGCAAATACCTGAACGGCCGCATCATCGGCCACTCCGGGCTCAGTGGACAACTCCAGGTGCGTGGCCCGCTCCGCAAGCCGCGGGAGCTCACAGTCGTGGCGAACCTTGAAGACGTGGACCTCAACGTTGACGAGTTAAAGCTGAAGAACCAGGGTCCCGTCCGTTTGACTTTGGCCCAGCAGGTAGTTCGTCTCGAGCAGCTTCACATCGTGGGCGACAACACCGATTTTTCCGCGCATGGGACCGCCTCAATGTTCGGCAATCGCGATCTTGACCTCGCTGCCGAGGGCCATCTCAACCTGCAGCTGGTTCAAAACTTGAATTCCGATTTCAACTCATCCGGCATGGTCGACGTAGCGATGACGGTGACGGGCCCGGTCGGCGATCCGCTGTTGCAGGGCCAAGTGAATGTGAATCACGGATCGATCGCGTACCTGGATCTTCCCAGTGGCCTGAGCGACATGAATGGCTCGCTGGTATTTAACAAGAACCGCTTGCAGATTGAGAATCTGACCGCCCACAGCGGCGGAGGAACAATCACTCTCACTGGCGAAGCCACCACCTACGCGGGCCAGATCAACTTCGATTTTCGAGCCAAGGCTCAAGATGTCCGCTTGCGTTATCCGGCCGGAGTGAGCTCTACCGCCAATGCCGATCTCCGCTTCAGCGGAACCCGCGAAAGCTCGACCCTCAGCGGCGACGTGATGGTTACGAAGCTAGCCATCACTCCGGGTTTTGACTTTGCCGCATATGCTTCCAGTGGGCGCCAATCCGTAGTGGTTCCGCCTGCGACCTCTCCGCTATATCGCATCAAGCTCGACGTTCACGTGTTGACCGCACCCGACCTGCAGATGCAGACGGCGATCGCACGCCTTTCTGGAGGGGCCGATCTCCACCTGCGCGGTACAGCCGCCAAGCCGGCCGTTCTCGGACGCGTGGAAGTTCTCGAAGGAGAGATCAATTTCAACGGCGCCAAGTACCGTCTGGAACGTGGTGAAGTGATGTTTCAGAGTCCGGTGAGCATCCAGCCCGCTGTCGATTTGCAGGCGACCACTCGTGTCCGCGATTACGACATCACGGTTAGCGTCAACGGTCAGATGGACAAACCGCTGAGCGTGAAGTACCGTTCCGATCCCCCCTTGCCCGAAGCCGACATCGTTGCGTTGTTGGCGGTCGGCCAAACCCGCGAGCAGTCGGCCCAACTGACTCAGTCGGGGAATTCGGCATTTCGCGAGACCGCGTCAAACCTCATCCTGAGCGAAGCTCTGAACGCCACTGTGAGCAACCGCGTACAGAAGCTTTTCGGCGTGAGCAAGATCAAGATCGACCCGCAGGGGCTGAGCACCGAAACTAACCCCACCCGGGGTCCGCAAGTGACGATCGAACAGCAGATCTCCAACAACTTCACGCTGACCTATAGCCAGAACGTCTCGCAAGCGTCGCAGCAGATCATTCAGGGCGAGTATTACATCCGCCGCAACGTATCTATCGTCGGCACCCGCGACCAGAACGGCGTCGTCAGCTTCGACGTGAAGGTGCGTCAGCGAAAAAAGTAGCCAGCATCCCGATGGCGATCGGGTCTGCCTTCAGCAATAGCTGCAGTGTTCACCATGGTTCTTCACGAAAAGCGCTCCATCCCACGTCCTCATTCCTGCATCCAATGCAGCAAACATTTTCAGGAGGAAGAGTTGTGCGTACCAGATATCTAACGATCGTGTTGGCCCTTCTTGCCTTCACTTCTTTTGCGTCCGCCCAAGTCCCTAAAGGCAATGCATTTTTCGGCTATTCCTACGCCAGTGCTGATCTCAACCAAAACAACCGCTCCAACCTGAATGGATGGGAAGCGTCCCTGGAAGGAAAGTTTCTGCCCTTCATCGGCATCGTGGCCGATTTCAGCGGTCACTATGGCACGAATGATTTTCCGAGCAGCAGCGGCACGGTCTTTCACGTCGATGGCCGGGAATATAACTTCATGTTTGGACCTCGCGTCTCGGTTTCGGTCGCGAAAGTCCGACCCTTTGCCCATGCATTGTTCGGCGCGGGTCATGTGAACGTCAGCGGTCAGGGATATTCGGCCTCCGACACGGCATTCAGCACAGCCTTGGGCGGAGGCCTGGACTTCCATCTCATTCCTCTCCTGGCCTGGAGATTCCAGGGCGACTACCTGCAAACCCGCTTTTTCGGGAACACGCAAAACAACGGTCGATTCTCCACCGGCATCGTCCTGAATTTTTAAGCGGCAGTGAAGTCTGGCAACGGCCGCCTGCAAGAATCTGAGCCAACCAGAAAACCGGTCCGCACAGGGCCGGTTTTTCTACTTTAGGTTTCTGCACTTCCCCGACAGATGCTTTGAATAGACAACCGCGCCACGGCAAGGTTCCTTCGCGTCCTCGTGCTATCTTCGCGACCCTTGCGGTTAACGGCCCTTCATAGGCGAACGCCACCGAGCCCCTTCTCGTGATTTCAGCCCCTGCGAATGTAAGATGGACCGCCAGGAACGCACCTGAAGCCTTGAACATATCCTCCAGTGGCGCCGACCCGGATGCTGCACGCCGCGAGCAGATGGTCCAATCCCAGCTCCTGCAGCGGGGAATCCGCGACGAACGCGTTTTGCAGGCGATGGCACGCGTTCCGCGCCACGAGTTTGTCGCCGACCCTTATCGCGATCGAGCCTACGACGACAATCCGCTTCCCATCGGGGAGGGCCAGACAATCTCACAACCTTACATCGTCGCGCTCATGCTGGAACTACTTGCTTCGTCACCGGAGAAAACGATTCTCGAAGTCGGCACAGGCTCTGGCTATCAAACCGCGCTGCTCGCAGAACTCAGCCATCATGTTTATTCCATCGAGCGACATCCGGAATTAGCAGTTCAGGCTGAAGAGGTCTTGCAAAGACTCGGGTATCGCAACATCGCGATTGAAGTCGGAGATGGAAGCTCTGGTTTGCCTGCGCGAGCGCCTTTTGATGGCATCATCGTCTCCGCGGCCGCGCCGCAGTTTCCACAGGCGCTGTTTGCGCAGTTGCGTGAGGGAGGGCGCCTGGTCATTCCGATTGGCCCGGCCGAAGCACAACTCCTCCAACTCATCACGAAAGAGCAGGGAAGAGCGGTCATCTCTCATCAGGTCGCTTGCCGCTTCGTTCCGCTGGTGGGGGAACAGGGGTATCCGGGTTAGGTGGCAGGTGTCAGGTCTCAGCTGTCAGGTGTTGGCGTCTTGGGTTAGGTCTCCATCCTAAATTAAAGGTTTAGACTCCGGTTCCTTCACACGCTGCGGAAAAAGGAACGTCAGAGCCTCGATTCACTGCAAGGAAAGCCGAAACTCCCATTAACCCACACGAAATAGCAAGGCGCGCGTCTAACACGTGGGTCCAAGAATCTGGGACTGACCAGAGCGGCAGCGCTCGAGCAATGTAGCAATCCCGTAGAGGCGACGAATTGTCAGACAAGCTACTTAAACATGCAGTGTGGGTCCTTGCGTTGTCTGCAATTGCCCTCGGTTCGAGCGAGGACAAAATTTCCGTTGATGAGATTGTGCAACGTCATGTGCTGGCCCTGGGTGGTCGAGACAAGATTGGCGCCGTGCAGTCGACCGTCACGCACGCGGAGTATCGGGAAGCGACTTTTGTGGTTCCCGACGCTTACGTGGCCAAAATGCGTCCCAATTTCCGAACGATTTGTGATCCGAAAAAGAAGTTGGGTGGCGTGTGCGAGGGATACGACGGCAGCGCGTGGGAGTGGTACGAAGATCCGGGAGTTGTGCTCCGAGTCGTCGGAGCTGCCGCGGCGGCCACACGGCACGGAGCCGAATTCATTGACTCGTTGGTGGATTACAGCTCACGAGGAACGAGGGTCGAACTTGCAGGCACCGGTATCTTTGACCGCAATCGCGTGTACAAGCTGCATGTCACTCTAGCCGACGGCTTCGAGAAAGACCTGTTTGTCGACCAACAATCCTTTCTCATTGTTGGCGACCGGCGCTCGGCTCCCATCCATGCCTTCGGCGAGCCCGTGTTATCAGAAAATCGCATTGGTGACTACCAGCCGGTGAATGGTGTTCTTTTCCCTTTCTCATTCGTGGAAGTCGAGATCGCTACTGGAAAGGAGTTAAACCGACTCACGATCCAGTCCATCACGGTAAATTCAGACTTGGATCGGGCATTCTTCAGCCCTCCGCAGTACGCCCATACCCCTTTGCAGCAATTCCTCGAACAGCTCTTCATGGAACGCACGGACCCGGTCTCCGTGAAATGCACATATCAAGAATTTCGAGCAGCCAATTCCGAGTTGGATACCCGCGAAGGGGTTGAATTCATCGGGTATCAGATGGCCAAGATGGGCGACTATAAAGGAGCAATTGAGCTGCTCAGGGCAAATGCCGCCGACTACCCCCAATCGGCGAGTGCGCAGTACGGCTTGGGTCGAGCCTATAAGGCGGCGGGTGATCTGGAGAATGCCCAAGCGGCATTCCGGCGGGCCCTGCAGATTGATCCCGGTTTTAGGAAAGCTAGTGACGGCCTGAATGCGTTGCGGTGAGTAAACAAACTCCTGTGGCACAGCGCTTTCCCGAAACCCAAGACCCAAGACCTAAGACCCAAGACCTAAGAGCCGAGACCGCCGACCTGAGCCGCAGTCATCAGCTAGAATCATCCCCGTGCCCCTGGTCCACAACCTCCGCACCACGCTGGAGATGATCAAGTGGGAGCACTCCATCTTTGCGTTGCCATTTGCTCTGTGCGGCGCGATGCTCGCAGCCGGCGGGGCCCCCACTTTCCATCAACTTGCGTGGATCGTGGTCGCCATGGTCTCCGCCCGGTCCGCGGCGATGGCATTCAACCGCGTCGCAGACGCTACGATTGACGCCGCCAATCCCCGCACCCGCACCCGGGCATTGCCCGCTGGTGCCTTAACACCCGCGTTTGTGGCTGTCTTCGTGGTGGTCGCGTGCGCGGTATTCATCCTGGCGGCTACGCAACTCAATCGCCTGACGCTGATCCTTTCGCCGGTTGCGTTGGCGGTGGTTCTGCTCTACTCCTATACCAAGCGCTTCACGCGCTGGTCGCATCTGGTGCTGGGGTTTGCACTGGGAATTGCCCCCGCCGCCGCTTGGATCGCGGTCCGCGGCTCGCTTGATCCGCGCATTCTGTTGTTGACCGCCGCCGTGACATTCTGGGTTGGAGGATTCGACGTCCTCTACGCCTGCCAGGACTATGACTTCGATCGCGAAGCGAACCTGCATTCCGTTCCCCGCTTTGTCGGAATTCGTGGTGCACTGATCATCGCGCGCGCCTTTCATTTCATCATGCTGGGGTTGTTGATCGCGTTGGTGGTGACTTTCGGCCTGGGAAAACTGGCTATCGCAGGTGTAATTACGGTAGCCATTTTGCTTGCGTATGAACACTCGTTGGTCTCGCCTAACGATCTCTCCAAACTTAACTCCGCCTTCTTCACGATGAACGGGGTGATTTCGGTGGTGTTTTTTGTCTTCGTTGCGGCCGATTTGTTACTGCGGCGGTAGCGAACTAGACTGGTCAATCGACCGGGCTTCGGGTTCTGGACTCTCGGTTCTCGGTCAAGGGTGACAGATCACAGTCGAGAGTCTGGAGCTCAAAGCCTAGAGCCGAAAGCCTAGAGCCGAAAGCCGAAAGCCCAACGCCCAAACCTCGCTACCTGACACCTTCTGGCCACCTGCGCTATCATCAACTTGCATGTCCACCGTGCATCCGTTCCAGACTGACGACGCCAGACTGCTCCCCATCGAGGAGAAGGTACTTGTCGGCGAACGCCTTAACGCCGGCGATGCTCTCACGCTCTACCGCACCGGCGACATCCTGGCCGTCGGTTGGCTGGCGAATTACGTGCGCGAACGCCAGCATGGGGATCGCGCCTACTTCAATGTGAATCGCCACATCAATCCCACCAACGTGTGCGTGGCGGCCTGCCGTCTGTGCGCCTTCGGCCGAAAGAAGGACACGCCGGGCGCCTATACCATGGCGCTCGAAGAAGCTTTTGAAACCGCCGCGTCCGGATATAGCGAAGCGGTCACCGAATTCCACATTGTGGGCGGCCTGCACCCCGACTTGCCGTTTCAGTATTTTCTGGACTTGTGTGCTGGCCTCAAACTGCGCTTTCCCCAGGTGCATCTCAAGGCCTTCACGATGGTGGAGGTGGCGTACCTGGCGAAGCGCGCAAAACTCTCCATCCGGGAGACCCTGGAACAATTGAAAGCATCCGGAGTGGATTCACTTCCCGGCGGAGGAGCAGAGATTTTCGCCGACCGCGTGCGGCACATTATCTGCGATCACAAAATTGACGGAGACCAGTGGCTCGAGACCGCGAAACTCGCCCACCAGATCGGTCTGAAATCCAATGCCACTATGCTCTACGGTCACGTCGAAAATGACGAAGATCGCGTCGACCACCTGCTGAAACTGCGCGCCCTGCAGGATGAAACCCGCGGCTTCCAGACATTTATTCCGCTAGCGTTCCATCCGGACAACACACCCTTGCAGCATCTGCCAAAAACGACGGGCATGCTCGACATCAAGCAGATCGCCGTCAGCCGCCTGGTGCTGGACAACTTCCCGCACATCAAGGCCTACTGGCAGATGATGACCGCAAAAATCGCGCAGATCGCCCTGCGCTTCGGCGCCGACGACATCGACGGCACCGTGATCGAAGAGAAGATCTACCACGATGCGGGCGCCACCACACCGCAAGGCATGCGCCGTCAGGATCTCGTTCGTTTGATTACCGAGGCAGGCAGGGAACCGATCGAGCGGGATACGCTCTATCGGCCGGTCACAAGGACTGAGACCTCCGTAACAGTCGCCGTCTAGTTGCTGAGTGCAATAATTCTCTGGACTTGGAGAATTGCTTGCGTTCTTTCACGGCAGCCAAGCGGACAACGCTCGTCGAAATTGCCCAACGGGACAACCCCATCTATGCGAACACATCGCGCGAGCTGCAAGCTCACCGAACGGAGAAAGCTAAAAACCAGTAGCCAAAAGCAAGCAGCTTTTTTCCCCGCAAGTACATCCGTCACACCCCTTTGGCCCATCGTAACGTAAATTTTCGTCAAACACTGTTGCACCAAACCCGGTGGGTGTAGAATCCGACTTGTAAGGGTACTGATAGCTTCACCGGATCTACTCCCGGCATCCGAGGCTCTCATGAACGTTCATATCGGATATAAAGTCCGCAAAACTCCTGACATTGAAAAAGAAATCAACCAACAGGTCGAAAAGCTGCGCAAACGTCTACAGGCTTTCCGTCCGGAACTTGTTCATCTCAAGGGGCTCATCGAGGAGAACTCACCCCGCGAGGGCGTGATCGTTTCGCTCAACCTCCGCCTGCCCTCAGGGCAGATGGCTGCCCAGAAAAAAGCGTCCGCCCCCCCCGCGGCTCTAAAGGCGGCTTTTGATGATCTGCTCCAACAGATCATTCGACACAAGGACCTTCTACGCTCCGCGCACAAATGGCCGCGCTGGCGGAGGGGGACCGAAACTCGCCCGAAGTCGCAAGTGCCCTTCGAACAAACACTCGCATCGGTACAGGCCCCGGTGGTGTCAGTTGACGATATCCGAACCTATGTCAATGTGAATCTGGCCCGCCTGGAGCGTTTCGTAGAACGCGAACTCTATTTCCGCGAAACCTCGGAGCAGATCGAGAGCGATTCGATTTCGAAGGAAGAAGTCATTGACGAAGCCATTGCCCATGCCCTGGGCGATGGTGGCGACAAGCCGGAGCGTCTCGCCCTGGAACCGTGGTTGTATCGCCTGGCCGTGCGAGCCATCGATGAAATGAGCCGCCGCGATCACGATGGCAACAGCAACGTGCATCTGGAAGACTCGGCGCGCAAACGCAACGTGAAGGCGAGCGACGAAGCCGAACTCCAATTCCACCAACCGGACGAGGCTATTCTCGGAGAAAGCGTGGTCGCCGACCGCCGGGTGTCGACCCCTGAGCAAATCGCCTCTTCCGACGAGATGCTGCGCCTGGTCGAAGCAGCCCTGCGCGGCACAGACCGTTCCGCTCGCGAAGCCTTCATCCTGTACGCCGTGGAAGGCTTCACGCACGACGAAATCGCCGTGATCACCGACCGCAAGCTTGAGGAAGTGCGCGCCTCAGTGTCGGCCGCGAGCGAACATCTCCGCAAATCCCCCTTATTCGCCGCTCCGTCAAAGCAATCCCTGGTAGCCCGGTCGAGTACCGCGTAATTCACTTCTCAGTACGCAGGAGAATCCGTGATGATCACCCGCGAGGACATCCGAGAGCTAGCCGCATTCCAAAGTAACGGAGACGGTTGTGCCCTGAGTTTCTACTTCCAGCCCCATATCCCGCAGAACCGGTCGCACAAGGAAGACGCCATTCTCGCCAAGGATCTGGTTCGCCAGGCGCTGCGCGAGGCCGAGAAGCATGGCAAGAACGGCTGTGCTCGCGAAGATCTCGATCGCATTCTTGAAATTGCCGGCAACTTGCGGGGCAATCAGGCCCGTGCCAAGGCGGTGTTTGCCTCCAGCACAAAGAATATCTGGCGCGAGTTCGATCTTCCTCCACTTTTGCCGGGCACAGCGCTGTTTGTGAACCGGCGTTTCCACCTGAAGCCCCTGGCCGCGCTGCTGGGCTCGCAGCCCAAGCTGGGCGTGGCTCTGGTGGACCGTCAGCGCGGGCGATTCTTTGATATGCGGCTCGACGAACTGAAAGAACGGGGCGCGCTTTTTCACAACCTGCCGCGCGGGCGCAGCGAAGGTTATGCCGGTTACGACGCCGGTCATGTTCAGCGTCGTGTCGCTAACGAAGCCAAGCTGCACTTCAAGCAGGTTGCCGACCGGCTAAAGGACGAACTCGAACGCGGCCTCTGGGAGAAGTTGGTGATCGGCTGTCAGGATACGAATTGGTCGGAGTTCGAATCGCACCTGCATCCCTACGTCAAACAGCGGGTAATCGGGCACTTTCCCGCCGACGTCGCGACCATCACCACGGACCAACTCCGTGAACATGCAGGCCAGGCCTGGCGCCACGCGCAGGACCAGCGCCGCGACACGCTGGTGCGTGAGACATTGAGCATGGCCAAGGGTAACAGCCGCGGCGTGACAGGTTTGCGTCGAGTGTTGCGTTCTCTGGAATTAGGGGAAGTGCAGGCGCTGCTGTTGGGCGAGAACTACACGGCGCACGCGGTCGAATGCAACAGCTGCGGCCACATCGATTCGCACATGGTTTCGTATTGCCCGGTCTGCGGCAAGGCCACTCGCGAACTGGAGGATGTGTGCGAAGCGATGATTCCGATGGCCATCCGGCGTGACATTGAACTGTTCTATGTGAAGAACGACGCGGAGTTCGATCGAGTCGGCAACATTGCGGCACTGCTGCGCTTCCGGGCCGACAAGAGCGGGCAGCACATGGCGGTGGCTTCGTAAACCTTGCGCCCAAAGCAGAGACGGCGTCACCGTCTCTGCTTTCCTCCGCACCACTAGCCGCTTCGATGCCTTCCCGGATTATTGACGGATCAGCTCCCGAACCGCGTCGTGGTACTGCCTTCCAGTCCCCAATCGGGTTCCATTGTGCAGCTCCAACTGGTAAGTCCCGCTAAGGAAAGGGCGCGCCCCCACGATGCGTGAGACGTTCACAATCCGACAGCGATGAATTCGCAGGAAAGTTGAGGGATTGAGTCTTCTGTCGAGGTTGGTGAGGGTCTCTGCCAGAACATGTTGCTTCGGACCACAGTGGAGCACCACGTAGTTGTTGGCCGATTCGATCCAGTCGACCGCTTCCACCGGCACGAATTCCAAACGATCGCCCTCCCGCACGACCAGCCGCTCTGGCCACTTGTGTTCTTTTGTCTCTAGCAAGGCCTGCAGTTGCTGTACGAGAAGGGCCTGGCGATTTGCGGAAATCCGTTGCCGCGCCCTTTCAATTGCGGCCCGCAACCGGTCGTCATCAAAGGGCTTCAGCAAGTAATCCACGGCGTTCATCTCGAACGCTGCAACGGCATATTCGTCATAGGCAGTGATGAAGACGACGGCGGGCATGCGTTGTGGGCCAACTCTCCGCACCACCTCCAGTCCGGTACAGTCCGGCATCTGCACATCCAGAAGTACGAGATCGGGGTCCTGCGACAGGATGGCTTCGGTCGCCTGCGAGCCAGATTCACACTCGCCAAGGATCTCGATCCCTTCCATGCCGGCAAGTCCGTTGCGGATCCCCTGGCGGATCAGCGGTTCATCATCAACGATTAAGAATCGCAGGCTGCTCATGGTGGATACTCTCGATGGAATGACTCGCTAGGCGGAAGGGAATCGCAATGTGGACTTCCGTGCCACTCCCGTTAGTCTTCCGAATGCTGAATTCGTGGTCTCCGGGGTACATCTTGCAGAGTCGCTCTCGCGTGGAACTGAGCCCCACCCCTGAGGAACCTCCCTTGAAGGTAGAGCCCGTCCAGCCGATACCGTTGTCTTCCACCGTGACCAGGAGGCGGTCGCCTTGCTTGGCCGTGCGCATCGCAATTCGGCCATCTTGCGACACTCCGCGCAGACCGTGGATGACCGCATTCTCCACCAGCGGCTGCAGCAGGAAGCTTGGCATCAGAGCCTGATTGGTCTCGGGCGCGATCTCGGATTGAATCGTCAGCCGATCCCCGAAACGCATTTTCTCCACCGCCAGGTAGTCCTGCGTCAGAGCGATCTCCTCCTGGACCGTTGTTTCGGAGGGAACGTCGCGTCGAAGAGCTATGCGCAGCAGGTCACCTAGACGCGTGAGCATCTTGCTGGCGAGCTTAGGATTCTGCTGAGTGAGAACCGAAATATTTTGCAGCGTATTAAACAAGAAATGGGGATTGAGGCGCATGCGCAGCGCTTCCAGTTCCGCTTGCCGAAGGCTGGTTTCCAGCTCTGACTTTTCCAGCGCCCATTGAGCGGCTTGACGCGTTCGCTGCTGGAAAGCGCGCACTCCGTAGCTGGTCCCCAACGTCAGCCAGAAAAAGAATTGCGCGAACACATATTCGGACGCGGGGAGTGGCCACAGCGATCTGGCGAGCGATACCGGCCGACCGAGCGCGAGGCCGATTACGAAATGGAGGAGATTGATGACTTCCAGCGCGAAAAATGACGTGATCACGCTGGCGAACACGAGCGCGCTTACGGTTCGTTTCCATTCGCTTCGCCGGAGAGGGAATTGCTCCCCAAGCCGGCAGATCGTCGGAGTCAGCAGCACCCAGGGGAAGAAACATAACAACCAGTCGACAAAATCGCGGAAACCTTTGGTGGAGAACCCGGCTTGTCGGACCTCGAGGTAGTGGCGCGTGTAACTGAGGACGGCGACGCCGGTCCAAAGCAGGGTCACTCCGGCCATGAAGGCGATGTTCTTGCGGATGCGTGATGTGTTTTGTACCATGCCCACCGAGTGGCCACCGCGGCCACAATCAAGCAATTGTCCCGCCACCATACGCAGGATGCAACCAACACCGGGCCAACGCCCTATTCTGCTTGGTGAACGACATCAAACCACCTCGAATTCGACGCCGGGCCTCGCCCCCCGCGTTTTTGCCCAGTCCCCGTCTTCGCACTGTCATCCCGAGCGGAGAGAGGCGAAGCCGAACCGAGTCGAGGGACCTTGTGTTTCCTGTACGACCGAGACCCTTGAAACAGGACCACGCGCCCGAAATCGACGAACACAAACATCACTCTGTGCGAGGGCTTTGCATACACGACTCAATTTCTCCAGCGATGACAGATCGTCCGCCAAGACGATGAGTGGGTTCACCCAGTTTGCATTGTCCCTTGCCGAGTTCCGAAGCAGACTCGGCCCATGTTTACCCTGATTCCTTCCCACGGGTTCACGATTCGAAAAGTCCAGACAGGCTTGCTTCTTTTGCTGGCTCTCTGCAGTCCCCAGCTTTGGGCGTTTGCGGCGCCAGTACAAGAGCAGCAGCAAAACACTCAACACTTGTCGTGCAGCGTGGGATACGCGCACCAGGAATGCGTAGAGCATCTCTCGCGCCTTCGCGCCGTGCTCGACCAGTTTTCCACTAGTCGCCTTGGAGATTGGAGCTGGATCCTCGTGAGTTCGGAAGAGTGGATGCCGCTTTTGCGACGACTTCGCCTCGACAACCGCAGCGTCGCGTTCAGCAGCGTGGAGCAGCGTACGGTTGTGCTGCAGGAGAGTCTCTTTCCGTCGCACGGGGAAGCTGCCGATCGGCTGGCTCGCAATCTCAAGGTGCCGGTCGATCAACTGCTTCCCATGGCGGTGAGCCACGAATTGGGTCACATCCTTTGCCGCGACGCCGATGAGGCTGCCGCCAATCGCGTCGGCGAGCAACTACGCAACGGCAAGACCGCCGAGTGCGGAGGAAATCGGAGATCGCTGACTCGCATGGAAGAGCTCATATATCAGCAGTCCAGAAGCCTCGGCCAGCCCTTCCGGCACTGATCGTCAAAGGCAACAGGAACGTAAGGGCCGATGTTGCACGCGGTCTGCGCAACTGAGCCTGGCGTTTTTCGGGATCGACAGGCTGTTTCTTGCGGTTTTGCACTTCGTTGACTCCGCTCGCCCCTCCCCCGGTACATTTCTTGCCGGGGGAGTGCTCTGCTAGGAAAAACCCGAGGTGTGCCGCAATTCTCACCGGGAACGATGTATCCGGTCTATGTCCGCGGCCTTGCATATCTGAAAGCGCGGCGCGGCCCGGAGGCGGTCGCGGAATTTCAGAAGATGATCGACCGTCGCGGGCTGCTGGCCAATTTTCCCTTAAGCGCGCTGGCCCACCTGCAAGTCGGGCGAGCTTTTCTCCTGGCGGGTGATACCGCGAAGGCCGCAACAGTTACCAGCATTTTCTGACGCTGTGGAAGAACGCCGATCCCGAGATCTGATTCTCAAACAAGCCAAGACGGAGTACGTAAGGCTGCCCTAAGGGTTCTCGTCGGAGCGCCCTTCTCCTGTACGCCACTGTCTTGCGACGGCAAAACCGCGAAGCTGGTATGCTGGCCAGCGATTTTCTCGCTTCGGTCCATCGTTGTTCCCGGAGGACGACATGAGTTTTTCCCGGCGTGATTTCTTGACGACCAGCGCGCTCGGCTCACTTGCCTTGAGCCTGGAGGCCCACGGTAGCGAAGTAGGGAAGGAGCACGGCAAGTCCGCTGATCCGCAAGCTGGATCGGGAACGTCGAAGCGTCCCATCATCGTGTGCGCGAACAACGGCTTCGCCTATCTCGATCGCGCCTACGATCATTTGACCAAAGGAGGCGACACGCTGGACTCCGCCATCCTGGTGGTTACCGGTCCAGAGGATGATCCCAATGATGACAGCGTCGGATTGGGCGGGCTTCCGAATGAAGAAGGCGTGGTCGAGCTGGATGCCTGCTGCATGCATGGCCCGACCCGGCGCGCAGGATCAGTTGGGGGAGTGCGCAACATCAAGAACGTGTCCAAGGTCGCGCAGGCCGTGATGCAGCATACAGGACACGTCATGCTGGTAGGGGAAGGTGCGGAACGGTTCGCGGTGGCGATGGGTTTTCCACGCGAGAACCTGCTGACGGAGCGGTCGCGCAAAGTGTGGCTGCTGTGGAAGGAATATCATTCGGGGGCCGACTGGTGGGGTCCGGGGCTGGCCGATCCGAAATGGCAACCGCCCGATGCGAAGCCGGAAAAGCCTCGGGCAGAACTGCGGCAGGAACACCTTCTGCAGCTTGCTGAACGCGCGTCAGACCTTGGGATCGAGGCGAATTTCTGCCTGGCCGCCGCGCGGCGCGTGCTGAGTCCTCCCACGGGAACGATTCATTGCTCCGCACTCAACGAAAAGAGTGAGATTTCTGGCATCACGACCACCAGCGGCCTGGCCTTTAAACTTCCCGGGCGGTGCGGAGATTCTCCCATCATCGGCGCAGGTTGCTATACCGATCAGGACGTGGGTTCCGCGGGCGCTACTGGCAGTGGAGAGGAGAACATCAGAGTGGCGGGCGCGCACACGATCGTTGAAAACATGCGGCGCGGCATGTCGCCCCAAGAAGCGGGCATGGACGCGCTCAAGCGCATCGTGCGCAACTACAACAACGATATGAACAAGCTGCGCTTCGTGGATATGACGTACTACGTCCTGCGGAAGGATGGGGCTTACGCGGGTGTGTCGCTGTGGGAGGGCTACTCGCAGGGCAATCCGCACAAGATTGCTGTACACGACGGAACCAAGCGGTCGGAAGAAACTGCGCATGTGTTGAAAGGATTCTCGGAATCATTTCCGCCGTTCCCGAAAATTCCGGCGGAGCTCAAGAAGGATTCGGAGTACTTAAAGTAGGGGGATTGCGAGCGACTGACTCGAATGTCCTAGAAGTCGATACCCCTACCGTAATCTGATTTGCGTTCGAGACCGGACAGTCTTCGCCGGCGCGACTCTAATTAGTCGCTAACGACTGATGACTGCCGACTTGCGACTGTTCTTCGCGACTGCCTACGCAAACCGCACTTTAACATCCGCGCCCTTCTCCAGATGGATGCTATCGATAAATCGCACCCGGCCGGTCTTCAGAGTCATGATCACGGATGAGGTTCGGATGCCTTCGCCAAAGAAGCGGACGCCCTTCATCAGCGCGCCGTCCGTGACGCCCGTGGCGGCAAAAATCATCTGGCTGCCGGGGGCAAGTTCCTGGGCCTCGTAGATCTTGTTTTTGTCTTTGATCCCCATCTTGGCGATGCGCTCTTCCAGTTCGGGCTTGTTAATCACGAGGCGCCCGAGCATGTACCCGTTCAGGCAGCGGATAGCAGCAGCGGTGATCACGCCTTCAGGGGCGCCACCCGAACCCATCACGCAGTGCACTCCGGTCCCGATGACGGCTGCAGCGATGCCGGCCGAAAGGTCACCGTCCCCGATCAACTTGATACGGGCACCAGCTTTGCGAATATCGGCAATCAGTTTTTCATGGCGGGGACGGTCCAGCACAATGACGACCAGGTCATCGACGCCGCGCTGCAGGCGGCGAGCGATGTTCTTCAGATTGTCGGCCACGGGCGCATCAAGATCGACGGCGTGCTTGCAGGAAGGGCCTACGACAATTTTTTCCATGTAACAGTCGGGAGCGTTGAGCAGCCCGCCCTTTTCCGAAGCGGCCAACACGGTGATGGCCCCGGGCGCGCCGGTGGCGCACAGGTTCGTGCCCTCCAGAGGATCGACCGCGATATCGATCTCCGGAACCTGACGTCCGTCAGGAAATTCAGCGCCCACTTTCTCACCGATATAGAGCATGGGCGCTTCGTCCCGTTCGCCCTCGCCGATGACGATGTTGCCGCGCATGGGAACCGTGTCCATGGTCTGGCGCATGGCTTCGGTGGCGACCTGGTCGGCCAGCGGCCGGTCGCCCTGGCCCATGGTACGGGCGGACGCGATAGCTGCTTTCTCCACCACGCGCAAGAATTCGAGCGCGAGGTCGCTTTCCATGTTGACCCCGAAGCCTTTCACCTTCGCTTCGGGACGAGTCTCTGTGGCCATGAGTGCCTCCGGGGGTATGAACCGGGAGACTATACCGCTTCGGGGGTTTGCATGGGAAGGGACGAGGGGGCTGGTGGAACTTGTCTAGTCAACTGAATTCGAAATGGTTCCAGCAGATTTCGAATGCGCAAGCCAACGATCAGGCCTGCGGCCGCGAAGTGCATCAAAGCAATCAGTGCGAAGCTATCTGTGAGTGCGTGGGTGCGATCATTGAGCAAACCGATTAGGTACGGCCTTGCGAGTCGACTTAGCTCCCTATTGCGGAAGTGCCGCGAGCGCCTGCTGCGCTTGTGAATGGCCGGGATGTTGTTTCAGCAGTTCCAGTAGAACGGTGCGCGCTTTCTGCGGCGCGCCCTCCAGCGCGTACAATCTTGCGAGGTTCAGGTAAGACTGGTCGAAGGCGGGCGCGGCCCGGATGCATTCCTCGAAACTCGCGACCGCCTGATCCCGCCGCTGCGTTCGGAGATACAACACGCCGAGATTGTTCAGCGCTTCGGGATATCCAGGGCGAAATTTCAACGCTTTCTGTAGATAGTCGTAGGCGCGATCCGGGTCATTGAGCTGTGCATAAACCATCGCGAGGCTGTAGTTTGCTTCCGGATCTTGCGGTCCCACGACCACCGCGCGCTCCAGCGTTTTCCTGGCTTCGTCCCATCGCTTCTGCTGGCGATACGCGTTCCCCAGATTGGTGAGCGCAACCAGATGATCAGGACTCAAGCGGAGTGATTCCTGAAAACTATGGATTGCTTCGTTGTAGTTTCCTTCCCGAGTGGCCAGCAGGCCGAGGTTGTTCCACGCATTCGGAAGCGTGCCCGGATAAATGGAACGAAGGCTGATTGCTCTTTCGAAACTCTGCCTTGCTTCGCGAGTTTTCTGCTGCCGAAGATATACGCTTCCCAAGCCGTAAAGAGCTTCGGCGCTGGTTGCGTCGTCGCGAAGTGCCTGCTCGAACGATGCCCGCGCCGGCTCCAGATAGTCGCGCTGGTAGAACACTGAACCGAGGGACAGATAGTTGCGGGAAAACTCCGAAGTGTGGCTGATGCCGGCAAAGGGCAATGCCCTCGCCAGCCTTTCCGCTGGCGTTGAGGGAATCTGCCGAAAATCTTGTTTCACGCGATTAGCATCGACGAGTCCCTGGTACACCTTCACGATCTCGCCCTTCTCATTAATCAGGAACGATATGGGAAGTCCGAGATCGCGGTGCCGGTCAAACAGGTATCGATAAAGAACGTTGTAAATACCCGCCACATCATCGGACGCGCGCAGCACGGGAAATGAAAAGTCCCCGAAGGCTTTCGTCGTCTTATCGTCATTCGATTCGTCGATCCGGATCGCGAGCAACTGCAAGCCGAAGCCTGCCCATCGTTGCTGGAGGCGGTCAAAAGCCTTCAACTGTTCGACACAATCGGCTGACGTTGCGGTCCAGAAATTGAGTAGGGCGGGCTTGCCTCGAAGGGAAGTGAGAGTGCGGGGCTCGCCAGTCGAATCTGGCAGCGTAAAATCTGGGGCAGTAACCGGCGCCAGCAGCCATGTTTCTGCGATGGCGGGAAGGGTCTCGCTCGTTGTGTGGTCGCTCTCGACAGGTGGATTGCTTCCCGACTTCAGGGCCTCGAAAGGTTCGACTCCAAATTGACTGGAGCCCTCCTCCACCAAAATTCTGTGGTTGATTGGAAGGCCTTGTAGTTCCTGCACCAGGCCACTGGGCCAGCGGATGGACGCTCGCACAGGGGTCTGGGTCGCACCCAAGCCGAAGAATAGTTCCTTGCTGTGTTGGGAGAGGAACCCGGAACCGGCTTGCAGGGAGTGAGTTTGGCGAAGCGATCCTGCTTCCACACTCACCACGGCTCCGATTGCATCACGATTGCTGTTCGTGCCGCGGAGTCGGAACACAATCGAGGGACCGAGTCCCGGAATCACGTTCTTCAGAACGCGCACCTGCGGGCCATTGCGATTCTTTAGGAATACTTCCAGACGGCCGTCGTGATCGAAGTCCGCCAGCGCGAAAGAGCGGCCATCCTCCAGGAAATCCAGCCCCACAGCCCCTGACACGTCAGAAAATGTGCCGTCGCGATTGTTCGCGTAAAAGACATTGCACTCGTAGCCGCTCCACGTGCCGTCGGCGCGGATAAGCTCGTTGATGGCGTTCCAGCCCTGTTCGTAGTCGGGAGAAGACTTGGCTTCGGCCGGGGACTTGCCGACCACTTGCCGCCAGAAAAAACTGTTCAGGTCCTCCGGGGAGGGCCCGGACACCATACCGTTGGTGACGTACAGGTCGGCATATCCATCGTGGTCAAAATCCCAGGAATCGTTCGCCCAGGACCAACGGCCCATGGACACTCCGGCAGCAGCACTGACATCGCGGAATACGCCGTCGCCGCTGGCCTGGAGCAGCGAATTGCCCATCGCGTGTTTACGGTAGAGACGCCGGGTTTCGTCAGAAGCGTCGGTCTGAAATATCTCCTGACTCGAAACTCGCATCCCGGCGGCGGTCCACATGTTGGCCACATATAGGTCCTCTGCGCCGTCGTTGTCGTAGTCGAGCCAGCAGACACTCATGCCTGCGCCGGGGTCTTCCGCGCCAGCCTGCGGCGCGATGTCGGTGAAAGTTCCATCGCCATTGTTGCGATACAGATTTTTTCGACCGAAGTCGTTCACCACATATAAGTCGGGCCAGCCGTCCCGATTGAAATCGCTCCATCCGCAGCAAAAGCTGTAGCGCGTGTTGTTCTGCTGGAGACCCGACCCAGCGGTTACGTCGCGAAAGGTACCATCCCGCTGGTTTCGCATCATGAAGTTGGGAGGCCCGTTCTGCGCGTCGTAATAGGGCAGGGGATACTTGTATTGGTCCGTACCCTGGTAGTAGCTGTAGAGGCAAAAGTAGATGTCGAGCCAGCCATCGCGGTCGTAATCAGCGAGGGCGGCGCCAGTGAAAGTTCCTTGCGGTGCGTTGGCGAAGTGAAAGGCCTCGGGCTTCTGGCGGAACTTGCCTCCGCCTTGGTTTAGAAAAAGCAGTGGACCGCTGGTACGCACGACAATCAGATCCTGACGACCATCATTGTCAATATCAGCGAAGAGGGCACAGGCGGTGTTTTCCAGGATTCCGACGCCCGACTGTTCCGTTATGTCCTCGAAGGTGCCGTCGCCCCGGTTGCGATACAGGCGATTGGGAAGACCCGCGGGCTGGCAAACATAGAGGTCGTCGAAGCCGTCGTTGTCGATGTCGCCGACCGAAACGCCATTGTGGCCATAGATGTCGATGCCGCAGGCGCCATCGAGAACGGTGCGCCAGTAGTCGGATCCCCGCAGTAGTTGTGCCGCGTAGGATGGATTGTGGGACAGGGCCTGGGCGCCAATGTCGATGAATACGGGATGCAGGGATCGGCTGCGCGTCTCCTCCAGCGCGTGCCAGCGGCGGAGACGAAATTCATCCGCTCCCACGGATTGCCATTCCAGTTCCCACTCGCCTAGTCGCTGCTCGCGGTAAAAGTCGCGACCCGTACCCACCAATTCGTAGAGAACGCGGGTTTGCAGCCGGCTGGATGGATCGGCGGAGGTCGATGCTGGGCCTGCATCAATGCTTGTTACCTGAAAATCAGCAGTGATGAACTTCTCCAATCCGCCCAACCAGTTTCGCAACTCTGTGAGATAAGCCCGCTTCTCGAGAGTGGACTGGCGCGCGAATCTACGCCGCCGCACCTCGACGGGGGGACCGGGCCTCACGAGTTGCTCTTCAAACTTCTGCAGAGGCGTTCCGGCAAAATCCTCTGTCAGAATTCCCTCGAAGGCCGCCACCTCGCCGGGAGAGTGGAGAAGGCCCGAGCGCCAATTTTCCAGAATGGCGATGATCCGATCTGCATACTTCTCGGTGACAAATTCGTCGAGACCCGGTTTGACTTTCAGCAGGGTGGCATCCAGTGGCCGCTGAGAGCGGTAGTGCGGATGCAGGTGAAACTCACTAGGGGCGGGAACAGTGTTCTGCGTCTTAAACCGGAATGCGGACGGAAAGGCGCGCCCGTGCAACGTGCCCGAGACAATGGCGGCCCCTTGGCAACAGCGCTTCAGAAAATTGCGTCGGCGAAGGTCTATCGCTGAACGCGTCTCCTCTGGCCGACTCAGAGCAACTCTCCCTGGAAATCCACCTGCGCGACCTGAACTCTGACAATGACCCCGAGGACCGACAAGGTTGAAATGACCTAGTAGTTTCGCACGCCCGCAATCTTCAACTTGATGCGGTACAGGCTGGTGCTGGCGGTGATGTAGAGCGTCTTGCCATCCTTGTCGCCCCACGCCACGTTGCTTACGCGCTCGGGAATCTTGACGGTGCCGAGATGTTTTCCTTCCGGCGAGATGATCCAGACTCCGCCGGGACCGGAGCCGTAGATATTTCCCTTGTGGTCGACGCGAATGCCGTCGGGGCTGCCGGGGGCCGGGTCGCTGGCGGAATCGAGGAAAAGTGCGCCGTCGGTGACGGAACCGTCGGGCTGCACGCGATAGCGCATCCAGATCTTCTTGCCCGAGTCGGCGATGTACAAAAATTTCTCGTCGGGAGAAAGCGCGATGCCGTTCGGCCTTGGAAGATCCTTGATGATTAATTGCAGTTTGTCGCGCTCCGGCTGGGCGCCCGGCTTCTGCTGTCGTGCCGCCGGAATGCGGTAAACCCCGTTGACTTGCAGTTCTTTGTTCGGATCGTTGTCGCCCTGGCTCGGCAGACCGTAAGGCGGATCGGTGAAATACAGCGAACCGTCGGATTTGTAGACAAGATCGTTAGGACTGTTGAGCTTCTTGCCCTGGTAGGAGTCAGCCAACACGGTAATCTGCGCCTTCGGGTCGACCGTTTCAAGACGCCAGACGTTCCGCCGGGCGTGGCCGGCGACGGTAACACGGCCATCGGGATCGAGCGTCATCCCATTCGAGCCCGGTTCCGGCCCTCCATAGGGCGCCGATCCGGTGTAACCGCTGGGATGAATGAAAACACTCGCGCCCTTGTCCTCGGTCCAGCGAACGATATTGTTCGCTGGAATTTCCGCGAACAAAAGGCTGTCTTCGCGCGTCCACACGGGTCCTTCGGTCCATTTGTCAAAACCGGTGGCGATCCGCTCCGCGACGGCTTTAGGGGCCACGATCTGATCGAGAGCGGAATCCAATTTTTGCACTTCCTGCGCGGATGCAGAACTGACAAGCGCGACCAGCAACACCAACATGGCACGCTGCAGCACAATCGTCATGCGCGGCATTGTACGACAAACCGGGAACGGTTCTCAGACATCGTTGTGGGAGGTTTCCTCAAGGACTTCTCGTCATGGCGATATGTGAAAGGCCCCTAGGCGTTGTAGTCTTGCCGATCCGTCTCCATCCGGTGGGCGCCACTAACTATAATGGTCGAGCAATGGGCGCGGCGTGGAATTTGGACATGGCGAGTCGATGCTGCCGACGATATTTCGCGATGTTGCTATCGCTGCTAGTCCTCGTCTGCGCTGGTGGTGATTCAGCTAGGTGCCAACAAGCCAAACCAAACGCTGCGGACACTCCAGAGACCCACCTTGGCAAGGGTTATGAGGCCCTGAAAAATGATCGCTACGACGAGGCCGTAAGCGAATTTCGGGCCGCGCTGGCCCTCGACCCGACACTCGTACAAAGGGCAAGATTCCCCCTGGCGGTCGCACTCTTCGAAATGCACAAACCCGAGGAGGCGCGCCGCGAGTTCGAGGAGGTGCGCCGTGAAGTCGGCGATCATCCCAACATTGCGTACTACCTGGGAAGACTGGATTTGGAGGTCGGAAACTACAAGGGTGCAATCCAGAACCTGACGAAGGCAGTAGCGAAACCTCCCTTTCCTGATACTGCCTATTACCTGGGATTCGCCTGTTTCAAGCAGGGGGACTTGGCCTCTGCCGAGAAATGGCTGAAAGAAGGGGCTAAGGCCAATCCGCGAGATGCCCGCGTGCAATACCAACTGGGATTCGTGTATCGCAAACTGGGTCAAGAGGACGAGGCCAGGAAGGCACTGGCTCTTTCGAAAGAGCTCCGTGAACGAGACACCAATGAGAGCCAACTTCGGCGGGAATGTGCGGAGAAACTGGAGCAGGGGCCGCGCGAAGAAGCTCACGCGTTATGCGACCAACTGTACGATCCCGACAATGCGGAGCTCCTGACCACACTGGGCACCCTTTATGGCCAGCACGGGGATCCCGAAAGTGCGCTGAAGCCGTTTCGTCGGGCGGCAGAACTCGCTCCGCAATCGCCCCAGATGCAGTACAACCTGGCCATGACGTATTACCAGTTACATCGTTTCGATGAGGCACAGGTGCCGCTCGCCGGCGCGCTCAAGCGTTGGCCCGACTTGTTTCCGTTGAACTCGTTGTATGGGGCCGTCCTGCTGCAGTTGGGAGAGGAAGAAAAGGGATATGCAGCCTTGCAGCACGCTCACGAATTGAATCCGCAGGATTCTGCGACCGCGGATCTTCTGTACGGCGCCGCTCTCGCACTTGCCAAGAAACGCCAAGACAAGCGGCAATACGACGAATCTCTGAGGTATCTCGGAGAGGCTGCACAGCTGCGGCCGAAGGATCCGGAACCGCACCAGCGAATGGCGGAAATCTATACCCTCACCGCCCGTTCGGCGGAGGCGACGGCTGAACAACGCGAGGCCGAGCGTCTGGCTAAAAACTCGGCGGACTAGAACTCCAGCGGTGCGGCTTCCCGCCGCAAGAAACGCGACGAGTTGGAACAATTCAGTTGGACTCCCCGGATGTACCCGCCGTTTGTTGAAAAATCAATCCAGCAGTCCGGAAGGGCCACGGCCACAAACTTCGTGCGGGACATCGCGGCCAGAGGACTTCCGCCCAAGCCTGGCACCTCAAGCTGGAGCCGGCCTTCCCGGACTGAGATTGATATGCCGGGATCATTGCCCGATTCGTCGACGTAAGTGCCTGCGTAGGATTGCAGGGTTTGCGCGTCGACCACAGGCACGGCCTGGGCGGAGCCGGATGTGTCAACGTTACGCTGCGGCGATATTGTGTTTCCTTGGAATGTCGACGCAGCGGGAGCCGCGCTCGAAGGCGCATGCGACTTGAAGACCAGCACGACTCTGCCCCGATCGGTATAGAGGGATTCGTCGCCCTCGGCAGTCGGGGCGGCCTGACCCGCTGATTTGGACTTCCATGCCTCCGGCGGGCTAATCACCGGCTGCTGAATCCAAACAAAGGTTGGATGGTTCCATGCGTATCCCATCGTCCAGCACACGCCGTTCAAAACTAGAACAGACAGAAAGGCTCCGTAGAGGAGAGCTTCAGTACGAGGCTTGCTGCTTTCGAATGTATGAAACAGGGGCGCCCCATTCGGGGTTGCAGGGACCGTGGGTTCTTCCCAAAATTCAGGACGCAGCGTCCACTGCCTCAGCAGCGAGACGATGCCATCGCCGAGCAGCCTGGCAGCGGCTAACGGTCCTTGCGTCTGATCAAAGATCGACAGCATCTCATCCGCGAACCGGCGTCGAAACCAGGACGGATGCGCGCGCAGCACACCGCGATAGATGAACCGGAGCATCATGCCCTCCTTGGTCTGGTCTGCAGGCGCAGCTTGCCTTCGCGCACCACGCTGTCGAGCCGGGCAATTTCCGCCGCCAGCACCCCGCGACCCAGTGAACTTAGGCGGTAATAACGCCGCCGGGGATCGTCATCCCCGGGACGATGGCCCAACTCCTCTACCAGGCGTCGGTCGATCAGCTTTTGCAGATTGTCGTAAAGCGTTCCAGGGCCCAGTTTGTACTGCCCGTCCGACTGCCGTTGGACTTCCTGCATGATCCCATAGCCGTGCAGTTCCTCGCCCGCCAGCGACAGCAGAATGTGAAGGGTCGCCGGAGAAAGGGGCAGGAACGAATTAGTATCTTCCTTCATACTCGGATACCGTTATATCGGAATCCGAGTCATATGTCAAGATCATCGATCCCCGGGTTGTGTGCGCGATCCAGGTGCAGGTAAGCCGGCCCCGGCTATTCGGGTAGACCCACCCGTCGCATTAAGTCGGCGTAGCGTGGATCAGAGCGGATGGAATCAAATGCTGGAAAGCGTATGACGTTGATCAATTCCTCGTCCGCCTCAGCGTAGGCCCTCTCGAGGTACTCGAAAGCTTTCTCCCGATCGCCATTGATGGCGAATGCCACCGCCTCTGGCGACATCCACTGATCCTTCGGGGCAATGGCCAACGTCAGAGCGAGATAACCTTTGGAATCCGGGCTGAACGAACCGGGCGCTGATTTGAACTTTCGCAGTTCGCTGACAGCCTCAGCGAAACGACCGGTCAGTGCATACAACACAGACAATTTGTAATGGACCGGCCGGAAGCTGGGATCACTTGCCAGTGTTCTCTGAAACTCAGCCAATGACTCGGGATAGCGGTGGGCCTGCATGAGGGTGGTAGCGTAGTTCGTGTTCACGATCATAGAAAGGGGATCCAATGATAAGGCGATGCGAAATTCTTCCAGCGATTGGTCCAGGCGTTTTTGGGGCGTAAGAAATACCATCCCGTAGAAGTAGTGTGCGGAGGCGCTATTGGGATTCAGTTCGAGGGCATGGTGAAATTCCTGCTCCGCGTCGTTCCACTTCCAGGCCTGGCAAAGCACGATCGCGCGAGTGGCATGGGCTTCGGGAAGAGACGGGTCCAGCTCTAATGCCCGCCGGGATGCCTGGTCTGCAATCAGGCGGGCCTGCTTGGAGGTGATTCCAGTATCGTATGCCGGTGCCACGGTGTAGGTGTCGGAAAGCCCGGTGTAGGCAAGTGCGTAATTTGGATCAGCAGCGATGGCTTGCTGGAAGAGATCGATACTCCTCTTAAGGCCCTCTGTCGTGCGCCCGTACCACAGCTGTCGTCCTTCCAGATACAGACGGTACGCTTCCGGATTGGCGGTGCCGGCCCGACCCAAACGCTGCTGCTGGTCGCTCTTGACGTGCGCTCGCAGGCGGCTGGAGAGGTCGCGTGAGATGTCTGCCTGGACTTGCATGACGTCCGACAGTTTGCGCTCGTAGTGAGAGCCCCAGAGCTCGGAACCGTCAGAGGTATTGACCAGATCGGCTTGCACAGCCACTTGTTCGCCGTGCTGCGTAACCCGCCCTATAAGAACAGCGCCGACCTTTAGGCTTGTGCCGATTTGACGCGGATCGTCCTGACTCCCTTTGAAACGGAACACGGTGCTGCGGGCCATCACCTTCAAGTCGGGCAATTGCGACAAAGCACTGATCAAGCTTTCGGTCATGCCGTCGCTCAGATACTCGTTGTTCGGGTCGGCGGTGGCGTTGACGAAGGGCAGCACGGCGATGGAGCTGACCTGTCCGCCCGCTGTGCTTCCGCGCAGGAAGAACACTCCGACAGCAGCGGGGACCAGCAGAATCGCGGCCACCCCACCGATCCAATAATTGCGGGCGCGACTCGGTGTCGCCGCAGACGTCACGGAGGATGAACTCTCCGAGGCCTTCACGCCGACCGCTGACGAGACGCCCATGGAGCGTCCGGAGTCGAGATCCCGCTTCAAACGCGCCAGATCGCTGCGCAAATCGGCTGCACTCTGATGGCGGAGGTTCCGATCCTTCTCCAACGCTTTGTAGATGATGCGCTCGAGATCCGCCGGCAAGTCTGGATTCAGCCGCATGGGAGAGACGGGCGTCTCATCCAGAATCGCTTTGAAGATGACTGGGGAACTCTCGCCGCGAAAGGGCACGGTTCCCGTCGCCATTTCGTAGAGGACCGAGCCAAACGAAAAAAGATCGCTGCGTCCGTCCAGTTCTCTGGCACGCGCCTGCTCCGGCGACATATAAGAAACGGTGCCCAAGGTCGAACCGGGGCTGGTCAGGTGCTGCTCGTCGAAAGTGCGCGTGTTCTCCGATGCGACTGCGCTGGACGACGAACTGGTAGCCGCCACCTTCGCCAAGCCAAAATCGAGGATCTTCGCGTGTCCCCGGCTGGTCACAAAGATGTTGGCAGGCTTGATGTCGCGATGCACGATTCCCTTCGCGTGCGCGGCATCGAGCGCATCGGCCATTTCCATCGCCAGAGAAAGCAAAGTTTCGTTATCGAGAGGACGTCCGCCAATCCGGTGCTTCAGCGTCGTACCATCCAGAAACTCCATGGCAATGAACGAATGGCCGTCGTGCTTGCCGATTTCGTAGATAGTGCAGATATTGGGATGGTTCAGCGCCGAGGCCGCCCGCGCTTCTCGACGGAAGCGTTCCAGAGCCTGCGGATCTCGGGCGAGTTCATCGGGCAGAAACTTCAACGCCACAAAGCGGCCAAGTTCGGTGTCTTCGGCCTTGTAGACGACGCCCATACCGCCGCCGCCCAGTTTGTCGACAATGCGGTAGTGCGAGACAGTTTCCCCGATCATGGAGTCTGGTCATGTTAGGCGGGATTGTGAAGCAGGTCAATGAGACCCAAGTGCCCCGGAGTCCCCGTGCGGGTACCCCATCCTTGCCGCGTACTTTGCGGCAGAGCGGGGGATTTTGCTACTCTAAGAAGTTTTCGCGCACACTCCGGTTCCACCTAGAGGTCCACACTTTATGTCAGCCATAAAATTCCGCGGCGTAGATTTCATCGAATTCGATTCCTTGCTCTCGGACGATGAGCGCCTGGTTCGCGACACCGCCCGCAAGTTCATCGAGGACAATCTTGTCCCTATCATCGAAGAATGCAACCGCGCCGGCCGCTTTCCCCGTGAATTGGTCAAACCGATGGCCGATCTGGGTTTTTTTGGCGCCAGCCTCAAAGGCTACGGCTGTGCGGGCATGTCGAACGTGGAATACGGTCTGGTCACCCAGGAACTGGAGCGGGGAGACTCGGGCGTGCGCAGTTTCGTCAGCGTACAGTCGGCTCTCGTGATGTATCCCATTTACACTTTCGGCTCCGACGAGCAAAAAAATACCTGGCTACCCGCCCTGCAAAAAGGCGAGAAGCTCGGCTGCTTTGGCCTCACTGAGCCCGACTTCGGCTCGAACCCGGGCGGTATGCGCACCCGCGCGAAGAAATCGGGCAAAGAGTATGTGCTCAATGGCGAGAAGATGTGGATCACCTCCGGCACCATCGCCGACGTCGCGGTGATCTGGGCCAAGGTGGAGGACGAAGGCGACAAGGTCCGCGGCTTCCTGGTGGAGACCGATCGTGCCGGCTTCAAGGCGGACGACATCCACGGGAAGTGGTCGTTACGCGCCTCGGTCACGTCTGGCCTTTCGCTCCAGGACGTGCGCGTACCCGAGTCAAACCTGATGCCCGGCACGGATGGCCTGAAGTCTCCCCTGATGTGCCTGAACCAGGCGCGGTACGGCATTGCGTGGGGCGCCATCGGAGCGGCCATGTCATGCTACGACTGTGCTCTGCAGTATTCGCTGCTTCGCAAGCAGTTCCGCGACCAGCCCATCGCCTCGCACCAACTGGTTCAGGAAAAGCTTGCCTGGATGATCAACGAAATCACCAAGGGCCAGCTGCTCGTGCTGCAGGTTGGCCGCCTCAAGGACGCCGGCAAAGTCGGGCATCAGCACATATCGATGGCGAAGCGCAACAACGTCTGGATGGCCCTGGAGTGTGCCCGCCTGTCGCGCGACATCCTGGGCGCGAACGGCGTAGCCGACGACTACCCGATCATGCGCCACCTGATGAATCTGGAATCCGTAAAGACCTACGAGGGTACACACGACATCCACACCCTGATCATCGGACAGAGCGTGACCGGGATCGACGCGTTCTGAGTCCATTCCAGGAAAATCGATGCTGGATAACGGTTGGTAGACGGGCGAAGGCTGCAGCCTTCGCTGCTGTGTTAGCCAATCGCACGCATTGCGTTACAATGCGACCGTTCCGCGGAGACCTACGATGAGGAAGTGTTTTCGCATCGGTTCCATCCTGCTGGTGTTCGGCCTGTGCTCTACACTGGCTCTCGACGCGCGTTCCCAAACCAAGACCGCAAAAGCAGCCGCCAAGCCCACTTCTAATGCGAGTCCGGGTCTTGCGGATTTCGATGGGTATGTCGAACGAACCATGTGCGAATGGAAAGTTCCGGGCGCGGCCATCGTGATCGTAAAAGACGGGAACATTATTCTCAGCAAGGGTTACGGCCTGCGCGATGTGAAGAATAATTTGCCAGTCACCAAGCAGACCCTGTTTCCCATCGCCTCGATTACCAAGTCCTTTACGGTGGCGACTCTGGGGACGCTCGCCAGCGAAGGCAAGCTGGACTGGGATAAGCCGGTGCGGGAATATCTTCCCGACTTCCGCCTGTCCGATGACGTCCTAACCGCGCGTGTGACGCCACGCGACCTGGTTACACACCGCACCGGCCTGCCCCGCCACGATGCCACCTGGTATCGCTCCGGACTCGAACGCGAGGAGATGTACGCGCGTCTTCGCTACCTTGAGCCCAATCGCGACCTGCGCCGCGACTTCCAGTACAACAACCTGATGTTCATGACGGCCGGCTACTTGGCCGGCAAGCTTGCGGGCAGCAGTTGGGAGGATGCCGTCAAGACGCGCATCTTCGACCCGCTGGGTATGAAAAGTTCGAACTTCGATTTTGGCGAATCGTTTAAATCTGCCGCCGATGTGGCGCACGCCTATCGCAAGGACGACAAGGAGGTGGCTAACGAGGTTCCCGTCTACACGGGCGACAAAGCGCTCGGCCCCGCTGGTTCGATCGTCTCCAACCTTTCCGACATGACGCAGTACCTGCTCATGTACATGAACCAGGGCAAGAAGGGAGAGCGGCAGATCATTTCGGTGGGTGACATCCGGCAGATGATCAGCCCGCAGATGATCATTCGCAGTTCTGATCTCGATCCCGAAATTGGTTACCCACACTACGGCATGGGCCTGTTCGTCACCACTTATCGCGGGCACAAGTTCGTGGAACACGGCGGCAATCTCGATGGCTTTTCCCTCTTAATCTCATTTCTACCCGATGACCACATCGGAAGCGTGATTCTGCTCAACATGGACGGCAGCAGCTTGCGCGAAGTCCTTGCTTACAACATCAACGAGAGGTTGCTCGGCCTGGATCAGGTTGACTGGAACAAGCGCCAGCACGACCGCTATCTCGCCTTCAAAAAAGCTGAGGACGATGCACGGGAGAAGAACTATGTTCCGCGCCGTGAGAATACGCAGTTCTCGCATGCCATCGATGAGTATGTGGGTGAATACTCCCATCCTGCCTACGGCACGGTTCAGGTCGAGCGGGTGGCAAACAGCGACAAGGACTTGAAGGTCACCTACCACACCATGCAGTCCACGGCGTAGCACTGGCACTACGACGTATGGCGGGTGCCGCACAACCCGCTCGATCTGCTGCAGGAAACCGAGATCATGTTCAACACAGATTGGGAGGGAAATGTTGCGAGCCTGTCCTGTGCGATGGAGCCCAACGTGAAGGACATTGTCTTCACGCGAATGCCGGAACGGCGGATGCACGAGCCTTCATTCCTGCGGCCGCTGGCAGGCGTCTACCAAATCGCTGATTTCACGATGCTCGTCAACCTGCGCGCAGACAATGTGCTGACCATCACGTTGCCGAGCCAGAGAATCTATGAACTGGAGCCCGTGCGCGGATACACGTTCTCCTTCAAGGGAGAGAATGGATGGACAGTGGATTTCAAGCACGACGATAAGGGAGCCGTCACCGAGTTTTCGCTGAACCAGGCCGGGTCCAGCTCAATCTACCGGAAAACCCAATAGATCGCCGACGTGCGGGAGTCGGTGTTCTTTCGGACGTTGACAAGGTTGCGCCGAGTCGCCAAAACTCACCTTCATGGACGTTCTCAAGAATCTTTTTGAGCAGCACTTCCACACGCCGGTTGAGCGCGTCGTGCCGCTGCAGGGCGAACTCGGAGGGTCCGGCCGCAAGATCATCCGGCTCACGGGTGCAGGACAGAGCGCGATCGGTATTCTCTACGGGGTGCGCGAGGAGAACGCCGCGTTCCTCGAGTTTTCTCGACATTTTCGACGCCACGGTCTGCCGGTGCCTGAAATATACGCGGAGGATTTGGCGCAGGGCGCCTATCTCGAGCAGGACTTAGGTGACACAAGTCTATTTGAATTTTTGTCGAAGCACCGCACCGGCGAAGATGTTGCCCCGCCAGCGGCGGAAGCCTATCGCAAAGTGGTGGCCGTGTTGCCACGCTTTCAGGTAGAGGCGGGTCGCGACCTCAACTACAAAGTGTGTTACCCGCGCGGTAGCTTTGATCGCCAGTCCATCAACTGGGATCTGAATTACTTCAAATACTACTTTCTCCGGCTGGCAGGGATCCCCTTTAACGAACAGGCGCTGGAAGACGACTTCAGCCGCCTGACCAAGTTCCTGCTCAGCGCGCCGCACGATTACTTTCTCTATCGTGACTTCCAGTCGCGCAATGTCATGTTGCCCGGGGGCGAGCCGTTCTTTCTCGACTATCAGGGTGGGCGGAAAGGCGCCCTGCAATACGACATCGCTTCGCTTCTGTACGACGCCAAAGCCGACCTGCCACCCGAGCTGCGCCAGCAATTGCTCGAACACTATCTCAATACGCTTGTACGCTACATCGACCTGGACCGCGCGGCCTTCATGCAGCACTACTATGCCTACGTCTACGTGCGCATTTTGCAAGCGCTCGGCGCCTACGGTTTCCGAGGCTTCTATGAGCGGAAGGCGCACTTCCTGCAGAGCGTCCCATATGCGCTGAAGAACGTGCGCTGGCTGCTGCATCACGTCAAGCTGCCGATTGCGCTGCCTACGCTCCTCGACGCCTTCAACTGCATGCTGGCTTCGGAAAAGCTGCAAGGTCTGGCTTCCGAGGCGGACAACCTGGTCGTGCGAATCTTCAGTTTTTCTTTTCACCGAGGCTGGCCAAAAGATGAAAGCGGGAATGGCGGGGGATTTGTTTTCGATGGTCGCAGCCTGCCTAATCCCGGGCGTGAAGAGCGATTCAAGACTCTCACCGGAAGGGATGCGCCAGTCATTGACTATCTCAACCAGCAAGAGAGCGTGCATCAGTTCTTCGCCAGTGTCCTATCCTTGGTGGATGCTAGTGTCAACGAGTACCAGCGCCGGGGGTTCAAGCACTTGATGGTGTCATTTGGCTGCACGGGCGGGCAGCACCGGTCCGTGTACCTGGCTGAACAACTGGCGAAACGTCTGCGGGGCAGAAACGGCGTTGAAGTAGTGGTGCGGCATCGCGAGTTGGAGAAGCTGGCCGAATGAAAGCGATGGTGCTGGCTGCCGGCCTGGGAACACGCTTGCGGCCGCTCACCAATGATCGCCCGAAGGCGCTGGTGGAAGTCGCCGGCCGAACCCTGCTGGAAATCACGCTCGCTCGCCTGCGTTCCTTTGGAATTCGCGAGGTGATTATCAACGTCCATCACTTCGCGGACATGGTTGTGCAGTTCCTCAAGTCTCGCGACAACTTCGGCTTGCAGATCGAAATCTCACGTGAGGAGCAACTGCTCGACACCGGCGGCGGATTGAAGAAAGCTGCGCATTTCTTCCTTGAAGGCTCCGCCCGTTCAGACGAGCCGTTCCTGTTGCACAACGTGGATGTGATCAGCACGATCGACCTCAGCCGAATGATGCAAGTTCACCGAGAGCATCAGGCGCTGGCCACTCTTGCGGTTCAGGACCGCGTTACGTCTCGTCCCCTGCTATTCGATGACCTCGGTCAGCTCTGTGGCCGGGTGACAGGACCCGACCAGGAACGCGAGATGGTTCGCCCGGTCGCACAGGCTCAGCCCCTGGCCTTCTCGGGCATCCACGTAATATCTCCGCGCTTGCTCCGGATGCTGAGTGAAGACGGCGTATTCTCGATCATCACCTCCTACCTGCGCGTGGCGTCACAGGGAGAGCACATTCTCGCTTTTCGCGCGGATGAGTACTCCTGGCGTGATTTGGGCAAGCCCGAGAACGTGAAACAAGCAGAACGGGATTTGCAGAGCAAATGAACATACCTGCCTCGTGACACAGGGAATTCTCGAAATCCGGATGCTATGCTCATCCTCCGACCAGCCAGTCGAACCCGAAATGTCATGATCCAGAAACTGCTTGCAACTTTCGTCATCCTCGCGGCCTTCGTTCCCGCACACGCCAAAACGGAATTCGGCAAGCTGCAAGGCGCCGAGTTTCGCATCGACGTTCCGGACAACTGGAATCACGGCGTGGTGGTCTACTGCCATGGCTACGATCCGCATCCAGCTGGTATTGGATATGATCCGGCCAAACCTCTTCCGCCGGAACTCGCCGTGTTCATTAAAGATGGCTATGCCCTGATCCAGTCTGGCTATTCTGCAGGTGGATGGGCGCTGGAGCAGGCCATTCCCGACATCGAGGCGCTGCGTAAGTACTTCGTCGAGAAGTACGGGCAACCCAAGGATACGTATCTTACGGGCCATTCCCTGGGCGGGCTGCTCACGGTTTCGATCCTCGAGAAATCTCCTGAGCCCTATGTTGCCGGGCTCGACCTGTGCGGGGTAGTCGGCAATGCCACTACGGTTCTTAGCCACGCTTTCGATTTGCGCGTGCTCTTCGACTATTTTTTCCCCGGCGCGCTTCCGTCGCCGATAAAAGTTCCCAAGAATTACGAGGTCACCCAGCAGCTGACGAAGCAGATTTATGATCTTCTATCCGCCAAGCCCCAGGCAGCCGCCACCATCCGCAAATTGGCGGGAGTGCGTACCAACAGAGATCTCGCCTCAGATATGGTATTTGGTACCTACGTGCTGAAGGACATCGAGCAGCGTGCGGGCGGGAATCCTTTCGACAATCGCGACACGATCTACACAGGCACGGCTGACGACAATGCGCTGAACGATGGTGTCAAGCGCTACGCAGCCGAGCCCGGCGCACTCGCTTACCTGCAGCGCTATCAGACGCTAACGGGACATCTTACTCGCCCTGTGCTTGCCATACACACGACCTACGACCCGCTCGTGCGTCCTTCCATTCCCAACGATTACTCCCTCCTTACACGTGAAGCAGGCTCCGGCGACATGTTTGTGCAGCAGTACGTGAAGCACGAGGGACACTGCAACATCACTGCGGACGAAACTAAACGGGGTTTTAGGGAGTTGCGCCGGTGGGTGGAAACAAGGCAACCCCCTCAGGCGGGCTGGTTGCACTGACACTGGTATCGCGCTGCGCTAAGATCGATCCAGCGCCCATGAGTCAGAATTCGCTCCATACCGCTCGCCTGCTGTTGCGGCCTTACTCCCTGGGGGACGTCGCGGCTCTCGTCCGTTTAGCCGGAGCCCGTGAAGTTGCCGCCACTACGCTGCGCATTCCGCATCCCTACCGCGAACAGGATGGGATCGATTTCGTTACCTCGTGCCAGGAGAAGAAAGGCCCTCGCTATGCGATCACGACCCGCGACACTGGCGAACTGTGCGGCGGCATTGGTCTCGAGATCGAGCCTGCGCACCACCGCGCCGAACTGGGCTACTGGATCGGCGTTCCTTACTGGGGTCGTGGTTACGCCACCGAAGCGGCTGTTGCAGTTGTAAAGCAAGGATTTGACACGCTCGGCCTGCACCGCATCTATGCCTCACACATCGCAGGAAATCTAGCTTCCGCCCGTGTTTTACAGAAAGTTGGAATGGTTCACGAAGGGTGCCTGCGTAGCCACAACTGCAAGTGGGAGAAGTTCTACGATCTCGAGTGCTATGGCATCTTGAGGACCGATCGGTGACTGACCGTGCGAGCACGCCGATCTTCAACTAGAAGAGTTCAAGCTTCTTTCTAAAGCATTAACCCGATGTTCCCGACGCGAAAATCACTCTAGTTTCAATGGGGCTGGGGCGATACCGCCGTTGCGGTCAGTTTCACCGTATTCGATCCCGTTCTGCAATGCGTCTGCGCCTGCATAGTGCGATGTCGCAAGCCGCGCCATCACCGGCGCCCGAGCGTGCACTTCCTGATGAGCAGGTCGAGCTACTACGTGGTTCGGTGCAGGCAGGCGTGGTGGCGCAATTTGTTATCGCGATCGCAGCCGCGGTCGGCCTCCTCTACTTGCTCAAACTGGTGTGGATCACCGTGCTGATCGCCGCGCTGCTGGCGTTTGCGCTCGATCCATTTGTGGTGGCTCTTGCGCGCGTGCGGATCCCGCGCGCGGCGGGCGCTGCCGTCGCGCTCTTTCTGTTGCTTGCGGTGTCACTCGCACTCACATTCTTCTTCTACAACCGCGCTGTCGATTTCATCGACGAACTCCCTAATTTTTCGGCCACGATTCGCGACGACCTGCGTAAACTGCAAGCCCAGGCAGATAAATTCGAAAACAGCACCCGATCTGTGCTGCCGGAAGACAAAGGCAGAAAGCCGATTCCCGTGCAGGTGCAGCAGGCCCCTGGTCTGACCAAGCTGATCACGTCGGGCGCCAGTCAGTTTGCCGATCTGGTGCTGGCCATTGGTTTCGTGCCGTTCCTGATCTATTTCATGCTTACCTGGAAAGAGCACGTGCACTCGGCCACCTTGCATGTATTCCCGAAGGAAAAGCGCTTGGTGGCCTATCGCACGATCGGTCGTATTTCGGAGATGGTACGCAGTTTTATCGTGGGCAATCTGTTCGTTGGCTTGCTGAATGCAATCGCAACCACGGCCGTCTTCTGGTATGTGCACCTGCCATATTTCTATTTCCTGGGAGTGATCAGCGCATTCGCGGGGCTGATCCCTTATCTGGGACTCTTCTTCGCCCTGCTTGCCCCGCTGGCTGCAGGAATGGGGGTGCTCACCAAGTCAGAACTGGTCATCGTTCTCGTTGCCGTTGTCGTCTTTCATGTGCTCAGCATGAGTGTGCTCTATCCCAAAGTGATTGGCCGGCGCTTGCGCCTGAATCCGTTGGCGGTCGCCCTATCTCTGCTGTTCTGGGCCTGGATCTGGGGCGCTTTTGGATTGATCCTCGCGATCCCGCTGGTGGCGAGCACAAAGATCATCTGCGATTACACCGAACCCCTGCAGGCTCTCGGAGATTGGCTGGGCGACTGATCCTTCAGGATTGCTCAACGACAAGGGCTCTGCGCGAACCGGTGGGCGAAAGTCGCCCATTCGATTTCTTTCGCCGACGCGCACGGCGCGTCACCCGTACAACTCTGTCAGCAACTCATACGCGCGGCGGAGGTGTGGAATCACGATGCTTCCGCCAACTACAAGAGCCACGTTGAGAGCCTCCTCCTGCTCGGGTCGGGAGGCTCCGAGCCGGTAGGATTGAATAATGTGATACTGAATACAATCGTCACAGCGCAGTCCCGCCGAGACCACCAGTCCCATCAACTCCTTGTATTTCGCTGGAATCGCGCCCTCCAGATAGGTGTTGTGATCGATATTGTAGAAGCGTTTGACCAGGAAGTTGTCGGCCTTGTCGACGTTTTCGTTCAGCCGCGTGCGCGCCTCCAGAAAACGCCGCGCGATCTCACTCTTGTCTGCCACTTGCCGGTCCGTAAAAAGATATGTTGGTTCTTTTCGTTCGTTGCTCATGGCGGAAGGCTAGCAGAATTTCACAGGGACCCGGCGGAGGGTCCGGTCTGTGAGGCTCAAGGGATAGCCAACGCACTGCCGGCTGGTAAGATGAACCCCCACTGTTCAGTCGACTTCATGGAAACGAGGGGAAAATGATCTCTGGCAGAAACCTTGGACGTCGCATCGCCGTTCTGCTGCTCTGCCTGGTCGCTCGCGTCTTCGCGCAATCTCCGCAATCTCAGGGCTACTTCAAATATCAGAAGGTCATGATCCCCATGCGGGACGGAGTGAAGCTAGAGACAGTCATTCTCACACCGCGTGACCAGCAGAGCGCCTTGCCCATCTATTTCAGCCGCACGCCCTATGGAGTTCCCAAGGAGGATGCGTTCGCGGGTTTTCATCCGGACGCGGATAGTGTGTACGCCGACGGCTACATTCGGGTGGTGCAAAACATTCGCGGGCGCTTTGAGTCCGAAGGCTCGTTCGAGATGGTCCGGCCGCCGCGCTCGTTGAGGAATCCGAAAGCGACCGACGAAGTCACGGACGCGTGGGACTCCATCGACTGGCTCGTGAAAAATGTGCCTAACAACAACGGACGGGTGGGCATCGCCGGAACTTCCTATGATGGCTGGTTAGTCATGGAGGCCGCACTGAACCCGCACCCGGCGCTCAAGGCAGCCGTCGAACAGGCGTCGCCCGAAGACATGTTCGCTAACGATGACTTTCATCACAACGGCGCCTTCCGCCTCAGCTACGGCTTCGAGTACTCGGCGCTGCTGGAGACTTCGCGCACGGAGAATCATGATTTCAAGTTCGACCGCGGCGACACCTATGACTGGTACCTGACCCTGGGGGCCCTCTCCAATGCGGACGCCAACTACTTTCACGGCCTGATTCCCACCTGGGATAACTTCGCGCAGCATCCCAACCGTGACGATTTCTGGAAAGAGCGCGCGCTGACGACTTACGTAGGCGAACCAAAATTACCAATCTTGCACGTTTCCGGCTGGTGGGACCAGGAAGACATGGTAGGTCCGCAAACGCTTTATGCCGCCATGGAGAAGCACGACCCACAGCATCGCAACTACTTCATCGCCGGGCCCTGGAATCACGGTCAGTGGGGCGGTACCGGCCTCAGCCTGGGGCCCATACAATTTGGCTCCGATACTTCCGCGTACTATCGTCAGCAGATCTACCGGAAGTGGCTTGCGTACTGGCTACACGGCAAGGGCCCATCCGAATTTCCGGAAGCGCAAGTCTTTCAGACAGGGTCGAACCGCTGGCAGAGCTACGACGCATGGCCCCCGCGCGCTGGTATCACGCCCAGGCGTCTCTATCTGCAAGCGGGCGGAAAACTTTCGTTCGGTGCGCCCACCGGTTCGACCAAAGGGTATGACGAATACGTAAGCGATCCGGCCAATCCAGTGCCGTATCGACCCCGCCCAGTGACGCCCACTTATCCCGGACCCGAGTGGCCGGTGTGGCTGGTGCAGGATCAAGTGTTTGTCGATCATCGCAACGATGTTCTGACATTTTCTACGGAGCCGCTGAACGAAGACGTCACCATCACCGGTAACGTAGCGGCGGAACTGTTCGCTTCGACTTCGGGCACCGACAGTGACTGGATTGTGAAACTGGTGGATGTTTGTCCCGCCGATGCCACCTACAATACCGCTACCCGGCAGCCGATGGCGGGGTTCCAACTGATGGTCAACTCGGAAATCTTGCGCGCGCGCTTTCGTGACAGCCTCAGCGATCCGAAAGCCGTGCCCGCTAATGAAGCGGTGAAGTACACCCTCGATCTACATGCAAATGATCACGTCTTCCGCAAAAAACATCGCATCGCAGTCCAAGTGCAGAGCAGTTGGTTTCCGGTCTACGATCGCAATCCACAGCGCTATGTGCCCAACATCTTTAAGGCCTCCGCATTGGACTATCAGAAAGCCACGCAGCGTCTGTATCATTCGGCCGCCCAGCCCTCGGCCATTCTTCTTCCGGTCAACACCAACAGCGTTGTTCCTGAAGATGCCCCCGACAGCTGCTATCCACCGCTGAAGTTGCAGGAGAAGATCGACGCCGCCAAGCTCGACAGCTATGCGGGCACTTACCACACGCCGAACTTTCCGATCATGATTACGCGCAAGGGAGACGCCCTCTCCTCCGACATTCGCGGGGAGAAGGAAGATTTGTTTCCGGTCTCAGAGACGACTTTCTTTTCAAAAGGGAATTGGGAGTTCACCTTTGCTCCCGACAAGGACGGCAAGGTGCGGGCCCTGGCGATTCGAGATGATACAAACCGCGAAATTGTGGCTTTGCGTTCTGAGTAGGTTCTCCGTCGGACAATCGGTGGCACGTGACCTATGTTCTGTTCTAAATAGGGTGCGCTATCGTCTGTCTTTGGCTGTCAACACATCCACGAACATCTTGTAGAACCTGTCCTTGTCGAGATCGACCTGTACTTCAACGGGCGGCACGTTGATCTTGGGTTTGTCATGGTCCGTCCACGTTAACGTGTTCCCGTAGCCTGCGCCGCGTTCCAGTTCGATGTCCATGTACCGGGTTTCTTTTTTCGTGATCAAACTAGGATCGAGCCACGCCAACGCTGCCAGTTCGTCCCACAAGTAGTTGTATTCGCCATGCAGGCGCGCATACTGACCCACGTAACGCGCGGCGGCGGAGTTGCCAGCTTTGATCTTGTCAATCAACTCGGTTGTCATTCGGGTCTTCACGGAAATGTCCACCGGAGTGCACACGATCTTTTTCCAGGGAGCCCGCAGAGTGATGTGAGCGGCCTCGGGATCGAACCATAGATTGAACTCGCGCCGAGGGGTATTGATGAACTCGGGATCGTCTGTCACTGGGCTTAAGCTGGCCCCCATGAAGACCAGTTCCTTGGCCAGTCCCGCAAATTCCGGATCGATTGAGATGGCCAGCGCCAGATTGGTCATGGGGCCGCCAGCGTAAATCGTCACCTCGTGCGGATACTTGTGAACCATGCGCACCAGGAAATGGGCAGCGTCCTCGTCGATCACCTTCGTGGTCGGCTTGCCCTCCGGCATGTCTCCCAATTGATCTGGTGGATGGTAAAAGCGCGGCGTCCACGCGCCCAGCCACGCGAACGTACCATAGAGCTGTTCGAAAATTTCGGTCTCGTCCTTCCGCCGAACCAGCGGATACTCGGCTCCTCTGACCACTGGGATATCGGTCCTCCCAATAAGTTCCAGCATGCGCAGAGTGTGCGCCACCTCCGCGTTGAGCCACATATCGCCGGTCACGACCGTGATGCCCAGCACCTCCGTGGCGGGCGACTGGATCAACAACAAGGTCGACTGCAGATCGGTCCCGGCAGGGCCGGCCGCATCCTGATCGATGATGAGTTTCCGCTTCTCTTGCGCCCAGCACGCGCCGCACATCGCTAGCGCTACTACTCCAGCCACAATCCGGAGCCCGTTCAATTTCATCCTTCACCTCTAGTTTAGTTAGTCGTCAGTCTTCAGTCGTCAGCAAGAGCGGATTTTCCTAACGACTGATAGCTGGCGACCGACGACTGAGAACTGCCTGCTGTGCCTTCCCCGACAGCCGGCCGATCAGCAATTCGAAGAACCTAGCAGAGTCCACATCGACGGCGACATTGGCGTTGGGGACAAACTTTTCGCGCACCACCGGAGATGTCCGCGTGCTGGCCAGAGTCGGTGCTGATCCCCGAATCGGCATGTTCAATGCTGCTTGCTTTTCCATTTCGGCGCGGCGGCGCAAATCCCCTGAGCTCGGACTGTATCCCAGGGTCTCGCCCGCTGTCAGCTCACCCGCGGTCTCGACGTCGACGTAGTATTCCCGCCATTTCAGAATGGATGGATCGAGAAATGCTGCCACCGCGAGCGAGTCGTGCATGTTGGGCCCAACCAGGAAGCCCTGGTCGCGATGATGCTGGATGGCATTGCGAGCGATTGTGGCCGCGGCCTGGCTAACCGCGTCCCGCCCCGCCTCCAACATGTGCAAGTGCTCATTGGTGAGGGAGGTCTTGCGGGTGACGTCAAGTCCCACCATCGTGATCGGAATGCCCGACTGGAAGACGATTCGCGCCGCTTCAGGATCCACATACACGTTGAACTCTGCCGCCGGAGTGATATTCCCGCCCGAAAGCGAGCCCCCCATCATCACGAGTCCCCGCACCATGGATGCGAGCTCCGGGTCGGAGGTCAGGGCAGCAGCAATGTTGGTAAGCGGGCCGATCGTCAACAGCGTCAGCTCTCCGGGATATTTTCGAACCACGCTGCGAATGAGGTGCGCGGCCGGCTCGTCGACCGCCTTGATCTTCGGTTCAGGAAAGACGGCGCCGCCCAAACCATTCTCGCCGTGCGCATAGGCGGCCGTTACAAGTCGGCGAACCAGAGGTGTTCGGGCGCCCGCAGCCACAGGGATTTCGGTCTGACCTGCGATTTCGACCATGCGCAGAGCGTTGGGAAGGGTCAGCTCCAATGGCACATTGCCGGCAACCGCCGTGATCGCCTCGATCTTCAACTCTGGAGAACGCATGGCCAGCAGCAATGCCAGCGCATCGTCCACGCCTGGGTCAGTGTCGAGAATGACGCGAAATGGATTGTGGTTACCTTGGGCTGGCGTCGTGCCGCTCGATGTTTGCGCCGCGAGAGACGGGGCCGCAACACTGGTTAAAGCCAGAGCGCCGGTTGCCGACGCCACAAACTCACGTCTTGTCCAGCGAGTGGGTCGTTTGATATTCATGGATTCGCTTTCCGTACGACAATCGACCGTCGATTGCCGATCGCGGGCACTAAATACTAAAATAAGCGGGCCAAGTGCGCACGGCCGATCTCAGAACACCTCCGCTTGTTCCTCCTATGGTCCTCCGCCTGAGCGCAGCATTGTGGAGAAAGCTTCGGGTCCCCGTACTGGTCTGTGGAACAGCAGCCGCCCTTCTTTGTTCAGCAGTTCATGCGCAATCCAGTGACGTCGCCAAACCTGCGACTCTGCAGGGAATGGTGCGTGACTCGCAACAGCACGCCGTCGTCAGCGCGAAGGTTCATCTGCAAGCAAAAAATGGGACGCAAATCGCAAATGCAATCAGCGACGCAAACGGACAATACCTTTTCCAGTCTCTGCAGCCTGGCGCATACAGCCTGCGCGCTGAACTCTCCGGCTACGATAACGCCACGTTTGGCCCGCTGTTTCTCAAACCCGGAGAAACGAAACGGATCGATCTGACCTTTGGGCCTGCGAAGTCCGCCAGCCCTCCAAAGCCTTCGCAACCCGAGTTCTTCGACGAACCTCAATTTACGGTCGCCGGCGTGAGCGACACCACGAATTTCGGCGGACACGGCTCCGACACCGTGGTGCGCACAACAGAGACCCTCGCCAAAGAGACCGTTTCACTCAGCGACGCATCGCCCAATGCTGTTGCGCCCTCGTCTTCTACTGCTTCTGCCGCGGCGCGGGAAATATCCTTGCGCCAAGCCGTGAAGGAGAGTCCAGAGGGTTTCGAATCCAACCACAATCTTGGGGCGTATCTTGTGGCCGAGAAGAAAGCCCGCGAAGGACTCCCGTATCTGGAAAAAGCCTCCCGCTTGAATCCCTCGGACGATGGAAACGCCTATGAACTGGCGCTTGCATACGGGAATATCGGGGACTACACAAGTGCGTGTAACCAGCTCCAGGCTCTCTTAGCGCGCAATGACAAGGCTGAATTTCATCACTTGCTCGCTGACATCGAAGAAAAGCAGGGCCACCCTGTCGAGGCAGTACGCGAATACCAGCGCGCCGCCGAATTGAACGCGAGCGAACCGAATCTTTTCGACTGGGGAGCCGAACTGCTGATGCATAGCGCTGTTGAGCCGGCGATTGAAGTCTTCAGCAAGGGCAGCCGTCTGTTCCCGCGCTCCTCCCGCATGCTTATGGGACTAGGGGTGGCGCAGTACGGTCGCGGTTCCTACGAGCAGGCCGTTCACAGTCTTTGCCAGGCATCGGACCTGAATCCCGACGACCCGGCTCCGTATCTCTTCCTCGGAAAATTGCAGGAGGTCGACACAACCCTCTCCAAAGATTCCACCGAGAAACTCGCGCGCTTTGTTCGTCTTCGACCGGAAAACGCCCTGGCGAACTATTACTACGCCGTCAGTCTTCGCAGACAGAAGAAGGGTCCCGACGACGTGCAAAATTCATCGCAGGTGGAATCACTCCTGCACAGAGCCGTGCAGCTCGACCCGAAATTAGGGGCTGCATTTCTGCAAATCGGCATCCTTTCAGCGGAGCGGAAGGATTTTTCTAGAGCCATCCCCGCCTATCAAAAAGCGATCGAAGCTAGCCCGCATCTAGAACAAGCCCACTACCGCCTGGCGCAGGCCTACCGCCAGGCGGGAGAAACAGCCCTGGCTCAAAAAGAATTGCAGCGGTATGAGCAACTATCCAAAGAAACAGCCGAACAAGTCGTCCGCGAGCGCCACGACATTCAGCAATTCGTCTACACCCTGCGCGACGGAGCGACCGGCGAACAGCCCCGATAAACGCCCTTTTGCTCGAGCCGCACACCAGCACAACAGAGCCTAGGGCGTACTTCCACTTATCAATTTCACAAACATCCCATAGAACTTTTCTGTGTCCAAATCCAGTTGGATCTCCACCGGCTGAACGGAGACCTTGGGCTTGTCACCCTCTGACCATGTCAAGGTATTCCCGTATCCCGGTCCACGACTGAGGTCCACGTTCATAAAGCGAGTCTCACGCTTGGTGATGATGCTGGGATCAATCCATGCTGCCGCGGCCAACTCATCCCACATATAGTCGGCTCCCGGTGCCGTCTGCATAAAACGCGCGACATAACGTGCCGCGGCCGCTCCCCTCGGTTCAATCCGCTTGATCAACTCCGGTGTGACCCGAACCTTGATCGATATGTCTGTCGGCGTGCAGGTGATTTTCTTCCAGGGCGCCCGCAGCACGATCTCTGCCGCCTCCGGATCAAACCAAAAATTGAACTCGTGGCGTGGATTGTTGGCGAACTCCGGGTAGTCCGTTTGTGGACTCAGGCTCCCGCCCATAAAAACAAGTTCCTTGGCAAGTTGGGGAAACTGCGGGTCGATGGCGATCGCAAGCGCAAGGTCCGTCATGGGCCCGCCCTCATAAATGGTCACCTCATGCGGATACTGATGCACCATCCGGATCAGAAAATGCGAGGCGTCTTCGTTTGCTGGCTTGGTAGTCGGCGGTCCCTCGGGCAAGGGTGGGACAACGAACGGCTCGTGCCACCAGCGCTCGTCCCAGGCGCCGGCGTAGGCCACTTTCCCTGACCGTTGTTGCCGCAATTGCGCTTCCTCGCGGCGATGAACGAGAGGGAAGACCGCCCCTGGCACGACGGGGATATCGGTGCGACCGACGATTTCGAGCAATCGCAGCGCGTGCGCCACCTGTTCGTCGCGCCACGCGTCTCCGGTCACCACGGTGATTCCGAGCACCTCAACCTTAGGGGACTGGATCAACATCATAAGCGTTTGCAGGTTGCTACCCCCGGGTCCGGCACAGTCCTGGTCGATGATGAGCTTACGACTCGGTTGTGCCCAGGCGAGGGAACAGGCCAGCACGAATATGACAGCCAGAAATATTTTGTGCGGATTCATGGGCGTGGTGGACGTGTCATCAGATCAACGTAGAGCTTGTAGAACTTTGCCGTATCCAAATCGAACTGCACGTTCGCCAGCCGCAAATAAGGCGGCACGTGCGCGGAAGAGTCCCAGAAAAGCGTCTTCCCGTAGCTGGCTCCATGATTGATGTCGATGTCCAAGTACATTTGTTTTTGCACAGTAATGATCGAGGGATCAATCAAAGCCGCGCCCGCGATCTCGTCCCACATATAGCCCGACAAGGAATACTTGGCGAGATAGCGCGTGACCGGCGTATCCGCTCTGGTGACGGTGGCCCGCAGATCGTCGGTCAATCGCGTCTTGACCGAGATATCGATCGGCGTAATGGTCAACTTTTTCCAGGGCGCGCGCAGGACGATCTGGGCCGCTTCCGGATCAAACCACCAGTTGAACTCCCGCCGCGCATCGGTCGCGCCCGGATCAATTGCACCCTTGTCGGCGTACAACCCGCCGCCCATCAGCACGAATTCTTTTGCCAGACCCGCCACCGAAGGGTCGAGCTTGAGCGCGAGAGCATAGTTCGTAAGCGGCCCTCCCGCCCATAGGACCACTTCGCCAGGATACTTGTGCACCATCCTGACGATGAACTCTGCAGCGGTTCCCGCTTGTGGCGCAATCTGCGGCTCGCCTTCATCCATGGGCGGCACCACGTCGGGCTCGTGATACGGTTCCTCGAAAACCGTGGAGCGCTGCGCCGCAAACCGTTCGGTCCAGCACCCCTTGTACTCCAGTTTCCCGTACATCGCCTCCCATCGTTCGCTCTCTTCTTTCGAGTTCAAGAGCGGAAACTCTGCCCCGGCGATGACGGGGACATCGGTTCGCCCCGCGATTTCCAATAGTCGCAGTACGTGCAGTGTCTCCTCTCGCACCCACTGGTCGCCGCTGACGGTGGTGATGCCGAGTACGTCGAACTTGTCAGATTGCAGGAAGACGAGCAAAGCCTGCTGATCGCTGGTACCGGGGCCACGGGCGTCTTGATCTACGATGACTTTGATCTTCTGGGCAGAGGCGGGGGTTCCGAGCAAAGTGGCAAGTAACATGAGTGCAAGCTTCTGTCGAAGCATTCATCCCTCGCAGGGCGTTCCGACAAAAAAGTGAGGGCAGACTGAGTAAGCTGTTACTCCGCCCGCCCCGATATTACTCAAGTCGCGTTTGCCTTAGAACTCAAGCTTGAGGCCGAATTGAATCACCCGTGGATTGTTTACGGTCTGCGTGATTACTCCAAAGCTGGAGGGCGAGGAAATGTCCTGCATCGCACTGCTCCCGCCTGGCAAGAAGAACTGTGGGTGGTTGAAGAGGTTGAAAAACTCGGCTCTGAAGTCCAACCCCAACGTTTCTCGGATCGGAAAACGCTTGATTAAGGAAAAATCTGTGTTCACAAAACGCGGACCGTAGATCGGCGCCCGAGCCGAATCGCCCAGCTTTCCGTCGGCCGCCGGTGCGAAAGCGCAAGGGTTGAACCAATTTGCGAGAGTGTGAATTTTGCTGGGCGCGGTACAGCCGGGATTTGCGGCTACTGGACCTGCCTTATTTGGGTCTCCTACCTGGTCAGGCCGGTTCAAGTTATTCCCGTTCCAGGAGAATGTGACACCCGAGTCGTTGACCCCATTGACCACAAAGAGCGGGAATCCCGACGTGATCTTTTCGATCAACGTAACCTGCCAACCCCCGAATGCGGCATTGACCGGCCCGCTCCAACCACTGCCAAACTGTTTGCCTTTACCAAATGGCAGGGAGTACAAGATGCTGGCCGTGAATTGATTATTCAGGTTCAGCTGAGACAATCCCCAATCAGCCTTCTGCGCTCCTGGCAGCGGCCAATATGTCGCTCCCGGAGCCGAGCCCAGACCATCCGGAAAACCCGAATCGAATGTGCGTGACCAGGTGTACCCCAACAGAGCGTAAAGACCGTGCCGAGTACTCTTCGTCTCCGCCTTGGCCTGGAAAGAATCGTAGCGAGCGCGTCCAACGTCGTTGTTGTTCGCGACGGTGGTGAACGGCCCATAGGGTGGCGTTAGGGCTCCTCCGCCTGGCGCACAACCCAGTGTGTAGTTCGGGTCGTAGTTCGTACTTGTCGGGTCACATGCAGTCGGTGATCCGACGTTCAAGTTCAGGCCGTCCACAAGAATGTGGGTACTACGGGAGCCTGCATATCCCGCCGTCAGTACAACGTTCCCAGGCAGTTGATGTTCCACGTTCAAATTGAACTGCTGGACCATCCCTTGCTTGAAATCCAGGTTTTGCGACTGAATGGTCCCGGTGAAATTCTGCGGGTTCGGAGGTGCCGTGAATCCCGGCAGGAAGCTGCGCTCCACGCCACAGTTCTGCGGGTTTGCAGAATTAACATTTCCCATCGGGCAGAGACCCGAGAAATTATCCGTTTCCGCGAAGTATGGAGGATTTTCCCACAGCCCCTGCGCCCCCTGGTTCCACGACGAATCGTGGAAGATTGCGTATCCCGCCCGGACCGCTGTCGTCTGGCTTCCCATCGGTTTCCAGGCAAGCCCAATCCTGGGTTCAAGGGCGGTCTTATCAAACTGGATGCCCACTCGTCCGTCGGTGTGTATGCAATTGGTGCAACCGTTCAGGCCGGGACTCGATCCCGCCACTAGGTATTGCCCCGTGTCAAAGTTAAAGTTCGCGTAACGGCCCTGCGCCTCCGTGATCGGCGTTACCAACGCCCAAGCGAGTCCGATATTTAAGGTCAGATTGTTCGTCACCCGCCAGTCATCCTGCACGTACGGGCGGAACAGTTTCCAGCGGCGGCCCGTTGTTGCGCCATTGAACGTCTGATCGTGAATCGCGCCCAGAACCTGGCCCAGCAACAGATCGGCCGATGCGTCGCCCGTGTAGGTGCCGAAGTCGAGGAAAAATCCGTCCTGGAAGGCGTTGGTGAGCACGTTCATCTGGTGCGCCCGGAATCCAACTCCCACCCGGATGTTGTGATTACCGCGAATCATGTCGAACGAATCGGAAATCGAGAAAACGTTCGTTCCGCCCTGGAAGGGCGCAAATCCTCGATCCCCCAGTGACCAATAGCCGCCCATCAGCGTTGAAGTCAATCCGCAACTGACGCAGTCCTTGGTCGACTGCGTGATTCCTGCCGGTGCGCCCGGGCACTTGCTGTTCAAGTTCGCGCCCTGGATTCCAACGTTGGCTGCTTCACAAGAACTATCCCCTTGCGACAGGATGTGATTGAAAATCCGATTAAATCCCACCGTGATCTGGTTGATGTTGTGATCGGAGAAAATGTGAGTTTCCGAGATGGCCACGTTGCGTCCGTGGTTCACGATGTTCTGATTGCTGCCAAAGGCGTTCTGTTCAGCGAATCCAGGGGAGCCGCCGGGCACGAAATTTGTCGCCTGGTCATAGCTGAAGCGCGCAAAGATAGCATCCTTCGGCGAGAAGTTGTGATCCACACGAACGTCGAATGATCCTTCATTCAAGCTGCGCACCGGGACGTTGCTGTAGTTCACTCCCAGCGTCGAATTGCTGATGTTGCTGGCGGGATAGAGTTGAATCATGTTGTGACCGGCTGCGCTGAACATGTTCGCCGGAATCTTGTTGCAAGGTGTCCCTGCGGCCTGCGAGCCATCAGGATTCGCTGGAATCGGATTTCCCGTGCCGTCACACTGAAACGGCACCGCGGTAGCGGATGTGGATGTATAGGGATTCTTCAGTTGAGTCGAATTCGGATTGCCAAACGGATCCAGGCTGAAGTCGCCATTCATCATGGCCTGCGTGGGCACTAGACCCAAGAACGGTATTCCCCTGCGCTTCCGCGTGGCTTGATAGTCGAGGAAGAAGTACGTCTTATCCTTTTGAATCGGTCCCCCGAACGATCCCCCAAACTGATTCAAATTAAACTTGTCCTTCGTAGTGGCGAAGTAACTCCTGGCGTCCAGGGACGTGTTGCGAAAGAACTCGAACAGCGAACCATGAAAATTGTTGGTTCCCGATTTGGTGGTTACTAAAACAGTCGGACCTGCGCGTGTGCCATATTCTGCCGAGTAGTTGTACGTCAGAACTTTGAATTCCTGAATAGCATCGATCGAAGGCAGAATCGAGATTCCGCCGGCCGTAAGCTCGTTATTGTCGTTGCCATCCAGCAACCAGTCCGTACTCTGGGCGCGCGATCCACCAACGGAAAGCGAGTAAGTTCCGCGCGTCGAGACCTCGCTGCTGGCTCCGCCGTTGAAGAAACTGTTCGGATTGGTCTCCTGGGTTGTGCCCGGCGTCAGCGTGGCCAGTTGAACGAAATCGCGTCCGTTCAAGGGCAGGTCCGCCACCTGCTCTGACGTGATGACTTGACCCAGCGTGGGGTTCGTCGTCTGCACCGCCACTTCGGTCGCGCTCACTTCCACCGTAGTCGTCACCGAAGCTGGCGCCAGCGCGAAATTCAGTTCGCGATGCTCGTCTACCTGCAGCCGGATGTCGGGCTGCTCCACGGTCTGGAAACCCGGCGACTCCACCCGCATCGTGTAGTACGCAACCGGCAACAGCGGAATCAGGTAGTGTCCGGTATCGTCGGTCTTTGTGTCACGGACGACACCTGTTCCCTGCGACGTCACGCGCACGGTGGCACCCGAGACCACGGAACCAGATTTATCCGTGATCGTGCCCGAGAAGCTTCCGTTCGCCTGTCCGTAGAGAAGTGAGCCGGTGGAAAATAAAAATGAACAGGAAAGGACAACGAGCAGCGCCCGCTTTTGCAGCATGATCTCCCCCTTTTACGCCCCATCCAACAACGAACAGAACTCTCCCTCCCCACCGAAGGTTGGAGTTCCCGATGTGCGGCCTTATATCCGGTGTGTCATTCTAAAGTCAAGACAAATTGCCACTTGCCGTCACCGGTGCGGGATTTAGATCGTGCCGATGGTCGGCCAAAAGCGGCGAGCCAAGATCAATCGCAATCGACTTCTTCGATCGTGAAGACAACAAATTCGGTTTCTCTGAAAGACCTTCAGAGTTCTCCCAAACAATTCAGAACTCCCCCAGCTGAATCGTGAATCCGAGCCCCACACGCTCCAGGTGTCAAACCACCACGGCAGCTTCAACAGGCGACCGGCAATTTAGGCTTGCGACCGTGCCGCCCACTCCGCATCAAACCGGGCGCGCTCGTAGAACGATTTCTGTGTTCCAACTCCGGTCGTGGAAAGCCCCGCATACAGATTGGCGCGCCGCACAGCTTCCCGCTCGGGCAGGCCTTCTCCAAGAAACACAGCAAAGCTCCCGATGAAAGCGTCGCCCGCCCCTGTGCTATCGATCGCCTTGACCGGGAAAGCCGGCAAGTGTTCCATGCCTTCCTGGCTGGCCAGCAATGACCCATTCGCTCCCAGCGTCAGAATCACCCGACGAATGCCACTCCCTACCAATTTCTCCGCGCACTTCTTCGCGTTATCCAGATTGCGCACCGGCATCCCCGTGATGGTCTCTGCCTCGCTCTCATTCGGAACGAAATAGTCGAGACCCTGCAGGGCCTGCATGTCGACTGCTTGCCCCGGAGCGGGATTCAAGATGCAGCGAATGCCGTGCTTTTTCGCGAATGCCACCGTGTAATAGACGGTTTCCAGAGGTATCTCGAACTGCAGAACGATGCAGTCAGCAGCCTTCAGGATGTCCGCTGCCGCGTCCACGTCGGCGGGCTTGATGGCGTCGTTAGCGCCCTTCACCACAAGAATGCGATTCTGGCCGCTCGGATCAACGAAGATCGGCGCCACGCCACTCGACAGTCCTTCGACCTGCTTCACGTGAGTTGCATCGATGCCGAGTTTTTTGAAGTTCTCGATGGTGGCGGGACCGAACAGATCGCTGCCGACCCGAGCCACCATGAATACATCCGCGCCACACAAGCGGGCTGCAACCGCTTGATTCGCGCCCTTGCCCCCAAATCCCAAATCGAACTTCTGCCCGAAGATGGTTTCACCGGGCTTTGGAAACTGCGCCGTGAAAGTGGTCAGATCGATGTTGGCGCTGCCAACCACGGCAATACGAGGGCGTCTCTCCATGAGCCTCTTCCAGGAAAAACAGGCGGATCGCCGAGTCTATTGAGCGTCCCTAATTGTGTCAACGGGAGTTTGGGAAACTGGGAAGGCCAGGCGCTTCAAAACTGCAGATTCCGACCATGCGCGTAGAGGACGCGGAAGAATCTGCCTTTGTGCGAACAAAGCCAGATTTTGCAAACCGACTCTTACTCGCCGTACGGCACCCAGATATTCTTCACCTGCGTGGCATGTTCCAGGAACCAACGTCCCTCGCCCTGCCTGGGATCGAACCAATCGATGGCGCGCCCTTCATTGGTGAACACCTGTTTTAGGTTCCCCACAGAAAACGCCTTGGCGGCCGCGGCGCCCGCTTCGTCGGTGAAACACCAGATGCCATCCACGTCGTCATGTTCGGCGAGTGTCTTGAGAAGTTGCGACGAATAGCCACTTACCAGATTCACGGCGCCTGCCGGTAAATCGCTGGTATCGAACACCTGGTACAAATCCCCGATGATCAGCGGGAACTCTTCCGAAGGAACCACGATCGCTGTATTGCCCATCGCAAGAACCGGCAAGACCAGGGACAGCAGTCCCAGCAGCGGCGCCTCATGCGGACAGATAATTCCGACGGTGCCGATCGGTTCCTTCATGGCGATGGAGATCGTGCGAAACGGGGGATTGTGCACCGTGCCTTCGAATTTGTCGGCCCACGCTGCGTAAGAAAATATCCGTTCGATTCCCAGGGATACTTCTCTTCCTGCCTGCTCCGCTCCAACCACCGCCGAAAGGCGTGCAGCAATTTCGTCTCTCCGCAAGGAAAGATTCTCAGCCATGTAGTAGAGAACCTGCGCGCGGTTGTGCGCAGTCGTTTTTCCCCAAGCGGCTCCCTTGCGGGCGGCCTCCACCGCGTTGCGAATGTCTTTTCGATTTCCCAGTGGCGCTTCGCCTAGCAGGTCACCTTTCGGGCCGCGCACTTCCATGCTGTAACCGGAGTCAGGCCTGGCCTGCTTGCCGCCGATGTACAGTTTTACCGTGCGGTCAATCGCGAGATCGGCACGCTGTTGTTGTTCCGAGTCGCCGGCCAAACTCTTTGCCGCCTGCAGCGTTGGAGCAGATTTGAACCATGCCGGTTCGAGATATTCCAACAATCCTTCGCGGCCGCCCTCGCGTCCGAACCCGCTCTCTCGATAGCCGCCAAAGCCGGAGGAAGCGTCGAAGAGATTGGTGCAATTAACCCAGACCACGCCCGCCTTGATTTGCGCAGCCACCTGCAAAGCGACATTAATGCTCTCACTCCACACGGAAGCTGCCAGCCCATAGACGGTGTTGTTGGCGAGTTCCACGCCCTCAGCGGGCGTGCGGAACGTCATGGCTGCCAGCACCGGGCCGAATATTTCCTGCTGCGCGACAATCGATGTGGGGTGCACATTGCTGAGCAGCGTGGGTGGAAAATAAAGTCCACGTGCCGGCATATCCAGTTGCGGTTGCCAGCAGGTCGCGCCCTCAGCCACCCCCTGGTCCACTAGTTTCCGAATGCGCTCCAGCTGCACGGGAGCCACGATTGCACCGATATCGATCGCTTTATCGAGCGGCGATCCCACGCGCAGCGTGTTCATGCGACCGCGGATCTTCTCCACCAGCGCCTCGGCAATGCTTTCCTGCATCAGCAACCGTGAGCCCGCGCAACAGACCTGTCCCTGGTTGAACCAGATGCCGTCGACCAGGCCTTCCACCGCGCTGTCGAGATCCGCGTCCTCAAAAATAATGAATGGAGACTTGCCGCCCAGTTCAAGCGATAGTCGCTTGTGACTCTGCGCCGTTGCCCTGCGGATAGCTCGCCCAACTTCGGTCGAACCGGTGAAGGCGATCTTGTCGACGTCGGCATGTTTCACCAGCACTTCGCCGGTGGACCCGTCCCCCGTCACAATGTTTACAACTCCGGCAGGCAATCCGATCTCCTGACAAATATCGGCAAACGCGAGCGCCGTGAGAGGAGTAAATTCGGCAGGCTTCAACACCACTGTGTTGCCGGCCGCTAGCGCCGGCGCAATCTTCCAAGCCAGCATCAGCAAGGGAAAATTCCAGGGGATGATCTGGCACACGACACCGCAGGCCACGTACCCGGGGAACTCTGACTCCAGCAGTTGCGCCCAGCCCGCATGGTGATAGAAATGGCGTGCCACCAGCGGAATGTCGATGTCCCGGCTCTCTCGGATGGGCTTGCCGTTGTCGATCGTCTCCAGAACCGCCAGCTTTCGGGAATGTTTCTGCACGGCACGAGCCATCGCGTACAGATATCGAGCGCGCGCGTGGGGAGAAAGAGCCTGCCAGGTCGAAAATGCCTGTCGCGCCGCCTGCACCGCCGCATCGACGTCGGCCATGGACCCTTGCGCAACTGTCGCAATCTTTTCTCCCGTCGCGGGATCGGTAGTATCGAAATACCCTCCGTTCGCAGGTTCGCGCCACTCGCCACCGATGAAGTGTCCAAACCGGCGTTTGTGTGCGTCCAGCCACAGCAGCGCGTCCTTCGGATCTTCCGGCGCCGGGCCATATTCCATTGTGAGGAACTTCTCAGCTAGGCTCATTGATTGGGCTTTGTCCTGTGAGGTCTACGCGATCGGATGCCGGTACTCGGCCGAGTACCGCCCCGTGGCGTAGTGCTCCAACTGTCGTTCAATATCGTTCAGAAGGGAACTCGCCCCAAAGCGGAAGAGTTTTGCTGTCATCCAAGGATTCCCGAGTTCTTCCTTCATCAGCGACAACCATTCCGTCGATTGCTTGGCGGTGCGAATCCCGCCCGCGGGCTTGAAGCCGACTGCCATGCCCGTTTCCTGCGCGTATTCTCGAATCGCTCGCGTCATGACCAATCCCACCGGGAGAGTTGCATTGGTGGATTCCTTGCCAGTCGAGGTCTTGATGAAGTCCGCGCCCGCCATCATGGCCACCAAGCTCGCCCGAGCCACGTTGCGCAGCGTGAGCAGGTCGCCGGTGCCGAGAATTGCTTTCATGTGAGCCCGGCCGCAGGCCTGCTTAAAGGCCGAAATTTCATCGTAGAGCTCCTGCCATCTTCCGCCGAATACATGCGCGCGAGTGATCACAATGTCGATCTCGTCGGCCCCCGCCGCCACCGAGCGCCGGATCTCCGCCACCCGTTCTTCCAGCGGCGATAGTCCGGCAGGAAAACCGGTGGACACGGCCGCCACATGTACGCCGCTGCCCTCAAGCGCCCGCTTAGCCGTTTCTACAAAACGGTGATACACGCAAATCGCGGCGACCTTGATTCCAAGCTCTTCGACGCCTAGCTTCTTCACCAGTTCATGTTGAATCGGCTGCCGTCCCTTGGCACACAATCGGCGCACGCGCTCATCGGTGTCGTCGCCAGAAAGAGTAGTCAGGTCCATGCAGGTAATCGCGCGCAGCAGCCATGCCGCCTGCCATTCTTTCTTCACGGTGCGCCGGGCAACGTGTGTCTGCGCCCGCCGCTCGACGGCGCTGGTGTTCACGCGAACCTGTTTCACCCAATCGACATTCAGAGGAATGCCGCGGTTAGAGAGAAGGGGACGACCCGCCAGGGTGGCGACGGGCGATTCCAGTTCGGAAGGGAACTTGCCCGCGGGCGCATCATCACCACCGTGCGCTACTCCGTACCGAGGGCTGCCATCTGATACCATCCTTTTGCATTGTACGGCAGCGCCTTTGGAATCGGGTAAGGGCATGTGTTCTTGACACCGCTGCTGGCGAAGTCTAGGCTACGGCCCGAATCAATTCCGGAGAAAAGCTACCCTGAAAGCCCTCGGTTCTCCCCGATTGTGCCGTCTGTCTGTGTCTGCCCTGCTGTTGTTTCTCTTGGGAACTCTGACCTCCTCCGCCTCGGCCGCCAGCCAGAAAATCATCTTCGACACCGATCCCGGCTCCGACGACGCCATGGCCTTGATGCTTGCGTTGAACTCGCCGGAACTCGACGTGCGTGCCATCACAGTGGTCCCTGGCAACGTCACGGCGGCGATGGGTCTCGAAAACGCCCTGCGCATGGTGTCGTTGGCGAATCGTTGCGACATTCCTGTGGCCGCGGGCGCGCAACACCCGCTCTTTCAAAAGCTGATCACCGCCGAGTTCTGGCATGGCAAGAATGGTCTGGCCAACGTCGAGCTTCCCCCCAGTAAATGCAAAGTGGATGCGCGCTTTGGGCCCGACCTCATCATCCAGATGGTGCATGCCGCGCCCCACGAGATCACTTTGGTGCCAGTTGGGCCCCTGACCAACATTGCGCTAGCGGTTCTCAAAGATCCTTCGATCGTTCCGCTGGTCAAGGAAGTAGTCCTCATGGGAGGTTCGATCTCAGGCGGCAACGTGAACGCCGCGGCGGAAGCCAACATTTACAACGATCCCGAAGCCGCCCAGATCGTCTTTCAGGCGGGCTGGCCGCTCACCATGGTAGGCCTCGACGTGGGCGACAAGACCCTGCTCTCGCAAAAGCAGTTGGACCAACTGGCCCGCACCCATGGCGCGGTGAACGATTTCATTTACGCGGTTGCGAAGTACCTTGTGGAACTTTCCGCGAAGTTCGGTTTCCCCGGAACTCCGATGTACGATCCACTCGCGGTAGGAGTCGCCATCGACGCCACACTCGTGAAAGCTCCTGAAATGCACGTCGACGTCGAAACCCGTGGAGACTTCACGCGGGGCGAAACGGTGGCCAACCGGCGGGGAGAGATTGAGCGCAATGTTCTGCACGGGGACCACTACGTCATCGAGGGCATCGACCGAGTTCCATTGAACGCCAAGGTCTGCACCGAAGTCGACGCCAACCGCTTCCTGCAACTGTTTGTTTCGAGAATTCAAGGCAAGTAGATAGGGAACGGCCGAACATGCGCGCCGGCGTACGCCGGGCATTTGCGGACACGCATACGAGAAAGGGTCGAAGGAGAGAATCGATGTTCACACCACAGAGTCTGAGCATTGCCCTCTTGATGATGATCACCAGTGCCATCTGCTGGGGGTCGTGGGCCAACACGTATAAGGGCGTCAAGAATTATCGTTTCGAGCTTTTTTACTGGGACTATGCGATCGGCATCTTCCTCATCTCCCTGATTCTCGCCCTGACCATGGGAAGCACCGGCCATGATGCCAACGGCTTCCTCAACAATGTTCACTCTGCCGATACATCGAACATCGTCTATGCGCTCATCGGGGGTGCCTGGTTCAACCTCGCCAACCTCCTGCTGGTCGCCGCCATCGATATGGCCGGACTCGCTGTAGCCTTCCCGATTTCCATCGGAATCGCTTTGGTTGTCGGGGTCGTTCTGAGTTATGTGCAGCAACCCAGGGGAAACGTTTTGTTGCTGGGACTGGGCGTACTCTGCGCGCTGCTGGCCGTCATTTTTGACGGCAAGGCCTATGGAAATCTTCCCGTCGCCCGACGTACGATCTCGAAAAAGAGCATCATCACCTGCATCATCTCTGGCATCCTGATGGGCCTGTGGGCGCCCTTTCTAGCACACTCGATGACACGCGGGAATGCCCTTGGACCCTACAGCGCCACGGTGTTCCTTACGCTGGGGGCCTTGCTTTCTTGCTTCATCTGGAACGTGTACTTCATGAAGCATCCTCTAGTCGGGGAGTCCGTAAGTTTCAGCGGATTTTTCCAGGGCCCCGCTTCGGGCCACATATTAGGTCTTTTGGGCGGATTTATCTGGGGCACTGGCACCGTCTTCAACATGGTCGCTGCGAGTTACACCGGGGTAGCGATTTCCTACGCCATCGGCCAATCCGCTCCCATGGTCGCCGCGCTCTGGGGAGTACTGGCGTGGAAGGAGTTCGACGGGGCGGGACCCCGCGCCAAGCTGTACCTGACCCTGATGTTCGTGTTCTACGCGCTAGCCATTTTGCTGGTGGCACGAGCGAACGGTTAACGCCGGCCTCGCAGGCCCGATGAACTTCGCGCGCTTGGAAATGTGATCCACGGTTCGCGAGCGTAGCTGGGAGGGAGATTCTCTTCACCACCGCCACTACGAATGGCAAGGACTCCCGGACTTGATCCCTGTGAATGCGTATCAAATTCTTCCACGCTCCGAGCGCATGTTTACCTGCAGGAAATGCTTGTCTTCCCGGTTACACTGCCAAAACCTTTGCTTGACACGACCTCACAATCAGGATAAATACTGATCACTTTTTTTGATTTTCAGCGAGTCAATGCCCCACCTCGCTCAGTGAATTCCCCTCTGAGGTTCCTGGTAGCCCGTGAGTTTCTGACTATATTTTTCTGCATTCAGGAGTACGCGCAAATGCGGGGTACACCGATCTTTCGTGCTGTGTACGTCGGAGAAATTCCGAGTGCCGCGCCCCGCTGAGGATTCCAGTCGATCGCCGCAGACCCAACCCAATACCGAGGAGAATTTCATGGATACTCTCACTTTCATCGTCACGCTCGGCTTGACGCTGAGTGTCGCCGTGGAACGCGTCATGGAGATACTAAAAGGTCTCATTCCTCCGCTCGCTACACAGCGTTCGAATCTCACCTCCGAGTACATTCGCTGTGGCATTCTCCATGCCCTTAGCGTTTTGGTGGGAACTCTGGCCGCCGCTGGCGGCAACATTGACTTCTTTCAGAGAATCACCGGAGTGGCGGGCGGAAACGGGTCGAAGACCACGGGTTATTTCATTTGCGGCCTGTTGGCTGCGGGTGGGTCGGCTTTCTGGAATCATCTTCTCGATATCGTGAAGGCCCTGAAGATCAAAGACGAAACCCAAGCCCAACAGGCAGCGAAGAACGCGGGCAATAACAACCCGATTCCGGCGTGACCTCGATCAATGGCTTGGTTTCGTCTGCGGGTTTGGTACCTGAAAAATCTGGAACTCCCGGATCTCGGCCTGCCCGGAGGAAGAGACGATGTTCAACCTAATACGGGAGGAAGTTACCGGCGGAAAACTATCGATTCGTTTGTGTCCAATTGCATGACCCTCGACCACTATCTTCCATGCGTTGCCATCCCAGGCTTCGACACGGTAGTGCTCGACCTGTTGTCCGTCATTCAACCGCTCCATAATCCGCGCATGATCGAACGTCACTGGCTTCTCCAACGTGGCGTCGATCATGGCATGATGCGACTCCGCTGGTGCAGACCAGAAAGTTGTCGGGTCGCCGTCCAGTGCAGCCTGCGTCCCGTCGCGCGCGGCCACGTGATTCGCCATCAGATTTTGCCCGTACCGGCGCTGAATCGCGGCGCCAAATTCCTCCAACCGCTGCACGTCCACCGCCGGCAGCAAGCCGCGGCGGTCCGGAGCGAGGCCCAAGACTAACTGACCGCCACGTCCAATGGTCTGGTCGTAGGTTGCAACCAGTTCCTCCAGAGTCTTCAGCGAAGACTCGTCGTTCGGATGCCAAAACCAGTGTCCCTTGCGCAGGGGCGTATCGGCTTCTACCGGCCGCCAGCGAAGATAGCCGTGCCGGTCGATGACATTCCAGTTCTCGTAGGGAATGAATCCGTCTTCATTTCCCACCCAGCGAATGTCGCCATATTCGAACAGTGCGACGTCGGCGAAAACCAACGCGTTGGGTTGGTAAATGCGCAGCTCATTGATGATGGCGGGGAAGTTGTAGACGTGTCCGCCGCTCCCGGCTCCGTCTAGCCAGAACTCCACTAAGTTCCCGTAGTGCTGGGTGAGTTCATCCAGCTGCGCGATGTAGTACTTGTCGTACTCGGCTGAGTTCTCATAGCGAGGTTCGTGACGGTCCCAGGGTGACAAGTAGACGCCAAATTTGAGACCGTATTTCCGGGCCGCGTCGGAGACCAGGCGCACCAGATCTCCTTTGCCGCCCTGCCACGGACTGTTCTTCACGCTGAAGTCCGTCTGCTCGGTCGGCCACAAGCAGAATCCGTCGTGGTGTTTGGCCACCAGAATCACGTATTTCGCCCCACTTGCCTTGACCGCGTGCATCCACTGTTCAGCATCCAGTTCGGTGGGATTGAAGACCTTCGGGTCGGCTTTTCCGTCTCCCCATTCCCGATCCATAAAGGTGTTCGGTCCGAAATGGATGAGGACGCCAAACTCCAAATCCTGCCACTCCACTTGTTGAGGAGAGGGTTTAATGTCCGTGAAGTTCTGTGCGCGTGTGGATCCTGACATCAGGGCGACGGCTAGTAGCGAGGAGCAAGCAATCCGGGCGAATACATCGTGTTGCGAATTCACCATGCTTGTAATGCTCTTGCCGGCCATGACGCGGTGAGAAGGGCGCGAGTGTACCACGCCGGAATGAGCAAGGAGATTTCGGAGACGAGTGAGTTACCCGTAATCCGCGAGGGGCGTGTGTACGTGGTGGTTAGGTTGATGGTGGAGGCGGCGGGAGTCGAGCTCCATAAGAGCTTTTGTTTCTGTAACTTACGGATTCTACAAGACCGAAAAAACCTAAAAATCGACCATTCCCAAGGTCATCGTACAGTTATCGTACAGTAGCCATTATTGTACGGAAATCGTCTGGCATCACTCCCAGTCAAATTGCTCACATGAACGAGTATTCCACAGTCTTCAGTCAGCCGACATTCATGTCAGTCACGTCGTAGATTGGCCGCTGACCCCTGAGCAGTGGGAATCGCAAAAGATGAACGACATGGTGTTTCAACTTCAGCCTGACATCATCGTGAACAATCGCCACGGACTACCGGGGGATTTTTCGCCCGAGCAGGAGATCCGTGCGGCAGACAAGGGACACGCTTGGGAAACGTGCATGACCCTCAATGACAGTTGGGGATTCCACAAAGCGGACGATAACTGAAAAACGCCGAAAACTATCGTCAATAATCTGATCACTTGTGCCGGTGGTGGTGGAAAACTATTTGCCGAACATTACGTGAGAAAAACTCGGCCACGTTTCAAAGTTGGGGTGAGTTAGACCAACCGGTCTGGGCGGCCGTGAGTGCTAGCGAGGAGGAATCTTGGGTTGAAAAGCAAGGAAGACTTTCTCTAGATTTGGCTCGACCAAGCGGTGTTATCGTATACGTTAAATACACGACGCAGAACGTCAACGCGGGCCGTCTTTATCGGATCAGCTGTCAAGCCTAGAATGTTGTGCTAGAGCATCTTACAAAGTCTTGCTGACCCGTCGACACGTGCGCCAAACCTGCGGCATGGATTCCAGGCTGTCAATAGTGCACAAAGTCGATCAGTGGGCTGACAATGGTAGGTAGAACCAGCACTGGAACTCGGTTCCAAGCCAGTGATTGGCGCTAAAACAAACATGGGTTTGAGGTCTCTTCTAGTCTCTTTGTTTCTCTGCGTCGCATCCGCGGCAGTGCCTCAAGCTGCTGCTCCTTCAGGGATTCCGCAGGAATCCGCACCAGCTGCCGACTTCAAAGGTGCAAGCCGTTTGCTCGCGGCGGGAAGTCTCGATCAAGCGGCTGCTTTGACAAAACAAGGATTGGCACAGTTCCCGCACAGCGTAGTGGGGCTCAACTTGCTAGGTGTGATCTGCCAACAGCAAGGCAAATACGAGGAAGCGGTCGCCCAGTTCCAACAAGCGTTGACGATCAACCCCAATTCTGTGGACACACTGGTCAACCTGGGCACTAGCTTAGCGGCTCAGAATAAAAATGATCTGGCAGAGCAGTCACTGAAGAAGGCGTTGCGACTGCAGCCCGCTAACAGAACAGCGATCTACAATCTTGGAACTGTACTGCTTAGCCAGAAGAGGCCAAAGGAATCGCTTTCTTATCTGCAGCGAATACCCGCTCCTGATCTGTCTGCCCGCTTGCTGCTCATTCGTGCTTACCTGGACGCCGGCATGCCAGCTGACGGTATAGCTGCTGCTGAAAAACTTTCGCGGGCTTTCTCGAAGCACACCAAAATTCATTTTTCTCTGGGAGTGCTACTGGCTTCTCACCAGCAATACCGGCAGGCTGCTTACGAGTTTGAGAAAGCGGATGCGCTCGAACCCGGCGACTTCGATATTCTGCACGACCTCGGACGCGCCTATCTCCTCAGCGGACAGCTCGCGAAGGCACAGGAGACGTTCAATCAAGCTTTGCGTTTGCAGCCGGACTCCGCCGATGCGTTGTACTTACTGGCAGAGACCGCCGCCGGCATGCACAAGGAAGTGGATGCGTCGGAACTTCTGGTGCGAGCGCGAAAGATTGCGCCCGGCAACACGAACATCCTTTTCCTTATGGCGCAGCTGAGCATGAAACAGTCGTTTTTTGAGGACGCGATTGAAGTGCTAAACGAGGGACTGAGAATTGATCCTCAACGCGCCGATTTTCATGCCGCTTTGGGAGAGAGTTACTTCACAATTGGCAAGGTCGATAAGGCGCTCGAGGAGTTCAAGACCCTCATCTCCCTCGACCCCTCACCGCGCTCTTATGTTTTCATGGGTCTTTGCTATCGGCATCTTGGGAAGTACGACGAGGCGAAAGGCTACCTGAAGCGAAGCCTCAGTGCTGATCCAAACAACGTTCCAGCCTTATTTAATCTCGGATTCATAGCCAGAAAGGAAGGCGATTTCGCACAAGCCGAGCAATACCTACAACAGGCCGTGCGCCTGAACAAGGATTATCCCGAGGCCTTGTTCGAATTAGGCAGTTTGAGGATGGATCAAAAAAAATATGATCAAGCGGTCCCATTGTTCCGACATTTCGTGGAGGTGACTGAAAATCCGACACAAGGGTATTACAAGCTGGCGATTTCTGAGAGAAACCTTCACCAGCCAGAAGCCGCGGAGCGTGACATGAACGTCTTCCAAACCCTCTCCAAGAGCCCGCAGCCAGCACCCTACCCTTTGCAGCATTTTTTTGATTACTTGGAACGTCGCGCTACCTTCACTTCAGAACAGCAGAATGAAGCGGACCTTCGCCAGTTGGAAGCCGAAGTTAAGCAACATCCTGACCGCCCACGCAGCCTTTATTTGCTGGCAGAATCACTTCTGAAATTGGGGCATACGAACGATGCGATGCGGATTCTGCAGCGCCTCGATGCGGTCAGCAGTGGAGATTTTCGGACGAAACTGGATACCGGAGTTTTGCTTGGCCGCTTTCATATTTATGGGGATTCAATTCGGTATTTCGAAGCTGCCCTGAAAATAAGCCCATCATCTGACGATGCCAACTACAATCTCGCTGAAGCGTACTTTCAGACCGGCAACTATGACGCCGCGCTGAAGTCGCTCTTGGAGGTATCTCCTGATGGCCAGAAGGAAGGTTCCTATCAGGGGCTGCTTGGCGATATTTACGCCCGCTTGAATCGCTACGAAGACGCGTCCAAATGTTTAGAACGAGCTGTCGCCGCCGCGCCGGACTACGATCAGTACTATTTGTCACTGGCGCTCGTTCAACTGCGAGCCGGTGATACTGAGAACGCAGATCGAGTGGTACGCAGGGGGCTCGCGCGCATTCCTAATTCCGGCCTGCTGCATTGGGCTGCTGGGATTGTGGCAGTCGTTCGGGGTCACGAGCGCGATGCCGAAAATTTGTTGAAGAAAGCAGCGGAACTCAGCCCTTCTCGAGAAACCCTTTCTGCTACCCTCGGGATCTTCTACTACGAGGAGAGGCGATATTCCGAGGCTCGCGATGTGCTGAGAAGGTGTGAGGAGATGTTTCCGCAGGGCACGCTCGATTTCCGGAAGATCAACGCAGTACTCGATGCAGCTTCGAGTTCGGGAGCGCCCGGACCGTCCGACAATATCCCTCCTGATGCACGAAGAGAATTCTACGAACTGGCGCTCATCATGCGCGACCAGGAGCAATAGGACCTTCCACTGCGAGCCGACGCGCATGCTCACTCTAAGGGTGCTAGATTCTTAAGGAGAATGAGTCGCTATTTTTTATTCGCCATCTCGGTGGCGACGATAATGGCGGTTGCACCTCTCGCACAGGTCAAGGGGGCCCGGGCGACTGCGCTAAGCCCAGCAAAATTCGTCGATGTGACTTCGAGCCTTGGCGTGCAATTTCAGCATGCTGCACCACACACCTCGAAGAAATATCTACTGGAGACGATGGGATCTGGAGTCGCGCTTTTTGATTATGACAACGATGACCGACTCGATTTGTTTGTAGTGAACGGCGCTGAAATTAACGACCCATCTCCAGCCGGGACAATTCCGCAAAAGACCGGGCCGAAGTATTGGAACCGCCTGTATCACCAAAAACCCGATGGCACTTTCGAGGACGTGACCGAAAGAGCCGGTTTACAGGGTGCGAGCTACGGAATGGGAGTAGCTGTGGGCGATTATGACAACGACGGGTTTGAAGACCTGTTCGTCACTGAATATGGCAGGAATCACCTTTATCACAACAATGGCAACGGCACTTTCACGGACGTAACGGATAAAGCCGGAGTGGCTGGAGGCGGCTGGTCCACAAGCGCCGCCTGGGTAGATTTAGATGGCGATGGACTATTGGACCTGGTTGTTGTGCGCTATCTGCAATGGGACTTTACTGACATTTGGTGTGGTGAAAAGAAGCAAGGTTACCGTTCCTTCTGCCATCCCGACGAGTTTCAGGCGATTGGTCCTCTCGTGTACCACAACGATGGCAATGGGCATTTCACCGACATCACAAAACAGGCCGGATTCGCGAAGCCCGGAAAAGGATTAGGAATCGCGATCGCGGATTTCAACGGCGATGGGCACATTGACATTTTCATAGCTAACGATTCTGTTCCCGAGTTTCTTTATCAGAACAAAGGCGACGGCACTTTCGAAGAGGTTGGCCTGTTTGCGGGGACCGGAGTTGATGGAGATGGCCATGCATACGCGGGTATGGGTGTAGATTTTGCCGATTACGACAACGACGGGTTGCCCGACATCGTCGTCAGCGATCTTGCATATCAGAAATATGCACTTTACCGAAACAACGGTGACGGCACATTTGTGTACACAAGCGACAGCACCGGCCTGGGTGCGATGACGTTGCTTCTTTCTGGCTGGGGAGTGCGGTTTCTTGACTACGATAACGATGGCTGGAAAGACTTGCTGATTGCGCAAGCCCACGTGATGGACACGATTGAATTGAACTATCCTCAGCTGCGCTACCGTGAGCCGATGCTGCTGGCGCGGAATACGGGAAAAGCATTCATTGACGTCTCGAGTGACTCTGGTCCCACATTTCACGAACCCTGGGCCAGTCGAGGCATGGCAATCGGGGACATTGATAATGACGGGCGCCTTGATGCTGTTGTCACCGAGAACGGGGGGCCAGTGCATATTCTTCACAATGCAACAGACACCCAAAATCACTGGCTCGCTTTGATGCTCATCGGCCACAAGAGCAATCGCGATGCCATCGGCGCGGCGGTAAAGATTGTCACGGGGCAAGGCGAGCAGCACGCAATCGTCACCACATCCGGGAGCTATCTCTCTTCTGGGGACAAGAGAGTGCATTTCGGTCTAGGCCCTCAGTCAACCATTAGAGAGATCGATATCCGCTGGCCGAGGGGCATCAGGCAGATACTTCGTGATGTAAAGGCCGACCAGATTTTGCGTGTGGACGAGCCTGCGAAATGAGGCTGCCTTCGCTGAAGAACGCATGCATCAACCTTCGCAAGATTTGCTTGACAAAGTGCAGTTCTCGGCCTTAAAGCGTGTACGTACACTAGAACAGACTCTGTGCGCCCACCCTCGAGTGCTTACGAAACAGCCTTCCGGCTTTCTTTCTAATCGGCGCGAGTTCTTGCGCAGTGCCGCAGGTCTGGCGTTGGGAAGCACACTTTTGCGGTCTCCGTTCGCCCGCGCAACAAACGTCCTGAACAAGAAGAAAGTAGTGGTTGTTACCTTTGGCGGTGGTGCGCGCGATCAGGAGACGTTCGCTCCTGAGGGGCAGGAAAACATTCCGAACATGATGCGAGAACTCCTCCCTCGTGCCACGTTCTTTACCCAAGTAGTGAATCGGGGAATTCTTGGACATTACGTCGCCACCGCGAGCTTGGCAACAGGCGTGTATGAAACTTTCAATAACTTTGCCGCGGTTCCTCCCGAAAACCCCACCGTATTCGAGTATTACCGTAAGCACCTGAAGCGACCATCTTCCGACGCTTGGGTCGTTGCTCCGAGTAACGGTTTCAATCGCATCGGTGAGAGCAATCATCACGGTTACGGAGCGGGCACGGGCGCCCGGGTAATCCTGCCGAAATACTTACTGAAAGCCGCGATGTCCGACCGAGGCGCAGACTACCAACACTTGCTGCGCGACAACTACGAGAATCCCTATTACACGCCGGAATTGGCAAATAAAGAATTCGAATTGCATCAGTTGGAGATGATTCTTAAGCTTTCGGCCACCGATTTTAAAGCGCATGCCACGACGCTCTCCAGTCCCGATGAGCTGTCG
>UEXW01000065.1_pt1 | contig 115290 bp, 113 predicted proteins | sample 4301151 | NCBI WGS metagenome assembly UEXW01 (sample SAMEA4773176, study PRJEB27434) | metagenome | biome: 2259; feature: agricultural soil; material: soil | place: USA | collected 2014-09 | depth 0.25 m | reverse complement strand
AGCTACGGGGCCGCTGACTCTTGCCCCGGCAGGTTTGTCTCCTGCTGAACATGCCAGCCTTCGCTGGACACACAACTGGTCAAGCGTCTTACCGGAGTTGACACCCTTCTCCACGGCTGTGCGGGTCTTTCAGCATCTTCACGTAATCGCGGACATCATCGAGGTCGAGATTTCCCCGTGGCCTGGAATGACTTTCACATCGGGCGGGAGTTTGGGCAGGACTTCTTCCATCGCGGCGATCATGCCTTCAACGCTGCCGCCTGATGCCCAGTCGATGAATGGGAAGCCGTAGCGCACAAAGTCGTCGCCCATGTGCACCACGTTCGACTTGGGAAGGAAAATGATGCTGTCGCCGTCGGTGTGGCCGCTGGGAAAGTGAAGGGCCCGGATGTCTTCGCCGTTCAGATGGACGGTCATATCGTGGTCGAAGGTGAGAATGGGCAAAGCGTCCTTGGTTTGTGGCTTGGCTTCGAAGCTGATTGATCCGAGGTTGCCGCGGGTGCCTCCGTTTTCCAGGCGCTTGCGCACATTATCATGCGCGATGACAGGGGCTTGCTTCTGAAAGATCGCATTCCCGCCGGTGTGGTCACCGTGGTGGTGGGTGTTGATGATGAAACGGATCGACTTGTCGGTCACTCCCTTCAGTGCCGCTTGGATCTTGTCGGCAAGCGGGGCGAATTGGTCGTCTATGATCACGATGCCATCATCGGCCACCGATGCTCCGATGTTTCCGCCGGCTCCTTCCAACATGTAAACGGTACCGGCCACCTTGGTTACTTTGATTTGAACCTTGCTGAAGTCCTCGTCCTGGGCGATTGCCAAGGAGGCAGCCAGTACGACTGCGAATCCGGAAATTTGTAGTTTGTGCACGAAGTGATGCCCCCATTGAACTGGCACGGGATTGTAAATCCTTGAAGGAGGATTGGGGAGGGCTCTGTATCGCAGGGGTAGCATCGCACGCTGTCGATGTAGGAGGTAGCAGTTCCCCCACCCGATCCCCGGCTCCCGTGTAAGGCCTTTCGATCTGTGGCTGACGAGCTTGGCCCACTGTTCGCCGCTTCGGGACTCTACGTGGAGCCGTACTCGTCGCGCGATACCAGGACGACGCCTGCTGGAGTTCCGTGGTGGCGTTTGAACAGCTTGGAAGATGCCGGCACTATCAGAACGGCACGATCTTGTGCAGACCTTTTTTCTTCTTCGGCTTGCTGGATGATCCCGTGGCCGAGTTCGCGGAAGAACTGGAGCTGCTGCTGTCACTGGCTGCCGGCGCCGATTTGTCGATTTCGTTGACCTGTACAGGGGGCGGCAGAGCTTGTCCGCCATCGGACGCAGGCTCCACTTTCAGTTCATTCGGATCAGGCGCGGCATTGGGTTTCAGCTCGTTGGAATCAGGGGCGACGTTGGGCTTAAGTTCGTTCGGATCGGCAGCCGCCGGGGGCGTGGCAGAGGCGTCTGGCACGGCCGCGTCGGAACGCGGAGCTGGTTGGTTGGGCGGAGGCGGAGCCGCGCCGTCCTTGGGAATCTCGACGGTAACGCTGTTATTTCCGCCGGACGATCCCATGACGGCTTGCTGGGCCGCATTCACCACATCTTTCGCGCTCATTCCGCGTGGCTCGACCAGAGTGGGCTCACCGACTTTCGTCGCCTGGGCTACGTCCGGATGCTTGCGGAATCCACTCATCACATGGCTGATCATGCTGGACGTACGGCGGCTGTCTTCCTCCGCCTTATTTTGTGCCAGGGCCGCTGGCGTGGGAGTAGGAATGGGGCGATGCAACGCTGCCAGACGTTTCTTCGCGTCTTCCACACGAGTCATCATGGGATATCGCGTGATGATCTTGGAATACGCGTCGGAGGCTTTCTTCGTGAATTCTTCAATCATGCGCGCCTTGGCGATTTCGTTGGCGGGCTTGGAACGTACCACGGCGATCTCACCTTCGTAGGCTTGCCCCAGCAGGAACAGTGCTTCGTCCACCTGGCTGTACAGGGGATAACGCTCCACCAGCGAATTCAGACGCGCGATGGCCGCGGGGTAGGATTGGCGCATGTAATAGAAACGCCCGATGCTGTATTCCCGCGCTCCCAGCACCTCCTGCACTTCAAGCAGACGCTGTTTCGCTTCGGGAACGAGCTTCGAGTCAGGGTACTGGAGAATCAGGCTGCGATATTCCTCTTCCGCGCGCATGGCGTGGGTGTAGTCGCGATCGGGCTTCTCCATCTGCTGGTAATGGATGTTGGAGATTTTGAGTTGAGCTTCGGCGGCTTCCGGCATGTTGGGGAAGAAGGTTTCAAAGTCTTTGTATTCGATCTCTGCCTGGGCTAAGGCTGCGGATCCACCTTCGGCGTACCAGGAGTCGCCGACGGCCAGTTTGGCGCGGGCGATGAACTCGGAATCGGGATACGTGTTGATAAGGGTCTGAAGGGTCATGCGGGCCACGTCGAAGCGGTTGTGCTTCATGGCATCCATGGCGCGGTCGAAAAGGACCTTGTCAGGCTGCTTGGAACCGACATTGGCCAGCGGGTTGTTGACCTTTTTGTTGATGCAGGCGGCGGACAAGGCCAGCAGCGCGCCCAACAGGATCATGACCGGAATACGACGATGCATAGGAACCTCGGGGAAAAAGCTGCCGGTCTTAGCCCGGCTTGGACAGACGAGAGCGTCTGTCCCTACGCGAACCGCTCAAACTTTTTGTAGCGTTGCCTCGGTGGCAGCTTTCAATAGCCGCTGCGCATTAATCTTTGGATCACCCGTACCGAACACTGCGTTGCCTGCCACCAGAATTTCTGCTCCGGCCCGGACCACTTCGGCCACGGTGTCGAGGGCGATGCCGCCGTCGACTTCGATACGGTAACGCAGACCTCGCTGGGCCCGGATTTCGCTTAACTTTCGCATTTTGTGGAGCGAATTGGGGAGAAACTTTTGTGCGCCGAAACCGGGATTCACCGACATCACCAGCACGTAGTCCACAATGTCGAGCACTTCGGTGAGCAGGTCGACCGGAGTTGCGGGATTGATAACCACGCCAGCCAGCGCGCCGTGGCTGCGAATCAGGTGCAAGGTGCGATCGAGATGCCGGCACGCTTCCTGATGAACCGAAACCCAGTCCGCCCCGGCTTCGATAAAGACCGGGATAAACTCATCCGGATTTTCGATCATCAGGTGGCAGTCGAGCGGCAGATCGGTAACCTTGCGCAGAGACTTCACCACGGGTGGGCCAATGGTCAGGTTAGGAACGAAATGGCCGTCCATGATATCGACATGGACCACGGTGCCGCCACCTTCGGTGGCACTCCGGACCTGGTCCGCCAGATGGGCGAAGTCGGCCGAAAGAATCGAAGGTGCAAGGTCGATCAAACTTGGGTCTCGCGTATGGAAGTCCTTGGCAAATTTTAACATGCGGGTAGAGCGGGATCTCGGGCGACGCTGAACAACGGGATCCCCAGGCATACAAGCTGAAGTCGGGCAAGTAGCCACACCTCTGCTAGCACGGAGAGGGTATGTCCATTGCGGCGTTCAGGAGCCTGGCAACCGCTTCGGGAAGAACCTCGAAGCGTTCATATTCATTACCGCAACCCGACCCCAGAGCTGTGGTCTGGTTGCGGAAGCGCATCGGGCTGGGAATCGGGGTCTGCAGAGCGGCATGAACTTCGCGGACCCCGGTTTCTTCCACGATACGGCGTACGTTGTCTTCGCGGATGCCCCCGGCGGCGGCAATCCGGACACGGCCTGCGGCATTCTTTACCAGGTCGGCAATCTTCTCCACTCCCGCCTCGGCGGTCTGAGCTGCGCCCGAAGTCAAGATACGATCAGCGCCTGTTTCCAGCACGGCGTTCCAGGCGGCATTCAGATTCCGGCTCATGTCAATTGCCCGGTGAAAAGTGACGTGGAGGGGCCGCGCGAGAGTAACCAACTGGCGGGTTCGACTGGTGTCGACGTCGCCGTCGGCATCGAGGATTCCGAATACTACCCCATTGGCGCCGAGTTGTTTGGCCAGAAGGATGTCGCGGCTTATGACTTCCAACTCATCCGCGGAGTAATAGAAGTCTCCGCCACGGGGACGAATCAATATCCGCAAGTTGAGCGCGACTCGCTTGCGGACCATCGCGATCAGGCCGGCGCTGGGAGTGATGCCGCCCTGTGCTAGATCAGTACACAATTCGATGTGGTGGGCGCCGCCCTGTTCGGCGGCCATGGCGGACGCGACTGAGTCGACGCATACTTCCAGTTCGATTGGTTGAGGCATGAGTTCAGTCTTGCCGCAAAACCCGCGTGGACCGCAACTGGGAAACGTGGCTCATGCTACAGTCGCTGGCTTGCACTCGGAAGCAGGCGACTCGGGTCGAGAGCGAGCACGCCCGTCGCTCCATTGCAGCCATTGACTCATTGTGTTCGAAGAAGCCCAACTCGCGCCTGTGACGTTCAGTTTGACCGCGACGCTTGCCTGGGGGATGAGCGATTTTATCGGCGGTTACGCATCCCGACGGGCGAACGCGATCCTGCTTACCACGATAACCCATCTGAGCGGCACATCGTTGATGCTTGTGCTCGCTCTGCTGCTGCATTCTTCCTTTCCGGGCAAGAACAGCGTAGGTTGGGCCATGGCCGCGGGGTTTCTCGGAGGAACTGCGCTCGCCGTTTTTTATCAGGCACTCTCGGCCGGCAACATGGGGCTGACGGCTCCGGTGGGTGCGGTGCTGGGTGCTGCCATCCCGACGATTGTCGACGCCTTCCTGGAAGGGAGGCCCGGCCCGGTGCGTCGGGTGGGATTCGCTCTTGCCGGAGTGGGGATATGGCTGATTTCGCGCTCAGAAGGTTCGTCGGGTCGACCGGAAGGGATCGGACTGGCCGCGCTCGCGGGGATTGGATTTGCCGGGTATTTCTTGTGCATTAAGCAGGCGGGGAATGGTTCGGTGTTGTGGCTGGCCGCGATTTCGCGCGCTACCTCGCTGGCCGCGACGGGTGCGATCGTGCTCCTTACGCGGCAGTTCCGACCCATGGACGCAAGCGGCGTTCGCTGGGGTGTCCTGGCCGGAGTGCTTGACGTCTGCGGCAGCAGTTTCTTCATTCTCGCTAGCCAGAAGGGGCGGTTGGATACGGCCGTGATGGTCAGTTCGCTGTATCCGGCGTTCACGGTACTGCTGGCGCGAATGGTTCTGAAAGAACAATTCACACGGTGGAAGGTGGTGGGCCTGCTGGCTGCGCTGCTGGCGGTGCCGATGATCGCGTCGTAGGAAGCGAGCCTCTGCTACCATCGCCGCATGGCACTGCTGGAAGTCCGCAATCTCACCAAGACTTATCCGCTGGGCGAATCCATTTTTGGTGGTGGCGCCCGAGGTGAGGTCCGTGCGCTCGATGACGTGTCGCTCGACATCGTGCCGGGAGAGACCCTGGGACTGGTAGGCGAATCGGGCTCCGGCAAGAGCACGCTCGGACGGCTGGTGCTTCGCTTGATCGAGGCCGACTCGGGGAGTATCCGGTTCGACGGGCACGACCTGCGGACCGCCACACACGCGACCCTGCGCGGCTTGCGGCGCGACATGCAGATCATCTTTCAGGATCCGTTTGGTTCGCTCGATCCGCGTCTGCGCGTCGAGCAAATCATCGCCGAGCCGATGGTAATCCATGAACCTATGAGCCGGAGCGCGCGAAGGACCCGAGTGGCCGAGTTGCTTCGCGCTGTCGGCATGGATGAGTCGGCCGGAAGCCGGTTCCCCCATGAGTTCAGCGGCGGACAGCGGCAGCGCGTCGGGATCGCCCGGGCGCTTGCTTTGCGGCCGCGTTTTATCGTGGCCGATGAACCCGTGTCGGCGCTTGACGTCAGCGTGGGTGCGCAGATCGTCAACTTGCTGGCGCAATTGCAGCGCGACTTCGGATTGACTTATCTTTTTATCTCGCATTCCATGCCCGTGGTTCGCTACCTGACGACTCGCATTGCGGTGATGTATCGCGGAAGAATTGTGGAGACGGGCCTCACGGGGCAGATCACTGAGCAGCCGCAGCATCCCTACACGAAGAGCCTGCTGGAAGCTACGCCCGAAATCAGAGTCTAGACCTTCGGCCTCACGCGTTCAAATACTGCTGCGGCTGCAGAGGCTCCCTGGAATCCTGGGAGTCGGTGGCAAAGCTGGGTCTTCCCGTTTATTCTTTGTTGGATTTATTGGAGGCCGTCATGAAGCGTATTTTTGTGCTGCTAGGGGTGTGTTGCGTCTTTGCGGTGCCTGGGGTGGCGCAGAAGAAGAATCCCGTCACGACTGTCATCAAGGAGATCCTGCCCCGGCAAGCGAGAAATCTGCAGGCAGCGGTAGAAACAATGCCCGCTGACAAGTTTTCATTCAAGCCTACCGAACCGCAGATGACTTTTGGGCACCTGGTGGCGCACATGATCGACTCGAATTACTACCTGTGTGCCAAGGCGAGCGACAGTGTGCAACCCAAGAACCCTCCCGCTAAGGAGACGGATAAGGACGCGCTGGTGGCTGCCCTCAAGGCTTCCTTTGATTTTTGTACCACTAGCCTGACTAAAGTGGACGACTCCAAGCTGGGCGATACGATTCAGGCGTACGGCGGGCGCGAGGTACCGCGCGCGTGGGCGCTCATCGCCCTCACCAACGACTGGGCTGACCACTACTCCGCGGCGGCCATTTACTTGCGATTGAACGGATTACTGCCGCCTACGGCACAGCCGAAGAAGTAGGCTGCGGCAAGGGAGCAACACGCGGACAAGAGTGTCCACGCCACAATTACTCGATTTGAACCAGGTCCCCGGCGGGGGCTGCTACAGTCGATGGCGAAAGCTGCTGGGGAGCGCGCCAAGAGTCGAAGATCGAAACCTGGTGGACACATGAGACAGTGCAGTGGGGAGCACAGGACTTTTCCGTGAGAAACTCGCGGCGGATGTCCGCCACCGTGTACTTCTCGAGTGGAACCGCGGGATAGCCACGCTGTTGCGAGCAGTAGTGGACCAGGCCGTCCTCACAGATGTAGAGATACCGTGCGCCGGCACGGCAGCGCCATTGGTTGGGACGTCCCTGGGCGATGTTGTCCTGAAAAGCATTCACTCGCGTGAAGCTGCGTTTCTCCATGGACTTCATCTCGTGATACACGGCTCGCTCTTCGTCCGTGAGAGGTTCGAGTTGTCCACTGCCGTCGTGAATGATGCCGATGGTGGAGCTGAAGCCAAGTTCCATGGCGCGCCGGCCGATCGTCAAAGCATCCTGCGGGTTCTTGACTCCGCCTCCCACCACTGAGTTGATATTCACGTGGAAGTCGGCGTGTTCCGCTAGAAGCTCGAGCTTTTTGTCCAGGACCTTGAGGCTCTTCTTCGAAACGTCGTCGGGCGTGACGTTGTCGATGGAGATCTGCAACCACTCCAGGCCAGCCGCGTTCAGTCGCTGAATTCGTTCTGCGACCAGCAGGTAGCCGTTGGTGATCAGACCGGCAACCATGCCGTTGCGACGGATGCGGCGAATCACGTCGTCAAGCTCTGGATGCAGCAAGGGCTCGCCGCCGCTGATGGTGATTACTGACGTGCCAAGCTCGGCGAGCTTGTCGATGCGGGGGAACATGGTTGCGGTGGGAACGGGCTTGGAGACGTCGTCGAACTCGTTGCAGTACTCGCAGGCCAGGTTGCAACGGCGAATGGGGATGATATGTGCCAGCAGCGGGTGATCGGTGGAGGCAAGCGCCTTGGCGACCATCCGCGCACCACGAAGGTTGCGGTGGATCGACTTCAAACGACGCTTCAAAACTGTAAGGCTGGACGGCATGATCGCGATATCCGGGTATTAGATCATACGTAGCTGCCTATGAGTTCTCGGAAACAGCGTTTGGCGGAAATTCCGGTTTGAACTGCGCTCTGAAGAGATCCACAGCGCATCCGTCCGCGCACATGCAGATCTCAAGTCGCTTCGTGGCCAGCCACTTTCAGCACCTCGAGGGCCTTGTCAATCCAGGCTTGTTTCACGAGAACGTAGTCAGTGTCGAAGGTGGAAACGGCGAAAATGGGAATCGCATTTTCGGAGAGTGGCTGTACGAAGGATGTGAGAATTCCGGTCTGGGAGAAAGGGAACGGGCCCGCCAGCTTCAGGCAGGCCCACTCGGTTTCGTGACGGACCTCAGCCGGCACTTGTGCTTGCGGACAAACGACCGAGAGTTCGTCCGGACCGCGGGTCACGGAGAAGAAGGAACCTTGCAAGGCCCACACAGGGACATCGGCATCGGCAGGAAGCTGGCAGATCGCGAATGAGCCCGCGAGCCGAGAGAACTTCAACCGATGCCGATGCACGTGTGTAGTTTCAGCCTTTTTGTTGGAGTGGGGATTTATGGTACGGTTCCCCGCCATTAGCGTCCGATGCTCGAAAGACCGCACGAGCGCGGGACAGATCCCTTACCCGTTTACGGCCTTACGCAATGCCGCTCGTGCCAGCAGGCGCGTGGAATCCAGCGGCGGGAGCGGTGACGTGTCTTCGTTCACAATCAACGGGATCTCGGTGCAGCCCAGTACGACCGCGTCACACCCTTCGGCCTTCAGGTCACGGATGACCTCGGTGAAATAGGCTTGCGACGACGGCAGGAATTGCGCGTTGACCAGTTCGTCGAAGATGATCTGGTTGATCTTTGCGCGCTGCACGGCGTTGGGTACGCGGTGTTCGATGCCGGCGACCTGCAGTTGTTGAGGGTATACCGGGCCTTCCATGAGATAACGCGTCCCGAGAATCGCCAAGCGCTTGAAGTGATTTCGCTTCGCTTCGCAGGCTACCTCGCGCGCGATATGCAGCCAGGGACGGGGGGCGCGGTGTTTCACCAGGTCGAAGGCCTGGTGAATGGTGTTATCCGGGCAGATCAGGAAGTCTGCGCCTGCGCGCGCCAGCTTTTCAGCGGAATCCATCATCAACTCGGCCACGCCGGTCCAGTCGTTCTCACCCACGCACTTCATGTACTCGGCCAGCGGGTTGGTGTGCATGGAAACCTGGGGATGGTTGTGGAGGCCGAGAAGCTGAGCGCCTTCCAGACAGATCGTGCGATAGCAGAGCGCCGCTCCTTCGGCGCTGCAGGCTACGATTCCGATGTGCTGCGGCATAGTGATCGAGATTCCAGTTGGGAAAACCCAGGACTCTAGATTGTAGATCGGTCTGAGGTTCAGTTGAAGGGAATGCGCATTCGCAGGGCCGCCGGATGCTGAATCGCGCCCGGATCGGGTGCGCGTCCTTGCCCGGTAACACCACGTCCGCGTATGATGCACCGTTTATGATTTTCCAACCGGCTCGCAATCCCGGCGTGGAAAGGAGATCTGGGATCGGCGTGGGCACCCGGGGGCTGGATCGGTCCTGTCTCCGAGGCTCCCGATGAACAAGGTCACGCGCGGCTCCCTGCTGGGCATTGAGAAGCTCGAAGCGGCGGACATTCTGAAGATTTTGCAGCTGGCCCGGCGCATGAATCCACAGAAGCCCCGGCCATTGTTGCGCGGCAAACGCGTAGTGCTGTTGTTCTACGAGCCTTCCACCCGTACCCGCTCCTCCTTCGAAGTGGCTGCCAAGTCCATGGGGGCCATGACCACCTTGGTTCAATCCAGCGGCTCGAGCATCGAAAAGGGCGAGTCGCTGCTCGACACCGGCTACACCCTCCGAGCCGTCGGGGCGGACGTGATCGTAATTCGGCATCCGCTGGCAGGCGCGCCCCACCTGATGGCCCAGCATCTGGATATTCCGGTTGTGAACGCTGGGGATGGCATGCACGAGCACCCCTCGCAGGCCCTGCTCGATGCCTACACCATCCTGCGGCATAAGAAGACTTTCAAGGGACTGCACGTCTCGATCGTGGGCGACATCTTTCACAGCCGCGTGGCCCGCTCGGCGTGCCATTTGCTCAGCAAATTCGGCGTGAGAGTTACGTTGTGCGGCCCTCCAGAATTCGTGCCCGAAATCGCGACTACCCTGGCCCCGGGTCTCCACCTTACGCGGCACATTGAAGACGCGGTGCGCGGGGCGGACGTGCTCATGTTGCTGCGAGTGCAGAAAGAACGTCTGGCTGGTATGAAGCTACGCTTGGAGGATTACATCGCGCGCTACCAGCTGACCATGCACCGCCTCAAGATGGCCAAGCGGGACGCCGTCGTGATGCATCCCGGCCCGATCATCCGAGGACTGGAGTTAACCGCTGAGGTGGCAGACAGTCCGCAGTCCGTCATTGTCGACGAAGTGCGTAATGGCGTGCCCACACGTATGGCTATTTTGGCGCGGGCGGTGGGGAAAGGAAAGGCTTAGGTGGCAGGTTTCAGGTCTGGCTCCCAGCTCATGGCTCTTAGCTTTCTTCATGGCACACGATAAGTTCAAACCCGAGTCTCTGCTGATCAAGGGCGGCCACGTGATCGATCCTGCCAATCGCATTGATGCGCTGATGGATGTTCTGCTGCGCGATGGGCGAGTAGCGGAGATTGCGCCGCCCAACAAGATCCGCGGGGGCGCCGAGGAGAAATTTGACGCCCGCGGGTTGACGGTTACGCCCGGATTCATTGACCTGCACGCCCACTTGAGGGAGCCAGGGCAGAGCTACAAAGAGACGATTGCGTCCGGCACGGCAGCAGCCGCGGCGGGCGGATTCACCTCTGTGTGTTGTATGCCCAATACGACGCCTGTGATCGACTCGCAGGAGTGGGTGAACTGGCTGCGCCAACCGGAGCGCGGCGCGGTGGTGAATGTCTTTCCAGTCGCGGCGGCGACTCATGCCAGCAAGGGCGCCGTGCTTACGGACTTTCGCGGACTACAACGAGCAGGAGCGGTGGCTGTTACCGATGACGGCAAACCAATCCTCGACAATGACATCATGCGAGACTGCCTGCGCTTGAGCGGAGAGTTGAACTTCCCGGTGGTGCAGCACGCGGAAGACACCCGTTTGACGGAAGGCTGTCCGATGAATGACGGGGCAACCTCCTTCCGGCTGGGCTTGCGAGGGTGGAAGGCGTCCGCGGAGGCGAGCATTGTGGACCGCGATGTCCAATTTGCCCAGCAGTTCCCAAATGCGCGCTTGCATGTGGCGCATCTCTCCGCGGCCGAGTCGTTGAAGGCGGTGCGGCGCGGAAAGCGCAGCCGGGCGCGGGTAACTTGCGAAGTGACGCCGCATCACTTCACGCTCACGGATGAAGCGGTAGGTGAGTATGACACGCGTTGCAAGATGAATCCGCCGTTGCGCTCGGCGGCCGACCTGGAGTCGATCTGCGTGGCGTTGGCAGATGGCACGGTGGATGCGATTGCCACCGATCATGCACCCCATGCCAGCCACGAGAAACAAGTCGAGTTCGAACGGGCCGCCTTTGGCATTACGGGCCTGGAGACGGCGTTGGGACTGGCTATCACGAAATTGCACCGCGAACAGAGTATCCCTTTGCCGCGCATTGTCGAGCTGCTTACCTTGGGACCGGCACGGGTGTTTGATCTGCGTGGACGAGGATCGTTATCGCGAGGGAATCACGCCGATCTGACCATCTTCGATCCCAAAAAGCGGTGGACTTTTGATGTGGCGAAATCGCGCTCCCTGTCGCGAAATTCTCCGTTTGATGGGTGGCCATTGACTGGCAAGGTTGTCGCGACAATCGTGAGTGGACGAGTCGTCTACCGCGCAGAGTAGCCGAGACGCGGACCGGAGTGTCCGCGCCACACTAGGGCAAAATCGCCATTCGCTTTCCGACTCTCTTCAATACGTGCAGCGCCTGCTGCAATTGTTCCTGCGTGTGGGTGGCGGTCATGATGGTGCGCACCCGCGCTTTGCCTTCGGGAACGGTGGGAAAGGCGATGCCGGTCCCAAGCACGCCTTCCTTAAACAACTCGCGGGAAAATTCCATGGTGCGGGCGCCGTCGCCGATGATGATGGGCGTGATCGGGGTTTCACTGGCGGGCGTGGTCTTGCCGCCAATATCAAAGCCAAGCAAGCTGAGTTCTTTCTTCCAAAAGTGGGTGTTCTCCCAGAGTTTCTCGATGCGTTCGGGCTCCTGCTCCAAGACATCAAACGCGGCAATGCAGGTGGCGGCAACAGAGGGGGGATGCGAGGTTGAGAACAGGAACGGACGCGCTCGATGGTAGAGGAAGTCGATGAGGTCGCGAGTGCCGCAAACGTATCCACCCAGGGCACCGATGGCTTTGGAAAGCGTTCCCACCTGGATATCGACCCGACCGTGTTGTTGGAAGTGATCCACCGTGCCGCGGCCGTTGCGGCCAAGCACGCCCGAGGCGTGCGCGTCGTCGACCATCATGATGGCACCGTATCGCTCGGCCAGTTCACACAGGCCGGGGAGCGGACCGATGTCGCCGTCCATCGAGAACACACCGTCTGTGATCAGCAACTTCCGGCCGGGCTCACCCTTCACGCTGGCCAGTTGCTCTTCCGCATGGGCCAGGTCTTTGTGGCGGAAAACAAGGATCTTGGCGCGGGACAGGCGGGCGCCGTCGATGATGGAGGCGTGGTTCAGCGCGTCGGAGATGATGAAGTCTTCTTTGCCAAGTACAGCGGAAACGGTGCCGGCGTTCGCGGCAAATCCCGATTGGAAAACCACACAGGCTTCCACGTTCTTGAAGCGCGCGATTTTCTCCTCAAGTTCCATGTGGATCTTCATGGTGCCGGCAATGGTGCGCACCGCACCCGAGCCAACTCCATACTTGCGTGTGGCGTCCAGAGCGGCTTCGCGCAGCTTGGGGTGCGTGGTCAGGCCAAGATAATTGTTGGAAGCGAGATTGATGACCTTTTTTCCGTCGAAAGTGCAGACCGGGGCCTGCTCGTCTTCGAGCACGCGCAGGTTGAAGTGCGTGCCCTTCGCCCGTAAATCATTGATCTGATCAGTCAGGTAGGAAAGCGGGTTGGTGCGCGTCGTCATCGTTGCCATAGGGGAGCCTCGAGTAAGCCGTAAGGATCAAGTTGCACGTCCGACGCGGACATGCAATTGGACAATTCAGTCTAATACTTTCCAGGCTAAATCCGTGGTAGACCCGCTTTCTGTGCGACGGCTGTCACCAAACTCTGGGTGACAGGAATGGATATTCCATAGCGAGCGGCGGCGCGCAGGATGGTGCCCCCAATGGCATCCAACTCGGGCGGGTTCCCTTGCTCTATATCCTTCTGCATGGAACTGCGCATGGCGTCGGGCAGGCTCAACAGAGCGGCGATGCCCTTCTCTGCATCAACTTGAGCGCCATCCGCAGTCGCCACGGCACAAGCTTCCCGCACACAGGCCTTCAACTGTTCGCGCCAGTGCGGATCCGCAGCGATCTGGCCCTTGGCCGCGCGCGCGGCCGTGGTGACCAGGGCCATCGGCGCGAGAAAAGACAACTTGCCCCACATCAGGGTAGGTTCGTGCTCCACGAACGGACAAGTGAAATTCAGCTGCTGTAGCTGTTCGAGTGTTGTCCCTAAGAGAGGTTTGGCGCGGGTGATAACACTAAGGCGGGCAAACGGCGAGCGGCGCACGAAGTGTCCCGGGGCGATACGTTCTGATTCCACGGCGATCGTGGCGGGCAAGACCCGGTCCGCACCGTAGCGCGATCTCAGCAGCGGTATGTGATCGAGCCCATTGAGTAAAGGCACGATCGCGGTCGCGGTCTCGGGCGTAGGAATCGAGCGTAACGCAGTTTCCAGTTGGGTGGCTTTTACGGTGATCCAAAGAACTTCCACAGGGGGCACCTGGGACGCTCGCTCAATCGGCACCGTGAAGTTCCCGAACGGACTCTCAAGATGAAGCTGGCGGGGATATTGTTCGAAGACTTCGGGGCGAACGATCATGACGACCGGCGCCCCAGTTTTGGCTAGGCAAGCGCCCATCAGTCCACCCACGCCGCCAGGCCCCAGGATTGCGTGTTTCATGCACTGGCATTATGCACTGCCGCCCCGCCGCGCGTCGCGCGCAGGGTAGAGTTATACTAGCGCCTCAGTTATGAGCGAAGAAAAGCGTTCCCGGACATTGCTCTGGATCGTGATCGGAGGAGGAGCCTTTTTCCTCTTCGTGCTGGCCGTGTTTGGCCTGGTCTACGTTACGCTGCACACCGGCAAGGACACATCCCTGACCGCGTTTGGCGACAAGATCGCCGTAGTCGACCTGGAAGGTGTGATCCTCAGCCCGAATCCGGTGGTGCAGCAGCTCAAGAAATTTGCGGATGACGACTCGATCAAGGCGATCATCCTGCACGTGAATTCCCCGGGCGGCGGGGTGGCGGCCTCAGAGGAAATTTACCGGGAAGTGAAACGCATCCGCGACGATAAGAAGAAACGAATTGTGGCTTCCATCGAAACTGTGGGCGCTAGTGGCGCGTACTATGTTTCTTCCGCGACCAACAAAATCTACGCTGACAACGGCAGCGTCGTGGGTTCCATCGGCGTGATCGCGCAGTGGGTTAACTACGCCGACCTGCTGCAGTGGGCAAAACTCAAAGACATCACCCTGAAGGCCGGCGAGTTTAAAGATACGGGCTCTCCGACTCGAGGTATGACCCCCGCCGAGCGTGCCTACCTGCAAGGGATGATCGACAACATGCATGCGCAATTCATACAGGCGGTCGCGGACGGCCGAAAGATGAAGTTTGAGCAAGTGAAGACCATCGCCGACGGCAAAGTCTGGACCGGGCAGCAGGCGTTGCCCATGAAGCTAGTCGACCAGGTGGCGGATTTCCAGGCAGCCGTCGAGGATACCGCTAAATCTGTGAATATTAAGGGCGAACCAGTCCTGGTGCGGCCCGAAAAGGACCGCAAGACGCTGGGCGATTTGATCTTTGGGGATGTATCGGAATGGATCCCGTCGCGCGAGAAGCTTATGGACCAGCACGTGGGGTTTTATTACATGTGGAAGTAGCGCAGAGGCGGTTCTCAGTTCCCTGGTTGGGGCGGATTCCAGAGGACCTTTCCGGCCTGTTTTGCACTGGTTATTCAACGCGGAACTTGCGCGAAGTACCTGAAATTTGAGAAGGTTATGGAGGCCCCGCTCGAGGGCCGCGGTCGTCGGGGGCGGCGGCCTGTTGTCAATTTCTTCATTAGGGAGCCAAGAGGCGTATGACAAAAGCGGATCTGATCGACGAAGTCTCCCGTCTGGCGGAACTTACGCGCAAGGACAGCGAAGTGATTGTGGAGACGATCTTTGACAGTATCGTGCGCTCGTTGCGGGTGGGCGACAAGATCGAGATCCGCGGCTTCGGCAGCTTCCGCACCCGGCAGCGCAAGCCCCGCGTGGGACGCAATCCCAAGACGGGTGATCGCGTGGAAGTTCCCGCGAAGAAGATTCCTTTCTTCAAGCCCAGCAAAGAGTTGAAAGATCTGGTCAATCACGGGGAAGGGGCACCGGCCGAAGCGCCTCCTGCACCCAGTGCACCCGCACCGTAGTCAACTGCCGGAACAAAGCGATTTGCTGGTTGTGCGGATTGTTGGCGGTTCCTGATGAAACTTCAGTGCCCAGTCTGGATTCCGCCACTTGGTCTCAAGTAGAGGTCTGCAATCTTGAGCGCCAGATCCGGCGCGGGCAGGTCCACACGATTGCACAGAACCACAACTGTGAGATCGTCAGAGGGAAAGCGCTGGATCGAAGTTCGAAACCCAACCGTCTCGCCGTAGTGCCACCTGCGCCGGTGACTGCGGTACGGCTCCAAAAACCATCCGAATCCGTAACTTACCAGCCTTCCGTCGGTTTCCTTCGCCGGGCCGCTTGAGGGCTGTGCGGGCGTGAAGGCCGGAAGCATTTCCTTTTCGCTGAGGAGGGTGTGATCCCGCAACGCGGCATCCCAGCGGGCAAGGTCCGCGAGCGAAGTGTAAACGCCGCCATCGCCCAATGTCGCGGACGTGGAACTCTGGTCCGTTTCGTGCCAAGCGCCGTTCTGGAGAGTATGCCCGTACGCTCGATCCGAGACTTCATTCTTTCCCTTCTCGAACGCAACCGTGTTTGACATGTGCAGCGGGGCGAAGATACGGCGTTGCAGAAACTCGCCAAAGGATTCGCCGGATACCTTCTCAACCACCATCGCGAGGAGGCAATATCCGGAGTTGCTGTACACCCACTTCGATCCAGGCACGAATTTCGTGGAACTGACTTTTTCAAGCAGAGCGAGGACACCCGCGTCTTTGATCTGCGGAATTTGATCATCGGGCGTGTCGCCGTACTTCTCCGCCATCAAGTCCTCGTAGTCCACCAACCCCGAGGTGTGGTTGAGCATATGGCGGATCGTGATGGACTTTCCGTAGGCAGGGAAATCCGGGAAAACGTCAGTCAGGGTCTGTTCGTAGCGCAGCTTGCCGTCGTGCACGAGCAGCATGACGGCCATGGCCGTGAATTGCTTGGTGACCGATGCGAGCCGGAAGTTGGTGTGCTCGTCAATTTTGTGGAGCGAGCGAAGATCGGTGACACCGTATCCGCGCGCGAATACCGAATGCCCGCCTCGCACGATCATCACCGCAGCGCCTGGCGAGGCAGGAGTGACCGTGGCAAACAAAGCGTTGATGCGGGATGCCGCACGCTGATTTCCGGCAGACGATAGTCGCAAGCCGACGAGAATCAGAACGAGGAGAATTCCCAAGCCGAATTGGCGAGTTCGGGTCCTCCGGCCAGCGTCGAGATTCATCCGCGAACTCCCGCTGCACCCATTAATCGTCCTGTAATGCCCTTCTCGGCTCGATAGGAGAACAAAAGATCGGTGCGACAGGAGGTGCACATGGGCGAAGCGTCGATGTGTTTTGCGGGAACACCCGCATCAATCAACTGCCTTCGGTTTGCTTCCACCAGGTCGAGGAAGATGTTTACCGGCAGCTTGCTATGACCGGGAGCGCGGGCGGTCAGGAACAGCAGCGGATATTTTTCGCGCACGGGGTCAGATTCTTTCACTTCGTAAAATAGTTTGGCAGCGTATGCAAACTGGGACACGAAGGTCTCCCGCACTTCTTCTCCCACCGTGTAACAGCAGTTGTGAACGCCCGGACCGATAGCAACAGCAAGGTCTGTGGGTTTGCTGCCAAACCAGCGCTGCATCTCCCCTACCCCTTTCTCGACGATGCGCTTCACAGTTCCGCGCCAGCCTGCGTGAAAGACACCTACGACCCTCTTCTTTCGGTCGACCATGATGACGGGCAGACAATCGGCAGTTTGCACAGCGAGTAAGAGTCCGGGCGTGGCGGTAACCAACCCATCTCCCACCAGGGGGCGGTCGGGGGGATCCGAAACCGGATGGATGATGTCGGAGTGAACCTGACGCAATGTCACGACTGGCCAGGCATGCCTGCCGTTCACCCCCAGTGTCCGCAGGAACGCCATGCGATTGCGCTCCACCGCGGCCTTCGCGTCCTGTTTCGTGAATCCCAGGTTGAGCGCGCTTCCACCATACGGTCGTGAATACCCGCCATGGCGGGTGGAGAAAGCGTGAACTAGCCATGGAAACCGTTGCAATCGCCTGGTACGGAGAATGATCAGTTTGGATTTTGCGCGAGCCCGGGTTGGCACACGTTCATCTTATCGGAATCGCATGCATGAGCGTGCGACCTTCACTCCGAATAAGAATCGCTCGGGTATTTCCCCGTCTTGACTTCCCTCGGCAAGGCAGGCACCATCCCACGCGCTTCGTCGCAGAGCCTGTGCGGGGCCGGTTCGCGTTTTCCCGGAAGCTTCGCTCTAGTACTTCCAACTGCTCAAGTCCGCACCTTTGGGCGCCGTCTCTTCCATGTGCTTGACCATCTCCGGCAGAAATCGTTGCGGGATGGTCAAGCGAGCCGGCCCGTTTGAATCCCCTGCGCCTGAATAGCAGTGGGGCTGGCGCACTCCGAAATCGAAGGTGCCATGGTAGTAGGGCTCTTTCGTCGTCTCCAGAAAATCTTTGAGCAGATGAACCGCGCGGTCGAGATACCAGGTATCGGCTTCGCCGACGAAAAAATGCATCTTGCCGGTGAGTTTCGGTCCCAGAGTCTTCCAGTCCCGTTGCATGATTGCGCTCAAGTCGTAATGTTCTTTCCAGTAGTTAGCGACTTGGTGGTCGATCTCGCCGGTGCGCTTGTTGAAGATGGGCTTGGGGTAACCGTCATCACCAATCGGGCTGAAGGTCGCCTGCCAGATATCGAATTGCTCTCCGGAACGGCCATGCGTGCCCAGCACCAATTCGAGGTGATTGGCCTGCTCCATGGTCGCAAGCACCAGGCCATCCGCCTGACGCATTTCCGGACGCGGCACACGGCCGAAGACTCCTTCGACAAAGTATGCATTGTTGTCGTTGTACAAGTTGGTGGTGCCATACGCGCGGAAGTCGACCACGTCGGGGCAGAAAACCCAGGCTCCGTTGTAGTAGTCGGGATAAAACACCTGGGAACCGAGCGCCTCCCATCCTCCGGTCGATCCGCCGTAGACCGTGCGAGCCCAGCCTTCGCCAATCGCCCGGAATTTCCTCTCGACATAGGGAATCAGCTCCTTCGTGATGGCGTCGCCATAAGGTCCCTGGCTTTCCGAGTTCACCGCATAGGAGTCGTCGAAATAGGGCGTGGGGTGCTGGATGGTCATCATGATGACGCGCGGCAGACGGCCCGAAAGCCAGTCCTGGTAGAACTTGTAGCTGTAGCGTGCATTGGTGAGGGCATCGCCTTTCAGATCCGCGCTGGGAGGATCGGTGCGAAATCCGTTCGGCAGGAACAGGTCGCGATGATAGTGATCCTGCTCCACGATCAGGGGATAGCGTGCGTTGGGATGTTCGTCAAAGCCGTCGGGAAGAAGCAGCACCGCGCCCAGATAAGTCGGCCGTCCCCAGAATTTCGAAAGCAGTTCACTCTGCATCCGAATGTGCTTGACCCATTTGTTGTCTTCCACTGGTTTGCCGGAAGCGGAACCCCAGTCGAGCACGCGATCCACTTTGGCCAGGTTCTGCTCGACTGGCGGGATTTTTTCGGTGAGCGAGATGCGAATGACCTGGTCCGCCTTCGGGTCGATGCGTATCTTCACGGGCTTGGAATAGAGGTTGCCGGGCTTGGTCTGCCAATGTTGGCCCTCGCCCTTGTCGGGCGGTAGTTTCACGGTGTGGCCATTGCTGAGGTGGAAGGTTTCGTAGATGTTGATCAGACCCTGGACATAGTATTCGCCAGCTGGAATCGTGGCCAAGCTTTCGGTGGGATACCCGAAGGTGCTTGCATCGACGACTGCCGCAGCGCCCGGCGCGAGCCCGTCCACATCGAGCCCGAAAGCTTGCTGGGATTGGGCGGCCTCTTCGCCCAGCTGGAACCGCGGCTCGTCCCTGTCATGGGTGGATAGAAACAGAAGCACGTGGCCGTCGAGGGGCGTGGCGGCCGCCTCTTTCGGAAACGAGATCTCAAAACGAAGACTGGCCGATTGGGCAAGTGCGCCGCACGCGAAAAGGATCGGCAACCAAAAAACCAGTTTGCAAATAACGACACAACGCATCGGCACGTATGCCTCCCTGAAAGGCACTCGTTGATACCAGTTGATATGGCAGAGGTCAAGCCGATGAGCGCGGCACAAGGCGGCGTGCACTCGGCGACTTACCCCGCTTTTTTGACTCCGCTGGTGCGGTAGCCTAGAATCCCTACAGGGGATCAGCATTTCAGAAGAGTGCCACCCGAGCACCGGAGCCCCGCTGGAGGAACTGTATGCCTGGCAAATTGGGTTTGCCTGAAATTTTGTTGCTTCTTGCCGTGGCCCTGCTGATTTTTGGGCCAAGCAAGCTGGCCGATCTGGGCAAGGGCCTCGGCGAGGGGATCAAGAACTTCAAGTCTGCCGTCAAAGACGCCGGGCAGGATTCAGAGAAGAAGTCTTAAGACTTAGTTGAACGCTGGTCGATTCTTGAACGTCCCGCGCGTGCTCGGCAATGTTCGACCTGTATTTCTCATACGCCACCGCATTCTTTGAGCATCCGATAGACAAGTGCGACGGGCAGTCCCACAACATTGGAGTAGTCTCCTTCAATGCGCGGAATCCATCGTGAAGCCATTCCCTGGATCGCATAGGCGCCCGCTTTGTCCATGGGCTCGCCCGTTGCTATATAGGACCGAATGTCCTCTTCGCTTAAGGGACTCAGGTGGACAATCGTCGTTTCTGAGCGAACCTCTCCCAGGGTCGGTTCGGGCTTCCTGCCTGGATTTCCGGCTGGGTTTGAGCCGGACTTCGGGCCCATCAAACAAACGCCAGTCGTCACCTGGTGAGACCTTCCCGAAAGCAGGCGCAGCATGCGGGAGGCGTCGGCAGCGTCCTTGGGCTTGCCGAGAATCTGTTTGTCCACGACTACGATCGTGTCGGCTCCCAAAACAAATTCGTTAGGATGCTGCTTGAAAATCGCCCAGGCTTTCTCGCGCGCCAGACGCTCCGCGAATGCCTTGGGGGCTTCGCCATCCAACGGGATTTCCGGAATATTGGTGGGCTGCACGGTAATAGCAATGCCCGCCGAACGTAGTAGTTCCTGACGACGAGGCGATGCGGAAGCCAGAACAAGAGCCATTAACGCGATTCTAGCGGAAACTGGACCTGTCATTTCGCCACCAGCTCAAGGCGATTGCCGAAAGGATCGAAAATGTGGCAGCGCCGCGCCCCAGGGATATCGTCGGCCTCGACGACTTCAACCCCGTGACGCTGCAATCGTTTCTTAAGCGATTCGTAGTCTTGGCAGCGCAACGCCGGATGCGCCTTCCTGGCGGGACGAAATTCGTCTTCCACGCCGAGATGAATCTGCACAGCGCCGCTGGCGAACCAGCAACCTCCTCGCTTGGCCAGCTGGGCTGGTTTGGGAATTTCCACCATACCGAGAACTTCACCGTAGAAGACGCGTGCCATTTCTTCGCCACCGCGTGGCATGGCTGGCTGCACGTGGTCGATGTCTGTGAACCGAGGGTCGGACACAGGAGCATCCTAGAAGACGAGGTGCTAGGGGAGAAGCGATGAGGCAAGGTGAACCGAAGACGTGCCTCGGCCGTTGTTCGCGAATTATAGGGCATCCTTGGTTCCCGAAAGGCACTGACGAGTCCGATCCAGGCTAAGCCAGTTCGAGCTGGGCATACTTTTCCACCAGCTTCTTCAGTCCGAAGCGTGGAAATTGTACGGTAATCTTAGCGTCTTCCCCGTCCCCTTCCCGCTGGTAGACGGTACCTTCACCGTACTTGGGATGGCGAACTTTCTGGCCGGGTCGAAAACCCTTCTTGCCCTTCGGCTCTTCGAGTGGAGTCTTCGGCAGGCTGAATTTCTTTCCGCGCGAGGCGAAGAAGTCAGCGATGTTATCGATGGAATTGTAACTTTTGCCGCTGTACGTAGGCTTGGCGCGTTCGGCTCGCTCGCGCTGCCAGCTAGCGCTCTGATCTTCGTTTTCGTAGGAATAATGCGTGGAACTGTGATCGTCGTACCTGCGGGGAGCGGATGCGCCTGCTCGCGATCGGGCAACCGCATATCCACCCGTGCTTCTCCGACGCGCTCCTCCGAGTTCTTCGATTAAAGTCCCAGGCACTTCTTCCAGAAACCGCGATGGCACGCTGGCCTCAGGCAGATCGGTTCCGTAACGGCGCCGGTAGACGGCTCGGCTCAAGATCAGCGTGTCCATCGCGCGCGTCATTCCGACGTAACACAGCCGGCGTTCTTCCTCGATGTCGTCCATCTCCAGCAGGGTGCGCGAATGCGGGAACAGTCCTTCTTCCAGCCCGCAGAGAAAGACCAGTGGGAACTCCAGACCCTTGGCGGCATGCAGTGTCATGAGGGTGATACGAGCGGATTCGTCGTAGCCGTCAGCGTCGCTCACCAGGGCCGCGTGGTCGAGGAATTGTTCCAGACTCTCACCACGATCTTTCGAATCGAGTGCGGCATTCACCAGCTCGCGCAGGTTCTCAATGCGGGAGTAGGCTTCAGGAGTATCTTCGGCTTCCAGTTGCTTGATGTAACCGGTACGGTCGATGAGGAACTTCAGGATCTCAGCGGTGAAGGCGGGCTCGCCGGGAGTGCGGAAGGGAGGGATGGGCTGGTTTGCCGTTTGTTCGGTGTTATTCGTCGTGGAAGACAGGTCGTGCGCGTCGTCTCCGAAGTCGAAAGCTAGCGGGTCGAATTCGGTTGCCTCATCCCCCGCGGATTCGACCGCAGGCGGTCGTCCCCACGTGGGCTTTGGTAACCCCTCGTGCTCTTGTCCATTCAGGGGCGTCGCTGGGTCGGTACCGGTCGCTTCCAAGCGTTCGACGTAGGTTCCGGCCAGCATCGCTTGCGCGTCTTCAATCACTTCGCGGAAGTTTTTCAGGGCCTGCAGGGCGCGCGCCGGCAAGAGTTGGCGCTCGATCGCTTCGACGATCGCTCCCCATAGAGAGAGCCCTGTTTCCAGCGCAAGACGTTCGATAACCTCGATCGTGGTTTTCCCTATGCCCCGCGCGGGCGTATTGATTACGCGCAGTAGGGACACCGAGTCATCCGGGTTAAGAATGACCTTCAGGTACGAGATCATGTCCTTGATCTCGGCGCGCTCGTAGAACGAGAAGCCACCCACCACGTGATACTTCAACTGGTAACGGCGCATCGCCTCTTCAAAAAGGCGCGATTGCGAGTTGGTGCGGTATAGCACTGCCGCACGCGGGGTTTGGCCATGCTCGACCCCTTCGCGCAGGTAACGGGCAATGCGGTCGGCGACAAACAGAGCTTCGTTCTCGCCGTCGGGCGCCTCGTAGTAGCCGATCTTGGTGCCGCCTTGGCGCGAGGTCCACAGGTTCTTCCCTTTGCGTTTGACATTGTTGGCGACCACGGCGGAGGCCGCCTCGAGAATGTTCTGCGTCGAGCGGTAGTTTTCCTCCAGGCGGACGATCTTCGCTTCGGGAAAGTCCTTCTCGAACTCCAGGATGTTGCGAATGTCGGCGCCGCGCCAGGAGTAGATGGACTGATCTTCGTCGCCCACCGCGCACAAATTGTGCCGTGTGCCTGCCAGCAATCTCATGAGTTCATATTGCGGACGGTTCGTGTCCTGGTATTCGTCGACCAGAATGTACTGGAACTTGCGGTTGTAGTATTCGCGGACTGCGGGCGCGGATTTCAGCAGACGAAGCGCTTCGAGCAGCAGGTCGTCGAAATCGAATGCATTGGCTTTGCGGAGTTCCTTGCGATACTCCTCGTAGATGTGAGCGATCTTCTCAGTCTTGGGATCGGCCGACTGCAAGTAGATCTCCTGCGGATCGAGCATGTGGTTCTTGGCCCAAGAAATTCGGCCCAGCGCAACGCGCGGGGTGAGGTCCTTGTCGTCGATGCCCATGCGCTTCATCACGGACTTCACAATGCTCTGCTGGTCGGCCTCGTCGTAGATGACGAAGTTTTTCGTGTGGCCGATTGCGGGTTGCCCCAGCACGGCCGAGGGGATTCTCAGCGCTTCAATGTCACGCCGTAACACCCGCACGCAGAACGAATGGAACGTCGAGATGACCGGCTTGGCGACGGACAGGCCGCCCACGATGCGTTCAACGCGCTCGACCATTTCGGCGGCGGCTTTGTTGGTAAACGTTACGGCGAGAATGGACTCCGGCATCACCCCCAGGTGCTCGATGAGATAGGCGATGCGGTAGGTGATGACCCGGGTTTTGCCGCTGCCCGCACCGGCCAGAATCAGGACCGGACCCTCGGTGGTCTCGACCGCTTCGCGCTGCTGGGGATTGAGTTGGTTTAGGAACGACAAGTTTGCCTACTGCCTCGCTGCGTGCTTCCCTGAGTTGCAATGTACTGAATCTTCACGATCCCTTGTTCGACCGATGCTGTGTGAGACGAACGACAGATTCCTGCGCCTCCGCTACACTCGGCGTCGGAATGACAAGTCTTAAGACGAGCTGCTCACTCAGCCCTCAACCGCGCCGCCTTGCACTCCGCGCAGGGACATACTTCCCGCAGAAATGCCCATGAGTAAATGCCCAAATCGTGACCGTCGTTCCAGTTGAACTTGATTGCGTATTTGCCGACGCCCTCGGCTGATAACGGCTTTGCTGCGGCCTTGAACATGGGTAAGGCGCCGGGCTCCAATTTTGGCGGTTCTCCGTGTAGACGGCCAGTCTTCCCGCGCTCTTCGTTGCACATGGCGCAGGGGCAGGCGTCCCGCAGGTACTGAAAGGGATAAATAGAAAGATGGCCGTCTCGCCACTCGATTTCCACTCCGGTGCCGGTGGTTAGATTCACTTTTACCGATTTGGGATCTGTGCTTGCCGTGCGAGCCTTCAGCGGGGACTGCATGATTTCAGTATCGCACGGCCGTTTGTGGAGCGGACGGGCGTCCCGGTGTGTGCATCCTGTAGGTTGGGGTCGCGGGCTCGAATTGCGAAGATCCCCTCAAATCCTGTACAATCTGTTGTTTGCACACCAAGTTCTGACCGATTCTGGAGAGCAGTCCGATGGCACAAGTTTGTGAGATTTGCGGCAAGAAGCCGATGAGTGGCAACACCATCAGCCACGCGCACAACGTGAGCAGGCGGCGCTGGAACGTCAATCTACGGCCCGTTCACGCCAAGGTGGGTGCGACTACCAAGCGCATGCGCGTCTGCACGTCCTGTCTGCGCAGCGGCAAAGTCGTTAAGGCTTAATCAACCACCAAGGACACGAAAGTCACACTAAGGGAACTACTCCTCCGAGGGCGCTTGTGTCTTTTGCGGTGGATGCCTTACGTCTACTGGATCGCCACCAACTGCACGTCGAAGATTAACGTGGAATTCGGCGGGATCACTCCAGGGTAGCCCTTCGCGCCGTACGCGAGATCCGGAGGGATGCGCAACTGGCGCTTGCCCCCTACTTTCATGCCGGGGATACCTTCGTCCCAGCCCTTAATAACGTCCCCGGCGCCGATGCGAAGGTCGAAGGGTTTTCCGCCCACTGAGCTATCGAACTTCTTGCCGCTCGTGAGCCAGCCGGTGTAATGGACTTTCACTCGTTGGCCTTTGTGGGCCTCAGGGCCGGTGCCAACTTTGATGTCCCAGTACTGCAGGCCCGAGGGGGTCTTGGTGCCTTCACCGCTGACCTTGGTGGGACCTCCGGCTGCAGGCGCGGATTTCGCCGCGGTAGTTGACTTGTTGGAGGTGCCGCCCTGGGCGAAAACTTGCGTGCCGGCAAGTGCCAGCATGACCATTGCTATCGTCAGCTTTTTCATGCGTCTTTCGCTCCTCACGCTGATGCTACTTCACCGAGGCCGCAGCCTTGGTCGTGAAGCTGAGAGTTTTTTCCGCGGGAATCACAGCCTCTTCTTTGCCGGTCGCGGCTGCGACTCCGGTTCCTGCGGCGCCGCCTGCGCCAGCCCCGATAGCAGCGCCTTTGCCGCCGCCCGCGATACCGCCGATCAAAGCACCCAAGGCTGCGCCGCCGCCAATCTTGGTGACATTGCTCTTGGTGTGGCTCTTCCCTTCAAGATGGTAGCTGCCGGTCGAAACGGCCACCGTTTTCCCTGAGACCCGCACCGAGGTCAGACGAATCGAGAGCTGCCCGGGCGCGTGCAAACGTCCGCTGGACTTGACATCCGTGACTTTGCCTCGCGCTGGGGATCCAACTTTGGCGAGAGTCTTGCCACCGACCACTAGGTCGCGAGCCAGGGTTGCATCGAACCGGTCGCCTGCCTTTGCCGTTCCGGAGCTGATTTCCTGTCCCATGCGAATTGAGATGTGCGTCCCGGCAGGGATGGTTTGGGCAAGACACGTCAGCGAGAAAACGAGTGCTGCGATAATGGTCTTCAGTGTCCTTCCGAGCATAGTTTCTCCTCGACCGAATGCGGACCGGTAGATGCGGACTATAAACTTGATTTTGTTTCCGCATTCTATCCTACGAGCGGGCCACTTTTGAGGTGACGATCTGTGTGCGGCGATTGGATCGCAATCGTTTCGTTACGTGCTCGACGAAACGGGCACCCAGCCGACACAATGGTTCTGGCCCATATGACGACCGTCAACCTCACCCGCACGATGTCTCGACGCAGGCTGCCTCCGCTGCCGAGAGATTTTTACGATCGTGATCCGCGACTGGTCTCGTTCGATTTGCTGGGGAAGCTGTTGCTACGCCGAAATGGCCGCAAACTGCTCGTGGGCCGCATCGTCGAGGTGGAAGCCTATCTCGGGCAGGATGATCCTGCGGCACACTCGTTTGTGGGGCGCACCGCCCGAAACGTCGTGCTTTGGGGACCTCCGGGGTTGTCGTACGTGTATTTCATCTACGGAAATCACTATTGCTTTAACGTGTCGTGCTTGCCTGACGGCGAGGCCGGGGGAGTGTTGTTTCGGGCCCTGGAGCCGCTGGCTGGAATCGAGGACATGGCGCGTGCGCGGGACTTGTCCCTGGACGACGCTAAGGATCTGCGCAGACTCACGAGCGGCCCGGGGCGACTGGCGGAAGCTATGGGCATCACTTGCGAGCGCGATAACGGGAAGGATATTACCTCGCCGAAATCGGATTTGTGGATTGCCGAAGATGGATTCCGGACGGGAGAGATCCGGAAGACTCCGCGCATCGGGATTACGAAAGCTGCCGAGCTACCCCTGCGATACATTTTGGCGGGAAATCGTTTTGTGTCGGGACGAATGACGGAACGCAGTTAGCGAGCGGCGGGCGCCCCCTTCATGGCAGGGGTGCCATGCAGTCATTGAATCGCGGACTTCAAGACGACGTTGTCGATGAGGCGTGTGGTGCCAACATAAGCGGCCAGCGCGACCAGAGCTTGGTCATCAACTCTCTCGATCGCTTCCAGAGTCTCGGGATTCACTACCTCGAGATAGTCCAGCCGGACCGCAGCTTCGCTCCGCAAGACATGCTTGCCGGCTTCGACGAGGCTGGCCGCGCGCCGTTCGCCCCGACTAAACTCCGCTTCCACTTCCACCAAAGATCGATGTAGCACCAGAGCCTGCCGGCGCTGCTCAGCGGCGAGATAGGCGTTGCGCGAACTCATGGCAAGACCATCCGGCTCGCGGATGATGGGAGACGCGACAATCTCAACGGGCATATTCAGGTCGCGCACCATGCGCCGGATGATCGCAAGCTGGGCGGCATCCTTCTGGCCGAAGAAGGCCAGGTCGGGCTCGATGGTGTGAAAGAGTTTAGCAACCACAGTGGTGACGCCACGGAAATGTCCGGGACGGGATTTCCCGTCCAAGCGCTCGCTAAGACCCTCCACCTTGACGTAGGTAATCGCGGTTGTGGGATACATCTCCTCGACGGATGGCGCGAAGATCAGGTCCACCCCTTCTCGCTCCAGGAGTTCGCGGTCCCGGTCCAACGATCGCGGGTACTTCGTGAAGTCCTCAGTGGGTCCGAATTGGAGGGGGTTCACAAAGATTGAAACAGCCACGAAGCTGCATTGCGCCTTTGCCGCGCTGACCAGTGACAAGTGCCCGGCGTGCAGTGCGCCCATGGTGGGAACCAAGCCCAGCCGCTTCCCGGCAGCGCGAGCCGACCGCGAGACGGAACGTGCCTCTTCAATCCTGGCGCAGATCGTGCTCATGAAGGATTGTCTACGGAATCGCGGTGACGGTGAATTGGTAGCAAGTCGGAAAGAGTCTATGTCGTGTTGCTCTTTTGTGCTACGCGGATCGTGGCTTTCTCTACTTCACGACCGATGAACTTCGATGCAAGCTGCTTCGAGCCACCTCCGATGAAGAGGGGGCGACCGGGAATACTGCACTCGGCCCGACTTTACGTGGAGCCGTTATTGAGAAACGCGCCGCCGCCGAAACGGCTCTCGCGTGAGTTCCCTTTGTCCTGTCGCTTTCTTGCGATGCGCTCCATTTCCAGAGCCAGTAACCTCGCGCTCTGCCGCCTGCGCTCCCCCCAAATATTTTTCCCGTACCAAGATTAGTTTTTCGAGATCCGCCGCGCCTAGGGGTTGTTGATGACCCAGTTGATGAGTAACCAGTGCGATGCGCGCAAAATGCTCGACCGTTTCCATCTTCATGAAGGCCTGCGACAAATCCGTGCCGCAGGTCACCACTCCATGATTCGACATCAGAATCGCGTCATGCTGGGGAACCAGAGGGGCAAGCGCGTCCGTAAGTTCCGGAGTTCCAGGCGTCCCATACTTGGCGAGCGGTATCGATCCCAGACCGATGACCACTTCACAAACCAGGGGCTGATTCAGCGCAACTCCGGCGGCAGCGAAACCGGTTGCCGTCGGCGGATGTGCGTGCACGATTCCTTTCACCTCAGGCCGCAGGCGATAAATCAGTAGATGCATGCCGATTTCGCTTGATACCTTGCGGCGCCCCGCGAGGAGCCGTCCCTCCATGTCCACGATAACCAAATCCGCACATCGCATCTCCCCTTTGCTCATGCAAGTGGGGGTGGCCAGGATTCGGTTATGGTCGAGCCGGACCGATAGATTTCCGTCGGTCGCAGCCACAAATCCGCGTTGGTGCAGGGCATGGCCGTAGCGGACAATTTGCTCCCGATATTGACGCTCAGTAGCCATGGAAAGAAGCGCGGCAGGAGGGCCTGACTCGCTCATGGTACAGCCCTTCTTGCGCGCCGACAACGCAATTCGTGCCCTGCTGAAACGATTTGTCTAGATATTCGACGTGCGGTAGCCGAGCCGATGCAGCCCGCAATGCGGCAGTTCCCACCCCTATAATCGATCGTAGGTGCTGGTCTCCGACTTCCACTACGACCTTCCCGAAGCGCAGATCGCGCAGGAACCGCTGGCCGACCGGTCCGCATCGCGCCTGCTCCATATGAATCGCCAGACCGGGGAGGTCAAGGACATGGTCTTCCGCGACCTGCCCGACCTCTTGCGTCCCAATGACCTCCTGGTGCTCAATAACAGCCGCGTGTTTCCGGCGAGGCTCTACGGTCGACGAAGCGGCCAGCGAGCGCAGCCGCTGAGCCCGCGCAACCCGGCGTCCCGAGACTTTTTGCAGGGGCGGGTCGAGGTCCTACTAACGGGTCAACTCACCCAGCAACCGAACGACTGGGAGTGCCTGGTGCGTCCCGGACGCAAGATCGGCGTTGGCGAGCGCATCTACTTCGGCGATTTGCAACAATTGCAAGCCGAGATTCTGACACGTGGCAGCTTCGGGGAGCGCCGCATCCGCTTCGCCCCTGTGGAGAATTTCTTCCAGTTACTGGAAGAGTTCGGCCACGTCCCCCTGCCGCCCTATATCGAGCGCGAGGATCGTCTTGCCGATCGTGAGCGATATCAGACTGTGTACGCAAAACAACGCGGCTCAGTAGCGGCGCCCACAGCCGGTTTGCACTTCACTCCAGAAATCCTTGCCAAGCTTCGCCAGCGTGGCATTGAGACCGCCGAAGTTACCCTGCACGTGGGCCTGGGAACCTTTCAGCCGGTTCGGGTCGAGCAGGTGGAGAATCATCGCCTTCATCGGGAGACCTTCTCGATTTCAACGTCGACCGCAGAGCAGATCAATCGCGCCCTCGACCGGAGTCGAAGGATTGTGGCGGTCGGCACCACCACCGTCCGTACGTTGGAATCTGCCATGGCCCGCTCGACCAGAGGACGAATCGCGCCCATGAGCAGCGAAGCCGACCTGTTCATCTATCCCGGCTACTCGTTTCGCATCGTGGGTGCAATGTTGACCAACTTCCACCTTCCGCAGTCAACACTGTTAATGCTCGTCTGCGCCTTCGCAGGACGCGAGCGGGTCCTGGCAACCTATCGTCATGCCGTTCGGCAAGGCTACCGCTTCTTTTCGTATGGCGATTGCATGTTCGTGGAATGACCGAGCAGATCCGATACGATAACCGCGATTACAATGTCTTCTCGCGAACGAATATACTGCTGAAAGCGCGCCCGGGAGTACCCCATGAGTTTGGCAACGCAAAAACAGATTCCGCTGCAGGAATTCGTCACCGAGCTGCGAAAATTTCCCGCGCCCGCGTTCGACCACGTCCAGGAAATAGTGGAGTTCCTGCAATCCAGGCAAGTCAGTCCTGACACGCTCGCCCCGTACCTGAACTGGGACCGCCAGCACTACACCCGCAACCTTATCGACAAAACGCCGCTCTACGAATTGCTGGCTATCTGCTGGGAGGTGGGCCAGGCTAGTTCTGTCCACAATCACCGAGATCAAAATTGTTGGATGGCGGTCCCCATCGGCCGCCTGCTGGTCGAGAATTATCGCGTCCTGTTTCAGAAAATCGAAGAAGGCAAGTGCGAACTGCGACCGGCTGACACGGTGGAGATGAATCCCACTCATCCCTGCGCAGTCGATCCGCTGGAACCCGTGCACCGTGTCCTGAATCCCCGCCAGTTCGACGAACGGGCGGTCAGCTTGCACGTATATTCGCGTCCCTTCGATACCTGCGTGGTCTATTCTCCAGAACAGGGAACGTGCGGCGAAATCAAATTGCACTACACGACAGAATTTGGCCAACCAGGCAGTAAGGCTTGACCGCGTAGAGTGCGTTCGTTAGCCTGCAGCCACTCGGAGTGTCGAAGTTACATGCACGGAAAGCAAGCCGCTGTCTTTGTTGCAGTTTCTCTTTTCCAGTTCGCCGCCTGCGACAAGGCGCCTGCACCCAAGAAGGAGGAAGTGAGCGCATTCGATCGTGTGGATACCAAGCGCGTCGAGCCCATTCACTTCCTGCACAAGACATTTCCCGTGAAGAAAAACGTGCCTTTTGAATTTGAGGTCCCGCCGCACTCCGCCATTCCGCGGCTGCACGGCACCTTCAAGTCATTCGTTCGCCGGCCCGGAGAAGATAACTTGAGCGACGAGAGCGCGGACGTTGACTTCATCCTGATGAACCCGGAGCAATACCAGGATTTCCTTCGTACCCACGGCGGCGGAACCGCCCTTCACACAGTCGAACCCACTCACGATCATGAGGTGGAGTTCCTGCTCTCCCCCACCAAAGCGGATCCCGAGAAATACTACATAGTCTTCAACAACTCTCCGGGCGGCGCCGCATTGAAATACGTGCAAGCCGACTTCACCTTAAGCTTCGGCTACTAGGAGTACAGCGCCTCTTCGGAAGCTAAACTGCTCGTGCCGTAAGGTTCACTCCGAACGATCCGAGTGCCCTCCTTCTGCTGGTAAACTGATGACTTGCCTCCTCGCAAAACATCTTCGCTGAGAAAGTCCGACGCGGCGCCCACTGCCGCCCCGAAGCCGGTCTCGGTCCCCTCCGGCAAAGGACGCGTCTTCCTCATCGACACCATGTCCTTCATTTTCCGCGCCTATCACGCCATGGCACGTCAACGGCCGATGTCGACGCGGACCGGACTTCCGACCGCTGCCATCTATGTCTTCGTGAACATGCTGCGCAAGCTGCGCGATGACTTCGATCCTGAATATCTGGCCGCAGTCTTCGACGTCGGTGGCCCCACATTCCGCGATCAGGAAGCCGAGGCCGTCACCAAGGTCCGCAAGTTCGACCTCAAGACGCAGACTTTTCAGGAGGTCCAGTACCACGGCTACAAAGCCAACCGCTCCGCGATGCCCGACGACCTGGCCCAGCAGGTTCCCTACATCCGCCGCGCGCTTGAGGCCTACCGCATTCCGGTTCTCGAGCAGCAAGGCTTCGAAGCCGACGACGTCATCGGCACTCTGGCCTGCAAAGCCGCTGCTCAGTCGCACACTGTATATGTGGTTTCCAGCGACAAGGACATGCTCCAGTTGGTCACCGATAAAGTCCTCGTCCTGAACCCGCCGAAGGACAATCTGATCGCCGACGCCGCCAAGGTGGAAGAAATCCTGGGCGTTCCGCCCAATCGCGTTGTGGATGTGATGGCCCTGCGCGGCGATAGCATCGACAACATTCCCGGTGCTCCTGGCATCGGTGACAAAGGCTCCGTGGAATTGATCAAGCGTTTCGGCACGGTGGAGGAGGCGCTGGATCGGGCTGCCGAAGTGGAGCGCAAGACGTACAAAGAGTCACTGCTGAACAATCGTGAAATCGTTCTGTTCAGCAAGCGCATGGCGACCATCGACACGAATGTCCCCCTGAAACTCGATCTCGAAGGCATGAAATGCGGCGACCCTGACAGCGATTCCCTGCGTGCGCTCTTCTCCGAATTGGAGTTCACCTCGCTACTGAAAGAATTGCTGCCGGTGGTCCAGGTCACGGAGTCGCAATATGCGGAAGCAAAGTCGTCGGCGGACGTGGACGCGGTGCTCGCAACCGTCCCCGAGCAAGGCTGGCTGTCCATTGCGGTCGAGACGATCGAGGCGGTCATCTCGGAAGATGAGATCGAAGAAGAACCTTCGGACGAAGCCATGCTCCCGCTGCAAGCCCCTCCGGCCAAGCCCGCTCCGCAGCCAACCCACAACGTAGCAATCTCGACCACGCCTGGCACCGCAACCACGATCTCTCTCTCATCGCAGGCCGCGGCCAGACTGGCAGCCGCTCTGGCCAATCCGAGGATTCCCAAAGCGGTGCATGACTACAAAGCTGCCATGCACGCGCTCGCTCCGCTTAAGGTTCAATTGACGGGCGTGCAGCATGACACGCGACTCTACTCCTACCTCCTGAACCCAACGTACTCCTCGCATGCGCTGTCGGAAGTCGCCCTACGGCGCTTCAATCTCAAGCTGTCCGGAAGCCTGGCTGAGTCCGCCGATATCACTGGTCGCCTGGCCAGCGCACTGCGCGCCGAAGTGAATGACTGCGGCGTAGGTAAGCTCTACGAAGACATCGACCTGCCCCTCGTTCCTGTACTCGCCCGCATGGAAGAATTCGGCGTGAAGATTGACACAGCTGCGCTAGCCCAGATGTCGACGCGTCTCGACAAAGAGATCAACGCCAAGGCGAGTGAGATTTATCGCGAAGCGGGCGTCGAGTTCAACATTAACTCGCCCAAGAAACTCGGCGAGGTGCTGTTCAATCAGCTGAACCTTCCCAAACCCGTGAAGTACGGCAAGGGTAAAACCATCTCGACCGCCGTCGACGTGCTGGAAGACCTGGCCGAAAATCACGTCGTCCCGCGTCTCGTCCTCGAATACCGGCAGCTTTCCAAGTTGAAGTCGACCTATGTCGACACGCTCCCGGCGCTGATCAACTCAGTCACTGGACGCCTGCACACGACCTTTGATCAAACCGGCACGGCTACCGGCAGACTCTCTTCGGCGAACCCGAACCTGCAGAACATTCCCATTCGCACCGAACTCGGCCGCGAAATCCGCGCTGCGTTCATCGCCGAACCCGGCCACGTTCTGATAGCCGCCGACTACTCACAAATCGAATTGCGCCTGCTGGCTCATTTTTCCCAAGACAAGTTGCTGGTGGAAGCGTTCCGACGTGGCGACGACATTCACACTCTAACCGCCTCGCAGGTCTTCGGCGTGCCGCCGCTGATGGTTACCCCTGACCATCGCCGCCAAGCCAAGGTGGTGAATTTCGGAATCGTCTACGGACTGTCCGCCTTCGGGCTCTCCCAAAATCTGGGCATCGAACCGAGCGAGGCCCGCCAATTCATCAACGCCTACTTCGAAAAATACAACGGCGTTCGCAGGTTCATCGACAAGACGCTGGAGGAAGCCCGTCGCGACAATCACGTTAAGACGCTCTTCGGACGCGTCCGCCCGATCCCGGACATCAGCAGCAAGAACGCCAACCTACGCGGCTTCGCCGAGCGCACCGCCGTCAATACTCCCTTGCAAGGCACCGCCGCCGACTTGATTAAGCTGGCCATGATCCGCATTGACGCCGCCCTGCGCGAACGCGACCTGAAATCTCGCATGACCCTGCAGGTACATGACGAACTGGTGTTCGAAGTCTCCGAACCCGAGGTCGACATCATGCGCTCGCTGGTGCGGGAGGAGATGGAGCAGGTTCACCCGTTGGCCGTCCCGTTGCTGGTGGAAATCGGGATAGGCCTCAACTGGCGCGATTTGGACGACGGTACTTAGCACTTAGCATTTGGCACTTATGCTCCTCGCTACATGCTAGCGGGCCATGCGCTAAGTGCAGGATCATTCTGGCGTCGGGAGTGTTGAAAGTTATCCATCCTCACATTGTGATGCGACACCCGCTTGTACCGTGTGACGAAGGCACTTATCCATCAATAACAGTGACTTAGCAAGTCTGACTAAATGCTGTCTGCCAGGCGTTACGTTGTGCAACCTCAGCTCCGGGAGATCTCCGATGTTCATCGGCCACTTCGCGGTAGGCTTTGCCGCCAAGAAATTCGCGCCTCGCACCTCGATGGCCCTTCTGCTGGCCGCGCCCCTGTTTCTCGACATGCTTTGGCCAATTTTCGTTCTCGCCGGCTGGGAGCAAGTGCGCATCGATCCTGGAAATACCCGCTACACTCCTCTGGATTTTGTGCACTATCCCTGGTCGCACAGCTTGCTGTTGTCAATCGTCTGGGCCACCCTGTTCGCGCTCCTCTATCACTGCATCGCCCGCAACCGGAGTGGCACAATTGCAATCTGGATTGGCGTCGTTAGCCATTGGGTGCTCGATTGGATCACGCATCGTCCCGACATGCCGCTCTCTCCCGGGGGCCCACGCCTCGGACTTGGCTTGTGGAATTCGATTGCCGGCACGATGGTCGTCGAGATTGGCATGGTTGCAGTTGGAGTATGGCTTTACGTGCAAGTAACTCGCGCCCGGGACCGCATCGGAAGGTATGCGCTGATCGCGTATGTGGGTTTACTGCTGTTGCTGTACATCAGCGATCGTTTCAGCGGACCGCCTCCCAGCGTCGCTGCGGTCGCCTGGGTTGGCATCGGGGCCAGCGTCGTCTTCGTTCCCTGGGCCTGGTGGTTCGACCACCACCGCGCGCCAACAAGCGAAATCCCGTAGGGGCAGACGCTTCGTGTGTGTCCGACGGCCCGGGTTTATCGGGGCGCTCCCTGCCAATTGCAGTCAAGCGAGTGCGTCCAAACCAGCAGCAAAGCGGCGAAAGACCCTTGGGGTGGTAGCGAATCAATCCTGCGGCCTAACAAATCCAAAAGCCCGGCTCACCCCTGCGAGTCCGGTGACTCTCTCTCGCTGAGCAGACGCCGAAGCCGGATATTTGCTATCCGCCTGACCCGCCACAGTCGTCGCAGACAAATCGAGTACACGAACCAGAGCAGGCTCGCTGCGGCGGCAATCACAAGCCCCAAGCTCCACAGATTTACGAAACCGCGGAACAAGTCCGTCACCGGATCGCTTCCGAACACGTAGGTGAGCATCATTGGACTGACCGGTTCGGACACGACGTCAGGAAACTAGGCCGCGCGCAGACGCTCCGCGACATCGATGTGTCCCTTTTCCTCCGCAACCTGTTCGGCGGTGTGGCCGTCGTCGTTCTTGGAATTCGGATTGGCGCCGTATTTCAGCAGCAACTCGACCATGGTGCGGTCTCCATGTTGGGCGGCCGCGTGCAGCGCTGTCCATCCGCGCTCCTGCTTGGCGTTGACCGGCGCGCCGTGTTCCAGCAGCGCGCGCACGATCGCTAGATTCCTGCCCGCCGCGGCAGAATGCAGCGGCATGACCTTCATGGGATTGTCCGCGACCGCCCCTGCGTCGGCGTGGTGTTCGAGCAACACCCGCGCCACACTTTCGTGCCCGAAGAAAGCTGCGAAGTGCAGAGGCGTGAATCCGTCGCCCGAGCGGGCATTCGCAAGCCGAGGATTGCTCTCAATCAATTCGGCCACCAGATCGCTGCGGCCCATGCTGCTGGCCTCGAAGACGTCGAATTCCAGGTTCGTCGCGCGCAACAGGTCGACCATGTCTTTGCGCTGGCGATAGAGCGAATGCATGATGGCGGAAACGCCGCTCGCATCCCGCGCCGAGGCCAGCGTTCGATCCTGCGCCAGCAAGGCCTTGAGCTGTTCCGCATCGCCAGCCTGAATCGCCGCAATGACTTCCTGCCTAGCGTCCACGCTCCACCCCCAACAAGTCGCTTCGCCCGTCCACTCAGAACAACATCATAGCGTTTCGTCAGCCCGGCGATACCGCGAACTTGAATGAGAAACTGGTATACGCCGTACGACGCTCCCGGGCGGGTTATAATCTTGCCCAATTTATGACTCTCGCTCCCGGGGCGAAACTCGGGCCTTCGGAAATTCAATCACCGCTTGGGGCGGGCGGAATGGGCGAGGTCTATCGAGCTCGCGACACCCGTCTGGAGCGCTCGGTTGCAGTAAAAGTCCTACCCGCACACCTCTCCGCCAATTCCGATTTCAAGGCGCGTTTCGAGCGGGAGGCCCGCGCCATTTCCTCCCTCAGCCATCCCCACATCTGCACCCTTCACGACATCGGCCAGCAGGACGGCATGGACTTTCTAGTGATGGAGTTGGTGGAGGGCGAAACGCTGGAACAGCAACTTGGCCGAGCTCCCTTGCCGCCCGGACAGACCGTCCGCTACGGCGCGCAGATTGCCGACGCGAGTTCGCGACGGGTGACCTGGCCTCCGTCGGCCGGATCTGGGTGCTGTCTCTTACAGGTGACCGAAAGCCTTTTCCCCTTATGCCAGCGACCTTCCAGTCCAGCAGCGCGAAATTTTCACCGGACGGTCACTGGATCGCCTACACGTCGAACGAGTCCGGAAGGTTGGAAGTGTATGTCGTTCCCTTCGGAGGAGGCGCGGGAAAATGGCGGATATCGAGCGGCGGCGGAACACAACCAATCTGGAGGCGGGATGGGAAGGAACTCTTCCACTGGTCGGCCGATAACACCGTGCTATCGGTTCCAATCGCTCTCCAGGACGCAGCGGTAGAAGTAGGCGTGGCGCGGCCATTCATGCGTTTGAACAGTCCAATCGGGAATGTCGGCATACTTAGTCCTTACGACGTCGCCGCCGACGGGCAACGCCTGGTTTTTATCGTCGGGTCCCAGCAAGCAGCTAAGCCCTTAACACTCGTCCCCAATTGGACGACGGCGTTGAAGCACCAATGATATTTTCTTCGCTCCGCGGCAACAGCGAGTCGAATGCAGGTGCGCGTCCTGACGACCGCTGGGCGGCGCGGCGTTTCCCTCTACGGCTAGGGATGAAGTTATCCGCCGATTCGAGAAGTGAGGCGGCCTATTCGTTAAAGCTTTGGATGCTGCCGCCAGCAGCGACTTTCGAGGAACTGCAGTGTTAAGGCAGCGAACCCAGGATCTTGCGGTATTCCGCCTCGGTGAAGGCCTTCAGCGTTTCGGTGCTGATATTGCCCAGGGCGCCGCTTGCCAGGGTAAATTTGGCGGCTGCCTCGTCGGAGGGGAATTCTGAGATCAGCACGGCGTCATACCGTCCCATAGTCAAGTACCAGCTGTGAATCTTGCCTCCTAACGCCTCTGCAGCTTTCTTGGCGGCGTCCAACCGCGCGGGACTATCCTTGATTTTCGCGATTCCCTGCTGTGTGTAGTGGACCAATGTCACAAAATGCGGCATGGGGTTACCTCCTGATTCGAGAAAGGGACACTATTTCGCTTCGAACCTGAGGAGTCAAGCTGGGACGATGCTTCGTCGCCTCAAGGATGCGGGCGATTCCCGGCTTAGAGATCGACGCGGGTGCGGATGTGCCCGCGTCCAGGTGGCGAAGGGTTACGTCTCGATGCCTACGTAGCAAACCCGGCCGACCAGGTAGTCAGCGACGGTTTTGCCTTCTTCCATCGTCATGACTTCAATGGGATAAGCCTGGTTGTGCGGACGCAGGATCAGGTGATTGCCGGCGACCTCGACGTACTTCACGGTGCAGTCGCCATCTTTCGCCACCGCGTACATGTTGAACTCGCCTTTGCGATATGGTTTCAACGAGTTGTAGTGGCGATCGAGCAGCACGGTCGCGCCTGGAAGAAGTCGCGGATACATACTCATGCCTTCCCGGCCATCGACCTTGATGAGAACAAATCGTTCCCAATTGTCGCGATTGCCCTCAGTTTCAGCCTTCATCTTGCGCAAGAAGCTCTTCTTGAACTTGAGGATCTCGCGTACGTTCATGCTCATGACGAGCGGTTCGGTGGCGGCAACCTTGCCGTCCACCAGGAGCACATTGTCAAATTCGTCATCGGTGGGAGGCAGGATGCTGGCGCGCTTGTTGACTTCAGTGGGCTCGAGCAGATCGAGCACCGAAAGATGCTGCACATTCAAGACTTTATCCATGCCTTCCAGGCTGAGGCCGCGCTTGCGGTTGAGGAAGTTGGAGATGTGGGCCTGCTTGAATCCGGTCTGCTGGGCGAGGCGAAGTCCCGTCAGTTCGCCTCCTTCAATGCGTTCCCACAGGGTTTGTCGCAGATTTTCTTGCAGCGCCTTGAATTTCATGCCAAAAGTATAGCACGCGTCTATAGCGTGAGGATATTTGTAACACAAACGTAACATCTGTAAGGAAATAGAGTTCTTGACTTCCACAAGCGAAAAGCTATACGCTCATAAGCATTAATAACTCATACTGAGTATTGCTCGGAGTCATCATGGAATTCATAGCAAGCGAAAGCGAGGAGAGGAACTTCGTGGAGTTTCGCCGCAAGGTGCGCTCCGCGGAGGTGCTCTCGCCAGCTATGGAGCGCCTACTATCGTTGCTTCATTTTACGGGCCGGGTCAGCATCGTGCTGCAGAATGGGCGCGTGCTGAAGTCCGGCTACGAGGAGGGCTACTTCCGGTCGAACGTCAGGTCTTAGGTCTCCCGTCTTAGGGGTTGGGTTGCGCGGAAGAGAGCTTAACGCATTCATAACTAAGTAATTCAACAGGTCATCGTAAGAGAAACGAGCCCTGTGTCCGGGAAACCGGAACAGGGCTTTTTGTTTCAGTCGCTAGTGGTCAGTCGTTAGCCGCTAGCCGATCAGTCACCGCTGATAGCTGACGGCTGAGGACTGAGAGGTGGAAAGGCGCTTCATACCCAGATTCAAATCATTCAGTGGAGGCAATCATATGCAAGATCGTAGCGAGATGTTGGTTCCGGTGGAGTTGAAGTATCGCGAACGGTGCGGATTGTGGTTTCGATCCAAAGACGAAGAGGAAGTGTTGTCCCGGATGTGTGCCCAAGATGGCGGAATTTCCCGCACCACGGCGACGCAAGCGCGTCATTGTCGTGCAGGTGGAATCGGTTGACGAGATCCAGGCTTGCCTGGCGGAACTGGCGGGCGTTTGCATTGAAGGAGGCAACGCATGAGGGCCGCATCGGTTGCGATGTTGGGAGCGCAAATCGATCCCATGGAAATCGACCGTGTCGAGTTGCCATGGGATGACGGCGCCGATCCCGACCTCTGGCTGTACCGTGACCGGACGTTGGCATTGCTGAAGCGATACATGCGCTTGTCGGTTGAAGTGGGACGCTTGCCTTCGCTGCTGGGACGAGAATTTTCCGGACCCGGGTCCCGTCGTATCACGTAGCAACGTTTGAGGATACGGTCATCTTCGTGCACGATGTGGAGCGCATGCTGGGGCGGTTGGATCCCTTCTCGCAGAAGTTGATTGCGAAGATCGTTTTGCAAGGAGTACACGCCGGACGAGGCGGCGCGGTTGTTGGGATGCTGGCGGAGAACGGTGGGGCGGCGATTTCCCGAAGCGATCGACCGGCTCAGCGAAATGTTTCTGGAAGGAGGACTACTGAGGCCGTTTGATGAGCCGAAACCGACGGCCCCGGAAACTTGTCAAGAGGCAGAAATCGAGGAAAACCCGGCAAGTGATTGGATCGATGGCGAATAAGTTTTTGCTATCGTCCCATTTTCCCTATCCAAAATGCTATTCTAGATTTAGAGAGTAAGAAAAAAGCAAATCTCTGAGGGCGCGCTGCGAAGCGCGCCTTTCGTTTTTGGGTCGAAAGCGTGTAATGCGCGCGCTCACTAATCGCTGGGGCACTAACTAGTCGGGGCATTGGTTGCGAGAACTTGGGAGCGACGGGGGATTCGAAACTCGGTATGAGGAAAGCGAAAGGCAAAGCCACGAGACAGAGCGGCAAAGGCGCTGGGTCGGCTGGTTCGCGGAAACAAGTGGATCTCGAGGCATTGCGGCAGAGGATCGCCAATTACGTTGGTTCCAAAGGCTTTCAGATGGTGAAGACCGCGACCGAGGACACCATGAAGGTCGCGAACCTCAGTTCGATGAAGTATCTGTTCGAAATGATTGGGCTGTATCCTCCGGCGGCGACGCCCTGCGCAGAGGAAACCGACAGCGACGATCTGGCCAGAGTGCTTTTGAACCGGCTGAAAGTTGGGAAGGGCAGCGGTGTGGAAAACACGGAGGCGGAGGCTGCCGCCGCGGTGAGGAGTGATTCGGTAGAATGAGAGACTCCGATGGCAACGCCGGTTTCCAATCCGTGGCATCCACGCGCAAAGGTCGTGAGATTCGAGCGGATGTCTCCGCGCTGCGGTTTGTGGGCGGAATGTTCCGGCCTGAAGATGGGAACGCCGCGATGGATATGACGTGGGTGACGGGCCGGATCGCGGTAGGCGGTGGGATCTGGAACGCGGAAAACATGGCGAAGGTGGGGCGGGAAGGGATCACGCACATCATCGACATGCAGATCGAGTTTGATGACACGCCGCTGGCGGAGCCTTACGGGATTGCGGTGTTATGGAATCCGATTGACGACGATTTTCAACCCAAGCCGGCAGCGGTGTTTCAGCGGGGAGTGGATTTTGCGATCGAGGCGTTAGATCAGCCGGGGACCAAGGTTTTCATCCATTGCGCCGCGGGAGTTCACCGAGCGCCCATGATGGCATTGGCGTTGCTTTGTACTTTGGGATGGAAGTTGAAGGACGCATTGCGGTTGATTGAGACGCGTCGGCCGCAGGCGGATTTCGCGGTCGTGTACGTGCGGAGTGTGGAGAGATTTCTCGACGGATATGCGGCACCTCACAGGTAGGGTGAGATCAAAAGCCTTCAGCGCGAGGTAGACGTCAAGGGAAAGCCTGAACCGCGGAGGTCGCAGAGGGTTTCGCAGAGTTCGCGGAGAAGATCTGGGCGCATCTGCCGTTGGAAGTTTGAGAGATCGTGGCTTCGAGTTTGAAAGAGCTGGGTCGGTGGATTGAGTTTAACGATCTTCGCACCATCAACCGGGTATAAAACCCTCAATTGGACGGCACCGACTACTCTGCCACCAGGCCGGTATTACCTGCTCTTGACTAGAAGGTGCACGTCCTCCTGCGCAACACTGGCTGGCGGACCGAGCGGTGGAGGATTGACTTTCAACGTAGACAATTCTTTCTCGATTGGCACTGGCGGGAACCTGGCACCGACTATCGGAGCGTCGGCGGACAACTGGACCGCTGCCACGATCGCCAGTGTCGTGATCCGATAAATAGTTTGCGATCCCGCCGAGGAGCGGGAGCAACGGGAATCCGATCGTTTTCGACGCGTATGGAAGCGGCGCGGCGCCTGTGATCACGGCAGCAGTGCCATCCCAGAGCTGGAATTTGGTGGCCGGCAATCTCTGGAAGATTCAATTGGGGACAATTTCAGGGGCCTCGGTTACGGCCAGCAATGTGCGGTTTGGCGAGTACTGGGGACAGAAGAAAAGTGATAACTGCCCCTCGCTGGCGAACCCGCGGGAATTCTGCGTGCTCAACGGCGTGACTTTGTACATCTACGCTCCTTCGGAACCGAATGCATTCTATGGGGGAGTGACGCCGGTGTTCTCGACAACGCCGGCGAACTATCCACCGATTTACGTGAACGGGAAGTCCTGGCTAACGTTCCAGCACATTCAGCTGATGGGATTCGACCAGTACGGGGTATATGTGGGTGGGGGGGCGGACAACCTGGTGTTTGCCAACATGGAAGCTGATGGGATGGTGCCGAACGGACCACTACCGCAGGGGTTCTATGTAAATGCTTCGAGCCCGTCGAGCATACAGTTCATTAATGATGAAGGTCTTTTTGGCAACCGCACAGGACCGAAAAGAAAGAATCCGCCATCTCCTTCGTTGGCGCTGCGCTTCAACTCACCGAAGCTGTGGCGAATCGCGAGATCGTGGACGAAGCCAAATTCAAGCAAGGATGATCCAAGGTGATCGATGGCCCAGTGGATTGTCTCAATGCATCCAGCTGGGCACGGGCCAAACAGCTCTAACCGGTGTTTAAGAACGGTCGGCGAACCGCAATATTAAAGGAGAGTTATGCCCCAGTTCGGCTTCAAGAACGTCGGTCATTTCTTCGCAACCGTCGCGGGAGATATCGTGAAAGGAGCGCGAGCGGTTGGCAGTGTTTTGCTTAAAGTCCAAAAAGCTCGAGCCCGAGATCGAGTCGCTCAGCAGCCTGATTTTTCCGCAGGCGGTTGAGCTGGAGCGGGGCGCATTTGCCCTGCTCGGCAAGGCTGTACAGGCTGCGAGTGAGGCGGGCGATGCGGCGTCGGCGAATGGAATAAATCTCGCGCTTGACGCGCAGTTCGTAGCTGACCTGAAAGTGCCGATTCAGGCGATCGAGCAATATGCCAAATCCGCAGGAATTCCGAAACCCGCGGTGAAGTAAGCGCTTCCGAGCGCTAGCCGACAAGGGCAGCGGATCTTGCCAAGTTCCGCTGCCTTTTTTCACCGCACGACTATCCCACCTCTTCACTCCAGTTTTCCAGGGTCTTCTTGACCAATGCCATGAACTGGTCCGCGACGGCGCCATCGATGATACGGTGATCGTATCCCAACGTTAAATGCACGACGGAACGGATGGCGATGGAATCGTTCCCTTCCCTGTCAGTAATCACCATGGGCTGCTTGGTAATTCCGCCCACACCCATGATGGCAGAGTTCGGCTGGTTAATGATGGGAAGCCCGAAGACAGCACCGAACTGGCCAGGATTCGTGATAGTGAAAGTTGAGCCCTCGACGTCTTGCGGCATGAGTTTCTTGGAGCGAGCTCGCTCGCCAAGTTCGGTGATGCCGCGCTGTAATCCCAGAAAGTTCAACTCATCCGCATTCTTCAGGACAGGCACAATCAGGCCCCAGTCTAGGGCCACGGCGATGCCGGCATTCACGTGGCGATGATAGCGAATGCTCTCTCCTTCGAGCGAAGCATTCACGATTGGGAACTGTTGCAGGGCGATAATCGCGGCGCGCACGAAAAACGGCATGAAAGTGAGACGCGCCCCATTTCGTTGTTCGAACCCCTGTTTAAGCTGGTTCCGCAGATTCACGATGCGGGTGAGGTCCACTTCAAACATGCAGTGGACGTGAGCGCTGGTGCGGCGCGACTCAATCATGCGCTGCGCAATGATCTTGCGCATCTGGCTCATCGGGACCAGATCGACCGGAATCGCCGCCGGAGGTGAAACCGGGCTTGGACGCGGCGTTGGGGCTGACGGAACCGGCGCGGGCGCAGCTGCGGCAGCAGGTGCCTCCTCGATGAAGGCCATGATGTCCTGCTTGGTGATGCGTCCCCCCAGGCCTGTGCCCGTAACTTGCGACAAGTCGACATTGTTCTCGCGAGCGATTTTGCGCACCAGCGGCGAGGAACGAACGTCCTCATCATGGGTCTCGACTTCTGTACGAGCGGCCGGCGTCTCCGGCTTTGGAGGCTCCTTCTTTTGAGCAGGGGCAGGAGCAGGCGAGGCTGAAGTGGCAGTCTTCGCAGCAGCGGGCCCTTCTCCGTCCGCCGAAATCGTCCCCACAATCGTATTCACCTGCACGGTATTGCCTTCGGCAACCTTGATTTCTTGAAGAACGCCAGAAGCAGGAGCCGGGATTTCGGCGTCCACCTTATCGGTGGAAATTTCAAACAGCGGTTCATCCCGCTGGACTTTGTCGCCGGGCTTCTTCAGCCACTTGGTAATAGTTCCCTCAAAGATAGACTCGCCCATTTGAGGCATGATGACGTCAGTCGGCATAATTTCCTTCCACGGGGCCCACTGGAACGAATTTCGAGCCCGGCACAAACCAATATTATATAGGTGGTCAGGCGGGACCGTCAGGCACACAACCGGCCTTGACGTGCAGCAAGAGTTACCTGTCAGCGATTAAAGACGCGGACCCGCCCTGTGTCCGTCTTGCGCCTTGAGCGTTCCGATCAGTGTTCGTCGTGATCCCCATGTCCTGCTTCAGCAGCAGGCGGAGCGACACCAAACGCGTTCTTCCAATAGTCTTGGGCGGCAGCCGGGAGCTTCTCCATGTGCGACAGGAAAAGCGTTACCTTCCAGATGTCTTCGTCACTCAGAGTTTTGTCCCATGCGGGCATGCCTGTATAACGAATGCCATTGCGGATTACGTAGTAATTGTGCCAATCGGGATCGTCCGGTGGATGTAGAACCAATTGCGGAACAGGCGGGTAAAAGGAACCGCCAAATACGGCGGCCTTCTTATCAAGACCACCGTGGCAGCCGGCGCAATTCATCGTGTAGATTTTCATTCCATCGATCAGATTCTGGTCAGTAGCCGGCACCGGGCTGGAAGTACGCGGAGCATGGCGGTCGGCTGACGCATCCACTGCGCTCATCGCCAGGTGGCTTTCAAATTTGGGAGGTGCCGTATTGGCATTGGTCGGTATGAATCCGAGCAGGGCCATGCTAAGACCGCCGAGAATCAGCGCGGTCAGAGTGACCAGTACACCAAGAAAGAAATTGCGCATGAAGTCTTCCTTTCCTTCCTACGGCCGCTGGGCAGCTAGCTCTGCGGCCCTGTTCATCATGAATAACGAGGAACATGACTAAAGCCAAACTACTCCATGATAAATGAGGCCAGTGTTGAGGTTGGCGTAGGCCGCGCAGGTGAGACCTATATTGGGAGTCATCAATACGCCATCAACTTCCGCGCTTCCCTGACGATGTCGCTGACCTTCGGCAGAAAGTACTCCTCCTGAGGAGGCGAAAACGGTACAGGTGTATCCAGAGCCGTCAGGCGCACAACCGGACCATCCAACGAGTCGAACGCTTCTTCCTGAACGATCGCGTTGATTTCTCCGGCAATGCCCCCGGTGCGAACATCCTCGTGCAGGACTATCACCTTGTTGGTCTTCTGTACGGTCCGGGCGATGGCTTCGCGGTCGAGCGGAGAAAGGGTACGAAGGTCGAGAACCTCGAGTTCGATCCCTTCTTTGCTTAGCAGTTCAGCTGCTTCGAGCGCGACGTGCACCATCGCCGCATAGGTAATAATGCTCAGATCCCGTCCTGGCCGCGCGATCCGTGCCTGGCCCAATGGCACCACGTAATCATCGTCGGGCACATCTTCTTTAATCCGGCGATACAGATACTTGTGCTCGAAGAAAATCACGGGATTGTTCTCGCGGATTGCGGCTTTGATCAGTCCCTTAGCGTCATAGGCAGTGGCCGGACAAGCCACCTTCAAGCCCGGTGTGTGGACAAAATACATCTCTGGATTCTGCGAGTGGAACGGACCGCCGTGAACATTGCCGCCACTTGGGCCGCGGATGACCATCGGCGCGGGCGCCCCCCAGCGATAGTGAGCCTTCGCAACCATGTTGGTGATCTGGTTGAAAGCGCAACCGATGAAGTCCATGAACTGAAATTCCACCACCGGACGCATCCCAGTCAGGGCCGCACCAAAGGCTGCCCCCACGATGGCCGACTCGGCAATCGGCGTATCAATCACACGCTCGGGGCCGAAGTGATCGATGAACCCATCCGTGACCTTAAATGCACCGCCATAAATGCCGATGTCTTCACCGATGCAAAAGACAGTCGGGTCGCGGTCCATTTCCTCCCAAATTCCCCGGCGGATGGCTTCGAGATAGGTAAGAGTCGCCATGGTTCTTAGAGCGCCCGATTGCATCGCAGAACGCAGGTCATGCATTGTGCATGCTATTGCAAGTGCACCGTGACGTCGCTTTGTTTCACGCTGGAGAATTTTCTCCTGCCGAACTTCGGCATCGCATATTTGGGCTTAACTTCATGACATCCGGGCTCGCAATAGGCCCCACCGGCCGCGCTTTCCGCCGCCGGCAAGGGTGAAGCCACTGCAAACTCGCGGTCCGCGTCAAGTTCAGCATCGACGGCTGCAATCAGCTTTTCGTTTTCCGCACGCGTCAGCCACTTCTTCACGTTTACCAGGTAATTTTCAAATCGCGCAATCGGGTCCCGTTTCTGCCAGTACTCAAACAAAGGCTTGGGCACATACTCGGCCGCGTCGTGAATCGCGTGCCCTTTCATGCGCATCATTTTGGCCTCGATCAAGGTAGGGCCTAGACCGCGGCGCGCTCGTTCGCAGGCCTCATGCGCGGCATCATAGACCTGGCATGGGTCGGTGCCATCCACGATGATTCCCGGGATTCCGTAAGCAATGGCACGCTCAGCAAGGTCTTTGACGCGAAACTGCATGTCGGCGGGCGTGGAATATCCCCAGAGATTATTTTCGACAAATAGAACCAGTCCCAGGTTCTGCACGGCGGCAAAGTTCAGGCCCTCGTAGGTCACGCCCGTGGACTGGCCCCCATCACCGATGTAAGTCATGACCGCGATGTTTCTGCCCTGCAAACGCGCACCCAGCGCAACGCCCGCCAGCACCGGGACCAAATCGCCCAGAGTCGAGATGGGCGCGACTACGTTGCGCTTTTCGATGTCTCCGAAATGGGAGGATGCATCCCTGCCCTTCGTAGGCGAGCCCGCCTTCGCCATGTATTGCATCATGACGTCTCGAGCCGAGAAGCCGCGCACCAGCAAGGATCCCTGGTTGCGGATCAACGGTCCCAGCCATTCATCCGGCTTCAGTGCGTAAGCCGACGCACAAGAACACGCTTCCTGTCCCAGGCCGAAATAGACTCCACCGACAACTTTGCCCTGTTTGTAGAGATTCTCTAGGGCCCTTTCCATCTTGCGGTTGAGCAGCATCCAACGATAGATCTCGATACACTGCTGCTTGCTCAGATATTTGGAGTCGCGAATCGGCGGGACTGCTCCACTCAGCTTGCCCGACACTTCGTAACGAACGGTTTCCCCATCCCGGACCTGACGTAGTTCGAAGCTCGGCTTCTCAAGTCGATAGTCGAGGATTGAATAGGTGCGCTGGTGCGTCGAGCTACGGGGAACTGAACGTCCTACGGAAGAGCCTTTGGCCTGCGATCGAGAGGCTTTTGGCTTCGTCTTCTTAGCCATGATATGGAATCGTCACGAGCCACCGCGCAAGAGATGCTAAACCGTTTATATCTCTTTGCACCAGCCTTTGCCGCTAGGCCCAGTAGAAATCCTCTTCCTGGTGCAGTCTGCGCAGTTCCTCGGGAGGCTTAACTGGCACTCCCAGATTGTCGCCAAGTAACCCCTCCAGGCTTTCCAGCCAAAGAACTTGGCTGCGGAAGACGACCCCAAAATTGCGAGACACTGAGTGTGCAACTTCCTCCAGTGACAGGGACCGGCTCACTTCCCTTTGCATCGACGTGACCGGCTTGCTCGTGATCCCGCACGGAACAATCAAGTCGAAGAAGCTGAGATCGGTGTTCACGTTGAGTGCGAATCCATGAGAAGTGACGCTCCGGGAAATGTGCACTCCGATGGCCGCAATCTTTCCCGCGTGCTCGGCCTGCCCTTCGGCTGCCGCAGTCCACACGCCCGTGAGCCCCGACACGCGTTCTGCGGGAATTCGAAAATCCGCACAGGTGTGAATCAGGACTTCTTCAAGACGGCGCACGTATTCGATCGCGCCCAGTGTTTTGCGCCTGCCGTCCTCTGCCGTGAATCCGCGCAGATCGAAGATGGGATAGCCAACCAGTTGTCCCGGCCCGTGGAAGGTTACATCTCCCCCGCGGTCGCACTCGAAAACTTCCACCCCCCGCCCTGCCAGTTGTTCGGAGCCAGCGAGGATATTCGCGGCTTTCGCGTTGCGCCCCAGAGTGATTACCGGCGTGTGCTCCAGCAGAAGAAGCACCTCGCCAATCCGACCTTCCTTGCGCAGATCAACGAGTTTTTGCTGTAGGCGCAGACCCGTGGCGTAGTCAATGGCGCCGAGTTGGACAACGTGGATCACTTGCGGAATTTCAACCTTGACACGTTCCTGGAACAACAGATGGCGAGAATCCTACGCGAGCAGTCGAGCCGCATCTTTCGCGTAGTAAGTGAGAATGATACTGGCCCCGGCGCGGCGGATCGAGACCAGCGACTCCATCATCACGCGATCCCGGTCAATCCAGTTGTTGCGTGCGGCCGCTTCGATCATCGCGTACTCGCCCGAAACCTGGTAGGCAGCCAGCGGAACATCAAATCGCTCACGGGCGGCAGCGATCACGTCCAGGTATGGCAGCGCAGGCTTAACCATGATCATGTCCGCGCCCTCTGCAAGATCGAGCTCAATCTCGCGCATGGCTTCGCGAAAATTCGCGGGATCCATCTGATAGGACCTGCGATCCCCGAACTGAGGTGCCGAATCCGCCGCCTCGCGAAAAGGTCCGTAAAATCCCGAGGCGAACTTGGCGGCATAAGAGAGGATGGGCGTGTTTGTCAGGCCAGCTTCGTCCAGTCCCTTGCGAATGGCGCCAACCCGACCGTCCATCATGTCCGATGGAGCGATGATGTCGATGCCTGCGCGCGCCAGCGAAACCGAAGCCCGCGCCAGCAGTTCAAGCGTGGCATCGTTTACGATTTCATACTCCGTCGTTGCCGTAGGAGGCGCCGCCACGGCTGCTCCCAATGACTGCGCCGCCGCTTTTACGATCCCGCAGTGCCCATGCGACATGTACTCGCACAGACACACGTCGCCCATCAAAATAACGTCGGGAATTTCGCCCTTGATCGCTCGTGCCGCTTGCTGGACAATGCCGACATCCGACCAGGCACCCGTGGCAACATCGTCTTTTTTCTCGGGCAAACCGAACAGAATCACCGACGGCACACCCAGCGATTGCACTTGCCGAACCTCGCGGACGGCCTCATCCACTGACAGGTTGAAAACGCCCGGCATGGAGCGAACTTCCTTGCGTACGCCGCTGCCCGGACACACGAACATCGGATACACGAAGTTCTCCGGAGTCAGCCGCGTTTCCCGCACCAGCGACCGAAGTGCTTCACTTTTGCGGAGGCGGCGAAGACGCGTTATCGGGAACGCCATGTGCTGATTCTAGCAAAGGGCCGGCGGCCCCGAGCTCTAAAAAGGCTGCGCCGAGGGAAACGAAGTCCGACCCGGCCTGCCCACGAGCAGTGCCTGAACTAGCGCGAAAGGGCGTCCATGCTGGAACCACCAGATCAGCTGAGTACTTAGGTAATCTTTCCACACTCGATTGGTAATCTTCGAGTTGCAAGCCACTCCGCATAGACTGGAGTGACGTATGTCCTGGGCACGGAACCTGCGCACCGTTGGCATTGCCAGCCTCATACTGGCCGTCGCAGCTGTGTCTCTTCTTGTGCCCCGCGGCCCACGCCTGACCGCCTTCGGCGACCTCCTGCCTCTCGCCCTGCTCCTGACGACCTGCGCCGCCATGCTGCGCACCGCTTTCACGCAGGAGCGGTCGCGGGCCTTCTGGTTGCTGCTGTCATTTGGCTGCATCCTCTGGACCATCAATTCGGCGCTGTGGACCTACTACGAAGTCATCCTGCGGAAAGAACTACCGGAGCCGTGCATCGGTGACGTCATTCTCTTTGTCCATATCGCCACGTTCATGGCCGCCGTGGCTCTACGACCGCACCGCCCGCGCAAGGACCGCAAGATCCTCCTCGATACCCTTAATTTCCTAATGCTGCTGATCTGGTGGGTCTTCCTGTACGCCTTCATTGTTTTTCCCGATCAGTACGTGTCGTTGAATACATCGGTGTATAGCCGCAATTACGACCTGCTCTACCTGATTGAAAATCTTGTCTTCGTGTGCCTCTTGGGAGTGGTCGCCTCCTCGACGCATGGCAATTGGCGGAGAGTTTATTGGAACCTGTTCATCGCCAGCGGTCTCTACACGCTCGGTTCCCAGATGATCAACGCCGCCATCGCCCGCAATCAGTATTACAGCGGCGGAATTTATGACTTGTTGTTCGTGATTTCGATTGGTTGGATGACCTGGACGGCTATATTCGCCCGCCGCCTGAACCTGGAGCCCTCGGCTGAGAGCGAACCGCCCAATCGCTGGGTCGACTTTGCCCCACGCCTGGTGATGGTGGCTATCCTTTCCTTACCGCTTCTAGCTTTGTGGACTTTGCTGGCCGACTCCGAGTCCATCCGTCTGCGCAACTTCCGTTTGCTGGTCGCGATGGCCGCCACGTTAGTACTCGGTCTCTTCGTCTTTCTCAAACAGCTACTGCTCGACCGGCAGCTGATCACTCTGCTCGATGAGTCGCGCAAGAGCTACGAAAACCTGCAGCGCCTGCAAACTCACCTCGTGCAGAAAGAGAAGTTAGCCTCGCTTGGCCAACTGGTCGCGGGAGCAGCCCACGAAATCAACAATCCACTGGCCGCGATTTTGGGTTATTCGGAACTCCTGGCTGCAAACACTTCCTTGCAAGGCGAACAAGCAACCATGGCGCAGAAGATCGGGCAGCAGGCCCGGCGCACCCGCGACCTGGTGGCGGACCTCCTCAGCTTCTCGCAGCAGAGCCCTTCCGAGAAAGTGCTGGTTGACGTGAGCGCCGTGATCCAGCGTGCGCTGCAGATGCATGACGTCCAGATCCGCGGCAAGAACATTCGCCTCGAGTCGAACCTCGATCCCGCGCTACCCCGCATCTGGGGAAATACCAACCAACTGCTCCAGACGTTTCTGCACCTCACCGAAAACGCGCTGGATGCTCTAAACGAAGTGGGCGGGGGATCTCTGCTGGTCACTGCCCGTTGCGACCAGAACGAGGTAATCGTGGAGTTCTCCGATTCGGGCCCGGGCATGACCGACCCGGAGCGCGTCTTCGACCCCTTCTATACGACCAAGCCCATCGGCAAGGGCACCGGCCTGGGACTCAGCGCCAGCTATGGCGTAGTGCAGGATCATCAAGGCCAGATAACCTGCCACAACAAGAAGGAAGGCGGCGCCGTATTTACCATGCGATTCCCCGTCGCCTCGCGCGTGGCGACGGTAAAAGCCGGCAAAGCCTAACGTGGCGCACACACTCCGGTACGCGTGTCCCATGGCGCCACGAGCCTGAACGCCCGACCCCAGCTGCGATACCATGAATCCTGCATGCCACCCGCTTCTCTCCCCCGCACCAGTTCCCGCGTCCTCGAGTTCGAGTCTCTTCGCGACCTACTGCGTGGTTACACATCGTCGGCGTTGGGCGTGGATCGCGTTTCCCATCTGAGTCCATCGGTTGACCGGTCATGGATTGAGCAGCAGCACCAGCTGACAGCGGAAATCCGCGAGTTCCGCCGCGTTGGGGGACGCTTCGAGTTCTCCGGACTTCTCGATACTGCGACGTTGCTGGAGAAGTCCCGCATCGCCGGGGCCGCTCTTGAGACGACGGAAATCCGTGACGTGATCGTAGTCGTTGACCGTGCGGCCGAATGGGCACAGGTTGCCTTGAGCCCTCCCGCAGCCATGCGCGCCCCATGGATTGCGGTTGCCGCTCTGTCCACGGGCATTCCGGATTTCACCGATTTGCTGCGCTCGTTCCGCAACAAGATCCAGCCCGACGGTACCCTTGAAGATCGCGCCTCTCCGGAGTTGGCTCGCATCCGGCGCGATATAGACAGACAGAGGCGCACTATTCAGGAATCGCTACGCGGATATCTCCGTCGGCTCGCCGAGGGCGGTACCGTGCAGGATGAACTGATTACCATCCGTGGCGAGCGCTTCGTCATCCCGGTGAAGGTCGAGCAAAAGCGACGCGTTCCGGGTGTCGTGCATGGAAGCAGTTCGAGCGGACAGACCGTCTTCGTCGAGCCCATCGAAACCATCGAACAGAACAACGACCTGGTTCGCCTGCTCGACGAGGAACAAGCGGAAATCCATCGGATCCTGCTCGAAATGACGCGCCGCATTGGGGAACATGCCGACTCGATCCGTGCCTCGAGCGACATCCTGGCCGAACTGGAACTTCAATTCGCCAAAGCCCGTTTCGCGGAAGACTACTTCTGCGTTCCCGTAACGCTGGCCCCTGCTGGGACCTCCGAGCCAAATTCCGAAAACATCACCGATCCAAGTGGAGGCGGCCGCCCTCGAGAGCTTGCCCTGAGCAAGGTCAAAGGGTCAGGGGCGAGCGCCGCTCGGCTTTCTCAAGGCTCGTTGATCCTCCACAACGCGCGCCATCCGCTCTTGGAACGCAATCTCAAATCGAAAGGCGGCACGGTCGTCCCGATCACCATCGAATTGGAAGGCGAGCGCCGCGAACTGGTAATCACCGGCCCAAATACAGGCGGAAAAACCGTAACACTCAAAACTGTTGGACTTCTCGCACTGATGGCTCAGTCCGGCATTCCAGTTCCCGCGGACCGGGCTGAACTCCCGGTTTTCGACGCCATCCTCGCGGACATCGGCGACTACCAGTCCATCGAGCAGAACCTCTCCACCTTTTCCGCTCACGTCACTAACATCGATTTCATCTCCCGCACCGCCACCCAACAGTCGCTCGTGCTGCTGGACGAACTCGGCTCCGCGACCGACCCGGAAGAAGGCGCTGCTCTTGCCGTCGCGATCGCCGACCATTTCCGCCAGATCGGCAGCCTCACCGTGATCTCCACCCATCACACGTCGTTGAAAGTCTACGGAGTCAATACACCGGGAGTGGTCAACGCCGCCGTCGGGTTCGACGAAGCCACGCTACAGCCAACCTATGAGTTGCGCGTAGGAGTGCCGGGTGCCTCAGCCGGAATCAACATTGCGCAGCGCCTGGGCCTTAACCCGCAGATCATCGGGGCCGCCCGCGCCCGCATCGGCACGCAAACCCAGGACGTCGCCCGCTTCCTGGATCGACTCCACGCCGAGCTCCGTGACGCCGCTGCTGAGCGTCTGCGCCTGCGAACTCGAGAAGAAGAAATCGCGAGAGAGAGAGCTCGCCTGGCGGCCGAAGGCAAGAAGGAACAGCAAGGTAAAGTACGCGAGATGGAAAAGAAACTCGAAATTCTCTTCAAAGATTTCGAGTATCACGCCCGCGAAACTGTCAACGCCATCCAAGATCGCGCTGCTTCACAGAAGCTCTCGAAAGACGCGGAGCGCCGCATCGCCAAACTACGTCGCGAATTCCGTGAGCAATTTGACTCCGCCGTGGTCGCTCACTCCACGGGTGCAGATCAAGGCGATCCGCAAGCCCAGCCACAACTCGTGAAGCATGTTTCCGAAGGCGACACTATCAAGCTGAAATCCGTAGGCCGCCCCGGTACGGTCACCCGCCGCCTCGACGACAATCACTTCGAAGTTGAAATCGGCGCCATGAAAATGAAGATTGCGCGCGACGACATCGCCGAAGTCATCGTGCGGGCCTCCGACTCCCCCGTGAAGGCAGCCCGGGCACGCGGCATTTCGGTATCACTCGATCGAGAAGAAGCGAGTGTCCCCTCTGAGATCAACGTGATTGGCCGCACGGTTGATGAGGCAACAAGCGAAGTAGAAAAGTTCGTCGACCGCGCCTTTCTGGCCGGTCTGCCCCGCGTCCGCGTGGTCCACGGCAGCGGCATGGGCATCCTGCGGAAGGCCTTGCGCCACTACCTGCAGAAGCACCCCCACGTGGTCTCCGTAACCGAACCGCCGCAGAATGAAGGAGGCGGCGGTGCCACGGTAGTGGAATTGCGGGTGTGATGTGGCGCGCACTCCTGTGCGCGTTGTGTAGCGCGGGCACTCTTGCCCGCGCCAGTTATCCCGCAAGAGCCTCATCGGCTGTTCCCCTCGCTGGACCAATCGGCACTATCGCCACTCGTCGCATCCACCGGCCGCGTAACCGCTGGATCGGAAGTTCAACAAAGTGCGCAGCGCCTGGGCATATCCCACAGTGAGTACGAGAATTGCGCAGACCAGCAGCGAGCTCGGTCGATAGCGAACCGTGTCGCGAAACAGCGGGTTGCGGTACGCAAAGCACAGCACAATAACGGACACACCGCCCCAAGCCAAGGCAGCAGCATGCTTCGTCAACCACTCCACCCGATCGCCAAACCGCGAATTCGCCACGATCGCGAGCACGCATCCCCCCAAAATGGAGTGGAAACGCGTGTCCGTTCCCTCGTAAAATGTTCTCCCCCGAGGAGTGCATCACAAACGAGCGATAGAAACGCCAAGCCAGCGCCACCAGGCACAAAGCGATGAGCACGGCAGCCTGTCGCCTTCGGTTGATCGACCGTCGTACAAACCACGCGTAAAGAAGAGGAAACAACAGCTAGTAATGTTCCTCGACGGCCTGGGACCACAAGATCCCCAGCCCTGCAGGAAGATTTCCCCATCCCAGAATGTTCCAGTAGTTTGAAAAATAGAGGAACGCCGAAGCGAGCGAGGCGTAGCTCTCCCGGTTGTACAGGATTCCCGCTGCTGCGAGCGAGCTCACCAGAATCACGGTCAAATAGCATGGCGGAAAGATGCGCAGCACCCTGCGCAGGTAGAAGCCCTCCGCGAGATCGTCCCCGTCTTCCGGGCCTCATCCCGCTACAGACTGGTAATCAAGTATCCGCTCAGGAAGAAGAACACTGTGACGCCGAAGCCGCCGGGCAGGGCTTTGAAGGGCTGTGCATGAGCAATGAACACGAAGAAAAACGCAATCGCCCGCATGCCATCAAGGGCTGGAACGTAGAAGTTAGGAGCTGAACACGAATCTCCTGCAGGACGCGGGCCCATAACCGCAAGCTACGCCTGAAGCGAAGCACAGTCGGTGACGACTGAACATCCCCAGTGTGGCGCGCACACTCTTGTACGCGTATCGCTGACGACGAGCGCACAGGTTAGTATTCCAATAAACAAGTGCCCCAATAAAAAGGTGCCTATTCACCTCGCCTGGGTGAAGCCTCCAGCACGCGCACGGAAGTGTGCGCGCCACATTTTTCCTCGACCCTCCACTCTTTAACCGAACTTATCCACAACTTTTCCAACGCCCCAGCACCGATCGGCCATTTCCCTTCTTTCCAACCCTGCCCCACAATAGACTCTTAACGTCCATTCACTCATGCCCGAGACCGACTTCAAGGAAACCGTCAAGCAGCAGGCCGACATCGTCCGCATTGTGGGCGACTACGTGAAGCTCAAGAAGTCGGGCTCGCAGAATTACTCCGGTCTCTGTCCCTTCCACAATGAGAAGACCCCATCTTTCTCCGTGCACGCCACGCGTCAGTTCTTTCACTGCTTCGGATGCGGCGTCTCCGGCGACGTCTTCGCCTTTGTCCAGAAGGTCGAAAATATCACCTTCCCCGAAACGGTCCGCCTGATAGCACAAAAGCTGGGCATCCCTCTGCCCAAGGTGCAATTCAGTAGCCCGCAGGAAGCGAAAGAAGCGAAACTTCGCATGGCGCTGCTCGACGTCCACGAGCGCGCCTGCGGCTTCTTTCAGGACTGTCTGAAAGGTCCCGAGGGTGCGAACGCGCGAACCTATCTCGCAGGACGCGGCCTTGATGACGAAACCATCGCCCGCTTTCGCATCGGTTACGCACCCGACTCCGGCTTCCTCCTGCGCGACGCCCTGCGCCGAGATTTCGACGAGGAACTGTTACGCGAAAGCGGCCTGTTCTCGTGGAAGGAAGAAGGCAGTCGTCCGTCATCCGCCAGTCGTCAGGAACAGCAAATTCTTCGCTCCGCTCGCGAGAGCCCAGAGCCCGAAGCCCAGAGCCCAGAGCCCGCAACGTCGCGCTCGGCACAAGCCAGCAACCAGAAGCCAGTAGCCGCGCTAGCGATGTACTCCAAATTCCGCAACCGCGTCATATTCCCCATCGCCAACGACTCGGGCCGCATCATCGCCTTCACCGGCCGCACCCTCTCCACCGACGAAAAATCCGGGCCCAAGTATCTGAACTCGCCCGAAACCGCCATCTATTCGAAGTCGCGGGTGCTATTCAACCCGCATCACGCCAAGGAAGCCATTCGCAAACTCGATTATGCCATTCTCGTCGAAGGCCAAATGGATTGCATTTCCGTCTTCGCCGCCGGCTTCCAGAATGTGATTGCCAGCTCTGGTACGGCATTTACCGAGATGCAAGTCAAACTGCTCAGCCGCTACAGCAAGAAGGTGGTGGTGAATTTCGACCCCGACACCGCCGGCGCCAAAGCCACCGAGCGCACTCTCGGACTGCTGCTGGAGGAAGAATTCGAGGTCAAGGTTCTGACTCTTGAACCCGGCTTCGATCCTGACCTGTATATTCGCCGCAAAGGCAAAGACGCTTACGCGGAAGCTCTCCGCCACTCGCAGCGCTACTTCGACTACCTGATCGAGCGCGCCCGAGTGCAGTTCGCTACCCGCACGCCGGAAGGCAAGGTGAAGGCGGTCAATTACCTCTTGCCCCATATTCAGCGCGTGCCCAGCCGAATTGTCCGCGACGAACTTGCTCACGAAATCGCGCAGAAGCTGGGCATCGATTCCGCTGTCCTCCGCCAGGAACTCAAGCACGTAGCCGCCAGCCGTTCAGCAGCCACCATCAAGGCTCCCGCTGAGGCCCAGATCACCGACGCCGAGCGGATCCTGATCCGCGCCCTCGCCTCTGCGAACGAAATGCAATTGGCCGAAGAGCGTCTCTCCGCTCGCGACGGTGCAGAAGAAGAATTCGACCCCGCCCGCCAGGCGAGGTTCGCCCTGCAAAGCGACCGTCTGCACGAAGGGCTGGCCACCGAATCGCTGATCGAAGAATTGATTACGCACGGCCAGGAGGTCGCCGACGTGATGGAGTTGCCGCTGTCAGACTCCGACCGCCGCGTACTCGCCACGATTCTGCTAAAAGACGCAGAAGAACTCACCGCCGACCGCGTAGAAGGGGCAGTCCGAGGCCTCAAGCGGATTCATATCCGGCGTAGGTTGGACCACGTGCAGCGCGAGTTGCAATCCCCCGGCCGCAAAGATCCCGCGCAACTGCAAGCGCTCCTGCAGGAAAAAGTTCGATTGAAGCGCGCCCTGATGGACCCAAGCCTGGCAGAGGACGATGACTCAGCTTCGTCGAAAAAGCGGCCTGCTTAAGTGTTTGTGGAGTGAAGGGAGCCTCCCCTGCGCGAAGTCGAAGGTCGCAGCGATCGGGCCCGGAGCGGCCCGACCCGTCAAGGAGTATGAAACTGTAGAGGGCCCAATTGCATCTAACTAACTAAACCGGCAGGAGTTGCAGGCGGGACCGCGCAGCCAGATCGGAGATGCTCCGGATGGGCAGAGACTCGATTCTCTGCTATAATCTGAAAGTTTGTGCCTCAGCGCACAATCCCGCAGTGCCACGTTCCCACCACGAGAAAGGTAACACGCGTCCTTCGCGGGACGCTTGAGGATAATCCGTCTTGGCTCTAGACGACAAGTACGACGATATTAAAAAGCTGATCGATACAGGCAAAGAGAAGGGATATCTCACTTACGATCAGGTCAATGACCTGATCCCGCACGATGTGCACAGTCCCGAAGACCTGGACGATCTGCTGACCACCATTGGTACGCAAGGAATCGATGTGCTGGAAGGCCCAAAAATGCCTTCCTCCGCGCTCGATAAGAAATTCGAAGAAGCCGAGGAAGGCGCCGAAGACGTCGAACTCGACCTCACCCCCGGCGCCCTGGAAAAAACCAACGACCCTGTCCGCATGTACCTGCGCGAGATGGGGACCGTGCCTCTGCTTACGCGCGAGGGCGAAGTTGAAATCGCCAAGCGCATTGAGCGGGGGCAGTTGCGCGTGCTCAAGGCGCTTTCGCGCTCGCCGATTGTGATTCATGAACTGCTCGCGATGGGCGACGACCTCAAAAAGGGCGTGCGCTCCATCAAGGAAGTGGTCACCTTCGACGAGGAAGAGATCACCGATGACATCCTGCAGAACCGTCTGAAGGAATTCACCGGAAAAATCGACGAACTTGCCAAGCATTACAAGAAGGCCGGGCAGGTCCAGGAAAAGTTCGCCCTGGTCTCGCAGAAGAAGCGGCCCAAGGACCATCGCAAATACCGTCTCGCGCTCGGGCGCGCCATTGTACGCGTTTCGCTGGCGGTGCGGAATCTCGGCTTCACCAACAACGAGCGGAAGCGGCTCATCGAGCGGGTCAACAAGACCGTCGACGGCATGCGCTCGCTCGACCGCCAGGCGCAGAACCTGGAGCGGAAAGCCGACGCCACCCGCAGCGAGGATCAGAAGAAGGAATATCGCCGCCAGGCTCGTTCCATCCGGGCGGAGATGGAGAAGCTCGAGCAGGAAGCGGGCGTGTTGTTCCTGGAACTCAAGCGCACGCAGCGCGAGATTATCCAGGGCGACATGGACGCCGAGCAGGCCAAGCGGGAGCTGATCGAAGCCAACCTGCGACTGGTCGTCTCGATCGCGAAAAAGTACACCAACCGGGGGTTGCAGTTCCTGGACTTGATCCAGGAGGGCAACATCGGCCTGATGAAAGCCGTCGACAAGTTCGAATACCGTCGCGGCTACAAATTCTCCACGTACGCGACGTGGTGGATTCGCCAGGCCATCACCCGCGCCATCGCCGACCAGGCCCGCACCATCCGTATTCCAGTGCACATGATCGAAACGATCAACAAGCTGATCCGGACGTCACGACAGCTGGTGCAGGAACTGGGACGCGAGCCCACGTCGGAAGAAATCGCCAAGCGCATGGACATCCCGGTGGCTAAAGTGCGCAAGGTACTCAAGATCGCACAGGAGCCAATTTCCCTCGAAACGCCGATCGGCGAAGAGGAAGATTCACACCTGGGCGATTTCATCGAGGACCGCGGCGTAGTTTCTCCGGCCGAGGCGGTGATCAACGTCAACCTGAAAGACCAGACTTCGCAGGTATTGCGCACGCTGACTCCGCGCGAAGAGAAGGTCATCAAAATGCGCTTTGGTCTCGAAGACGGCAGCGAGCACACGCTCGAAGAAGTCGGTCAGTCGTTCGCAGTTACCCGTGAACGTATAAGACAAATCGAAGCGAAGGCGCTGCGGAAGCTGAGGCACCCATCGCGCTCGCGGAAGTTGCGGGCATTTATGGATGGGGTTAGGGACTAAGGACGCAGATCACGCAAGGGGTGTTGGGGCGCGAGCGATCGCGCCCCTTTGTTTTTGTTGGTGGATGTTCGTCTATTGCGAACCAGCGAGTTTATGTGCTGCAAGCAGCATCGCAACCCCACTCAATCGCACAGAACGCGACTGAATGGCCCCCCGAGTTGTATGGGTCACCCGTTCTTTCTACAAGAAAGAGCGTCAGGCGAATCCCAGGTTAGCGTCAAAAAGCCGCGACCGAGGGCACCTGGCCGCGGGAAGACTAGAGGTTTGACTCGTGCAAACTCACCGCCTAAGATGCTGCCTGCAGCGCCGGCTCTTTCCATTCGAATCCCAGCTCCGTAGTTCGCTCCATGATCGACCAAACCATCTCGCACTATCATGTCCTCGAAAAGATCGGGGGTGGCGGGATGGGTGTGGTCTATCGAGCCGAAGATACCGATCTCGGCCGTTCCGTCGCGCTGAAGTTTTTGCCCGACGACATAGCCCAAGATGCTCAGGCCCTGGAACGTTTTCGCCGGTAAGCGCGCGCCGCTTCCGCGCTCAACCACCCGAACATCTGCACGATTTACGAAATCGGGCAGCACGATGGGCGCTCGTTCATCGTGATGGAGTACCTTGACGGAGTCCCGCTGAAACATCGCATCGCAGGCCGCCCCCTCGATCAGGAGACTTTGCCCTGGCCTGGCGATCGAGATTGCCGATGCGCTCGATGCCGCTCATAGCGAAGGCATCATTGATCGCGACATCAAGCCCGGCAATCTGTTCGTTACCAAGCGCGGGCATGCAAAAGTGTTGGACTTCGGCCTGGCCAAGCTCGCGCGCCCCGACCACTTGGGTTCTGACTCGCAAACCGCGGCCACCTCCGGCCAAGCGCACCTGACCAGTCCCGGTGGGGCATTGGGCACCGTGGCCTACATGTCCCCGGAGCAGATCTTAGGCAGGCCGCTGGATGCCCGTACCGATCTGTTTTCCTTTGGTGTGGTTCTGTACGAGATGGCGACCGGAACATTGCCATTTCAGGGGGACACTTCGGGAGGCATCTTCGACGCTATTCTTCATCACGCCCCGCGCGCTCTTGATCGTGTGCCCAGCGGAACCACGCCAGAGTTGCAGCGCATCGTGGACAAGGCACTCGAAAAAGATGTCAATCTCCGCTACCAGCACGCCAGTGACATGCGGACGGACCTGCAGCGGCTCAAGCGCGCTACTGAGTCCGGACGTTCCCCCGTTGGCAGCAGCCATTGGACCCCTTCCCCAGCGCCCGCTGTTCCGCAGAAGCCGTAGCAGCGCCGCTGGTGGATAGTCGCGTTCGGAGTTCTTGTCCTCATCGTCGTCGCAGGAATAGCCAGCCAGCTGTTCGTCTCCTCCCCGGTCCCGCGCATTCTCAAGACAACTCAAATCACCAAGGACGGCCGACGGAAGGGTGGGCCTCTGGTAACAGATGGGACGCGGCTGTATTTCAGCGAGGTCACGTCCGGCATGAGAACCACTCCCGTACAGGTTTCTGCGCTGGGGGGAGAGAAACGGCCATCATTCCGACGACTTTGCCATTCCCCGGACTCGTGGAAATCTCACCGAACGGTTCGGAACTCGTGATCAACGCCGGATTAGATTCGCCGGACAATCCCATCTGGCTGCTGCCCGTACCTACCGGGTCTCCACATCCTCTGGGCACGATTTCAGCGTCAACCCTAGCGTATTCCCCCAACCGCAAGAGCATCGCCTACGTTCAGCACCAAAATGATCTGTACCTGGCCAATTCAGATGGGAGTGAGCCGCGCAAGATATTGTCGATGGCGAATATTTTCGGCGTGGCGTTTTCTCCTGATGGCCGCCTGCTGCGGCTGGACGTGTCCGATCCAAAGACCGACTTCAACACCATTTGGCAAGCGCGCGTGGACGGAAGCGATGCGCATCCGTTACTGCCGTCGCGATGGAACACGCCTCCGCATGAGTGCTGCGGCGTATGGACTCCAGATGGGAAGTACAACGTCTTCGTGAGTTTACGCAACAACGCATACAATCTGTGGATATTGCCCGAGAATGCGGGCTGGTTTGGGAAGCGCAAACCACAGCCAGTTCAGCTGACTTCCGGACCTCTCGACTTCTACTCGCCGCGGCCCAGCAAGGATGGCAAACAGATCTTCGTGATTGGCGAGCAGGATCGCGCCGAGTTGGTGCGTTACGACGCCAAGTCGGGAGCCAGTTCACCCCATATTTGTCAGGAGTCTCCGTCGGCCACGTGGACTTCTCGCGCGATGGCAAGTGGATGACCTACGTGAGCTACCCCGAAAATACCCTTTGGCGCAGGAAGGTCGACGGCAGCGAGCGCCTGCAACTCACCTATGCCCCCGAAATCGTGGTCGCGCCCCACTGGTCCCCGGACGGCAAGCATATTTCATTTACTGGATTTGAAGTTGGCAAGCCCTGGACGGTCTACATCGTGTCGGCGGACGGAGGCCCGCCGGAGGTGGCACTGCAGGAAGATCGCAGCCAGTTAGGCGGTGCCTGGTCTCCTGACAGCAGTTCGGTGATGGTCGGCTACATCATCGGACGTGAAAAACACGGCAATCTCAAGTTAGTGAACTTGGCCACCAAGAAGCCGTCTGACGTAGCCGGGTCTGACGATCTGTGGATTCCGACCTGGTCGCTGGATGGCCGATATGTTGTGGCTCAAACGCCCGACGTCAAGCAGGCCAAGCTCTTTGACTCTAAGAGCGGGCAATGGACGAGTCTCATCGACGGAATTGCGACGAACGTCCTTTTTTCGCATGACAGCAAGTTTGTCTTTTACGAAGACACAAACGCGCTGGTGCACCGCGTGACTATGGCGACTCGAAAAGTAGAAACCGTCATGAATTTCAAAGAACTGCCCGCCCCGGCATGCCCTACTGGTCCCCCTGGCTGGGGCTGGCGCCCGACGATTCGATCCTCGCCATGCGGAACGTCGGCACGCAGGAGGTCTACGCTCTGGATTGGGAGCGGTAGCGGCACGGAGCCTGGTGCACCTGCGTGCAGGCTAGCTTCTCCACAGGGCTGTGGGCACTTCAAACGTTTTCGCGCCCAGGAGTGTGCACCACGGACGCCCGTGCATTTGGGCAAAATGCGGGCTGTGGGATAATTGAGGTCATCCGCCGGAGTCTCGAACCGGACCTGAGGCATCCAACAAACGTGACCCACGAACTATTTTTCTTTCAGCATTACGGCCTGACGCAGCCGGACCTGCAACGCTATCTGGCGGCTGCTCTATCAGCTGGCGGAGACTACGCCGATCTTTACTTTGAATACCTTTCGTCGACCTCGCTGATGGTGGACGAGTCGATGGTGAAATCCGCCTCGCAGGGAATTTCGGCGGGCTGCGGCATTCGGGTGGTCTCGGGCGAGCGCACGGGATACGCCTATACCGACGATTTGTCGCCGGAGCGCATCCTGCACGCAGCACGAACCGCGGCTCTGATTGCCAGCGGCCCGGCGAAGACGCCGTCCGTCGGCTTTCAGCAGAAACAGGCGCGCAGCCTGTACCCGGTCACGCTGCCCTCGGTCGACGCGGAGATCACGGCCAAAGTGGAGTTGGTCATGCGTGCCGACACGACCGCGCGCGCTTACGATCCGCGCATTAAGGAGGTTCGGGCCAGCTACTCCGACGAATTGCGCAACATCCTGATTGTCACCTCGGACGGCACCTTTGCCGAAGACTCGCAGCCGCTGGCTCGCCTGAACGTTTCCTGCATCGCAAAAACCGCGCAGCAGTCTGGCCGCGGCAGTTCGGGCGGTGGAGGGCGTGTGGCGCTGGACTTCTTCTTCGGCGAGAAGACGCCCGAGCACTTTGCGAAAGATGCGGCGCGTCAAGCAATTCTTCAGCTCGATGCCAAGGAAGCACCTGCGGGCGAAATGGAAGTCGTGCTGGGTCCGGGGTGGCCGGGCGTGCTGCTGCACGAGGCCGTGGGTCACGGTCTGGAAGCGGATTTTAATCGCAAGAAGACCTCGGCATTTGCCGGGTTAATCGGCCGCCGAGTGGCAAGCGAGAAGTGTACCGTGGTCGACAACGGCACCATGCCGTGGCGTCGCGGCTCCCTCAACGTGGACGATGAAGGCGAGCCCACGCAAGAGACGGTGCTGATCGAGAATGGAATTCTCAAAGGCTACCTGAGCGATAAGCTTTCCGCTCGGCTGATGGGCATCGCCGATACGGGCAACGGCCGCCGTGAGAGTTACGAACACATACCCATGCCGCGCATGACTAACACCTACATGCTTGCGGGCGAGGACAATCCGGAAGACATTATTCGGTCGGTGAAGCACGGCGTTTATGCCGTGAATTTCGGCGGCGGGCAAGTGGATATCACGAACGGCAAGTTCGTTTTTTCCGCGTCGGAGGCCTATATGATCGAGGACGGCCATATCACGGCACCCATCAAGGGCGCCACGCTGATCGGCAATGGTCCCGACGTCCTGACCCGCGTCTCGATGGTGGGCAACGATCTGCAGCTCGACGAAGGCGTCGGCACGTGTGGCAAGGATGGGCAAGCGGTACCGGTAGGTGTCGGTATTCCAACTATTAAGGTGGACCGCTTGACCGTCGGCGGAACCGCGAAAAGGGACACCGGCGGCTTCATGCAGTAGATGGTTGGAGCAGTACTTTCGTAGTGCCTATGTGGAGCTCACCTCAGGGGCTGAAGCCAAGCCTCTAACCCTTGGACGGCACGACTGAAGTCGTGCCCCCGAGCGATTCATAAACTCGATGAGGTGCAAGTTTTCCTCTGTATCTCCGGCCTCTGTGGTGAAAAGAATTTAATACCTATGCCGCAAACTGAACTCGAAACTCGCAGTCCGAAAGTTGAAACTGACCTGCGCGAACTCGCGCAAGACACTGTCCGCCGCGCCATGGCTGGTGGCGCCACTGCTGCCGAAGCCGTTGTTCGAGAGGGCGACGAGTTCTCCACCAGCGTGCGCCTCGGGCAAGTGGAAACTCTGAAGGAAGCCGGCTCCCGCGCTATCGGAGTCCGCGTCTTTTTCGGCCAGCGCGCGGCCAGTACTTATTCCAGCGACTTCTCACGCGCAGGCCTCGATCGGATGCTTAATTCGGCCCTGGCACTCGCCAAGATCACGTCCGAAGATCCTTTCGGAGGAATCCCCGACGCGGCGCAGCTAGGTTCGCTTTCCGGCGACCTAGATCTCTATCACGAAGACGTTTACTCCTTACCCGGCGCCGATCGCATCGAATATGCCCGCCGGGCCGAGAAGGCTGCGCTCGATTTCGACCCTCGCATCAAAAACTCCGAAGGCGGTTCGTTCGACGCCGCCACCGGACACAAAGTGCTGGCCAACTCCCACGGATTTGTCGGTGAGTACCGCCGGTCATACTGCTCGGTGGCCGCGATCCCAATCGCGCAGGACGACCAGGGGGGCATGCAGCGCGACTACTGGTTCTCGGTCGCCCGCAATTTGGGAAGACTTAATCCGCCGGAACAAGTGGGACGCATCGCCGCCGAGCGCACGATTCGCCGCCTGGGCGCGCGCAAGGCCAAGACTGCGCAGGTTCCGGTGATCTTCGATCCCATGGTGGCGGCTTCGATTCTTGAGCACATTTTTGAAGGGGTGAATGGGGACTCGGTGTATCGCGGCGCGTCGTTCTTGGCAGGCAAGCTTGGCGAGAAGATCGCCGGCGAGAACGTGACGGTCATCGACGATGGCACGATCCCAGGCGGCTTTGGCACCAGCCCGTTCGATGGCGAGGGCATCCCCACACGGCGAACGCTTGTGATCGAGAACGGCGTGTTGAAGTCCTACCTGCTGAATACCTACACTGCGAAGAAGCTGGGGCTGCAGACAACGGCGAATGCCTCGCGCGGACTCGCTGGGACTCCTGGTATCGGGCCGGGGAACTACTTCCTGCAGCAGGGGCGGAAGTCGCCGAAGGAGACCATCGGCGCTGTCAAGGAAGGCTTGTACGTCACCGAATTTCTCGGCCATGGCGCAAACTTAGTGACAGGAGACTACTCGCGCGGAGCTTCAGGACTGTGGATTTCGGGCGGTGAATTCGCTTATCCCGTCGAAGAGATTACGGTGGCGGGTAATCTGAAGGAAATGTTCTTCAACATCTCGGAAATCGGGAATGACCTCGAATTCAGGGGCTCCGTGGCCTCGCCGACGATTCGCATCGACGGGCTGACAGTGGGTGGAGAGTAAGGGCCCTTTCACCACAGAGGCGCAGAGTCACGGAGAAAACCTTTTGGAATTAACGGCAACTCCTCATCTTGTTATTCCGAGGAGCCTAGCGAGGAGGAGCCTGCTGTTTTGGGCGCAGTAAGAATAGGTTTCTCCGCCTCCGCTGAGCTCGGCGTCGAAATGACAACTCGATCAAGAGCATCGAAAAGAGCACCTCAGTATTGCCCCGCCTTGTCACTGTGCCTCTCTGTCTCTGTAAAGATGCAAGCCCGTGGTGAATGCCTTTCCGCCGACCGCGCCGCGAATAGTAGAATCCCCCCATGGGAGGATTCATTCAGCCGAGTCCAGTCGCGGAAGAGCGGGAGACCAATTGGCGCGCCATTGGGATCGCCGTCGGCGTAGTCGTCTTGATCGTCGGCCTGCTGTTCCTAATCTCGCGCAGCGAACAGAAGGCGCCCGCCAATCCACATCCCTACGTCGCCAATGTCAAACTCTCCGACCTGAAAATGAGCGCAGCGGAGAACTTCGTCGGTGCGACCGTCTCTTACGTGGATGGTATGGTCACCAACTCCGGCAACCAGACCGTGACGCACGTCGTGGTCGAGGTCACCTTCAAGGACTCTATCGGCCAGTTGGCTCAACGCGAGACCGTACCACTGCGCGTGCTACAGACGAGTGGCCCGTATCCCGACGCCGTGGATGTCAGCGTTTCACCGCTCGCGCCCGGGCAGAGCAAGCCTTTCCGCCTGACTTTCGAAAGCATTTCCTCACAGTGGAACCACGAATACCCTGAGTTGAAAGTTGCGGACGCAACGGTGAAATGAATCGTGGCCGTTATGCCTTCTTGCAGGTAGTGACCCACGTGATAGCCGCCGTGGGGCGGCTTGCAGGCCCTAGTCCGAGGACGGTTCCCGGGACGCACTTCTTGCGTTGCGGAAAGACAGGAGTTTTCCAGCCACCCGGAACAGCCGGACTACGCGGTAGAGAGAGAACAAGAAGGCCGGCAATCGGACCACCGACCACTCCCCGACGCTGGGCGTGAAAAGAAGCCGCACGACAAGGCGCACTCGATCGGAGACACGCTCCCGCAGTCGCAGCATCAAACGAAAATAAGCCACTGATTCGGTGCTGTACTCCTCTGAGTTCGGCAGGGCATATGCAATGCGATCGCAGAGCACGCCGATCTCAGCATCGTCAGAACCTTGCTTCAGAGTTGGAACATCCGCACCCAGCAAGCGGTGGGCGAGCAGCAGATTGATGCGCAAAATGCGCGCGATACCCAACTGTTGCGCCTGTCGCCACGCGCGGTTCCAATCCAGTTGCGGTGACTGAATCACACCGGCGATGTCACGCAGCCAGCACAAGCGTATCCAGGCATGCTTGGCTGCATGAGCGCACAGCGCGAGCAGCTGATCTTCCGGCGCCAGCGTACTCACGGTCCTGCCTCCGAGGCTTGCGAGCGCGGCGCGTCGGAAGAACCCCTCCATGTCGAAGTCGACCGCGTAAAAAGGGGGAAGAATTCGCCATTGCACTTCGAGCACGTTGCGACCCGCGAGACCGTCGAATGCACATTCGTACCCGGAGGCGAGGTACGCGCGCTCTTCATTCCCAGAAAGCCGCCAAGCGGGCGCGAAAGCCAGTTCCCGTAGTGTATCCTTCGCGCGTAGGAAGTCAGACCGGTGCACGAGAATGTCGAGATCGGAAAATTCCCGCATTGCCAGATTCCCGTACACGTTCTCGGCAAGTACCGGTCCCTTGAACGGAATGGCCGGGATTCCATGAGACTCGAGGCAGTCGAGAATCCGGATCAGTTCCGCTGTGAACACCAGGTTCTTGCGCGCATTGCGCTCGAAGCGCGCGCGCAACTCATCCAGAGTCAAGGCCGGCACTCCTCCAGGGATCTGTTGCAGCGCTTGAAACACCAGCGGCATAACGTTGTGGTGTTCGGCGAGCTGAAGTACCTGGGACCACTCGAGCGAGTGTCTGACAAGGGTGGGGAGACCGGCGCGCTCAATTCCTTGCAGCGAGCAGCAAGCCAGGACCAGTTGGAATTCACGACTAAACTGCGAGTTCACGAGGTCCGAACGGGGATTCAAGGCCGGAGTCGGCGTCGAGGCGAGCAAAGACATGAAGACTCAGAAAAACCAGTGCGGAAAGACCCGCGGCGGCGCGCAACCCAGCCGCGGACACTATAATACAAAGATTCCTGAAGCCGTCGTCGCCCGTACTGTTCCATCATGCCAGCGGTCATTTTCGAATCCGTGAGCAAGGTCTTCCGCCACCGCCCGGCGCTATTTAATTGGTTCGGGCGGGAGCGCACCGGCGAAACTCGCGCATTGGACAATGTCTCGTTGGAAGTTCCGTCGGGAAGCGTGCTGGTTCTATTGGGTCCCAACGGAAGCGGTAAGACCACGACTCTGAAGCTTGTCTCGACCATGCTTCTGCCGGACGAAGGACGGGTGCTGGTGCAAGGAGTGGACACGACCGGAGACGCAGGTCGTGTACGAGTGCGCGTGGGTTTCGCGGTGGCCACCGAGCGGTCCTTTTTCCCACGCCTTTCCGCGCGCGAAAACCTGGACTTCTTCGCCGCGTTGGATGACATCCCGAAGAAGGCCCGTCCGGAGCGCGTGGATGAACTTCTGCGCCAGACCGGCCTGCGCGATTCGGCGGACACGTTGGTGATGAAGTTTTCGAGCGGAATGTATCAGCGTCTGGGGATTGCGCGGGCCCTGATCAAAAAGCCGTCGGTGGTGCTGCTGGACGAACCCACGCGCAGCCTTGATCCGGGCTCCGCGGCTCAGTTCTGGAATCTGGTGCGGGATCTACCCTCGCGTGGCACGACTGTCATCCTCGCCACGCACAACTTTAACGAAGCTGTGGCGGTGGGCAACTACGTGGCGATACTCTTCAAAGGCAGGTTGGCCGCCGAGCAGCGCTTGTCGGCAACCTTGCGCGTCGACGAGTTGCGATCCTTTTATTTCCAGACCACCGGGGAGTTGGAAGAAGTGGAACCTGTCCCCTACCGAGGCATGCGATGAGCCTTGGGTCATTGCTCGATAAGACGGTGATGATTGTCCGCCGGGACCTGCTCACCACGGTGCGCTATCGTACCGGGTTCCTGCTGGCCGCCGCCGGCGCCATCACCGAACTGGCTGCCTTCTACTACCTCTCATTGGCCGTGGGACCAGACTTCCGGCCCGAAGGGCTTGCGTATTTTTCCTTCTTGCTGGTAGGCACCGGGTTTTACACCTTTCTGCTGATGGGCGTGCATGCGTTTCTGCAGACGGTGCAGGAGGCCCAACAAACGGGCACGCTCGAGGTGCTGATGACGACCTCGACCTCGCCGCCGGTGTTGGTGTTTCTCAGCGCGATGTCTGCGTTCGCGGCCAATACGGTCACGCTGTTGTTCTATTTGGTCGCAGGTGTGTTGTTTGGCGCCCCATGGAATCCCAACCTGGGTTCTTCCGTGGCGGTTTTCTTGCTGTCCGTCATCATTGCGATCTCCATCGGGCTTGTGGCAGCCGCATTGCAACTAGCGGTGCAGAAGGGCTCGGCGGTGGTCTGGGCGCTGGGTTCGGTTTGGTTCCTGACAGGTCCATTGTTCCCCGTGCAGACATTGCCCAAGGCCTTGCGCAACGCGGCACAGTTGATTCCGATCACGCACTCGCTCCAGGGGATGCGAAAAGCCCTGTTGGAAGGGGCTTCCCTGAGGATGATCTGGCACGAACTGGCGATTCTCGCTGTGTTTGCAGCGGTTCTGGTGCCTTTCAGCTTGTTCTTTTTTTCCTGGACGCTGCGCCGGGCGCGCCTTGAGGGAACACTGTCCTTCTACTGATTTTCGGAGATTTCAGCGCCCGTTCTATTGGCACTCCAGTGCAGAAAACGGGCCGATAACGGTTAGCAAATGTTTGAGAGTCTGTTGTACACTTGCCGCCACCAACTTTCACCCAGGTTATGGGTGTTTGCGAAATACGACTCGAAGGCCGTGGGATTCCCTATGACTCCGAAGAACCGTCCTTCTGCTGACGAAGAGAAGAGCTTGCTCGATAGCCGGCACACCGGCAAAAAGCCTTACCAGAAGCCCGAATTCCGTTCTGAGCGGGTGTTTGAGACCATGGCCTTGGCGTGTGGCAAAGTGGCGGTCCAATTCCAATGTAGGCGTCGACGCAGGAGTTCCTAGGTTCTCCGCGATTCATGCAGCCTGACGCCCACGCTCGCGAACGGCACAAGCACAGTCTGGCCTCAGAGGTGCTTCGCACGACTGGTACCGTGCGGCTGGGCGCCCTCGGCTACAGCATGCTTCCGACGCTCTGGCCAGGAGACCTTCTCACCATAGAGGCCAAATCCTTCGATCAGGTTCAGGCCGGAGACGTGGTTCTTTTCACGCGGGAAGACCGGTTTTTTATTCATCGTATTCTCCGCAAGGAGGACCTGGCAGGTCGGAAATGCCTTGTGACCAGAGGAGACGCGATGCCGGAGCCGGACGCGCCTGTTTACTCAGGCGACTTCCTCGGCAAGGTGGTTGCTGTCGAATACGATGACGAAACATTCGCCGTTCCAGCATGCTCAGGGTTGCGCCGGCAAGTTGGATTGTTGTTGACGCACAGTGGCCGCTTGCGAAGCCTCGCTTTGCGTTGTCATGACTGGCGGGGCCGGACTCGTCGTACGAATTTGCCGTTCCACGAAGTTCGTTCGGGGTAGTTCCGCACCTTAAGTAGGGTCGGTTTGGGTAGATCGCGAACAGCTGTGGTTGCGATGATGCCGGTCAATCCGCCTGACTTCCATCACGACGTGGCAGTTGAGATTGGCGGATTGCCGATCCTACTGCGGACCCAGGATGCCGACTTCCGCATGTTGCTGGAGGACCGTTACGCGGGCTTTGTTCGTCCAGCCAGCCCATCGACGATTTTTTATTTTGACGTGGATGTGGTCAAGCCGGAGCGCACGGTTTCCAAGGAGGAGGAGTTGAGGGTCTGGATCGCCGGAGGCGTTTGGCACCTCGAGCGCGGCGATTTTCGCGCGCAATGGGATCCGCGGGTGGGCCGAGGAAAAATTCTGCAGGCCTTGAGTCCCTACGCCATCGACTCAGTGCTGCGGGTGGTGCATACCATCATCCAGGCGCGCGAAGGCGGCTTCCTGTTGCACGGTGCAAGTGCGATTCGCAACGGACGCGCGTTCCTGTTCTCCGGAGTGTCGGGCGCGGGCAAGACCACGATCTCCAGTCTGGCGCCGCGTGATGCCGTTCTGCTAACCGACGAGATTTCATATATCCGGCCGGACGGGGAGGGCTACCGGGCCTGCGGAACTCCATTTGCCGGGGAGTTGGCGCGGTTGGGCGAAAACGCATCTGCCCCCATCGAGCGTTTGTTTTTCCTGGCGAAAGGCTCGGAAAATAGCATCGAACCGATCGCGACGGCCGATGCATTGCGGATGCTATTGCGGAACATCCTGTTTTTCGCCGATGATGCGGAATTAGTGAAAATGGTCTTCCGTTCAGCGTGCGAATTCCTGGCGCGGGTGCCCGCCTTCCGGCTGACGTTTTATCCCGATGCGGGGGTGTGGGACTTGATCCAATGATACGAAAGCGGACGACACGTGCCTGACACTTACATCGCGCGCAGCAGTGCTATCGCGGCCCGCATGTTGGGCGGCGAGATGATGATCATGTCCGCGGTCGATTCCACGTTCTTCACCCTCAACGAAGTGGCCACCGTGATCTGGCAGGCGGCAGACGGATGCACGCCTCTCTCGGAGATCGTCGAACACCGGGTTTGCCCGGAATTTGAGGTCGAGCCCGAGGTAGCCCAGCGGGACGCGGAGCGATTTGTCAGCGAACTCTCGCAGCATGGGATTTTGTTGGTTTCGGATCAGCCCATCCCGGGAACCAAGTCCGGAACGGCGGAGGCACAATGAGCCTGCTGGTCGAAATGAACGACAAGGCGATGAAGATGGGCATCCCGCTCAGCGTTCATATCGACGTCACCTACCGCTGCAATGAGCGCTGCGTGCATTGTTATCTCGACCACGACGATAAAGGCGAGATGAGCACCGCCGAGATCAAAAACGTGCTTGACCAGCTCGCCGAAGCCGGAGTGTTCTTCCTGGTCTTCAGCGGAGGCGAAGTTTTCATGCGGCAGGATTTTCTGGAGATCGTGGAATACGCGCGCCGGCTCCTGTTTAACGTCAAGGTAAAGACCAACGGGGTGATGATCCACGAGTACGAGGCACAGCGACTCAGGGAACTGGGCGTCGAACAGGTGCAGTTGAGCGTGTACTCGCACCGCCCGCAGGTGCATGACGCCATTACCAAATTACCCGGTTCGTTGAAGCGCACGATCGACTCGATTCGTTTCCTGAAGTCGCAGGGCTTGAAGGTCACCATGTCAAACGTGCTGATGACCGTCAACCGCGATGACCAGGCCGGCGCCCATGCTCTCGCGAAACGGCTGGGGGTCGCGTACACGCTGGATCCCACTGTTACTCCGAAACTCGATGGGGACACGTCCATCCTGTCATTGCGGGTTGACGAAGATAATCTCGACGAACTCTTCACCGATTCGGATCTCGTAGGAGATGTCGAGAAATTCTGCGCGACTCCGCTCCCGCCTGACGAAGACGTCATGGAAGGCTATTCGTGCAGCGCGGGACACACGGCCTGCTACATCAATCCCTACGGCGAAGTGTTCCCCTGCGTGCAATTTCCGCTGCCGACGGGTAACGTGCGTCGGCAGAAATTTGCGGACATCTGGTGCAGCTCGCCCCAGATGCAGGAAGTGCGCTCCATCAAGGTAAAAGATCTAACCGTATGCTCCTCCTGCTCGCACGCGGGCACCTGCACCCGGTGTCCCGGGCTAGCGTACATGGAAGGGAGCATGCGCGGGCCTTCCAGTTCCGACTGCGAGAAATCCTTTCACCGAACCGGTATTCCTTCGGCGAACATGCTGCGGAAGGCGGGTATGGCGTCCGGCGGACCCCTGATCCAGATTCTCCCGATGACGGTGTGAGGATTCAGTAAGTCCGCGATTTCGTTCCCACCATGGTTCGATTTGCCCCTTTTGTGGTTACTTTAGTGACCGCAAAAACGCGGATGTCTGCCCCCGAATGCGTGAGATTTGGCAAACTTGGCATTGGGACTGTACTTCCCCACTGAGCCATCGTCATGAGCACCACGAGCGGACAATCCGAACCAACTCGCCGAATGACGCGAATGCGGGTCGAGGTCCCGTTGCGGCTCGCAACCTTGTCCCCGGCACCCATTTTTGCGGAAGAATCACACACGCTGGTAGTGAATCCGCAAGGCTGTGGTGTGAAGTTATCGCGCGCACTGGACCCCGGCACACGCGTATTGCTGGACGGGTTGCCAGGCGGTCTGCAAGCCACGGCACGGGTTGCGAATTGTTTGCCGTTGGGCACGGACGGCCGATTTTTTCTGCTCGGCCTTGCGCTTGAGAATCCCGGCAACGTGTGGGGGATCAAGAATCCACCTGAGGATTGGGACATGGCAGGCGCGGAAGTGGCTTCGTCTGGTCCCGCGGAAGATCCCCTCAAGAAAAAGAACTGGCCTTATTCGCTCTTCTCCCAGAAGGGCGAGGCGCATCCTGGAAGACGCTAGCCGAACACGTCTCACTTAGGGCGAGCACTTGCTTTTGCTTGTTGCTACACGAAATCAAGCATTGCCGTCACAGGCACCGAGCGAATGAAATTGCTGTATTCACGTTTCGGACCGCGAATAGTGCGCATCCCGGTGGGTAAAAGGACATCGCCGACCCACAACGTCACGTATTTCATACCGTGTAGGTCTCTGACGGGCATTTGGCCGCGCCCTGACCAAGAAACCTGCCAAAAGGAGGAGCTTCCCACCAGTGCTTTGACTTGCTCGCGAAACCCTCTCGGTTCTTTGAATACACCAACTGTACTGACATCATCCTCTACGGTGTACGTGCCTCCACTACCTGCCCGTCTCACGTATGCCACTGATGCAGGTTGAGGATCGAAATGGTACTCGTTGAAAAAGAAAAGCGTCTCTTCTCCCAGCGTCGCGCCTGTTGTGTCGCAAATCCAAGTGGGCTGGGCGAGATAATGGATTGTTGGGTGAGGAAGCCCCTTCAGCGTTGTCACGACCCGCACTTCTGCGACTCTGAGGCCCTTCACATTCATCGCCTCCGTTACTTTCCCGATGACAACAAGGTCAGCACCAGCGGGTAAGGTTTTGTAGCGTGGTCGGGGCCACCTTTGGCGAGCACTCCCCTGCAAGAGACACCACTACGACCGCAAGGACCGTGAAGAACCGCATGCTGTTATTGGACCCCGTTGACCCACGTGACCGACGATCACCCTCGTGATTGTCACAACCAAGCGATTTTCACTCATCGACCGGGGTCTCGATCCTACTTCTTGAGCAGCTTGGTGATGTATTGGCTGTCGTAGAGCTTCGTCGATTTATCCACGAAGTCGAGGATCTCCTGCAGGTGCACACGCTCCTCGCGGCTCACTTCTTTGAATTTGATGGCAAGCCCCACGCCGGGATCGGCGCGTACGATGCTGCCTTGCGCCTGCAGGTGGCCGTCGTCGAGGGAGAAGTTCAGGTGCAGTTTGGTCTCGGGGGCTAGAATCACGCTCGTCTCAACATAGCAGCCGCCCAGACTGATGCTGGTCAGGTTGCCGAGGATGGGAGCGTTACTGCCCTCCGGCCGAAACTCGATGGTCACGCGCCCCTTCATGCGCGGGTAGAGCCGGCGATTTTTGCGGCTGGGTTGCTGCTGTTTCTCGAGGTACATTCGGCGGTCAGCTTCCGCGAGCAATTCTTCTGCGTCCGTTCCATCTTCCGGATAGACCGCGCGCCCGACGCTGACCGACAATATGTCTTCCCGACAAATCTCTTGTCCGACCTGGCGCGCCAGGTCACGGAGCTGGTTCGCTTTCTTGGTGGCGGCATCGGCAGCCAGCCCAGGAGCAATCACGACAAACTCGTCGCCGCCCATGCGAGCGACGTAGTCGTACTCGCGGCAGGTTCCCCGCAGCACTTCGGCGAACAGACGCAAGAACCGGTTGCCTTCAAGATGGCCGAAGCGGTCGTTGATCTGCTTGAAACCGTCCATATCGCAGACCATCACGGTAAGGGTTGAATTGTCGCGCTTGCAACGCGCCACCTCGCGATCCAGTTGCAGGAAGAGCGAGCGCGCATTGGGCAGCCCTGTGAGGTAATCGGTCGTGGCCGAACTCTCTGCCTGCTGATACTTCAACGCGTTGTCGATAGCCAGCGCCATCTTCGACGTGACGGCCTGCAGGATACGCAGGTGGTCGGCTGTGAAGGCATCCACCTCGCCCTGGTACAGCGCGAGCACGCCCACGACGCCGTTCAGTCCTTCCAGCGGCAGTGCGAGCGCCGAACGCAACGTGCTGAATTTTGACGGATCGTTCAAGTATCCCGGCTCGACTGACGGGTTGCCATTGATAATCGGCTTTCGGTTTTGCGCGACCCAGCCGGAGAGCCCTTGTCCCAGCGGAATCCGTAACGATGCGAACAGCCGGAAGTTATCGCCACTTACATGTTCGGGGAAGAGGATATCGTCCCGGCGAATGTAGATGGCGATCGAGTCGTATGGCACCAACCGCTTTACTTTGACGGAAAAGACTGACAGGGTCTCGTCCAGACTGAGCGACGCACCCAGATCCTGGCTGAGTTCAAAGAGCGTCTGCGCTTCCTGTCGCGCCGCTGCAATGGACGCCAGGAAGGTCGCTTCCTGATTGTCCTTGATTCCGGTTTCCACAAAGCCTGTAGCCGGGGCAGTGCCACGCTCGACCTTCACGTCGGTCGAGAGTCTAGACCAGGGGACCGCCTTGGAGCGCTTCTCAACCAGTCGCTCGAGATCGAGATAGCGATTCTTCAACACGTTGACGACTTGCGGATCGAATGACTTGCCAGACTCGCTCTGCAGCCGCTTCATGACTTCCGCCAGCGGCACTGCCCGGCGGTACTGCCGGTCGGAAGCGAGCGCATCCAGGAAATCGACTGCGCTCAAAATGCGCGCGCCGATGGGGATCTCTTCGCCCTTCAAACCGAAGGGATATCCCGAGCCATCGTATTTCTCGTGGTGCGCGCGCACGATGGGCACCACGGGGTAGGGGAAGCGGACGCGCTCCAGAATTTCCGCGCCCACGACGGGGTGAATCTTCATCTTCTCGAATTCTTCCGGGGTCAGGCGTCCGGGCTTAGAGATAATGTGCTCGGGGACGGCAAGTTTCCCAATGTCATGCAGCAGGGCCGCCGCCTGCAGCGCTTCCATCTCTTCCGGAGTCAGACCCAGTTCTTTCGCAACTTCCACCGCATACACCCGCACGCGCTGCAGGTGGTCGTGGGTGGTGTGATCCTTCGCCTCGATGGCCAGCGCCAAAGCCTCGATGGTGCGCAGGTGGAGGTTGGCCATTTCCTCCACGTGCCCTTTCTCATCTTCGAGCTTCGCCAGATACACCCGATAGGAGCGGTAGATGAGATACACCGCGGGCAAAATCAGCAGAGAAGTCTGCCAGTCGACGGTCCGATTCAGCCAACCAACCAGTCCGGCAACGCCCGCCCCGACCAGGTAGTAGGGAAACGACCAGAAATAGCAATCGGACCAGATGCGTCGCACAGACTTGTGTTCGGTCAGTGAAATGACCAGCGCGACTGGAATCGTGTTGGCGATGAAATACGTTGACGCGGTCGCCACCAGCAGAATGGGCGGGTTCTGTTCCGCGTGGAACAACCTTACGTGGTAGACGCAATAGGCCAGTCCGATCGCGAACGAGGTCGCGCAGGTATTGAAAACTACCTGCACCAGCCGAGGCCGATCCCGGTAAAAACATTGCGTGAGAATCGCCGCGCATCCCAGTGCCAGCGTTTCCGCGAAACTCAGCTCAATAATGCCCAGCAGGATGAAAAGGAAGTTGACCGACATGGTGCCGGTAATGCCGGGCAGGTTCACCTTCAGACGGGACGCTAGCACCGCCACTAGCAAGTAGCAACAGAACTTCACGGGCTGGCGACTGGTGGGATGCATCGCCCCAACCGCCAGCACGAACGACCCCAGGGCGACGACCACACTGATGTACAGACGCGCGCCAAGAGTCATGGCTCTCCACGACTGTGTTCTGCTCGCCATGCTCCGAAAACACCCGGCCCTCTTGTTTTTGTCTTTGGGGAAGTCAAAAGACACGAGGGGGCTACATCAGGAATATCAGCTAACCTCCATAAATCCAATCAATTACGGGAATTCCCGCAAACTTTCGTAATACGAGGGCATCACTCGTTGTAGCCCGTCCATCGGCAGAGGGCTCCTATCTCACTGAAGGAACGCAAGTTAACGCGCTTTGAAGTGGAGACACGAATAGCTGATTGATCCCGCCGGCGAGAAGGGATGAGGATGGCACTTAAGACATTGTTTTTAACGGCTTAGCACGAATTCTACGCACGCAGCCGCCTAACCACCTCGCGCAGCGCTACATTTTGACCGGAACATGCGACCAGAAATGCAGCCATGAAACAGTTCTCTGCCGAAGATCCGCGAACTCAGCCGGAGAGCTCGCAACTCCCCACCTATTTGGTCGCCGGTACCCTCGCCAAGGGCCCGCGGATGACGCTCATCGAAGCGGCCGGCAAGTCAAACTGAGTATCGGAACGAGCATCCAGAGTAGCGTTCGCAACAGGTCCATCCGGCTCCGCGAAGCCGCCTTTTGGATCGGGATGCCATTGATACTGTGCGCGCCCGAACGTCTTCACCACAACCGCCCCCGAAAACGAAAGCTCAGCCTTGTCCTTCGCATTCTGAAAACTGATCCGAACCCGGTGCGCATTCCACTGGTCACGGTTCACTACGAGCAGCGACCATTGGCCATCCGGCCGCAGAGTCGCGTACGCCGTGACCATGGAATGTCCCGCGGGATCTTCGATGTCGCTGGCGGCCGGAAATAGCCGATGTTCGCCACTTCCCGGCTGGACCCATTCCAGGTTGATCAATTGGCTGGCGAAGAACTGGGACGTGGGCTGCTGGATCTGAAAGTCCTTATCCACGGTGAACATCCCAAACGTTCCCATCGAGTCATTGCATCCGCGATGAACTCCCATGGGCAGGTAGTGGAAGTAGTAAATGGCATCCCCACCCGCACTGAGAAACGCACCTACATAGTCCGCCAGCCAAAGCGCACCGAAAATATCGACGAATGACTCGCCCGTATTCCAGGCGATGTTGGATTCCGTAATAAACAGCGGTACGTCGGCTGGCACACCGTCGTCGTGCCACACGTCGACGATGTGGCTCACCAGCCGCGGCTCGTCATACAGACTGCTCCACGACACGGTGCAGGGTGTATAGGGATAGTGCTCGAAAGAAAAGAACGCCAAGTCCTTGAGTCTTCCGTGGGCTTTCAGGTAGTCGATAAAACGCCGTGTCCACGAGGTTCGGCCTTCTGCATCCGGCCAGACCAGGATGTCCTCATTGACACCCTGAAACACCGGTCCACCCAATTTCAGCGTGGGATCGACTTTGTGCAGCGCGTCGGAAAACTGCAAGTACAGAGCCGCGTAGTCCTCCGGCAGCATGTACTGCCCATCCGGCTCCTCGCCCATCTCCACATACGAGATGGGATAGTTGCGTTTCTTCAGATAGCTGAGCTGTGCAGCTGCGTCTTCCGGAACTGCGTAGATGAGCGCGATCGGAATCATGGCGGGAAGCCCGCGTGTGACGCCGCTGGTATAGAACAGATCCAGTCCCACCTGGTCCCCAAGTCGAGGATTAAAGTCCGCCGGCTCATGCCAGGGATCGATGGAGGAGCACCAGGTCGTCGTCTGATCCTGATCCGGCGTGTGCCGCGCCGCATCCTGAAATTCGCCGTTGGCGCTGACCGTCCCGATGTAGAGTTCGCGAATCGCATAGCCGACGCAATTCCGCCGATCGGCCGAGCCATGCGAATCGCACGTATTCGACGACTCGGTCATCCAGATACGCAGGAAGCGCACCGGCAGTGGCGTGGCACTGAGAGGGAGAGTGACCGTGCCACCGTGCCCGTCGTCGACCGTGCCGTCTGCAAATGTCACCCAGGATCCCTTAGTTGGAGACTGGATGGGCTGCTCCCCGGTCCAATACTGGACGCGATAGCGTTTGGCGTAGGGATCAGCCCAAGCGATCCGAATGGCATTGATGGGCAGAGGATTTGCCAGGTCGATGACCACCCACTGCGGATGCAACGAATCCTCTTCTCCCGTGAAGGCTTTCGTCAGGTACGGATTACTCTTCCAATAGGAGTTGAGATCGCCGTCCGTGAGCCGCGAGTAGCCGCTGGTCTCACTCCCCTCGTTGCGCGTGAACCCGCGGTGAGGCAGGGGGTAGCCATAAGAGTTTCGAATGGGTTCGCCCAGGGTGTCGCTGCCCGTGAAATAGCCTTTGCCGCTCGGATCGCTCCATGTCCCTTTTGGATTCCAGTGCCACGCTTCCACTTTGAGTTCGGTGTTCTGCCGGTACGTGACCGTCTGCCAACCTGCGCTCAGGACCTCCTTGATGGCCGACTCCGTAAACAGCTTCTCGATAGACACGGCCGACATGCGGTCGATTCCCGCACCCAGGGCCTGGTTTGGAATGAATTTATTAGTGGAGTGTTCCGGAGTGATGTCGACTCGGATGGTCTGAGCCTCCGCCAACTTCGTAGAAATGGCAGACAAGAGAATCGGAGCGAGCAGGAGAACAGAGAATTGTAGAGTTAAATTCCTGCGCCGTGTTTTCGCGGGTGCCTTTGGACCAAGCATGTTGCCTGCGCGCGCGCCAACAGAGAACAAAGCGTTCGATGTCACTTAGGAACTCCTTGCATAGTGTGACGATTGAATAGCGGACTTTTCGATAGTTTTCAGCGTGGCCCATTGTATCCGAGAAAGTCAAATGGGCGCGGCACAGAGAAGCCCAGAGAGACTATGAGAACCGATCTGGGAAATCCAAAGGGCCGCCGGCTGCGTCGTGGGGCCAATGCTTTCGTAACCTGCCCAGCCCCTGCCCGGAGTGCGATATTGGAGAGGGTGTCCATGTCGGAAGCGCCTCAAAAGCAACGCGAAAAGCGCGGTGCCCGCGTTAAGCTCGGTGGCTCCGTGCTCGCCTTGCTGCAGCTGCAGAATCGCCGGCAGATTCGCGCCCGCCTTAACCAGCTCTCCGCCAACGGCGGCCTCCTGCAACTCGAAATGCCCATCGATGAAGGCGTCATGGTGGAAATCCTGTTTCATGTCGGGACCACCACTGTCCGCAATAAGGTGGAAATGCTATTTCCCATGTGGGCTACCAAGGGATGCCTGCAGCCCTTTCGCTTCAAAGACATTGCAGAGGAATTGCGTGGAAGCCTGGAAAAAGATCTTTACGCGCTGCTGAAAGCCACGCCCGGCGCCGTGGCGGACGACAAAAACCTGCCTTAGATTCAGCCCACAAGGTTCACAAGAGTTCCGATCCCAGTAATCGCAATCTGAATCTCGTCGCCTTGGTTGAGCGTGAACGAATCCGGCGGGACGATGCCGGTTCCGGTCAGAAGAAAACACCCGTTCGGAAAAACATTGCCACGGTAGAGATATTCCACCAACGAGGTTACATCCCGTTTCAAGCTCGCCAAAGTGGTGGAACCGGAAAAGGCGATCTTCCCGTCGCGACGGATCTCCAGCCGAATTTCGGTCGATGAAGGCAATGGCTCCGACGTCACCAGGATGCCCGGGCCCAGAGCGCAGCTGCGGTGGTAGACCTTGGCCTGCGGCAAGTACAACGGATTCTCGCCTTCGATGTCACGGGAACTCATGTCATTCCCGACGGTGTAGCCAAGAACTTTTCCGCGTGGGCTCACCAGCAGAGTGAGTTCGGGCTCGGGTACCGACCATGCCGCGTCCTGCCGAATGGCCACTTTTCCACCGTGGCCGACAACGCGACTGGCAGTGGACTTGAAGAAGAGCTCGGGCCGCTCGGCCCGATAGACGCGATCGTAGAAATCGCCGCCTCCCGCGGATTTCGCTTCCTCCATGCGTGCGTCGCGGCTTCGATAGTAGGTAACGCCCGCAGCCCATACCTCCTGGCTGCCGATGGGGGCGCGGACGTCGAGGTCCTCCAACCGCGCGTTAGATTTCGGATTCGACCGCCGGATTAGCTCACTGAGAAGCTGGGAAAGATTTTCGCGAGTGATCAGTTCGTCCCATGCGCAGTCTTCGATCGAATAGAAAACGTCGTTCTGCTCAATCACACAGCCCGAGCCTACCCGATAGAGTCTTGCCGGTTGTTCTGTCATTGGGTGCTTGATTTTATCGGAATGCGCAGGCCACCCTAAGCCGCCTGCTTGAGATACTCCAACACCTCTTCCGCATGTCCCTCGGGCTTCACCTTGTGGAAGACGTGTTGGATCTTCCCATCCGGTCCAATGATGAACGTGGTCCTCACCACGCCCATGACCTTCTTCCCATACATGTTCTTTTCCTGAATGACCCCGAAGGCGTTGCAAAGCTTCTTGTCGGCATCCGCCAGCAGGCTGAAGGGCAAGTGATACTTTTCCTGAAACTTCTTCTGCGCCTGGGGGGTATCGGGTGAGGCCCCTAGCACCACGATTCCAGCTTTCTGCATCTTTCGCTCGGCGTCGCGGAAAGAGCAGGCCTCCTTAGTGCAGCCCGGCGTATCCGCGCGGGGATAGAAATACAGGACCACCGTTTTCCCCTTGAAATCCTTCAGGGAAACCTCTTTTCCATTCTCGTCCTCTAAAGTGATGTCGGGAGCTTTATCATTGATATCGAGCATGGCGTCTTCTCCGATCCGTTCATCGTTATACCGCAGCGCGCGCTGGGTCGTCATCTGCACCCTGTTGGGGATGATCTTCGCGCAACTCTTGGGTGCGCAAGGTAACCGCAAATCGAAAGAGAAAGGTCCGCGAGCGCTCGGACTCCTGGAACTCGCGCCCGACGGCAAAGCACGCCTGATCCCGATCGCCATCATGGTGGACGGAAAGTTCTATGACGCGAGCGCTTACAAGGCTTCGCCCGTGCCTTTGGCATTGTGGAGTGAAACGGTGTACGAGGCGGAAAGCAACGGCGTGTCGCAAGGACTGTTCACGGTGGGCGGGGCGGCGCGGGCCGGGACCAACTGGTTCGCGGAAGGAAAGTGGCAACCCGCGGGCTCTGCGCCTGCGAAGACGCGACATTCAGACACCAAGCCAGTCCTCGATAACGATGAAGGGCCGCCCAAGCTGCGCCGGCCGGATGCCCAGAAGGCACAGACTCCCGAAGCTCCACCCCACGCAGAACCGCCACCCGCCGCGCCGCCGAAGGCAGAACCTTCGCCTGCTTCGGACACCGCTGCTAAGGCTCCAACAAAAGAGACGAAGCCTGCGTCTCCGGCCCCGGAGGAAGATTCGAAAGAAACGGCAAGTGCTGCCAACGACACCGATCCGAACCGCCCCGTCCTGCATCGCGGCAAGGCGGAAACTTTGGGTTCCACACGGCCCCCTACCGCGCCTCAAGCTAGCGCCAAGGCCGGATCGACTGCGCCTGCGGCGAAGGCGGGCGACAAGAAACCGGCGGACAAGAAAGCGCCTCAGCTGATCCCCGCAATCTCTGATGCCGGTGGTCCCGACCCTCGTCCCTACGCCTACGACATTAAGCCCGACGAGGATCAAAAGTTCCGCACAAAGATGCTGGCCATGGCTGCGGAACTGATACGAGCGCGCGCGAAAGAGCTTTCACCCGCGCCCGCCGAGGCGAAATCTGTTGCGCGTCCCGCTGCCTCAACTCGCGCCGCAAAACCTTCCCCACCGACCTTCGAGGACGTTCAGTTCCGCGCCTTTGACTTGTGGAACACGAATGAACCCGTGTTTGTCCTGAGCGCCAGGGCCCAGATGCCGAAGAGTCCCGCGAAAAATCCTGAAGCCGCGCTGGATCTCACCTACTTCGTTACCTTGGTGGTGAAAGCTGACATTTACGGTGAGCTTCGCAAGCTCCAGGCCAACATCACAGACGACCATCATCTCGACCAGATTCCGCGCTTGGAATTGATTGACGCGGTCGACGCCGACGGCGATGGCCGCGGGGAGTTCCTCTTCCGCCAAGTCTCGGACGCGGGCAGCACCTGGGCGGTATACCGTGCGGGCGCGGACCAGCTGTTCGCGCTCTTCCAGGGAACTTTATCGAGCAGCAGCGAACCTCCCGAGTGAGCGGTACTTTGACGCCTGCCGATTCGAGCGAGCCGCGAGAGAAATCTTAAGGGGAGAGGTCTGACTTCTTTTCGTATCCGGTGCAAGCGAGCACGGGCAGCCGAGGATACTTCGAGAATCGCGAATCCGTCAGGGCGAGCTCGCACAGGAGAAACACCGAGCCGCGTTCCGATTCAATCCTCCGCGCATGGACACAATCGCCGCACAGCCCGGCGTTTGGGGGATTGCGGGAAACATCAGGGGAAGAAGCCACAAATTGCAAGATATCAGGAGACACCACGGTTCGCAGCGTTAACGACCCAGCCGCTTCCGAACCCAGGCACCATACCAGGCCCCGCCGATGCTCGAGCCAATCACGAACATCACCAACATGGCGAAGAGTCCAAACGCCACGAAGACAGCCAATCCCCCGGGCGTCTTCAAGATGTCGAGCATCTGCTGCATCTTCTCTGCGTCGTAGCCGCGGTTAACCAATTGGGGCGCGCTGTCGGTCATCAGCTTGCGCATCTCGTCCGCCCGATAAACCACCATGGCCACGATGATTACCGCCAGGAACAAGAAGCCGAATGCGCCGCTGGCCGCGCCCAGTTGAGCGCCTGCGCCCGGGGTCAGTCCAACATCTTTCGCTTTTCGACGATAGAGTCTGGCCGCCCACGCTCCTCCCGCTAGAAATGCCAGTCCAAAGACTAAGAACGGCGCAACCGGTGAAGCTGCACCTAGTAGGGAAAGCGGAAACACCAGTAACAGTGAAAAGGCTCCGCCCAAAGCCGCACAAGGAAGAGCGTGCGACCACTGAATGCGACCCGATCGCACCGCGGGCAGCAATTCAGGAAGAGGGATCGTCCGGTCCGAAGAAGAATCGTGTGCTTCGGGGACCATCGCGGGTTGCGACTCGATCCCGGCCACCCGAATTTGGGGGGCGCCGCATTGTTTGCAGAATGGAACTCCGTCCTCGACGGCTGCTCCACATTTTGCGCAGGGATGTTCCACGGGACTTCAAGGTATCGCAGCGCGAAGAGTCGAAGCAAGGAAAGCAGCAACCGATGTCGCGACTCGGAGCCGCGCGGGGTGCTGATTCGGTTCATGGACGCTAGATCATGTCCTTGTTTGTGCCCCGGGTCTGCACGTACACCAGCGCGAAATCGGTGCCCTTGCCCTTGTCTTGAGGAGAGATGGCCACCAGGCGCTGGTTCTCCTTGGTGCCAACTTTCAGCTCGAGGGTGGGGCCGTTGCTTTGCTCGCACTTAAGTTGGTGCGAAGCCTTTTTGTCGTCATCGTTCCCGACGTCGACATCAACATCGCCGGAATCCCCGTGCCGGTTGGTGGTGTGACATTCCAAAATAGCCCCGTACTTCTTCAACTGGTCTTTGTAGTATGCGGTGACTTTCTCGGGGGGATCGTCCGAGAGGAACTCGACGGCCACAACTTTCAGGGCGAAGAATCCGGCGGAAATGTTCACATTGGCGCTCTTCTCGTCGCCGCTTTTGTCTTCTTCCTTCTGCCGGGCGCCCGGGTAGATCGGTAGCCCGGTATCACGCGCGTCGGCGCCTTTGCTGACGTGAATACCGCCCACAGGGGTTTCGATGTCAACTTTTTTGTCCTCGCCGTTATTGTCCTTTTTCACATGAATGCTGCAGGCGGGCACAACCAGTAAACCTGCAATCACGAGTGCAAGCATGAACGCCAGGTTAGTGTGCTGCGATCTTTGCATGTTGCGTTCCTCCTTCTGCCAGCTGAGCTTGCCGTTCGATCCCGGCGCCCCGCTGGGCCACGTTCGGAATGCTGACCGGCAGGCGCCCGCGAATCGGGATCTCCCCAAACAATGCCTTCACCGCGCTCAGCTCCGAAACCGACGCATTGGAAAACGTGCACAGATAAGTCTGGATCGCGGGAAAATCCGCGATCACGTAAGGATTGCCGATCGCCACCACTGCTGTCTTCTCCGCCGCTCGTTCCATCAGCTTGCTCAACAGAGTCCCTGTGGCGTCTGCGACCGCGACGGAGTTCTTAAGACCGCCGGGTGTGGGAATCACATAAATGGCGGCGATCACAGCCTGCGCTTCACCGACCGCCTTGAGCACTTCCTCGCTCATTCCCGCCGCTACACGCGGGTCCACGTAAATCACATTCGCGTCCGGTACACGGCTGCGCACCTGGCGCGCGAGCATGCGGCCAGCATCGGTTCGGACGTCCTCGGAGAGAACAACAACAACAAGATGGTTGTGTGTCTCCTCTGTGGTCATATACGGAAGCCCACCCTGGATGGTTCCCACCGACTTAAGGGGCAGAATCTTGCTGTTGTCGCGAACCAGGGTGACGGCATCGTCGGCCACTTGCTGGCCGGCAGCCATGTTCTGAGCCTTGCCGACCATGCTGGAAATCGCCGCAATGTCCACTAGCCGGGCTTTGTGCAGTCCAAGCGAGGCCTTTGTCTTCAGTATCTTGAGGACTGACTCATCCAGCCGCGACGCGGAAATCTCGCCGCTCCCGACGGCTTGCAGCATGGCTTTATAGGAAGCGTCAAGGTCGGCGGGGATGAGCAGCAGGTCGTTGCCCGCCTTGAAGGCCTCGACCGCCGCGCGGCCGACGTTCGCAGCGTAGAGCCGCGTGAGCCCGGCCATGTCGAGGGCGTCGGTGGTCACGATTCCCTGGAATCTCATCTGCCTTTTGAGCAGATCAGTCACCACGGCCGTGGAGATGGTCGCAACCCGATTGGGGTCAGGCTCAAGCGCCGGGACACTGACATGCGCCACCATGATGGAATCCACACCCGCATCGATTGCTTTCTGGAAGGGGGGCAGTTCGATCGACTTCAGACGCGCCAGGTCCCCGTTCACACGCGCGACTCCAAGGTGAGAGTCAGTGGCCGTATCGCCGTGACCGGGAAAGTGTTTGGCGGTGGCCAACATCCCACCTTCGTGCGCGCCCTTGACGTAGGCCGCGACCAGGTCGCCGACCTGTTGCGGGTCTTCTCCGAAGGAGCGTGTGTTGATGACGGGATTAGCGGGATTGGAATTCACATCGGCGACCGGAAAGAAATTCCAATGAATGCCGACGGCGCGTGACTCTTCAGCGGTGATACGCCCGAAGGCCTGCGAGTATTCGACTTTCCCGGCGGCCCCGAATGCCATGGCATGCGGAAAAATCGTGGGCCCGTTAAGGCGCATGGTGAGCCCGCGTTCGAAATCAGCGGCAAATAGCAAGGGAAGCTTCGCATCCTGCTGCAGCTGGTTTAAGAGCATGGCCGCTTCGTAAGGCTCGCTCTTGATGAGGAAGGGACCGTCGACCGGAACCGTCATGGCAAACGAGCCAACGTGATATCGATTGATATCGTCGCGCAGCTGGGAATACGTCTCACTGTCTCGGTTCAGAAACTGCGCCCGCACCCAGACCATGAACAACTGTCCGACCTTTTCCTCGGTGGACAACTTGCGCAGTGTTTTCTCAGCCCACTTCTCGCCATCACGATCGAGATGAAGCGGTCCGGGCTTCTGATAACGGTCTTTCGCGTGTGCAGACGTCAGGGCAAGGATCAGGATGACAGCCGTGGCGGAACGCATAGGCAGACGATAGCAGAGAAACAGGTATGAGGCGTCAGACTTAAGTTTCAGGTCTCAGGTGTCAGGTCTCAGGTCCACGGACCGGGTCCCGGAAAACAATCTTGGGAGAGCTGTCGATTTTTGTGTTCTTCGTTCGACATACTAGCAAGGGGAAAGTTTGTCCCCGGTCGGGGAGGTGACATTTGTCATTCAATACTCGTGACATTGGGCACTGGCCTGGCAAGAGAAACGACGGCAGGATGGATCACAATCGAATAGCGATACCGGATACTGGAACGGGTCGTCTAATTGATGAACGTTCGGTGGAATTTGGCGATGGGTGGTTGTCGCGCGTCAACCTATCGTCTATGCTACTGCAATAACGTTACGGCACGTCCACGGGCCGCCTCAACCCGCGCACCCAAGCTTGGGGCGCACTACCTGAGTTTCCCGGAGTTCTTATGACCCTGACTACCTTTGTCACTAAGAGCGCCTTCCGGAACAAGCGGCGCAGCATTCTCACCATGGTGAGCATCGCTTTCTCGCTGATGCTGCTGACACTGATGATGACCGTCTGGCGCGCGTTTTACCTGGACCAAGGGAGCGAGCAGTCCACGCAGAGACTGATAACGCGGCACCGGGTGTCGCTAACGTTCTCCATGCCGATTTACTACCGGGAAAAAATCCGCACAGTGCCGGGCGTGGTGGCAGTGGCTCCTACGCAGTGGTACGGCGGAAAGTACATCGACGACAAGCCCGAGCATATGACCATGCAGTTCGCTACCGATCCGCAGGAATTCTTCAAAGTGTATACCGACTACAAAATTCCCGCGGACCAGTTAAGCGCTTGGCAGCACGACCGAGCCGGGGCCGTGGTCGACAGCCATCTGGCAGAGAAGTTTGGCTGGAAGGTGGGAGACCGCATCGTGATCGCAGGGATGACGTTTGGCAAGGACCTGGAATTCACCATTCGGGGAATCTTCACGGCCCCGGTCAACACCCTGTCGATTTACTTCGACCGGAAATATCTTGAGGAAGCCCTGCCCATGTTCAAGGATCAAAGCGGGACCTTCGGAATTCTGGCTGACTCGCCGGAGGATGTGCCGAAGGTTGCGACTGCGGTCGATGACATGTTTCACAATTCCCCGCAACAGACCAAGACAGAGAGTGAGAAAGCCTTCGGGCTTGATTTCGTGGCCATGATGGGGAACGTGAAGGCATTCATTTTGGGCATTTGCGGCGCAGTGGTGTTTGCGACCCTGTTGGTGTCGGCCAATACGATGGCGATGTCCATCCGTGAGCGAACCCGGGAAGTTGCGGTCCTGAAGACGCTGGGATACACCCGTGGGACGGTGCTGGGGCTGTTCGTGAGCGAAGCGGTGGTGGTGGCAGTGATCGGAGGCTTGGCGGGTGTGCTGGCGGGCTTCGGACTCATGTGGATGTTGTCGCATGTGCCGCAGATGGCTTTTTTCTTTTCCTCCATGCAGGTGACGCCGGCCACCATGGCGGTGGCATTGTGCGTGGCCGGGATGGTGGGGCTGATCAGTTCACTAGTTCCGTCCTACAACGCCTCGCGCGTAAATATCGTTGAGGGCCTACGCCACATCGGATAGCGGAGAGTGAAACATGGCAATCCCGATCAGCTACAACATTCGCAACCTGAAGCTCCGCAAAGGGCTGACCATCATGACCGCGCTGGGTATCGCCCTGACGGTCACGACGGTGCTGTTTCTCCTGACGCTGCTGGCCGGATTAAGGCAGGCATTCGTCAGCAGCGGCGACGCCCTCAACGTGTTGGTGATGCGCAAGGGATCCAACGCTGAATTGTCAGGCGGGTTCGACGCGAATCTGTTCCCGACACTGAAGAACCTTCCGGGGATTGCCAAAGATAGCACAGGCGAGCCGATGGCCTCCGGCGAGTGGGTGGTCGCGTTAGTGCTTCCTCGCAAAGATGGCACGGGGGAAGTCAATGTCACGGTGCGCGGTATGATGCCGGACGGACTGGAACTGCGGCAGCTGCCGGCTGACAAACCGAAAGTGAAGCTAGTCAACGGGCGCTGGTTCGCGCCGGGCCAACGGGAAGTCGTCGTGAGCAAGTCGATTCAGCAGCGTTTCGCACACTCCGAGATCGGCGACACGATGCAGTTCGGCAAGGGCCCATGGAAAGTAGTGGGCGTCTTTGACGCTGGGGGTGGCGCTTACAATTCGGAGATCTGGGGTGACGTGAACCAGATGGCGTCAGATTTTGATCGTCAGGGGGGATTCGCGTCGGCGTATCTTCGGGCCGAGAATTCCGCGGCTGCGGAGTCCCTAAAAAACCTGGTGAGCGATGACCAGCGGCTGAAACTCGATGGCACGCTGGAGACCGACTACTATGCCAAGCAAACGAGTTCGGGCGGGCCGATCAAGGTGGTGGGCTGGATGGTCGGAGTCATCATGGGAATTGGCTCTATCTTTGCCGCGATGAACACGATGTATGCGGCGGTGGCGTACCGGGCTCGCGAGATCGCGACTTTGCGCGTGATTGGGTTTAGTCGGCCAAGCATCTTGACGTCGTTTGTGTTCGAATCGCTGGTCCTGTCCTTGCTGGGGGCGGTCGTGGGCATCGTGCTCATGCTTCCCTTCAATGGAATGACGACGGGCACGTCGAACCAGGTTACGTTCAGCGAGGTAGTGTTTGGCCTGCACATGACACCCGTCGTGGTATTACAGGCGACGGGTCTCGCTTTGCTGATGGGTATTCTGGGGGGGCTAGCCCCTGCCTGGCACGCCGCCCGGCAGAATATTCTGTCAGCATTACGCGGCTAGACTTGATAGTCCGAAATTCGACGACTTGAGTGATTTTGTCAAAGAACATGGCACTCGATACCAAACACGAAGATCTGCAGAGCTTGCGCATCGACCGCTCGCACCGCAACGACTCAGAGGGTGAGCCGCCCGCCTGGGCGCGCCGCTACATCCTGGTCGGAATCGCCGTGGTGGTGGTACTGGGCCTCATCGCCATCGCGTACCGGCTGTTCGCGCCGGCGCCGGCGGAAGTGGAAGTGGTACGCGCCGCTACCGAGGGAGGCAGCAACGATGTGGGCGGAATTGTGCTCTCCGCAGGCGGCTACATCGTGGCGCACCACAAGATCAACGTGAACTCCAAGGTAACTGGGCGCGTGAAGTGGATTGGGGTTGAGAAGGGCGACAAGGTGAAGGAAGGTCAAGTGCTGGTGCGGCTCGAAGATGACGAGTTCCGCGCGCAGTACCTGCAGGCTTCGGGAGCGGTGGAGAACGCAAAAGCGTATCTACTGCAACTGCAAAACGGATCGCGCCCGGAAGAGGTGCAGCAGGCGCAGCACAATATGGAAGAAGCGCGTGCTATGGCCGCCAACGACAAGATCACGCTCGATCGCACGCAGCAGCTGTTCGCACAGGGTGTGGTTTCTCGCCAGGCTCTGGATGATGCGACGGCAAAATACGAAGCCGACCAACAGCGTATGAACTCGTTGCAACAATCGTTTGCACTTTCGAAGCTGGGCCCGCGCGCGGAAGAGATTGCGCGTGCCAAGGGCCAATTACTGCAAGCCGAGGGAACGGCTGCGTTTGCCAAGTCGCAACTGGATGCGACCACCATTCGCGCTCCGGTGACCGGGACCATTCTCGAACGCAAGGTGGAGAAGGGTGAGTTGCTCACCGCGCAATTTGCCAGCACGGCGGAAGGCGGGCCCCAAGGTTCCGTGGTCGCCCTCGCGGACTTGAACGACCTGCAAGTCGAATTGGATATCGCACAGGGCGACTTCGCACGGTTGAAGGCGCACCAAAAAGGGATCGTCACCGTAGACGCATTCCCGGAGCTCAAGTGGGACGGGGTGATCGCGGAAATGTCGCCGGAGGCCAATCGCCAGAAGGCGACCGTGCAGGTGAAGGTTCAGATCCAGAAACCGGATGAGCACCTGCGGCCCGACATGAACGCTACCGTGAAGTTTCTGGCGGATGAGAAGAAGAGCGGCGACAATGCGCCGGCCGGAGCGGTCGTACCGACCACCGCGGTGCGGGATCGCGACGGGAAGAAAGTCGTGTTCATCGCATCCAGCGACGGCAAAGCAGTCATGAAAACCGTGCGCGTTCTGGAGCAACGTAGCAACGGCTACCTGGTGGACGGGCCGATCAACGGCGAGAACGTCATCACCAGCGCCCCCGAAAATCTGAAAGACGGTCAATCCATCAAAATCAAAGGACAGTCCTCATGAGTACGATGACGCAGGCGAATACGGCAGTCGGTACGAAAGTTGTGCAGGCGCGCAACGTCACCAAGATCTTCAAGCGCGACGCTTTCGAAGTGAAAGCCCTGGACGACGTGTCCATCGACATCGCCAAGGGAGAGTTCCTGGCGCTGATGGGTCCGTCCGGTTCAGGAAAGACCACGTTGCTGAACATGATTGCGGCGATCGATCGGCCGACTTCAGGCGAGCTGTTGGTCATGAACGAAAACATTTTCCGCTTCAATGATGGGCAATCCGCGCGCTGGCGGAATGAGCACGTAGGCTACGTCTTTCAGACCTTCAACCTCATTCCGGTCCTGACCGCATTCGAAAACGTCGAGATGCCACTACTACTCACCAAGCTATCGACCGCTCAGCGCCGCGACCACGTGATGACCGCGCTCAAACTGGTCGGGTTGGAAGAGCGCGTGCATCATCTTCCCAAGCAGCTTTCCGGTGGACAGGAACAGCGGGTGGCGATTGCGCGCGCGATTGTGAGTGATCCGACCTTGTTGCTGGCGGACGAGCCGACGGGGGATCTCGACAGCCACTCTGCGACCGAGATTCTGGAGATCCTGAAACGACTGAATGAGGACTTTAAGAAGACGATCGTGATGGTCACGCACGATCCGCATGCGGCTTCGTATGCGCATTTGTCGCGGCATCTGGAGAAGGGGATGTTGCTGCCACCGGCTTAGTGTTTTCGCTGTGTACTGAGCGGAAGCGCGGCAAACGCCGTGCTGCAGTCGAAGCATCTGTGTACCTTGCAATGCCCGGTGCGGCCGCCATCGGCCACAGGGTCCCTCGACTGCGCTCGGGATGACAGTTCTGAGGAGGGTCGCTGGGTCTGGCATGAATCACCAAGGCTCACACGACCATTTGCGGCTTGCGCGACTGTTGTCGCTATTGCGGGTGTTTTCGCAGATGGCGCTTCTCTAATTTGTGGGCCAACTGGCGAATCGCTCCCATCCATAGGAGGGCGGCGGCGTAGCCCGCGAGCACGTCACTGGGCCAGTGCACTCCCAGATAAATCCGCGAGAATCCAATCGCAGCAATCACGAAGAGGGCGACCGTCCACACTGTGACGCGTTGCCAGGTCTTCTCCAGCCTTAACGACAGCATGCCGGCGATCAATCCATAGAAGCAGAGGGAAATGAGCGCGTGCCCGCTGGGAAACGAATAGGTATTCGGCCTGGTTCCGAAGAAGGGATCGGGGCGTATCCGATGGAATGCAAGTTTCAAGACTCCATCCAGAATGCCCGCCCCCGTCATCGTTATGAGCACCAGCTGAACGTAGTCGCGGGCGCCGCGATGCCAGAAAAGCAGGAGCAGGCCGATCGTCCCAAACATGATCACCGGCAAATCCCCCAGGTTGGTGACGATCTCCATGCTGGTGGTAAGCCACGTGGTGGCGTGCTGGTGAATGTTGGAGCGGACGGTGATATCGAACTGCTGGATGCGGCTGGCGAGCATCTCCTGTGCCAGCCAGGCGAACAAAATCAGCGAAGCGATGGCAATGGTGAGAGTCACCGGGACCACGGCCAGCCATCGAGTGTGGGGCGACAAGGGATGTATGGCCGGAGCGCGAGCCATGCCGCAAGAGTATCAAAGTGGGGAGTTCAGCACGCCAATGGGGGGACGGGCTCCTCGCCCGTCCCGTCGGGCGAGGAGACCGACGCTTCAGCTTAGGCCGTGCTACATCCGCGGCATTCCGTGCCGGCCGCCCGAGGCTTCGTTGGCGGGGTCGGAAACCCACTGCCAGGCGCGGCGTCCGTTTTCCTTCACGATGGTGCGCGCTTCGCCGTATTCCACCAATCGATTGAGCACGGTGGTGACCGACGCCAGCGGATCTTTGTGTCGCGAGAGAATGGGCGGGATCTTCTGTTGAATCAGCTCACAAACCTCGCGTGCGCCCAAAGGACGGTTCGCTTCCATCAATACCATGCGGCACGCTTTGGTGAATCCGGGCTGGCGGCCGTTGGTCTTGCGATCGACCAGTTCGAGCAGTTCTTCGTTGAGGACCTCGTCCCCGAATAGGTTAGCCAGACCGACGATGGTCTGCTTGACGGTGCCGATGCGCTTCATGACATCGGCGCGCTGCCGCATTAACTGCCGCAGTTCCTCATGCGCTTGGCGGACAACTTCCACGACGTGGGGATCATTGCTGCCCGGCATGACCTTGTTCCCATGGTTGCTGATTTCGACGCGCCCCAATTCCATGACATCCATCCTCTTGGTGTCGCGATCCGCAACGTGGAGACCCGCGAGGCGGACGCACGCACCACCCCTGCTGTTAGATACGATTCAGCCCCCCGGGTCAGTTCCATGAATCCTTCCCCGGATCACATGCTCGATTGTGTTTCGGAGAAGTCGCCTTTGAGATTCACACCTGCCCGGAATCTGGTGGCTTAGACGAGGGCAGTGAAGAAGGGTGAGCACAGGTAAGTGTTTATTTCTCGGCACTTAGCTGACATCAACAAAGTTGGTCAAAACGATGTTATGTCTGTCACTCAGGTGATTCGCTGAGGGAAGACTTCCTAGCGTGGGCTTGCGGTTAAGGAGCAACGGGCGTCGCGCGCGTGTCCAGGGGACGTCCGACTTTCACACGCTAATACGCAAATCCATCCGGCTGGCTCACGGCGCCAACGCGGACGGAATTATCGATGAAGTTGCGCCCTGCCGCGAGTGCCTGGCGATCGATCTCGAGTAAGTCAATCTTCTTTATCTTGGTCTCGAGCACGCCCATCGCCGTGGCGGGTGTGAGACATTCGGTCTCTTCCAGCAACGCGCCCATCAGCACGATGTTCATCACTTTGGTTGAGCCCAGCTTGTCGGCCATCTCGGAAGCCGGGATGCAGATAACGCGTGCCTGGGGCGGGATGAAGTCGGCGGGGAGCGATTCGCGGTTGTAGAGAATCAGGCCGCCCGGCGAAACCTCCGAGGCGAACTTGCGCAGCGAGATTTCATTCATCGCGATCAATACATCGGGATGTGCAATTAGCGGCGAGCCGATACGCTCTTTGGACAGACACACGTGGCAATGCGCGCTGCCGGAACGCATTTCGGGGCCGTAGGAAGGCAGCCAGCTCACTTCCAGCCCTTCGCGCATACCCATCTCGGTTAACAACTGTCCCAGCAGAAGGACACCCTGGCCGCCGAAGCCAGCGATCTTGATGGTGTAGTCGCGGAAATGGTGTGGGTGTTTGGGGAGGTTTGCGAGGATAGCTTCATTCTTCGCGCTGATCTCGAGCGCGTCCGAGACGAGTCGCTGCGGTGGGGCGTTGTTCTCGGGAACTTCTGGTTTCCGATCGCGAAAGACGTTCAAGGGGAAGGTGGGGATCAATTTCTCCCCAATCCAACGCCGCGCTTCCACCGGCTCTTTACCCCAGATGGTCGGACACGGGGAGAGAATTTCGACGAAGGAAAATCCGAGTCCGGCACGCTGATTTTCGAGCGCTCGGCGGATGGCTTTGCGCGCTTTCATGACGTTCTTGTTGTCAGAGAGCGCGACGCGTTCGACGTACACGGGTGCTTCTAGCGTCGAAAGCAGTTCGGACATGTGCAGCGGATAGCCTTCATTCGCGGGACGCCGTCCCCAGGGCGATGTTGTGCTCTTTTGGCCGACAAGCGTCGTGGGCGCCATCTGGCCACCCGTCATTCCGTAGATGGCGTTGTTCACGAAGAAGACGGTGATCTTTTCTCCGCGATTGGCGGCGTGAATAATTTCCGCGATGCCGATGGCTGCCAGGTCGCCGTCGCCTTGATAGGAGATAACGATCTTGTCTGGGCAGGTGCGCTTGATCGCCGTGGCAGCCGCCGGCGCTCGCCCGTGCGCGGCCTGCACGTTGCCGACATCGAAGTAGTAGTACGCGAAGACGGAGCAACCCACCGGACTGACGAAAATAGTGCGATCCTGCAGGCCGAGGTCCCCTATGGCCTGTGCAATCAGCTTGTGCGCGACGCCGTGGCCGCAGCCGGGGCAATAGTGCGTCTGGTGCTGCAGTTCGTCCTTGCGCTCATACTTCTCATAGAACACGGGCGACTTGGAATGCACGACTTCATAGCCCGTGGGGTGGACTTCCGGCTCTTCGACAAGCGCCTTCCGATCCTGGGGCATAGCAGCCTCTCACCTGCGGGACGTCATCTGTCCCTGCAGTTCCGAACGCACCGCAGAAGAAAGCAGGGCGAGCAAATCAGAATGAATCTCTTCGACTGAAGGAACATTGCCGCCGCTACGCCCGTAAAACTCCACCGGCACTTTGCCGTTCAGGGCCAGGCGAACGTCTTCCACCATCTGTCCGGTGCTCAGTTCGACCACCAGAACTTTCTGCACGCTGGCTGCGGCCTTCACGAGAGCCTGCGACGGGAACGGCCACAGCGTGGTGGGACGGAACAATCCAACGCGCAAACCTTGCGAACGCGCTGCTTCCACCGCCGAGCGCAAAATGCGCGAGGTGATGCCGTAGCCGACTAGCAGAATCTCGGCGTCGTCGGTGTTGTAGAGCTCCCAACGTGTTTCCAATTCCTGGGCGCGCCGGTACTTGGCTTCCAGCTTGCGGACGTGATCTTCCAAATCGTCAGGCTCGAGAAAGATGGAACTGACCAGGTTTTTACGGGTGTCGGCAGTGCCCTTCACCGCCCATGGTTTCTCGGGAGGTATGACTTCGCGGTATTCAAGTTCGAGCGGTTCCATCATCTGGCCGATGAATCCGTCGGCCAGAACGACCGCAGGGTTACGATATTTGTCGGCGAGTTCGAAGGCGAGCACAGTGAGGTCGGCCATTTCCTGCACCGAGGCTGGCGCGAGCACAAGATTGCGATAGCTGCCGTGGCCTCCGCCCTTCACCATGGCAAAGTAGTCGCTCTGCTCAGGCGCAATGTTGCCGAGGCCGGGACCGCCGCGCACCACGTCGACGATCACGCACGGGAGTTCGGCGCCCGCGATGTAGGAGATGCCTTCCTGCATCAAGCTGAGTCCGGGGCCGGAGGATGCGGTCATGACGCGGGCCCCGGACGCAGCTGCGCCGTACACCATGTTGATGGCGGCGACTTCGCTCTCGGCCTGCAGAAACGTGCCGCGAACCTGCGGAAGGTAGAGCGCCGCAGCTTCGGCGATTTCGCTGGCGGGAGTAATGGGATATCCGTAGAAGGAACGGCATCCAGCCAGGATCGCTCCCTTCACGATGGCGACGTTGCCCTTACAGAGCTGACGCATGACCGCCTCCTGTTGGGACCACTACCGCTTTGGGTGGTGGCGCCAGGCGGTAGACGGTGATCGCCCCCGGCTCCGGGCAGCAGTAGAAACAAATGCCGCATCCGGTACAGTCTTTCCCGGTGTAATGCGCGGGATGAACGCCATAGGCGCTCAATTCCGGCAACAGCACCAGGCATTTCGGCGGGCAGGATTCAACGCACAGCCCGCACCCTTTGCATTCGTCCACGTTTACTGCAACATTCCCGCGTGCTTGCGTTGGCATGGCTACCTCGCAGCAATTGGTTCCTTGATCTGGGGGCGTTGCAACCACTTTGTCTTTTCACAGTACTCGTAAAGCTGTTCGCGGAACTTCGGATGCGCGATCTCGATCAGTGCCTTGGCACGTTCACGCACGCACTTTCCGTGCAGGTAGGCGACACCGTATTCCGTTACAACGTAGCGAACCAATCCACGCGACGTCACCACGCCCGCGCCTGGTTCGAGCATGGGAGTGATGCGCGAAACAGTCCCGTTCTTGGCTGTCGACGAGAGCGCAATGATCGGCTTGCCTCCCCTAGAACGCGACGCGCCGCGCAGGAAGTCCACCTGCCCTCCGATTCCGCTGTAGAAGTAGGTGCCGATCGAGTCCGAACAAACCTGCCCTGTGAGATCGACCTGCAGCGCCGAATTGATCGCGACCATCTTGTCGTTGCGAGCAATCAGCGCAGGATCGTTAGTGTAGGCGGTGGGGTGGAATTCGAAGATCGGATTGTTGTCGACATAGTCGAACAGGATCTTTGTTCCTAACGCGAAGCCCAGGATGATTTTCCTCGGCTTGAAGTTCTTGCGCGCTCCGGTCAGCACTCCCGCGTCGATCAGCGGAATTACGCCGTCCGAGACCAATTCGCTGTGTACTCCAAGATCCTTGCGATCCATCAGCATAGGCAACACGGCATCCGGAATACCGCCGATGCCGGTCTGCAGCACAGCGCCGTCTTCGATCAGGCCGGCCACGTTGCGGGCGATGGCGGTTTGCATCTCGGTGATTTCGGGCCGCTTGAGCGCGCACAACGGGCGCGACGATTCCACGATCGCGTGAATCTTGTTGACGTGAATGAAGCTGTCACCGTAGGTGCGCGGCATCTGGTCGTTGACCTGGGCCACCACGAACCGGGCCAGGCGAGCGGCCGTTAAGGTCGTGTCGACGCCGATCCCAAAACTGCAGAAGCCATGGGAGTCAGGCGGAGAGACCTCAATCAGCGCGACATCGATGGGCATCACGCCGCTTTCGAACAGGTCCTCAATCTCGCTGAGATAGACGGGCGTGTAGTCCGCGCGGCCTTCATTAATGGCCGCCCGCACGTTGCTGCCGATGAACACCGCGTTGTGACGGAAGTGGCCCGCCATCTCGGGGGCAACGTAGGGCGCACTGCCCATGGTCATCATGTGCACGATCTCAACGTCCTGCACGTGGGGCCCGCGTTGCATGAGCGCTTCGACCAGCGTCTCGGGTTCGGCGCAGCCCGGGTGAATGTACACCCGCTTTCCTGATAGGACGCACCGCAACGCCTCTTCCGGGGTTCTCAGCTTCTTCTTGTACTCGGTCTCCCACGACATCTTGCTTTCTCCTTGCCTACTGCTTGTTATCGGGCCCAAACTCGCTCGGGCGTAGCGCGAGCCTTTTCGTAGCCCAGGGAAGCGTAGAAAATGGCGCGATCAAAGAACTGGTCGAGAAGTTGTAACATCTCCAGCTCTCCGAACACTTCCACCGGACGCTCCATCCCGCTCTCGCTCTTCAGATACTCCCAAAGATTCTCCTTGGTCAGAACAATCACCCAGACCAGCTGGCTCAGGGGCACGTTCTGCTCGGCGCGCCGGGCGCCAATTTCGCGGTAGCGCTCCTTAATGTCGAAATCCGTCTTGCCCAACAGCCACTCGCCCCAATGACGATAAATCTCATAGACTCGTTGTTTCAGTTCCTCCGGAGGAACCTTGCAGTATTCGCGGGTGAAGTCGGAGTGCTGGACCTTTTCGAGGAGCCCGGCAGCCAGTGCGTCGGAATGAGTCTCAATCAGGCGGACGAGTCGGTAGGCAAGCATCATGACCGGTTCCCCCTTCCTCCGAGTTCCAGTCTCTGCTTGGCGGAAGATTGAGGCCGTGACACTTCGCACCTCGACTTGTGATCTGGATCACACGAGTTTCTCCTTGGGAAACAACGGAGTTAGGCCGACCGAGCGGTCGGTTGGGATGTCGCCTTGGGGCAGCCATTGAGCAAGCATCCCGTGTCCCTGGGTCGATCGGAGCGTTGTTGGCATTTTCCCGGCATTCACGGGCAAGAGTGCCCGTGCCACACAGAGAAGCTCGGCCGCGCCAGCTTCGGCGGCGGGCCTTGTTTCGCCCGGTTCCGAAGCTAAGCGCGGCCGGAATCCTTGCAGTATGAGGGAGCAAGCGCCCGCGCCATGGACCGATCATCAGGAGAGGAAAAATTCCTTGGCCAGCGCGGCCCAATCCTTGTCGGGAATTTGCGCGGCCAGGTTGTCCATGGCCACACCCCCGTCCTGGGCCAAAGCGCCGAGTGCCATTGGCATCATGCGCTGCAGGCGGCTGGCGGATTCTTCGGTCCACCAACGCGCAAGTGCGCCGCCCAGCAGGTTGCGGAAGTTGGTCTTGGCGTCTGGCGATTGCACCGACACCAACCAGCCTTCCCCGTATGGGTCGCGACGAGCGAGGTCCGGATCGCGCACCACCGCATCGTTGATATCGGCGACGCTGCCCTCGATGGGGGAAACCATGTCAACGGCCGCACCGTCCCGATGCAGCGTCCACACTTTCTGGCCTTGGCGGATCCACTGGCCCCGCTGTGGCAGCGCAATGCGCTCGAGCTTGCCGCTGAGCTTTGAGGCAAATTCGTCTATGCCAATGCGCACCAGGCTGGGACTCTCGCTCAATGCCCAGGTGTGGCCGGGGTGATAGCGAAGCTTTTCTGGAACCTGAAATCCACCGACCAGGCTGGGAGCCAGTGGAGCGGGGCGCTTTGCTGGTTTCAGGGCAGGCTGCACGGCCACTTGTTTGTGACTGTGGAAGTGATCAATCAGAAGGAACGTCACGAAAGTTAGCAGAACCAGTAGGACTGTCATACATCACCTCGCCGGAAGGGCCGTCGTTTCGCGTCTCGTTCGTTTCCGGGCCGCTCGCCGTTTTTCGTAAAGGCAATCGGCGCGCCAAAGTGAAGAAGTTTCGAGCGGTCTCCTTCGAGCGACTATTGGGGGAACGGAATCAGGGGCTTAGTGACGACGTGATGTGAAGTGCAACACGCGACCTGATGCAGGTCGCAATGCTCTCCAGATGAAGATCACAACAGGCCGAACTTCGGTTTTCAACGTGTTCGCCGTGAGACCCGAAGAAGCATTTTCGAATGAGCGAGATAGAGGAGACGCGTTGGCTGTTGTAAGTGACAACATCGAAAGTTGCGGAACACAACGCTGGGCACCACGGCCTGGTCGCGACGACGTCGATCAGTTTCGAAACTAAATCAAGCCGTGCGGTTGTACGCTGAGCGCTGCGTCGCCTGAGCATCCGCACCCGATCCCGGAAGCGTCGGATTGATTTCCGTGTGGGGTACGCAATCAGCCCTGTCGGGTTCCATCGCTGGATCATGCTGCGGGAAAGTTTGCTTTTCCTGGTGGTTCGCACGATCCGGTATCCCAGAAAATCAACCCCCTGCTGGATATGGACGATCCGCGTCTTCTGTGGATTCAGGCGCACACCCAACTGTTCCAGTATCCGAGTCGCAGCTGTCAATGCAGCACGCGCCTCAGCCACCGACTTACAGGCGATCGCTGCCTTAAAAGGTCCTGTGGTGGTGGGTATCGAAGCCACCGGAGCCATGCAATGGTTTTTGCAATTGCTGTTCCTGAGAAGCAGAAGGCATATGCCCAGCGCGAAGGATTGAGAAACTTGTGGTCAAAGTTGTCGTAGAGTGTCAACGTTTGTGCAGCGCAAGACAAGGTTGTGAACAGCATTACTGCGCATAGGTGTGTGCGCTTCATGGGCTCTCCTTACTAGTTCGAAACTCCACTCCAACAAGATTCAGCTGTTGCACTCATGCGTTCGTACCCCAGAACGTTACATAGTCGGGATCGCCATCCGGCCTCATATACAGGGATTGCCCGAACTGCCAGCCCAAAAGATAGTCAGACAGTAATCATAGGCACAAGGCAAGATGGCAGCAGACCGGGGATAGGTCCACCGACTAGGCGTGGAATTATAAGAAGAAGGGTGCTATACCCAACCGGTCTAAAAGACTACCGATCAACGGTTGGTGCATGGGGGAAAGACCAGGATGGCAATCCAGTGGCGGCCGATGCGACCGAAGGATGTGGGGGCGTGTGTCGAGATTGTCGCAGCGCACCCTGTGATCGGGCCGCGGTACGGACGTAGGATCGGCGATTTACGTCCGGCATGGCGCGCCTTACTCGGCCGCGAGGCTTTCCGGGCCGTAGTGTTTGAGTCGGTTGACAACTCCCACACCAACCTTGCCGGGGTTGGGGTTAGCGCGTTCGTATCTGATGCTTTCCTTTTGAGCCTTAAGACGCCACCGTATTTCTGGGTCGGTCCTGAACTTACTCGGCTTATTATCCAACGCGACGATCCTTTGCTGTCCGACCAACAGATGCGCAATGCCAACTCCGATGGCGGACTCAACTTGGTGACTTGGGAGGGAGCCCTGAGCCGGGAACGTCTAAACCGACCGGAGGCCCATGCCGCGGTTTTCTCGGCTTTTGTGGAACAACACCGTGGTTTTCTTCTCAAGGAAGTGGTCGGGCACGGAATGACCGAAGAGCTCCTGGAAGGAACGCTGCGCAGTGGCGCCTCTCTCCTGGATTCTAAGGGCCACTACGTCGATGCGTTGGACAGACCCATTCGCGAAGTATTCTCATCTCCACACGACGTCGGCCTGACACGGGAGTTGGCTGTTTCTCGCGTAGGTTCCTGGGTCGCATCGTTGTTCATTTACGAGGCGCCACGCTTCGGCTTTCGCCCAAGCGAGCAACGACTTCTACTCAGAGCTCTCCGAGGCGGAACGGACGAGAAACTGGCAGATGAGTTGGTTATTTCGCTTTCTGCGGTCAAGAAGACTTGGGCCTTGATCTACGAGCGGGTGTCCGGCCACCTGCCGGGTTTCTCTTCAAACCACGATTCTCCCGACGGTGCTTCTGAACGTGGCAAAGAGAAGAAACAGCGCTTGCTCACCTACCTGCGAGACCACCCCGAAGAACTGCGTCCTGCCTCACTCTGATTTTGTGCGTGCCCAATTGGGCGGCCTAGTCTCCGCTGTTCTCAACATTCACCGCGATAAGAGCCAGACCTCCGTCCCGGCAGGAACATCCTGCTTTACCAAATCGCGTGGCAACATGATCGCAATACGACACGCGCCGCCGTCTTGTGGCTTCAACCACTCAATGGAAGCGATATGAGTATCGTGTACACGCCCATTGGGAGTACGGAGTTGAATCTGATCTTTTGCCCGAATCTTGGAATCGGCACCGGGAGGCACCACTGGGGCGATGACACAACCTCGTTCCGAAATGTCGAACACGTCTTCAACCTTGAAAAGAAGCGTCATCGGCGTTTCGGTGAGCGTATCAATCGCAAGGTCGCACGTCTACAGCGACATGAGCCGGAAACGCGTGTGCCGGAGATTCGCGGCTCCGAATGGCCGCGGCGCAAAGAACACGACCACCGCTTGTGCAGCGCGTTCGCCGCGTCCACCGCCACATTCAAAGCAGGATTGTCGATGCCGCGCTGGGCGCGCTGCATCCAGTACCCCACGCACCTGCCATCTGGATGGGGCGTCCCAGCGTGGCGTATGGTCACTCGTGGATCGCGGAAGAGTTCGAGAAGAGCATCCATTCCGTGCGCGGATATCCTGATTGTCGCTCAGTACAAGGGGAACGAGAATTCACGCCACCACGTCAGCAACGCGCACGGCGTCCCGGCAAGCTCGCACTTCGTGCGTGCGAATGATGTGCACTCCCTTGAGAATTGCCACGGTCTCCGTCGCTACGCTGCCGTAGGTGCGATCACTGATCGCAGCGTCTTTGCCGTTCCTGCTGATCATTCTGCCGATGAAAGACTTGCGCGAAACTCCAGCCAGCAAGGGATAGCGTAACTGGTGGAATTCGTCGAGCCGTCTCAGCAAAGGATAATTCTCCTCAAGGTTCTTGCCGAATCCAAAGCCCGGGTCGAGCACGATTCGTTCCCGCTTCACGCCTGCGTTGGCGGCGGCATCGGCCCAGTCGCGCAGTTCACGCTTCACCAACACAACGATGTCGGCCACGGGGGATTGGGTACGCCATTCCTCGGGGCGGCCGCGGCTGTGCATCAGAACGACTCCGCACTTGAGCGCAGCCACGGTCTTCGCCATCTTCGGATCCCAGCGGAAGGCGCTCACGTCATTGACAATCTCGGCTCCCGCTTCGACCGCCGCGCGGGCAACATTCGCCTTGTAGGTGTCAACCGACAGCACGCAATTCGGCCGTTCCTGCTTCAGTTGCTTGATGACCGGAAGAACACGTTCCAGCTCTTCCTTTTCCGTGACGATTTTGGCAGGGTCGCTTTTCTTCGCGCCAGGGACGTTTACCTTGGCGCCCGGGCGAGTGGATTCGCCGCCAACATCGATGATGTCGGCGTCCTCGTCGAGCAGGCGAAGGGCGTGCGCCACGGCTTTTTCACGATCGAAGAACTCGCCCCCATCGGAGAAGGAATCAGGCGTGACATTCACGACTCCCATGATCAGCGTGCGCTTGCCCAGCGTCAGCACGCGTGAGCCGATATTCCATTCGAAGACCGAACGCATCGGGGAATTCTAAATCAGCGGCCAGTGGTCGGTTGTCGGCGGCCAGTGGTCAGGATTCGCCTGACCGACGGCATGGATTGTCGACCGCTGGCCACGCCCACTGACCATTGCCCACTGGTCTTGAGTGCTAGAATCACTATGGAATCCGATGTGGGCCCTCAGCACCCGTCGCGCATTGTCGGTTGTCCTTTGTCTCTTCCTGGCGACGCAACTCCAGGCGGCCAAGAGGAAGCCGCTGCCTGCGAGAATTGCCGCCATCCTCGCCGAATCAGATTTGGCGCGGGGTTACTGGGGCCTCGAAATCGTTTCGCTGAACACGGGCAAGGTGCTGTATATCCAGAACGGCGACCGGCTCTTTACGCCCGCTTCGAACACCAAACTCTTCACGACGGCGGCGGCGCTTGCCCTGATCGGGCCCGACTACAAGTTTCGCACTTCGGTCGAAACCAACGGCAACCTTGACCGGCATGGCCGCCTGAACGGCGACCTGCTACTGATCGGGCGCGGCGACCCGAATCTCTCTGGGCGCGAGCTGCCCTACGACTTGCGCACCCAGCGCAACGACCATCCCATTAAGGTGCTCGAGGATCTGGCCAACAGCCTGGTTCAAAAAGGCGTGAAGTACGTGGATGGCGATTTGGTGGCCGACGATTCCTACTTCGCGTTCGAGCGCTACGGGGAAGGCTGGAGTCAGGACGATCTGGTATGGGGCGATGGGGCGCCGGTCTCGGCGCTCGCGATCAATGACAACGTGGTGTTCGTGAACATCCTGCCCGCCGACCGCCCAGGGGATCGCGCGTTCGTCAGCATCGTTCCCTTTGCCGACTACTACCGGGTGGACAATCGCATCATCACGACGCCAGCCGGCACGGTGCGGCGGATTTTCTTCAATCGCGAACCCGGATCGACTTCCCTTACGTTGTGGGGCGAGATGCCGATCGATGACCAGGGCGCCAACCAGGCACTGGCCATCGAAGATCCGGCAGCGTTTGCTTCGGAACTCTTCCGCAGCCTGCTGGAGAAGCGCGGCATTACTGTCTATGGCCGCCAGAAAGCGCACCACACCGAACTGGCGGGCCTGTCCACGTTCAGTGTGACCGCGACCGCCGAGGCGCGTGGTGGAGGCGACGAACTGCTGCATCCCAGCCTGCCGAACCAGACGATGGTGCTGGCCAGCTACGAGTCGAAGCCGCTCATTGAGGACATTCGCGTCATCAACAAAGTCAGTCAAAACCTGCACGCAGAAATTCTGTTGCGGCTGCTCGCCCGCGAGAAAAGCACTGCTCCGACCGTCGGCAATGGGCTGGAAGTTCTTCGGGGATTCATGAACAAGGTGGGAGTGCCCAGCGATCAGTACGTCTTTTACGACGGCTCTGGACTATCCCGCCAAAATCTTGTCACGCCGCACGCCATGGTGTCGTTGCTCGAGTATGCGTCGAAGCAGTCCTGGGGCAAGGAGTTTCGTGAGACATTGCCTCTGGCCGGAGTCGACGGATCACTGGCCGACCGGTTTAAGGGCACGATTTCGCAGGGCCGCGTCTACGCCAAGACGGGCTCTCTCGGTGGCGTTAAGACGCTGTCCGGATATGCGACCACCAACCACGGCGATCAGGTCGCGTTCTCGATTCTCTCCAATAATTCCAACGTTCCCGCCAAGAAGGTTACGGATGCGATCGACGCCATCATCGACTGCGTGGTCGACGATCAGGGTCGCCACAAATAGTTGACGCGGGTACTCAGGATCAGTTCTGTTGGTCAGGCGATTTTCGACGGGGGCAGGTCGGCTAGGCAGGGCGCCGCGCGGCCCTTCGTAAACGGGCAGTTCCCGCTGCCGCTGGTCCGGTGCCGGTCGGCGGTTTCTTCATGCCATCCAGCAAATCCTTGAGCACAACTGCGTTGTTGTGCTCTTCGTCCTTAAAGGCGTAGAGCAGCGTGAGGCGCTTGCGCTGCGCGGCCAGGCGGTACAACTCCTGAAGCTGTTCGGTCGCCTGCGGCCGAGCGAGTTCCTTCAAATATCGCTTTCGGAACATCGGCCAGGCTTCGCGATGCTCGTGGGACCAGCGCCGCAGCTCGTCGGAGGGAGCGAGTTCCTTCATCCAGGCGTCCAGAGCGGCATCCTTCTTGGTCAACCCACGAGGCCACAAGCGGTCCACCAGGACGCGATTTCCATCTGCGCGCGCAGGTTTTTCGTAAACTCGCTTGACCGCGATTGTCATGACGATGCTCTATTATTGTACGTCCATCGGGAGGTTCGGTGGAGCGAGCGCCGACGGTCTACCGGCGCAAATTCTGAGGCAAGGTGGAACACTTGTCGCCCAACAACTGGTTGTTGCGCACGCGCCCTCGCCAACTTACCGTCTGGCTGTTCGGTTGCCTGACTTTCTTGTCCTTGTGCTGGGGTTGTGAAGTGGAACGACGCAAGTCGGATGCAGAATTAGGACTCGCTCCGCAGCAAGCCGCCGGGCGTCGCATTTACGACCAACACTGTGCCCGCTGCCATGAGCCGTATTCCTCACACGGCAAGAACGGACCGGGGTTGAAAGGCGTCTTCAAAAAACAATACTTGCCGCTGAGCGGCCTGCCTGCGAATGATGAGCGCGTGGGCGAGATTGTGCGCTTCGGCCGCAGCAAAATGCCGGCGTTCAATCAGGCGATCGATGATCAACAACTTCAGGACTTGCTGGCATACATGCATACCCTCTGACGTTCAACCATGAATCGTCACTGCGCAGTTCCAGACATGGGATAATCCTGCCCACGTGAAAGCTGTCTCCAAGTCGGACCTCTTCCGCAAGCTGCCTTCCGTCGACGAGCTAATTCGCATGCCGGAACTCGTCGCGCTCGCCGGGCACGAAGGAAGGAGCGCAGTCACGGATGCGGCCAGAACCGTTCTCGAGGGCTTGCGAACGGCCATCAGTAGCGGACATTTAGACTCTATGGAGTCGGCCATCAGCGGCCTTCCCAGAGCCGTGGAACGCCAACTGCGGAAATCCACCGGTTTCTCGTTGCGTCCGGTAATCAACGCGACCGGCGTAATTCTGCACACCAACCTCGGCCGTGCACCCCTGGCGGAAAGTGCGCTCGATCACCTGCGCTCCACAGCCAGCGGCTACTCCAATCTGGAATTCGATCTTGTTGACGGCAAGCGTGGCGAGCGGGACGTGCACGTGGATCGGTTATTCCGAAAGCTGCTCGGCGACACGGGCGAGGGCAGTCGTGCCGCAGACAAACCTTCCACGATTGTGGTCAACAACAACGCGGCCGCAGTCTGGCTCGCGCTCAACACGCTGGCGGCAGGTGGAGAGGTCATCGTCTCGCGGGGCGAGCTGGTTGAAATCGGCGGTTCGTTTCGCATTCCGGATGTGATGGCTCAATCCAACGGCATCCTTCGGGAAGTCGGAACGACCAACCGCACGCGCGTGAGCGACTACGCACAAGCCATCAACAAGAAGACCCGCCTGCTGTTACGCGTTCATCGCTCGAATTTTCAGATCACCGGCTTTACGGAGCAGCCTGGGCTCGAGGAACTTGTCGCCCTGGCCCGCGCACGAAACCTGCCCCTGGTGGAGGACCTGGGCAGCGGAGCCCTGTTGGACCTGCGTTCGTTCGGTATCACCGGCGAGCCCGGTGTGATGGAGAGCCTGCGTGCCGGAGTAGACGTCGTCGCCTATAGCGGCGATAAACTTCTGGGGGGCCCGCAAGCGGGAATGCTGAGCGGGCGCGCTGACCTGATTCGCCGCATGCGTTCCAACTCGCTCTTCCGAGCTTTGCGCGTCGACAAGCTGACCTACGCCGCGCTGGAAGCGACGCTCCTCGCTTACGTGAAAGAAGACCATGAGGCTATTCCAATCCTGCGGATGATGCGGCTCTCAAAGGACGAAATCGCACAGCGAGCGCACGCGCTGGCAAAGCAGTTGCAGACGGCGGCCGCCTTGAAAGTTGAAGTCATCGAAGGCGAGTCCGTCATTGGCGGAGGGGCCGCGCCCTCGGCCACCTTGCCGACACATCTTTTGGCGATTGCCGTGAACAACCTGAGTGCCGATGAAGTGCTTACCCGGTTGCGTGCTGCAAGCCCGCCCATCATTGCACGCGTGGCAGACGGGCGAACCATGCTTGACCTGAGGACCGTCTTTCCCAAGCAGGATGGAGCCATCGTCGCCAAACTTCAGGCGCTTGCGGAAACACCAGCCTGATTGCGTCCAACCAAAAAATGCCACGGGCCCATCTACTCCTCGCGCCATGGTGAAATGTTCTCTTGGCGACCCTCTACACCATCGGCCATTCGACCCGTACCCTGGAAGAACTGATCACGGTCTTGCGGGCGCACCGCATCGAGGCACTGGTCGATATCCGCTCATTTCCGGTATCGCGCCGCCTACCGCACTTCAATCGCGAATCGCTTCAGCAGACCATGCCCCAGACAGGCATGCGTTATCTATGGATGAAATCTCTCGGCGGCTTTCGCAAGAAGATTCGGGAGGACTCGCCAAACGTCGGCCTGCGCAGCGTCAGCTTCCGGAACTACGCCGATCACATGCTGACTCCAGAATTCGAGGAGGCAGCCGCGGAACTCGTCCGCCTGGCAGAGACTTCGCGCACAGCCTACATGTGTGCCGAGCGCGTGTGGTTTCACTGCCATCGCATGCTCGTGTCGGATTGGCTTGTAGCTCACGGCCACACGGTCCTGCACATCGATGGCGAAGCTCCGCCCAAGGCCCATCGCCTGAACCCGGAAGCTCACCTGGTCGGCAACCAGCTCATCTACGGCGAAAGAACCCTCTTCTCCTGAGCCGCGCACAACTCTCCTACAAAGGTTGTGCTAACGTTCCAGCATGATCGTCGGCACGGGTATCGACATCGCGGAAGTCCCGCGCATCCGCGAGGTGATCGAACGTCACGGGCAGCGCTTCCTCAACCGGGTTTTTACGGAAGGTGAGATCCAATACTGTGAATCGAAAGCCAACCGGGTCGAACGTTATGCTGCCCGCTTTGCCGCCAAGGAAGCGGGCATGAAAGCGATCGGAACGGGATGGAATCAGGGCGTCCGCTGGCGGGACATCGAGGTTGCCCGCAAGCCCGGTGGACGTCCCACGCTGCTGTTCCATGGCAAGGCAGCTGAATTCGCCAGCCGCCTGGGCGCCACCAACATTGCGCTCTCCATCACCCACACTGCAGAGCATGCCATGGCACAGGTGATCCTGGAAAGCTGAAGTCTCTCTGCTAGACTGACGCCTTCAAGACAGAATCCATGGCCACGACTGCATCTCCTCCTCAGCAAGCGCAAGCCTCTGTTCAGACCCGGGCTCTGTTGTTGGGTATCGGCCTCAGCAGCTTCGCGGCGCTCCTGCTGGAGCTGGCTCTCACCCGCCTGTTCTCAGTCGTTCTGTTCTACCATTTCGCTTTTCTTGCCATCTCGATCGCCCTTCTCGGTTTGGGTGCGGGCGGAGTCTTCGCCTACCTGCAGCGAAGCAGGCTGGCAAGAGTCGAAACCAGAAAGCTTGCCGCAACTCTTTGCTGCGCGAATGCAGTCACCATCCCTATTGTTCTGGAAATTGTCCTGCACATTCCCGTCTCGCTGGCATTATCGTGGGACAACCTGCTGAAACTCACCGGGATGTACCTGGCCGCGGCGGTTCCCTTCGTCCTCACGGGCATCCTCTTTGCGGTGGTCTTCGCCCGGGAAGCCGGTAACATCACACGCCTGTACGGAGCCGACCTACTGGGAGGAGCTTTTGCCTGCCTGTGCGTTGTCCCTCTTCTGAACTGGATCGGCGGTCCGAACGCGATTGTGTTCGCGGGCATGGCGATGGCACTCGCCGCGGTGATCTGGTCCCCATCATCGCGTACGAGAAGCGTTTCCGCTGTTCTCGCGGGCGTCCTTCTGCTGCTGATTGCCATCAATCACGACGGCCGCAGCATTGACGTCATCTACGCCAAGGGAATGTTTCGCGACCGAAGCTGGGTGGAATTCGCCCGCTGGAATGCGATCTCCCGCGTGGAAGTCGACAACCAGGGTCAAGGCGGCAAGGTGATCGTGATCGATGCCGACGCTTCCACTTACATCATGAATGTCGATCCGCATGCCTGGAAGGGCACGGCTTGGCAGAAAAATCTCATGTCGGCGCCCCCAGCGCTGGCCAATGTGCTCCGCCCTCATGGGGCCTTCGCCATCATTGGACCCGGGGGAGGGGTCGATGTACTGCGCGCCGTCGCCAATGGCAGTCCAAGCGTCACCGGAATTGAGATCAATCCCATCATCGCGAGCACCATCATGCGCGGGCGTTACGCCGAGTACTCGTTCCACCTATACGAACTGCCGGAGGTCCAGCTCCAGGTGACGGATGGCCGTTCTTTCGTGCGCAACGCGACCCAGCAATTCGATGTGGTGCAGATGACGCTGGTCGATACCTGGGCGTCCACTGCGGCCGGGGCCTTCGCGCTGAGCGAGAACAGCCTGTACACGGTCGACGCGTTCCGCGAATATTTCCAACATCTCAAGCCGGACGGAATCATTGCCATCACCCGGTGGGAGTTCCGCCAGCCACGGGAGGCGCTGCGTGTCGTATCCGTGGCCAGCGAGGCTCTTCACCAACTGGGAGTTGCCAACCCGGCAAAACACTTCGTCGTCGTCTCGCAAGGAGATCTCGATGAAGATGGCATCGCGGTGGTCGTGTTGGCGAAGAAGGCGCCCTTCACGCAAGAAGAAGAAGGCGCCGTACGGGCACATCTCGACAGCCACCATGAACTGGTCGCGCTTTATCTGCCCTCAGAGCCGGGGGAGAATCCTTTTTCTGCCCTGATCGCACGCAACGATCCCGCGGCCTTCGCGCGCGACTACCCCTACAACGTTGCTCCCGTCAGCGACAATGCTCCCTTCTTCTTCTTCACACTGAAAACCGATCAGGTTCTTCACGACAGCGGGTCACGACACGGTATCGACTGGAAAGTGAACCTCGGCGTCGTGGTGCTCGGAATCGTGTTCATCATTTCGATGGTCGCGGTCTTTGCTTTCCTGTTGTTGCCGATGGCCTGGCGCGGAGGCCGGGAACGGCGGCGCTTGGCCTTGCTCTATTTCGTGACCGTCGGCCTGGGCTACATCCTGGTGGAGATCGCCTTCATCCAGCGCTTTGTCCTGTTTCTGGGCCATCCCACCTACGCGTTGACGGTTGTCATCTTCCTCCTGCTCCTCTCCAGCGGTGCTGGAAGCCTGACCTCCCGGCGGTGGTTGCCGAATGCGGCGCGGGGATGGGTCCCCCTCTTGCTGCTGATCATGGCCATCTGCCTCTACACAGTGGTTCTCCCTCGCTTGCTGTCCTCCTTCATCGGGCTAGCCTTCTTCGGAAAGCTGGTTGCCAGCGCGATGGTGCTGGTTCCTCTAGGATTCGCGATGGGGATGCCCTTCCCAACCGGCCTGCGGTCCTTTGCGCGTACCTCAGTTCCAGAACTGCCGGTATTGGAATTGGGCGAGCCGGTCAACCACGATGACAATGCCGTCGAATGGGCTTGGGCCATGAACGCCGCTTCCAGCGTGCTGGGATCAGTACTGGCGATGGTGGTCGCCTTGCACTTCGGCCTCAACGTGACCCTCGCCTGCGGCGCTGCCGCCTACCTGTTGGCTTTGGCGCTTCTCCCGACCCTCGCGAAGCGCGCCGTGTAGCGTGAAGTCGCCCCAATGGTCTGCTATGATCACCAAAAACCGCCAGCCGTTTGCGGAGAGGTGAGATGGCTTTGAGGGGCCGGAGGCTAGACTTGTCTGCGCGAGGGGCGATTGCCTAGCCAGAAACAGCTGAAGTGGTCGCAATTGCGGGTTGGCCTTACCGTGCTCTTCGCCAGCATCACCCTGGGCGTGCTCATTTTCCTGATGAGCGGCACTACCGGACTGTTCACTCGCAAAATCACGCTTCGCTCCTATTTCGATAACGCGCAAGGACTGCGCAACGGCGCCCCTGTCCGCCTGCAAGGCGTGGATGTTGGCAATGTCACCGCGGTTCGTATAGTGAATAAGCCACGCACGCCGGTGGAAGTGGTCATGCGGGTCAATACGAAATACGGCTTCAACATCCGCAAGGATTCCGTAGCATCCCTCAGCACCGCCGGAGTTCTGGGCGAAACCTTTATCGATATCGACAGTTCCCAGGCAACACTGGCGGAGGCGCGAGACGGGGATATCCTGAAAACGCGCGATACACCCGACATTCAAGATGTGGTGCGAGCCAGTCAGGGGACCCTCCAAAATCTGGACGCTCTCCTGAAGCGGACCGACCGCATCCTCGCTTTTGTGGAAAGTGGCCAGGGCTCGATCGGCAAACTGATCTACGATCCCGCCCTTTACAACCGCTTTGCCGATACCGTCAATGAGTTCAAAGGGATTGTCGATCAGATCCGCAATGGCCAAGGCAGCATTGGCAAACTGATTGCGAGTGACGAAGTCTATAACAAAGCAAATGCGGCCGTGGATAAGCTGAACCTGATCATCGATGAGCTTCAGCAGGGCAAAGGAACGGCTGGCAAGTTCCTCAAGGATCCCGCTCTGTACAACAACGCCAACGACACCATCGCGAACGTGAAGAAGCTAACCGACGACATCAATGCCGGCAAGGGCGCGCTCGGCAAGCTGACCAAAGACGAGGCGCTGGCCCAGAAACTGGATAACACGATCACCAAGCTCTCCGTGCTGACGGATCGGTTGGAAGCCGGCGAAGGCACGGCCGGATTGCTCTTCAAGGATCCGCGACTCTACAACAACCTGGACCAGACGTTGTTGGAGACGCGGCAACTCGTAAAATCAATCCGCGAAGATCCCAAGAAGTACCTGACCTTCAAAGTAAGAGTCTTCTGATTCGCGCATTTCGGCTGTCTTGAAAGCGGCTCGACTTCAGCCGGGCCGTAAGCTCGTCGGTCCGGGGCGACTCAGTCGCCGAGGTTCACGGCATGCAATCGATATCCTCGTCTTGCCGAAACGGTTCGGTGCCTCGCATTTGAACTCGCCACTGCCTGACCGTATACTTGTCGCCCGCCATGAAGGTCGTCGTCATCATTCCGGCCGCAGGCCTGGGGACGCGCATGACCGCCGCCAGTCGCGCGAAAAGCAAGAAGCCCGCGCCCTGCAAGCAGTTCACGGAATTGGGCGGCACGCCGATCCTCATTCACACCCTGCGCAAGTTTGCCGCCAGTCCGCGAGTCACGGAAATCTTCGTTGCCTTGCGCCGCGACGAGATCGTCGGTTTTCGCGAGCGTCTCGAAACAGAAGCCAAGGACATTCTGAAGAAGCGCGTAGAACTCGTCGAAGGCGGCGAACATCGCCAGCATTCGGTAGCAAATGCTCTGTCGGCCGTTTCAGCCGCGCCCGATGACATCGTTCTCGTGCACGATGCCGTTCGCCCGTTCGTCACGAACGAGATCATCGAAGGGGTCATTCAGGGCGTGGAAAAGCACGGGGCTGCCATTGCTGGCATGCCCGCCGTCGACACTGTGAAACAGGTGGAGCGCACGGCCGACGGCGCGCTCATCACTTCCACGGTTCCCCGCGAACGGGCTGTCATGGCGCAGACGCCGCAGGGATTCCGCTACCACATCCTGAAAACGGCATTCGACGAAGCCGCCGCCGATGGCTTCATGGGTACCGACGAAGCCTCGCTGGTGGAACGCTCAGGCAAGGAGGTCGCCGTGGTGATGGGTTCGGCCCGCAACCTCAAGATCACCACTCCAACTGACATGGAACTCGCTGAGTTTTACCTGCAGCAGCAAGACAAAAAGTGAGCTAGTCGGGGCAGCCGCCACGGAAAACTGATCTTCGCAAGACGAATAACTGACGATGCAATATACAAGGAGACGATTGTTGAAACCGGCAACCCGCATCGGCTTCGGGTGGGATTCTCACGAATTCCAGCATGGCGTTCCGCTCAAGATTGGTGGCGTGACGCTGGAGTACAGCAAGGGCCTGGGTGGACATTCCGACGGCGACGTTCTGCTGCACGCCATCACGGACGCGCTCCTGGGCGCGATCGGCGCCCCCGACATCGGCACGCTCTTTCCGCCCACGGACATGCAGTGGAAAGGCGGCGATTCCGTAGTCTTTCTGCGAGAGGCTCAGAAGCGTGTGCAAGAAGCCGGATATGCCCTGAGCAATGTGGACTCGTCCCTGATTCTGCTGGCGCCGAAGATCGGCCCGCATGCCGCTAGGATTCGCGCCCACGTCGCCGGCCTTCTGCGCATTCCGTTAGATTGTGTGGGCCTGAAAGCGAAGACGCCGGAAGGAATCGGTACCGACAAGGCCGCCATCGCGAATGTGGTTGTGTTGCTGGAAAAGAAACCGGCCAGCGCAAAACCCGCAAAGGCCAAAACCAAGCAGTAGAGCGGCGACGAGCACCCGAGGACCGCGCAGAGTGCGAGCACGCCGTTTCGCATAGAGACGACGGTCGCAGCCCGCCCAACTTCGCTTGTGGAGCGACGGGCATCCCTGCTGGTCGAATCGCGAAGCGACGGCAGTCGCTACCGGACGTGAGTCCGAGGAGACCCTTGGCGAGAGAGGAACCCTTCACAGGACAGCACCGACGCTGCTGCCGCTCGATACCCCACGCTCCCGTTGCCACTCCTGCGCCGCCTTTACCAATGCACTGAAGATCGCACGGGAAGGGGCGTCCTCGTTCACCGATCGCTCCGGATGCCATTGCACCGCGAGCACAAAGTGGTCCGGCGCGGTCCCCTCTAAAGCTTCCACCACTCCGTCCTCGCAACACCGCGCCACCACCCGTAACCCATCGCCCACCGCCTCTGCCGACTGATGATGACTGGAGTTGACCGGAAGCTTGCTCAGCTCCGCACCCGTCTCCCGCGCCACTCCCGCCAGCCGCGACCCGGGCGTGACCTCGACCGTGTGAGCTACCGCGACCTTGCGACCCGCTTCATGATTCACCGTGGATTCGATGTGCTGCACCAGCGACCCCTTCCGGTACACATTCAATAGCTGCAACCCGTAGCAGATGGCAAGCACTGGCTTGCGTAGGTTGTAAGCGTCCTGCAGTAAAAGCTCGTCAACCTCGTCCCGCCTTGGGTCCGCTGCCGCCGTTTTGGGATCGGGTGCCGCGGCATACTTGCCGGGATCTACATCTGCCGGGCTTCCGGGCAGAACTACGGCGGTGCAACCGGCTATCAGCGGCTTCAATTCTGTCGGAGTCTGATCCAGCGGAATCCGAACCGGTTCGCCTCCTGCGGTCTCAATGGCTTGCTCGTACTGAGGTAAGGCTCGGCCGGCGTACTCGGGATCGCCGGAGTGAGGGATAGGAATCGCAATACGGGGGCGCATCGCTTTCATTCTAACGGCAGACATTTCCACAACAAAATCTACAGGTAAGTTGTCTTCATTGGCTTGCGCGTGCAATCCCTGCCAACGCTTTCGCTTGACGGTAGTGGCGAATTTCAGTGATGAGAGCACCCAGAAAGGCAACCACACTCGCCACCACCGCAACGGGAAGCGCAACGTTCCGATAAGCAAAACGGAGGTTGGGCTCTACGCCGTGGATCGCCGCACTGATCACAATCCAAAGAATCGAAAGCAGTAGTGTTACAGCAAAGCAAAGCAACGTAACGAGAAATGTTAAGAACAACACCCGCAGACCAACCGCATACCAGCGGGCCCTCTGCGGGGGCGTCGGGGGAAACGTCATAACCACTCAGACTACACTGTTTTGGGCGCATGGCAGGCGGCTCGCGAGCGTGTGTGCGCTACAATACATTTTATGTCGCAGGCAGCTCCGGCCCTGACGCGGACCCCCGCGGAAGTGGTTCGACAAACGCCCGTCTCGCAAGCCGCTAACGGCATTTGCTATGCCAGCTCGGGCGAAGTCACCATTTCGGACGCTGATCTGGAACGCATGATCGCCGCCGTGCCGCGCAACGCGGCCGCCGCACTCGAGCGCAAAGCGTACTACTTTGTTCCGCTTACCGTTAGCCAGGGCGACGACACGGTGATCGCCGATCGTTACGACGTGGTGTTAAGCGACAACGCAGTGTGCCATCGCAACTTGAATCTAGGCGACGCCCAGTGCGTCTTCATTTCCACCCGCCTGATGGACGATAAGTTCTCGGTGGCATTTGAGTTCTACATCAATGTGGGCCACGCGATCGTGGAGCGCATCGGCGTCTCACAAGCTTTCGCCGATCTGGCATGGAAACAGGTGGAGGCGGGCGCGCGCGGAGAAACTTCGCTGGATGCCTGGGATGCGCGCAAAGCCGCAACCAGCACAGGCCCAGAAACCGAGAAGTATAAGAACGAATACTTCGCGGCCGCGTTTTCGGACGCAATTTCTATTTATCTACTTTCTTTGTATCTAGATGTTGACTACTACGATCTGCGGGAGCGCGACTATCCCCTGTTGGCGCCAAGCCCCATGGCGGAGCGATTGCGCAAGGTCGCGGAGTTATTCCCACCGAATTCCGGATTCGAGTTCGCCGTCTACTACAAACGGCGAACCTAACCAGCGCTGGCGATTTACTTTTGCATAGGCCACACACTCGGCTGATCCTCACGTAGCAAAGTTGAGACTTCGGCCGAACTGGCCTTGTGGCGGACGAAGGCGGGCTTTCCTTTCAATTCGTCGGCGAACTTCTGTGCGGAACTTTCGCGAAGAAATATCCTTTCGTAGTAGCCCGAATAGTATTCGCCGTCTACTGCGTAAGAGTATGCCATCTGGGCGAGATAGTAGCTGCCATAGCGCGTCCGCTGTTGGATGACCGTGCCAAATTCGATCTTACCCTGGCTTAGCGGCCAACTCCGGGCTCCCAGCGTCTTTAGCCGGCGCCAGAGTAGTGCCCGGAAACTCACAGCCACGGTGGTCGCAAACACAACGATCAAAATCAAGACGGTGACGATGTCGGCGGCATCCATCGAGCGCTCTTGTTTAAGGGATGATTTCCGGGAAGGCAAGCACTAATTTCATTCCAGGCGTCCGTTGGCGCGATGGCTGGGTCCCTCGGCCACCGGCGCCGCAACCCTTCGAACGTTCGGGTCGAGGTCCAAAGCCGTGGGTCACGCGTGTTCTGCCAGCTATGTGCTCGGTGTTGTGATTAAATGCTGCTGACTATGGCCGCCACGGTTCGCTCATTCGCCAAAATCAATCTCGGACTATGCATTGGGGCGAGGCGTCCGGATGGGTTTCACGAACTGCGCACGGTTTACCAGACGATTGGTTTGTACGACGTGATCCACCTGCAGGTCGAGCGGGGGACCGGTATCGAGATTCGCTGCGAGGATCCTCGCGTTCCGACCGACGAGTCGAACACCTGCCATCGCGTCGTCGAGCACGGAATGGAGGCGCTGGCGGCGAAGGGACGGGTCATCGTCGATATCGAGAAACGGCTGCCCGTGCAGGGCGGATTGGGAGGAGCCTCCAGCAACGCGGTGGCGGCGTTGATAGCTTTGGA